>VOFC01002221.1_pt1 | contig 112880 bp, 106 predicted proteins | sample 5384161 | NCBI WGS metagenome assembly VOFC01 (sample SAMN12384722, study PRJNA508395) | human gut metagenome | isolation source: healthy gut B | host: Homo sapiens
AAAGCAACAGCACATGCAATCCAAAGTGCGCATTTATGCTTTCCGTTTGGGTAAAAGGTACGGATCAATGCAATCAGGAAACCAATAGATGTTACAGTAGAAAAGTTCATTGTAAGCAACATTTTCATTGTAACATTTTCTGCAGTGGCAAGCGATACATTGACATTGATAAGGCTAAAAATGGCAACGAAAATTCCCATAATGGCAAGAACGTTGCCATACATATTTTTTTCTATGTCCTTAACGTTTTCAACTTTCTTTTCGATATCAACCATATCTTTGGATAGGGTTGAAGTATAATCGCCCAGTCCGCGATAGTCAAACTCGGACTGAAAACCTCCAGCATAAGGTTTGTCAACGGGCAAATCTAACTTTACAAAAAGAATAGAAGCAATGCCCTTAGTGCAATCAAGCTTAATAGCTTGTTTTGAGACGTTTGTGATTCGGAAATAAATGTTAGTTTTATGCCCTGGTTGATAAATCGGAGCGGTCAAACTTAGTCCTTGACGAATACGGCTGTTTCGCAAAGAAACATATGCCATTACATCGCTGGGGAGGTCGATTACTTCTTTTGACTTAACAAAAACTGAATCGTTAGGAGCCAGAGAAATATTTGACTTTTCAGCTTCCTGACCTACATAGAAACCAGAAGTAGTCAAGTCGTAGCCAATGGAGAAAAACTGATCGCTCTTAGCATCAGAAATAAGAGGCTTATTTTGTGCTGTGAGTTCCTGATTCAGTGTACGGAGCTCTCTGTCGGTTAATACCATCGTTCAAACTCCTTCTTTCATATGAATTACATTTTATTATAGTCCTACAATACTTAAAAAGTAAAGGAAAATGCCTGAAAATAAGGCATAAAAAATAAGCGACGGGCAATCCCTGAAAAGAGGGAAAGCCCGCCGCTTTAATTATGGATTATTTAATTTGCTGGTAACTTGCTGGTCAGTTGGCTTTTCCGATCTGTTTGATAACCTGATCCGCACCGGTAGCCGCAAGACCGGAAACAATGCCCACGGCCAGGGCGGTCAGGGGATCGGCGGCCGGGAAGTCCGGCACGTTGATGTACATGGCGGCAAGGCCCAGTAGGCCGCCAAGGGCGCCGCAGATGGACGGCAGCCATTTGTTAGCCAGCGGGTCTGCTTGACAGCCGTTGCGGCAAGGTAGCAGATAACGGTGATGCAGGCAACGGATGCGATGCCAAAAGATGCAAAATCCATGATTTTTTCCTCCTATGTATTCGTGTTCAGGCGGTCCTGTTCTCGAGGTCGGTGATGCGGTGGTTTGCCACGCGCATCTGCTCTTCAAGTACGGGGACCCGCTGGGCAAAGTTGTTGTGTGCGCGGACCTCGCGGGTCAGTTCTTCCAGCTTAGTGTCGGTTACTGCCTGTGCGGTGGCCATGCGCTGTTCTGTGCGCCGCTGCCCGGCAAGATTGGTAATAATAACGCCGATAAGGCTCAACCCGCCAGTAATCAGCGCAACAACAATAGCATCCACCAAATCACTCCTCCACATATTCGGCCTTGTACAGCCCTGCATCAATCAGTTGCAGCTCTGCACACTTGCGCATAATGTACCAGGCATCGCCGCTGGATACCGGCCCAATGTCCAGCACCCACTGGTTGCCATCCGCACAGGTTTCGCGGTACAGGCCCGCTGCAATCAGCCCCAGCCCCTCGCACAGGGCGCGGATGGTTGCGCGGTCGCCGCTGGAGATACGGCCAATGGTGATCCGCTGCTTGTCCAGCTTGTTGGGGGTGGTATCCTCCGGGGTGGACGCGGTGTGGCCCTGCAGGCCCGCCTGGATCATCAGCTGCTCATAGTCCTTATAGACCCGGTTGCAGTCCAGGCTGGTGCCGTAGCCGGGGATGCCCAGCGCGTTGCGGCTGCTGTACTGCCAGATGCCATACGGCAGGGGGCAGGTGCACTTGCTGCTGTACTGCGCTACCCAAATATCATATTTGGACAGGAACTTGTGGTCCAACCGATTGCGGATAAAATCGCAGCTAGCATACAGGATGCCGTAATACCCTGCGGCCTCAATCTCCGACAAAAAGGCCTGTACAAGTGCCGTGCGCTGCGCGTTGGTCAGGCGCAGGATGCACGGCTCGTACTCGATATCATACGCCACCGGCAGGCACAGATGCTTGCCCTTGATCGCGGCCAGGCAGCAGCGGGCCTCCTGGCGGGCTTCCGCCGGGGTGCTGGCGTAGCTGTACCAGTACACGCCGTACTGGATGCCCAGGCGGGCACACTCAGCTGCGTTGCGCTCAAACTGCGGGTCAACCTGACTGCTGTAACGGCCATACCCGGCGCGCAGCATGGCGTGGCGGATGCCCTTGTCATGCGCCGCCTGCCAATTGAATTTGCCCTGATGCTTCGATACGTCGATTGCGTAATACATACGCTTCACTTCCTTTGCGTGTTGTATGCTGCTGTAACTGCCCAGCTCGACCGCGCTGCTGGCCGTGCTAAAATCGTTGTCCAGCCAGTTCAGTGGGTTGGTGTGGCTACCCTTCCACCGTACTTCAAAGTGCAGGTGTGCGCCGTAGCAGTTGCCGGTATCGCCGCTGTAACCGATCAGCTGGCCTTCCTGTACCTGCTGCCCCTGCGCCACGCAGAGCTTGCTCAGATGGGCGTACAGCGTTTCCAACGTGCCGTACTTGTAGGTTGCATGGCGCAGCTTGACCATGTTGCCATAGCTGTTGATGTCCCCCTGGGTGCGCTTGCCGTTCCAGCGGTAGGCCGTCTCCACCGTGCCGGCCTCTGCGGCGTATACTGGCGTGCCGACGGCGGCGCGGAAATCCAGCGCCCGGTGCAGGCTGCCATCATTGTAGAGCCAGCCTGCGGTGATAATGTGCTGGGCCAGCGGCCAGTGAAGCAGGACGTCTTCATTTTCCAGTCTCATATCATATACCTCTCGTTACAATCGCGCTGATCGCCGTCAGTCCACTCGGCAGGCCAGTCAGTTTTCCGTTGCTGATGCTTAGACTCAAACTGGTACTGCTTGGGCCGCCGTATATGGCGCCCTTGTGGTACTTGTCGCCCTCAAACGCGACCAGGCTCGTAGTCTGCTGGCCCCAGCCACCGGAACTGGTCATGGTGCCGTAGCCCCAGATCTTGATTGCCCCGTCAGTGCGCTTAAAATTCACGCTGGGGCTGGTGGTCGTGACGGCGTATGCCTCAACGTTGTTATCGCTTTCGGCAGGCTCCGCAGTACCGGTAACTTTTAACCCAGCTGTACTTGTAAATGTTTTGCCTTTTGCAACATCCGCAGCGGTAGCGTCGCCAAAAAGAGTAACATCGGCTCCAAGCTCTATGTAGCTATCGATCCGCATGATTTCGTCGTTGCCAATCCAGGGCATTTTTATGTTGATTAAATCCCTTTTGTCGTCACGTTTCAACGTGACATATTCAGAGCCCCAAGTAAAATAGGTTTTTGTTTTCCCTTTTGCAGTCTCGTACAGATCGCCCGTGATTTTGGCCCCCTGCACATACGCCGTTTTGCCCCTAGCAATATCTTTCGCTGTCGCCGTTGCATCGCTGGTATCCGTGCCGCTTGTGGCGGGGCGAGTGCCAGTGATCTGCATGCCGGTGGCATCGTGCGCAGTTACACCCTCCACCAGATCGCTGGGGGTCACGGTGTCGCCGGTCAGATCAAGGGCGATCTTATCATTGATAACTACCTTGTTTACGGCCATGCTCAGCCCCCAATCGTCAACGTCTGGCCGCCAGCCGCATTATCAACGTATGTGGCCGGGATCGCCTGCACAGTAACCTGAGACAGGCAGTTATACGCTGTATCGGGCAGAACAACCTGTGGCTCAAAGGTCGGTGTAACAGTTTTGGTCTGCGGCTTCATGCCTTCGTTTCCGCTCATAGCGCCTTTCACGCCCAGGACTGTAACGCCCTCACGGATGTTGGCAGGCACCAGCTTGGCTTGTTCGGTCGCCGCGATAGTCACTCCGCCAGCGCCGTCGTGGAAGCCCATGGGAATTGTATACTTCCCAGCAACGGTGGCAATCTCGCCGTGTACCTCGCCATTGTTCGGCATTGTGCCGGTCATTTTGGCACCACGCGCGTAGAACGTTTTTCCGGTCAAAACCTCCGCTACGGCTGCGGTGGCATCGCCGGTATCCGCGTCTTTGGTGCTGGTGCCGGTAATGGGGGCACCGGACTTGTCGTGCGCCGTGATTCCTTTGGCCAGCTTGTCCGGGGTTACGGTGTCTGCGGTAAGGTCCAGCTTCGTTTCCTTGCCGATAACCACCTTATTCACGTATTTATTGGGCATTGTAGTATTCATCTCCTATAATCAGTGTGTAGCCGCTTGAATCGTTGGATACCTCATACTGCGGTATCTTGCGGATTGTTACGTCCTGCTGCATCAGCCGCTTTGCGGTGGGCAGGGTCTGCGCCGAGAACAACGGTGTGATGTCATACGGCCCGCTATACTCCGGCGCACCCACCACTGCGGTGCCGGTCACGTCCACCCGCACGGATGCCGCCCCGGCAATGCGCACCGATACGGCGCTCTGTTGGGCTACTCGCACCTGGATCATGCACCATCAACCTCCTGGAACAATGTAGGATTCATTTTTAGCGCCAGAATCTCCGTCTGCGGCTGGTCAGTGCTGTCCCGCAACGTGATGCGGGTGTCCATGTACAGCGTTTCGCCGCCCAGGAATTTGTACGTTTCTTCCCGCGTCCAGGGGATAAGGATGATGTTCTGTCCTTCCTGCCGGGTGCAGTCATCCGGCCAGACGTTGGATTTAATGGCCGGGAAACCATTATAATTTTTTTGTTTAAATACAAATTCTATCCGGCTCACATCATCCAGATCCAGCCCGATTTCCACGGGCAGCGCAAATTGCGTTCCCTGTTTCATTCGTTTTTCTCCTGGCTCGGCTGGTTCTCCGCTGCCATTTCCTCCGCAGCCATATTTTCACGTACAGCAGACAGCACGTTCTCTAAAATCAGCTCAGATACCGCATACGGGATCTTGGCATCATTCAGGGCAGCAATAATCCTGCGTTTGCAATCTTTAATGCGTTTGGTATCGGTCATGGTCTGCACCCCCTTATGTGTCACAGCCGCGCATTTACAGCGTCTTTCAAGGTTTTGATGGCGGCCAGAACCTCTTCGTCCAGGGCTACAAAGGACCCCCGGTTGTTCTGGCTGGTGATGTTGCCGTTACCGTCCAGTTCCATGTAGGTGTAGCTCACTCGCTCACCTTCGGCAGTCGTTACGACCGCCACGCCGGATAATTTTTTCATTGCAATTCCTCCAAAAGAATGTCTGCGGTTTCGTTCGCGCCTGTATCTATAGCGAGCAGGTCAGCTGCGGCATCGGTGCTGGCCTCCTGCGCTCTTGCGGCGGTGCTGGCTGCCAGCTCAACGCCTGCCGGATCACCGGCAGGATAGCTGCTGTCGCTGCGGTCGGCGTAGCTGCCTTCATAGCCGCGCTGTGCGGCCATAGCCAGCCACGAAAATTTCTGCCCCGGTGCGCCGTGTACAATGGCGTACTGGCCGCAATCCTCCGCCCACAAATGGCCGGTGCCGTCAAGGTCAGTCAGCAGCCAGGCGGGCTGCCCGTACTGGGCGATGGTCTCCGCATAGCGTGGGTCAAGGGCAATCAGGCACCAGCCGTCTGGGCTGCACCGGCCCTTACCCCAGTCCGCAAAGGTGGGCACCGGCGTCTCAAATGCAGCCATTTTCAGTGCACCAAAGCTGGTAGGCACCACGCGGGATTTGCTGCCCCAAACGTCTAGGTTGTGCACGTTGAGCTTGCCGCTCACGCCAACGCGCGTCGTGTTAAAATCGGCATCGCTGTCATCGCTGCGGTTGTAGGTGATCTGCATCCCAACGTAAGATGTGGGGTCAAGTCCATTCACCCAGCCGTACTTGGCGTATTTACTGCACGCGCCGATGTAGCTGCTGCCAGCCTCAGAGTACAGCACGCCGGTCAGGCCAATGCTGCCGGTGTTGATGGTGGCATACCATGCGATGTGCCGGTTGTCCAGAAACACGCGCTCACCGGCCTCGGTGCCCATACGTATCCAGGCGTTGTCCAGGTCGTACACGGTGGTGTAGTTGAGGTTATGCAGCTGCCCGGTCGTGATGTTGCCGCCGTTGATGATTGTCTTGTCCTGGTTCCAGGTACTCAAATCCGAGAATGTCACCACGCCGGATAGGTTGATCTGTGCGCTGGTGATCTCTGTTCCGCCTGCCGTCAGCTTGATGGTGCTGCTGGTTCCGCTTGTGCTGGCCGTCAGCTTAATTTCGCTCACCGTCTGCTTGATCTCGGTTTTTGTTTCGGTGGTAGTCAGGTAATCGCCGCTGCTGGCCGTCCAGGCGGTAGGGGCATTGCCCATCTGCACCATGGGGTGCATAATGGTCAGATCGTTGGTAACGGTGGCGTTGTCGTCCGCGGTACTTATAAACAGACCGTCTGCATAGCCGTCCGCGGTCGCCGTGAACGCCGCCCAGCGCAGCTTCCAGCCGTTATCCAGCGCAATGTCCTGCTTCGCGTTTTTGAATGCGTTGCCGTAATAACTTTTTGTGCCGCTGCTGCTCTTGGTCTCGAACTGTAAAAACAGGCTGTCCGTGCCGGAGTTGAGCTTGTACAGTACCGATGCACAATAGGTCATGCCCTTGGCAATCACCAGCGTTTTGTCCGCGCCAAAATGGAAGCGGGTGTTCTGCGCCCTATTGGTCACTCGGACGGATTCACCGCTGATCGTGTATGTTCCTTTTTTTCTCAGGTCATTGCCGCCTGCATCCAGGGTCGCATTGTTCCAGTCGTCGGTGCCCGTAATAATATTGTTGCCGCCGGTGATCCGCTGCGTTACCGTCTGGGTAATGCTGTCGGCTTTCTGGTCAATCGCGGATACTGATTCTTTAACGGTTTTGAATTCCCGCTTTGTGCTGTCCAAATCGTTGGAAATGGTTGTGGTGGTCTCTTTCAGGCTGCTGACTTCCGTTTTGATTTCATCTGCTGATTGGGAAATCAGGCTTTTGGCGCTTTTCTCTGTTATGTAGTCCCCGCTACTAGCTGTCCACGCGGTCGGCGCATTGCCGTATTGCAGCATGGGGTGAAGCATCGAAAACTTGTTGGTGTAGCTGCCGCCAACCCCCGCCTTTATGCTGCCGCAGCCAAGCTCGACCGTTTTCAGAATACCGGTGCTGCTGGGTGTCCAGGTGCCATACCGCAGCACCCAGCCGTCTGTCTGCTGAATTTCAATCTGGTTTTCGGTTGTTATGCTGGTATAGTAAGAATTTCCGTTGTCGGCGGCATATATAAGGCTCAGGCACAACCCGTCGGTGCCGGAAATTGGCTTGTACATGACGGACAGGCATAATGTGACGCCTTTTGTAATGCGAGCGCCAACGGTGTTGAAAACAAAATACCGATTGGAGTTTGCGTTTGTTACGGTCGCGCTGCCGGTATCGTTGTACGTGACCAAGCTGCCGCTGACCTCGTTGCCTTTCAGCTCGGCGTTCTTGAAGCTCTCACTGCCCAGGATCAGGTTGCCGCCGCCGGTGATTTTGGTGTCTTTTTTCACCTCAGAGGAAAGCCCGTCCACCGTTGCTTTCAGGTCGGTGTACTTGCCGGTCAGGTCGCTGGCCTTTACTTCCAGGCCGTCCACGCTGGTCTTGATCTCCAGCATCTTGCCGGTCAGGTTCTTGTAGCTCTGGTTGTTCACGGCGCTGGAACTTTCCCGACTGGCGCTGCCCACGCTTTCAAAGCTTGCCTTGCCGGAGGAGATTGTGGCGCTCATCAGGTAGGTGTCGAACTCCCGCCCGCGTGCGTCCTTAACGTGTACGATCTGCCCGCAGGCAAGGCCGGAACTGCTGGGCACCGATACTTTGCAGGGGGTATAGGTCACGCTTTTCAGCACGTTGTACAGGTTCTGGGCAACGGTTTTCAGGTTGGCTTCGGTGCCGGTTGTCAGCAGCAGGTTGCCCTGCACTGCATAGGTGTTGGTGGCGGTGGTGCTGTCAGGGTAGATGACCCCCACGTCACTGTCTGACTGCCGGATCTGGACTTTCTCAATGGCCTTGACCGCGTAGTCCTCGTAGCTCAGGCTGTCAGCATAATAGGCGGTGCTGTTGCTGGCACCGTCCGGGGTGATTTTAGCAGTGCTGCGCTTGTCTGTGTAGGTCAAGAATTGCAGCTTGCCGTCTGCATTCATGTGGGCGTAGCAGCCTGCCGCTTCCGCCGCCCAGGAGATGATCTGTCGGCAGGTCAGGTCGTCCGCGTAGAACGCCTGCACGCTGTAGCTGCCATTGATGGGCAGGCTGCTGCTGGCAAGCGCGACCCCTGCCCGCTGGCAGGCCAGCTGTACCAGCTGCCAGATAGTTTTGGGGAACTGTGCCTGATTGGCGTGCAGCCAGCCGGAGAAGTCCGCATCCAGCTTGGACATGGTGTCGTAGGCCGTAACCTTGTAGCTGTTGCGCTTGGTGCGGGTGGGCTTTTCAGCATAGAAAACACTCACCTTGGTGCGGTTCCCGGCATCGTCCTGCCGGTAGTAGGTCAGGGCATCCCCGGCAGTAATTTGCAGGCTCGCCGCCCGGGTCCGCCCAGATTTCGGCTTCGATGTAGTCCGAAAACGCAGAGCCGATGGTGAACTCCTGCCCGGCGTTCACCGCAGTGTGCAGGGTAAGGCTCTTCACCGCGCTGCCGGGGGAGCCGCCTGTCAGCTCAGTGCCGTCTTTCAGGCGTAAAACCGATTGATACAAAGGCATTCCTCCCTTTCTCAGCATTCGATAATGTTAAACTTCAAATTCTTCCACTGTTTCGTCTTGGCATTGTGCCAGGCGATGCCGTATTTGCTGCAGTAGCAGGTGGTGGTTTCGGTCTCGGTGGAAGAACCGGCTTTGGGATGGGTGAACTGAAACGTTGCCTTGCCTGCAAACAGCCCGATGGTGTACTTGTATTCGTCGTCCGTCAGGCAGCTGTAGGCGATGGGCCAGGTGGCAACCTTTTCCCGCACCACTTCGCGGTGCATGTACCCGGCTTCGTCGCGCCCGGAATCGCTGGAATCCAGGTCGGAATAACTCGGTTCGATGTCGCAGTCCGGTGCGTACAGGGATTTGCCATCGATCTGGAACAGATTGGTCAGGGTCACGTTACACACCTCCTGTGGCAGTCAGCTGTTTGCGCTGCCAGCGCTGTACGGCACGGCCCACGTCCTCGTCGGTCAGCTCAATGCCGTACACGGCGGAGAGGATCTCCCGCAGCACGGAAACCACGGCTTCAAAGCCCGCCATCTGGCCTGCCTGCAAATCTTCCATGACTTCGGCCACAGCCTGCTTGATGGTGTCCAGCGGGGCTTCCACGTTGGTGCCGTGGTTCTGGTCGCCCAGCACGGCCAGAAACTCCCGGTTGGCCGGGATGACCGCGCCCTGCGCCAGGTAGGGGAATTTGCGGGGCGGTCAGGGTGCTGATATTAAACCCGACATGCCCGCCGCCGAATATGTCCGGCAGGTCGAACGAAAGGCCGTTCAGCGCGTTGATGACCGCATTGATGCCGGTCACAACGGCGGAGATCATCCGGTTGATGAAGCCGATGATGCCATTGACGGCGGTCTTGATGGCGTTTGTCATCTTATCCCAGACGGTGCTGACCGTGTTGCCGATGGCCTGCCAGGCAGCATCCCAGTTGCCGCGGAACACGGCGCTTAAAAAGTCCGTCAGCCCGCGCAGCACAACAACGGCCAGATCGATGGCATCCGCAATAGCCCCAACGGCCACGCCAACAACGTCCGCAATGGCGTTGAATACCTCAGCAAACGCGGGGCCGAATGTGGCGATGATCCACTTGGCCACCGGGGCCAGCAGGTTGTTCCACAGGTCCAGCAGGCAGTTGGCAACGCTTGCCACCAGCAAAAGAATGTCGTCCCACAGGGGCTTGAGGTGGGAGGACCACAACTGCTGCAGAACGCTGATCAGGTTCTGCAGGATTGGCTTGACAATGGTTTCCCACAGGAGGGTGGCCAGATCCTCCAGATTCTGGAACGCAAGGATCACACCGTCCATAAGGGGCTGCCCGTAAGTATCCCAGGCGGTTTTGATGCCGCTCATCAGGTCTTGCCAGATCTGCAAAAGCAGGTCAAGCGCAGGGATCAGCACACCATTGATGGCGTCCGTGCCAATTCCGCATGCCCAGGTGAACAGGTCGGCCAGGACATAAATGGCAGTGGAAGCAACACCGCCCACAATGGGGGCAAACGCTTCCGAAAACGCATTGATCACACCAGGGGCAAACGTGCCGCTCAGATAGGTGAGCAGTGGGGAAAGCCCCTCGTTCCAAAAAGCAAGCGCTGCCTGTTGAACCTCCGGCCAGACGGCGCTGGCCGCGTTCCGTATCTGTTCCCATGCGGCGCTCCATGCGGCAACGCTGGGGGCCAGCAGCGTCTGGAAGGTGCTCCAAAAGTTCTTCAGCTTGTCCGTGATCCCGCCCAGAGGGCTGGCAATATGATCAAAATTATAGTTTGCTCCGCCGCTGCTCCCTGTCTTGGCATCCAGCCGCTCGATCTCATCAAACCCGGCCAGGCTGCGCTTGGCCTTGTCGGCCTGCTTGGAGGTGGATCCGGCGGCGCTGCCAACGGCATTGATCCCCTTGGCGGTCTGCTTCATGCTGGAGATGCTTTTCCCGGTCAGGAGAGAAAGCAGACGAAGAAAAAGCCGTTGATCAGAGAGGTGAGAAGGTTCAGCAACCCGATAATCGCAGGGGAAAGCGCGGAAGCCAGCCCTGCGGCAGCAGTGGCTGCGGCACCCTTTAACTTGCCAAGCGCGGTGCTTACCCCGTTTGTTTTGGCAATCGTGGTTCCCATCACGTTTACCACGGAGCGCAGGGCGGAGGAGATCAGGTTAAATACCAGTGCCCCCGACACAATACCTGCAAGTCTACGGCCAAGCTGCCCCACAGCCTTGGAGGTCCGCGCAACGGCAGTCGCGGCAATCTGGGCTTTCCCCGCCAGGCTGCTTTGGCGGGTTACCGCCTGCTCTTCGGTCGCCAGCTGTGCGGCCAGCGCCGCGTGCTGGTCCTGCAGACCGGCAAGCGCGCTTTCCTGCTCGGTATACTTCGCCGTCAGGCCGGGAATGGACTGCTGCAGCTTGTCCAGCGCACCCTGAAGCTCCGACGCTTTGGCCGCGTCGCTGGCAAAATGCTGGCCCACAAACTCCTGGGCTTTCAGGTTTGCAGCTTCCGGGGTGAGGGATGAATCTCGCTGCTTCTCGATCGCGGCGCGGCGCTGCACAAAGCTGCGCAGCTGTTCATTCACGCTTTCCAGCTCTGCTGCCGTGGATTCCGCCTTGCTCTGGGCATCGGAAAGCTCTTTCCCAAGCGCCAGATGCTTGCTGTTTGCGGTATTGATCTGCCTGTCCAGCGCAGCAACCTGCTGGGCGGTGCTCTTGGCCTTGGCCTGCAGCTCTTTCAGCTCGGCATAGGCGCCTTTATTGTTGATTCTGGTATCCAGAATGATCGCCCCATCAGCCAAAAAAATTACACCCCCAGACTTTTGAAAAATTCTTCTTCCGCGCTGGTCAGCTTGTGTTTGGGCAGGGTGACCAGATCGGGATTGTTGCGCACAAATTCCTGCTCGGCTTTGTCCAGCTTTTTGCCGTGCAGGCGCTTATTGCGGATGGAGACGACCTGCGCAAACTGGCCGTCCCCGATGCAGCCAAATGCCCCGATGAACTCCCACCAGTGCAGGTAGGCGCAGCGGCGGCAGCTGTAGCCCAGAACTTTGTCCACTGCCGGTGCCATGATGGCGGCGTCGGTGTCCCAGTCCACAAGGGCGGGCTTTGGCACGGCGGCTTCCACCGGCTTGCCGCAGTTGATAAACACCATGGCCGCCTGGGCTGCTGCACTCAGGTCCGGCAGGCGCTTCCAATCCGGGTACAGGATCTCCAGGCAGGCAAGGGTCTGTTCCTGCGGGCTCAGCTCCGGGTCACGCAGGGCGGAGATGGCATCCAGCACGGCGCGGTAGTCGCTGCGGATGGCAAATTCCTGCTCGCATACCGTCACGCTGGTGGGCAGCTTCCAGCCGCTCACTGCTGCTCCGGGGCCAGCCCGGCGGTGCTGCCCTGGTAGGCGTCCGCGTGTTTGGCAATGCGGGCCGCGCTGGCCTTGGCGGCGGCTTCCACCGCCTGGGTCAGCATCGGGGTGACGGCATCCAACACGGCTTCGGCCACCAGGCTGCCGTCCTCGCAGAAAGCCAGGCTGGATACCCCGGCAAAGAATACATCCGATACCGGCGTGCCGAAGATGTAATCAAACCAGTGGCGCACCTGCCTGTCCCACTCCACCAGGTCTTCGGGGCCGGTCACGGGCGCGGCCGTGATCTCGGCAATCTTGGCGCGGGCTTCCTCCATGCGGCCAGCCAGGCCGATGTCCGAGGGGTTGAAGCGGATGGTGCCGATCAGGGTGCCGTCCGCATCCTTGACGTCATAACTTTTTAAGCCGCGGTCAATGTTCAGCTCCACTGTTTATTCCTCCGTGAAGGTGGGCACGCCTGCCGCAATGGTGCAGGTGCCCAGCGTTTTGTTGTTGGACAGGTGTACGTTCATCGGCATGCCGACGTAATCGGAGCCGCCCAGGCTCTGGGGCACGATGGTGCAGCCGGTGTGCTTTTCTGCCGTGAAGGAGCCGGAAGCAGCCCCCAGGAAGCAGTGGACGTGCAGCACATCGAACATGCTCAGCTCGCTTACGGCGTTGCGGCGCTCAATGTCCAGCAGCTTGGCGCTCAGTTTCTGGCCGCCGCGGATGGTGCAGGGGTCAAGGTCAAGCTCCGGCTTGGGGTCACAATAGCGGATCACCGCTTCGTCCACCGCCTTCTGCACCCTCCCGCCCGGTGTCAGCCCCCGTTTTTCCAGGGCAGAGGAGAGAGAAGAGAGGTCAAGGCGGGCATCATATTTCAGTCCCATCAGCTTGCCTCCACATACCAGTGCGGCGCGGGGTGGCCGCGGTTGTCATGCACGTCCAGCACGGTGGCGGTCACGGTGCCGCAGGTGATCTTGTCGCCGGGGGCAATGTCCAGCCCAGCGGGGGCGGCGCTTTCCGGGATGCGGCATTTGTACACCCGCGCCGCGTGCAGGCCGGTGGAATCCACGGCGGTCTTTGCCTGGCCGTACCAGCTCACGCCGGTCAGGGTGGTTTCTTCTTTCACGTCCCGGTCGGCATCGCCGTCATAGTGCAGGTGGGTCAGGGTCACGGTCTGGTCACAGCCGTACAAGGGCCGCACCTCCCATCCCGGCCCGCATAGCGCAGCGGATGGCTGCGCGGCAGGTAAATATCCGCGGCCGCCTGCATGTCTGCCGTGTACTGTGCGGTCAGGGCGGCAGTATTCAGCGTTTCGCTGTAGCCGTCTGTGTTAAAGGCTGCCAGGCCGGGGCGGCTGCGCTCATCGGCCTTGGCGGCCTGGTAGCGGGCGGCAACATCCGCCAGCGCGCAAGCCGCCAGCTTTACGGCGTCATCCACCGGCGCGCCGCACTTCAGGCGGCCAAATGTGATGCTGTCCAGATAAGCGCAGGCTTCCCGCACGGCGGGCATCCACTGCCCCTGGGTGGTGATCAGGGTGCCGCAGTAGGCGCCCTGATAGTCGGTAAAATCAGCATACATGGCAGCCCCCTTACTTGGATGCAGGCAGGGTGACGGCAACCGGCACGGCGGCTGCGGCAACCGTTACGGTGCCGGTCTGCGGGCGGTAACCGTCTGCCTTGACGCTGTAGGGATATTCACCGGCGCGCAGGTGGAACACTGTGGTGCCGTCAGTGCCGGTCAGGCGGATGGAGCCGTTCACATTGACAGCTGCACCGGCAATGGCATTGGGGAGCTTTCGGCATTATCCTTGACGGTAAAGGTCACAGTCTGGTCGGTGTAGGCGGTCGCGGCGTCAATGTAGGCAAAGGGCACGTTGACGCGGTTCTCGTTCATGCGGGTGGCGGGGTTCGGCATAGCCCAGCCCATGCGGAAGGTAACGCGCAGGGCAATCATGTCCTGCTGGGCCAGGTTGAAGATGATGGCCTTGGTGCTGGGGTCCTGGATCACGGCCTGGTCCAGGATCTTGACGTCCACATCCTGGCGGATGGCGTACACCAGCTGCTTAAAGTTGCCGGCCACCATGCGGGCAACGCTGGTATCAAAGCTGCCGTTCTCCGGGAAGTAGATCGGCGCGCCGTCCAGGGCATAGGGGTGGTGCCCTGCATATCGCTCTTGTACAGGGGGTGGCCGTTGGTGTCCTTGATGCCGCGCAGGGACGCTTTGGCACCCATGGCAGCCACAACGCCGTCCACGGTGTAGCCTGCATCTTCCACCTTGGCAAACAGGCCGCTTTCGCCCAGCAGGGAATCATAGGTAATGCCGCCGGAAACGTTGTTGCCGGCCTGGCGGGCAACGGTGATAATGTCGTTCTGCCACTCTGCCGGGCGGTTGATGCCGAACAGAATGGCCTGGTCCACCCGCAGGCCGATGGCTTCGTTGACACGCGGGGTCACCTCGCCCAAGATGTCAAACTCAGCATCAGCCAGAACGGCTTCGGGGATGGGAACAATGACTGCCAGCTCACCGGCGGTCAGGTAGACGTTTTCCCACGCCTGGCGGGAAGTCTGCTTATAGCCGGTATCACCGTTGACCCAGTAGGCCAGCGGCAGCATGGAAAGCACCGGAATGCGGGTCTGCTTGCTGGTCATGTTGGGCAGCTTGCGGCCCAGCTGCATCACAACGCTCTGCTTGGGGGCATCCTGAAAAATGGTGCTGACAACCTGCTCACGGATGAGGGCTTCAGCGCGGGAACGATCAATAACATTGGGCATGGGTTATTCTCCTTTCATTTGCCAAACGCGGCACGGATCGCTGCGTTTGCTTCTTCGCGGCCGGTGGCAGCTGCCGGGGTGCCGGTAGCACTGGCCACAATGCGCGCGGGCTTGGTATCGGCGGCAAATGCACCGGGGTCATTTTCGCGGTAGGTCTTTACAAAGTCGTCAAAGCCCAGCAGGCTGTCCCCCTGCAGGGGCAGGTTCTTGGCGGCCAGGTCAGCCATAAATGCCTTTTTGGCGCTGGCGCTGGTAAAGTGCAGCCCGGCGGCTGCATTCTGGGCGGCATAGCCTGCCTGCAGCTCGGCCACTTTGGCGTCCGCCGCTTTCTGAGCATCGGCGGCTTTCTGCTGCCAGTCGGGGTCGTAGCCTTTCAGCTTGGTATTGGCTTCGTCCAGCTGGGTGCGGATGGCATCACGCTCGGCTTTGGCCGTCTCGGCGGCCTGCTTTTCGCGGTTCACGTCCGCGCCGTTCATGGCGAATACGCGCTGCACCTGCTCATCATTCAGGCCAAGGGCTTTGAGATCTTCGGTTTTCATGGGTGTTACCTCCTGTGTAGGGTGTCAGATAGGCGTTTTTAGGTGGTTGCCGTCACCGTCTGTGCGGCTGTTTCAGCCCTGCCGCAGCCGGGCAAAAGGGTATAAAAAGTGCCCGCCTTGACCTCATGCGGTCAAAAGCAGGCATAAAAATACCACGGTGCAGATTTGCTCCGTGGTTTCAACAAATTGTTGGCGCGGCCTTTACGGCACAATCTCCACGCCGGGCAAAACGTCCGTGTAAAAGCACAGCCGGTACTGGCGCGGGCAGATGTAATTCACCTTGAACCGTTCCGGGCTGGTCAACACGGTCAAAATGGCAAGCATCAGGACAAGCAGATTCTTCATTGCATCCTCCTAAAAATGGGCATGAAAAACCACGGTGCGGGTGCATCGTGGTTGAATTGTTAGGGGTTATTCGGGTAATTCGCCCAAATCTTTCAGGATAGAGGTGTAGATTTGGGCATGTGCCTGTTCTGTCGGGATGTCCCCATCCAATAGCCCGTCATACTGTGGGTCAACAGGGTGCTCTTTCAGGAACGCCTTCATTTGTTCAATCTCTTCCGGCGTAATAGTTGACTCCATATTGCGCAATCTCCTCAAGAAAATTAGAAACAAGATTTATTTTAGACTGTGACGTCAAAGAAGGTTCCTTTGTAGCATCGTGCAACGCCAATGAACCCTTTTTGAACAATACAGAATCGGTTGCGGCGGTCTTTTCCAGTGCATACACACTGCCGTCATTGCCGACAATCGTCAGCATCCGCATCGAATTCCGGCACGCAAAGCCAAGAATATCCTCGGGCGAAAAGGTCATCCCACTTGGATGGTTGTGTATTGCAATGTGAGGCGTGCTGAAATTCGGGATGTGAACGCCTCCTTCCTGCTCGCCGGTAAAATATCCGCTCACGGGCTGCATATCCAGCCCGTAACAGCGGGCCTTTTCTATCCCAAGCGGAACCTTTCGGGCTTCCAGCAGCAGCTTCTTGTGGGCGTTGGCAAGGGCACGGCTACCCGCAGCGTCCAGCGTCTCACAGGCAAATGGCTGAATGTGCTGAATGCTCTGGATGGTAATCTCCTTGTACCCCAGGCTGATTTCTTTCAGTGTAGCATTGTTTTGGGCGGATTGCAAGGCGCTTGCCGCTGCATCCGCCTGTTTCGCTTCCCTTTGCCCAAAGCCCGGCACCTCCGTCCTTGCGCCGTCCAGCCGCTCCCCGGTTTCCTCCAGGAACGCACTCAGCTGCTGCCGGGCGGCTTTCAGCTTGGCGGCGCTTTGGCTGGCATCCACCCCGGCGGCGGTCTCGACCAGGTAACGGCGCTTGTACTTGCGCACCTTGCGTTCCAGCGCCCGCTGCATCTGGGTGATCTCGTACCGGGTGTACAGCCCGCCGCCGTAGGGAATATTGCGGGCATCCAGCTCGGCCAGGCGTTCGTCCGTGTAGTTGCGCACGGAGATGCCGGGGTAGAACGGGTAAAAGTTGTGGCGGCAGTTCCAGCCGCACAGGCCGGGGCCGGTGCCGTAACCGGTGGCGGTCTCAAAATCCTCGTACCGCTCACCGTCCTGCACCACAGCGCCGCCGCGGTGGTAAACCCGGCCCTGCCACACCGCATGGGTGGGGCGGGCACCCTCGTGGGCGGTCACTTCCACAAACTCGCAGTCCATCTCTTCCATGCGGGCCAGCTGCAATTTTGCACAGGTCTGATTTGCGCCGGTCAGCACGGCCCGGCGGGCGGCCACTTCCAGCGTGTCGGTGTGGCCGCTGGGGTAGGTGATGTACGGCATGGTGTCCGCCAGGTCATCCACCGTGCGGCGGATGGCGGTGCTGTAATCCAGGGCCCCGGTGCTGATCAGCCCCCACGCGCGGGAAAGCCGGTCCTCAAACGCGCCGGTCACCGTGTTGGCGGTGGTGGCCGTCAGGTTCTGCCAGGTGCCGCAGGTCTGGCGGTACCCGGCATTCAGCAGGTTCAGCAGGGCGGGGGACTGGTTGACCGGCGGCGGGTCCAGCCCGGCAGCCGTATAAACGGCATCGTCCGCAGCCAGGGTCTGTGCCCCGGCGGTTTCCAGCAGCCGCTTGATCTCCGCCCGGCTTTTGCCGGTGTACCTGGCCAGGGTGGCAACGGTGTTGCTGCGCACCGCGCGGGTTTCGGCCAGCCGCCATGCCTGCCATATGGCCGTTGGGGTCAGCGGGTCCGGCTCGCTCAGGCTTTTCATGCGCCGGGCAATGTCCTGCAAAATGTCGTCTTCCACCTGCTGCCACAGCCGCACAAAGCGGCGGGGCAGGGCATCCAGCTGGTCAGGGGTCAGCATGGGGCATCACCTCACGGGGCAAAGGTCAGGGTTTCATCGGCGTTGTTCTCGGCGCTGGTTTCAGCCGCGATCTGGGCGGCTTCCTCCTGGCTGTAGCCCTCAAACTCGGTCAGGTAGCGCTGCATGGGGAACTTGCCCGCCTGCACATACTGCCAGAACAGCTGCTTGCGCTCGCTGGGGTCGTTTACAATGCTGTCGTCCCAGTTGTACACGGCGGTGTAGCTGCCCGCGGGAACCAGCTGGTACAGGTCGGCATAGGCGTTCATTGCGTACAGCAGGTCATCCAGCGCCACCTGCAGCGCGTGCTGGATGCTTTTTACGGTGGAATAGCTGCGCTGCTTGCTTGCCATGATCTCGGTGGCGGTCTTGTCCACGTTCTGGGGTCGCTCAGGGTGCCATAGGCAAGGCCGCACTGGAACTCAATGCGTTTCAAGATTCCGTCCAGCCCACGCAGATAGGCTTCATCCCGCAGGGCGGGCGCAAACACATTGAACAGTGTGCGGTCCGCCACATTGCCGGTCATGCAGCCGCGGTACAGCCGACCGCTGCGCTGGTCCATCTGGAACCCACCGTCCCCGGTGGGGCGCAGGGCCGCAGCGTCCACATCAATGGCAAGCTGGCCGCCCTCGTACTCCCACAACAGGCGGCCAAACTGTTCGTCTGCATCGTGGATGGTATCCACAGCGGGGGCGTAAACGCTGGCCCCCAGCGGGCTGTGCCGGTCATTGCGGTTGGCAAGGGGAATGCGGAAGTAGGCGAATAACGGCCGCTCCACCTCAATGCGCACCTCCGGCGCAATGTCGGCCCACTCCGGAACATCGGCCAGCGGGATCTCGTGCCCCAGGCTGGCCGTACTGGAACTGGCAAACGCCTTGTTCTGGATGGTCTGCACCCCGGCGGCGTATTCGTGCCGCTCCAGGCGGGTGTAGATCGTGTTTTTGCGTTTGAGTTGTTCAGAGAAGATCGCCCCGGTCATGCGGCCGGTGGTGTCAAAGGTGGTGGGGAAAAAGCAGTCCCCCTGCACCACATCCACCAACAGCCGGTCACCGGAAACATAGGGTTTGAACACCGCTCCGCCCAGTGCGCAGGCAATCTCGGTGTAGTTGGGCAGCTTGTCCAGAAACGGGGCCAGCTGCTCGGCCAGATAGTCCGCCCGCGAAGAGCCGGACAGGCTGACTTTCAGCTCCATCGTGACCAGCCGGGCAAATTCCCGCGCCACGCTGGCCGCAATGTGCAGGCTGTGCAGGTCGTTTTTGGCCGTGCACCAGGGGCCGCCCGTCTCGTACATCTGGGCCCACAGGGCAAGGGCATGTTCCATCTGGCCGGACAGGATAATGTCGTTTGCGCCGGGGGCATCGCCAAACAGCGTGCTGATCTGGGCGCGCAGCCAGCGCAAGAGCTTTTGGAACATCTTCACTTCCTCCAATCCGCCCAGCGGTATTCGCGGGCCAGCACGGTATAACAAAAATAACGGATGTCGTCCATGGCGTGGTCGTTCTCCTTGATGACGGCATCCTGCGGGGCTTTGTCGTCCCAGCAGTAGGTTTTGAACTCCCGCAGGGCATCTGTGCAGCTTTCGTGGATCTGCACCCGCCCGGCTTGCAGCAGGCTGGCCGTGACCCGAATGCCGTCCAGCACATCGTTGGCGGCAGCCCGCACCATGTACCGCCCATGGCGGCGAATGGTTTCAATAAAGGACGCGGCGGAGGGGTCCACCACCACCTCCTGCACATAGTAACCGCGGGTCAGCTCTTCCAGCGCGGCGTAATGTTCTTCATCGGTGCGCTGGTGCTGGACCTCGCGGGAGTTGTAGTAACTTTCCTTGATGCGCACTGCCCGGTTGGCCTGCACGCACCACAGCCCCATGCTGCACGGGTTGTGGGTGCCGTAGTCGATCGAGACAAAAAAGCGGCCATCCATCCCGGCGGTCGGCCCGCGCAGCAGGTAGGCATCCGGTTTGGCCGCCACAAAGGGATAAACCAGACCTTCGGCCACCACCCAGCGCCCGCGGATGTACCGCTCATAAAACACGCCGGTGTACTGCGCCCGGTACCGCGCCTTGATCGGCTCGGACAAGCTCAGGTTGTCATCCATCGTAAAGTGCAGGTACAGCAGGTTCTTGGCGCGGGCCTGCAAAATCCAGCTTTTGTAGAACCAGTGCTCCGGCCCTTCCGGGTTGCAGTTGAACCAGAACTTGGAACCGTCCACAGAACAGCGGGCGGTGGCCTGGTTTACAAAGCTTTCCGGCATCAGGGCAACTTCGTCAAACAGCGCACCTGCCAGCGTAATGCCCTGGATCAGGTCCTGGCTGCCTTCGTCCTTGCCGCCGAACAGGTAGTAATAGTTGGTCACGGCCCCGCGGGTCACGATCAACAGATTGTCGCCCCGGCGCTCGGCGGCAGTGTAGCCGCGGGCGGTCAGCATCTGCTTGAGCACCCCCACCACGTTGCGCCGCAGGCTGGCAATGGTTTTGCCGCACAGGGCAAAGTTCTGGCCGTTAAAGCGCGCCATGCCCCACAGCACAAAACTGAGGGAGAGCGAAACGGTTTTGCCGGAGCGGATGGACCCGTCCGCGATCAGCCCGTCCGCCGCCTGCACAGGGGAGGTGCTGCACCACCAGGTCAGTACCTGCTTTTGGCGGCGGCTGAACGGTCGGAACCGGAACGCGGCAGGCTTAACCGGGTTCATCCGTACCATCCTTCCACGCTTCGGGCGCCTGCTGCTGCATTGCGGTCAAAAAGCCGTCATCAGTGGGCGGGGGCGGTGCTTCGGCGGGCTTGTCGTTCCAGCCAAAATTGCAGCGCAGGCTGAACTGCGCGCCGTTGGTGCCGTCCCGGTCAAACAGGCGTTCCTCGGCGTATGCTTCGCACTGGGCCTTCGCGCGCGTAATCGTGGTGCAAAATTCCTTTTTGCCCTGGTAGGCGTTCAGGTCCCGGCGGCAGGAAAACCCCAGCGCCAGGGCCAGCCCGCTTACCGTCGGTGGTTTGGCATCCACAATAATGGGCAGGCCGTATTTGTCCAAGCACAGCTCGCCGGTATCCGGGTTCATCAGGGGGTGCCCCTTGCAGGCGGTGAAATAGGCATCAATTTTGCCTTGGATCTCTTCCACGCTCTTGTACTTCGGGGGCCGCCCAACCGGGTTGCGTTTGTATGCCATGTTTCACCGCCTTTCTGCAATAAAATACCCCGCCATGTTGGGGCGGGGTGGAATATTAAAGAACCCCGGCACGCACGGACAAAAGGAAAGAGAGTGAAATGTGTGAGCCTTTGCCGGGTGCCGGGGAGTGGGGCCGCACAAGGGCCTTGCACCCTTGCTGTGCCGTTGCTTGGGAACACAGCGCCCCTGCCAAAGGGCCGGCTGTGCGGCATAAAAACAGCCAGGCGGGAGCAAGAACCGTCTGGCCATAAGGGAAAAGGAGAGGACAAAAATGTCAACGCGAAAGCCGCAAGGCGGTCGCCCCGTTCCTTGCGGCTTTCGATGATAGTATTATAACATGGAAATTTGGCTTTTTAATGCAAACTTGATTTACGGAGAAACTGTGGTCGAGGAAGATGTGGTAATGGGCGCTGCTCCCCAAGATTCAAGGATACTTCCTGCACCAAAAGAATACGCTAAAATTGTTATGCCCAAAATAACCGCTAACGCAATATTCAGGGCTTTTATGTGAAAAGAAGTTTTTTGGCCGGGAAAATCAATGTGAACGATGTATAGAACAAAGCGCAAAAGAATAAAAAGAGCATTGAATATTACGAATCCCAATAAAACAATGGTAATAATCAGGCGGAACATGGAAACAGCAGCAAAGTTTTCCAACACGCTGCTGGAAAAACTGATCCCTCCCATGAACGCCAGAACCACAGCGGAAAAAATACCTAATATAGATATGGACTGTTCATGGAAATGTTCAACGCTTTTTTTCACTTCCGAAGCCTTTTCTTGCGCCTCTTTGGTTTGTTGCGCAGTTTTGGCATATAGGTTTCGAGTTTCCGTTGTGATACACTGGACAGCTTGCATACGGTCATTACGAATACTTTCCAAGTCAACATGGTCAAGCAATTTATCGATGCCGGCATTTACTTCATCCTTCTGGGAATGATGTGTTTTTCCATAATCAGATATTAGCCGGATACCGTTGCTTAAATAGGAGTAGACATCGGGTGTTTTCTCTTCCAGATAGCCTGAAAGGAGAGAATACCAGTGGCGGAAATGATGACAATAAATAGTACAGAACTCATTATAATAATGTTCCAATTCTGCATCCGTAATGTCGTCGCTTGTTTCGATAGGATATTCCAACAGCTCATCTAAAATACGGAGCAAATCATCCATTTTTTTCTGGTCGTTATCCATTTTTTAACTAAGCTCCAACGGGTTTGAATGGCAGAAGAATTTTTGGATTTCCTCATGTGAAATGATTTCACGGTCGGAAGTCTCTTTCCATGGAGTTTCCTGATGCGTTTTTTCTACCAGCGCACGGGCAGACAGAAAAAGACATTTGTCAATGACTTTATTGTAAAGATCGCATTGTTCTTTTGACAGTGCGGGAACATCTGTAGCATCGTTTACACATAGGGGAGCTGCTCCATTTGTGCTGTAGGTAAAGTAGACAATTGGAACGACCGGGCCGTACTGCCAATGGCTGATCGTTTCGTCAAATGCAGGCGAATCGAATACTCGCAGGGAATATCCCTGTATATAGTACAGTGTTTTTTGCAGTTTCAGGTTAGTAATGGGTGTTTTCTTTTTCTGCAGCCCGACGGATAGTGTACTCTGCGAGTTGTAATGCAGTTAAACTCATACATATCACCCTTTCTATTATTATTATAACAAATTGGCAAGGAATTGCATATGGAATATACAAAATGGATTAAATTAAAGCAGTCCAAAATGCTTTGCTACACACCGTATAAAGTCCCCGTGCCACTGTGCGGCGGTACGACTGCAGTGGTGCAGCTGCATTGCTGCCCCTTCCAGTGTATGCGTCCTATCCCAAAAAACAAGGCGTATCAGGGTCAGGCGCTCTTCGCCGGTGTCAAGCGCCTGCGTCTCGGCAATGGGCGGCACACGGCGTTCAGCTCCCGGCGGTTGACTTCCGGCAACTCGCGCAGGGCAGCGTCAGCGACCGGGTCAGACGGTGCGCCGGAACCGTGGGGCATACCGCTCAGATTCGGACTGATGCAGGTTTCACGCAGGGCGGCTTCCTGCGCACAAAGGGCAGGGTAGCGGCGGATAATATCTTTTACATATCCCCACCAGCCATAATGCGGCCTGCTCATCGGCATCACCCCTTCCGCGGCTCGTGCAGGGCTACATAGTAGCCATAGGTCTTGCCTTCGGCGCGGGCGGCACGTTCCACGCGGGCAATCTCGCTCATGGCACGTTTGCTGCGCTGTTTGGCCCGGCTGATGATGGCGTCGTCGCTGCGTACCAGCGGGGCACAGGCTTTGCAGTAGCGCGTGCTGCAATAGGCGTGCAGCATCATTTTGCCGCAGCGGGCGCAGGGCTTATCGGAATATTTCGGCATCAATCCTCACCTCCATGCGTGTGATCCATATAGATCTTCGGTTCGTCGTCCTCGTCCAGATGGGCGGCGGCTTTCCCGGCGCAGAGCCCGGCGGTGTAGGCGGCGGCCAGCAGCGCGGCCAGGACGGCACTGCCGATGATCGAAAGCAGAATGTCCATCAATCGCGCCACCTTTCGCCGCGGCTGCAAAAATCGCTTGGCGTGTTGCGGCCATACAATGGGCACTGGACGGTGGCCCAGTAGCGGCAGCGCCCGCACCGCGGCAGGCCCAGCAGCCGCAGGTGCATGGCGCGGGTGATGCGCAGCCCGCACCACATCAGCCCACAGATCAGCATGCCGCCCGCAAAGAGCACGCAGGGGGCCGCGACAAACACAAGGGCCAGGCATTTGAGGATATAGAGACAGTTGGAATCAAAAGTTATCATGGGCTCTCCTTTCTGTGTGGTGGATGGTGGTGGATTTGGGGCCAAAATAAAAAAACCTTTATAGAATTACATTTTTTTCTATTTTTCCGTGTATCACTTTTCCTGCAAAATCCACCACATCCACCACAGAGATATAAAAATACTCAAAAAATAGTGCAGATACATTGTTTTTGCCTGTGGTGGATTTTTTTTAAGCAAATCCACCACAATGCACCGCAAATCCACCACAGAAAATCAGCTTTTGGGCGGCGCGGACATGGTTTGCTGTTCATAGGGCGGCGGGCCGGGCTGATAGCGCTGGCGGGATCCGCCAAGCGCCTGTGCCAGCAGGCGGCTGCCTTCATCGGTCAGGCGGGCGGCCTGATACTCGTATGCCGTGCGGGTTTTCACGCGGGGCAAAACCTTGGCAATCTCCCGCCCAAACTTGTTGCCGCTCAGGGGGTAGCGCTCGCCGTTTTCCTCGCACCATTTGCGGTAGACCTGGTACAGCACAGAGGCCTGAACGGTATAGCCGGGCAACTGCATCAGGCAGTCGTCCAGGAACTGCTTCAGGCGGTCCTGCTCGCCGCGGTATTCGGCGGTAGCGGTGTCCACGGCGGTACAGGGCGGCAGCCCGCGGCGGCGGCCATTGTTGCTGCGTGCCAGCCACAGGCGCAGCCCGTCCAAGGCCCAGTTCAGGATACCAGGCAGCTCCGCAGCCAACTTATCCGGCAGCTGCAGATCCTGCTTGGATTCGGGGATGGTCTGGGTGAACGGCACCAGGCGGATGCGCCGCCAGATGCCGGAATCGGTGCCGCGGATGCGCGGCTTATGGTTGGTTGCCATGATCAGCTTGAACTCCGGTTTGAACTCAAACTCGCGGCCGTACAGGTAGCGGGCGGTCACGGTATCGCCGCCGGTCAGCTGCTTGACCATGGCTTCGTCCAGCCAGACATCGGCCGGGCATTCGGAGATGGTCACCAGCCGCGCCCCTTTCAGGCGGGCAATGTCGGTGCGGGGGCCTTCGGTAGTGCGGCGGGCGGTAATGGTTTCGCTCTGGGCGTTCATGGCATAGCTGCCGAACAGATCCGCCAGCACATCCAGGAAGGTGCTTTTGCCGTTGGAGCCATCGCCATACAAAAAGAAGATACATTGTTCCCGTGTGGAAGCGGTGAGCATGTAGCCCACCATGGCCTGCAGATAGGTCTGCAGCTCCTGGTCGCCGCCGGTCACGCTGGCAAGGAAAGCCTGCCATACCGGGGCTTTGGCGTTGGGGTCATACGCCGTACCGGCCAGTTTGGTCAGCAGCTTGTCCCGGTTATGGGGGCACAAGGCTCCGTCCTTCAGGCGCAGGATGCCGTTTTGCAGGTTGAACACCCCGCGGGCGGCATCCAGCTCAGCATCCGTTACCGGAATGCCGGCCAGGTGCTGGGCTTCGGTCAGAAGGTTTTTCTTGGCGGTGCTGCCGCGGCTTTTGCGGATGAACTGGCGGTATTCCTTGGCCTTGTCAGGGTCGTGCATGCCAAACAGTTGGCGTTCCATGCCATCCAGCATATCATCACAGAGGGCTTTGACGGCGGCGGTCTCGTCCGGCTTCCAGATGCGGCCGTCCCACAGCATCCAGATCTGCTGGGTAAAGTTGTAGCGCACTTTGCCGCGGTACAGGTCCCGGAACTGCCGGGCGTTGCCGGTATCGTCCCGACTGTATTCCACATGGGGCTTGCCGGGGGCAGGTTTTGCAGGGATGGCTGTTGGCTGGGCGGGTGCCATGCGGTGCAGCAGGGCGGTCAGTTCGTCAGCGTCACTGGGGCCAGGGGCGGGCGCGGCGGCAGGGTCATACACCTCGCAGCAGTCAGCGATGGCGCGGGCCAGTGTCAGATTGCCGTAAGTATCGGCCCCGCGGCGTTCGTCCCACTTGGGCGGTACAGGCCGCTGCTGCGGAATGCGGCATCCATGCGGGTTTTATCGGCTCCCAGCCAGAATGCCAGCAGGTTGCACAGCGCCAGATCCGCTTCACTGTGGGAAGCCGCATACCCCTGCCAGTTTCCGGCCAGCAGGGCGGCCAACTTTTCGCCACCGCGGGCCTGCCGGGCTTTGGTCAAAATCTCCTCGTCACTTTGCGGAAGGCTGTGCTGCCGGGGCGCAGGACCGGGGGCAGCGACCGGTTCCGGTTTGGCCAGCCAGCGGCGGTACACTTCGGCCGCAGCATCGGCGGCGTCCCGCACCGGCAGGGGCGGGTCATGCCAGCTGCGGCCCGTTACGGTAAAGTAACGGCCCCCGTCATACATTTCCAGCCCTGCGCCGGGGGCAAGGGCACGGCGGCAGGCGGGGCCGGCTTTTTTGCCGCGCCACAGGATATGCAACCCTGTGCCACTGGGGCTCAGTTCGGTATAGCTGTGCATGGCTTCCACAATATCCAGGGCTTCGGGCAGGAGCTCCCCGGTGGCAGGGTTGATGCAATGGTCGATATCGATCCCGCAGAGCCCATCCCCCAGCACATAGCCGATGCCGCGGCGCCCAGACGGGGCACCGCCTGAACCGCCGCGGCATAACTGGCCCAGGTGGCCGGGTCGGTGCTGCTTGCGGGCGCACCGGTTGCCGGGCAGATGGGCCGCTTATCGGCTGTGCAGCATACCCACCGCGCGTTGACTTTCAGTTCTTCGGGTATACTGTTCATAGAACCTCCTTAAAAGGGCAGGTCTTCGTCGTCTTCCGCCTCAGGGGTAAAGGAATCAGCGACAGGCTGGGCGGCAGCTTTCGGCTTGATATAATCGCTGACATTGCCGGTGCCGATCAGGCGGTCAAAGTAGGTGTTCTGGTAGCGCGGGTCATTTTTCTGTTCTGCCAGGGTCAGCTGGCCGATCTTGCCGCAGTATTCGGCAAGGCGGTCCGGCAGGGCGGCCAGGTGCGGAACGGCTACCCCCACCGCGTTGGTGAACTGCTTGAAGTAAGGGAAGCCCTGCGCGTTGAAATTGAAATTCATGTACAGGAACCGGCCCTTGTACTCGCCCTCCGTTACCACCCAGCTGGTGGAAAAGCGGGGGTAAGCGCGCTTTTCGTCCGGCGGGTACAGGCGGGCTTCATTCAGGATGGCAGTGTAGCGGCCGTCCGGCAGCTTACCGCCGGTGGCTTCCTGCGCGGCATCGTAGGTGTTTTCCAGGCTGTTGAGGTAAGAATAATCGCTCATAATGTTGTTTCCTCCAAAATTTCAGCGTTCAGCTGTTTGTATACCCGCCTGCGAGCTGCGTACTGGCTGCGGCAGGCGGGAACGTTATTGTCAACAAAGTCATAAACAAGGGCGGTGGTTTTGCCGGGGGCCGGGCGCATGATGCGCCCCACGGCCTGCTGCACAGATACTTTGTCCCGCACGGGCTGCACCAGATACAGCCGCCCGGCGCAGGGGATATCCAGCCCCTCTTTGGCAAGCTGGTAGGTGGCAAACAGCACCCGTGCAGGGCAGGCGGGGTCTTTCAGCTCCCGCAGGGCGGCGGTGCGGTCGGCGGCTTTGGTGGCCCCGCAGATAAAATGTGCGTTCAGCCCCGCGGCAGTAAAGTCACTCTGGCTGTGCAGGGCACGGCACATAGTTTCCAGAATATCCAGGCCGCAGCCCAGCGCCAGCACGGTTTCACCATGCAGGGCATCCTGGGCAATCATGCGGACAATGCGGGTATTGCGGGCCGTATCCGCGGCCAGGCAGCGGCGCAGGCGGGCCGTATCAATGTGCATCTGCTCCCGCGGGCCGGGGGTGTAGCTGAACTGGGTCAGAACAGGCTGAACCTGGGGGATGACGGTGCTGCCGGTATCCACCAGCACCTGCTGGTCAACCTGGGCAATGGTATCCCCCAGGATCATGTGGATGGTGTGTTCCAGTCCATCACCGCGGGCCGGGGTGGCGGTCAGGCCGTAGCGGTAACGGGCGGGCAGACAGCCAAGAACGGCGTTGAACATCTGGGCGTTGGCGGGGTTGGCGACCACATGCTGGCATTCATCCACAATCACGGTCCCAATACGCCCGGCCAGATCATCCAGCTCCATGTGGTACAGCGTCTGCACGGTGGCCACGGTCAGATGGGTGCCAATGCGTTTTTGTGTGCCGTTCAGGATGCCGATCTGCCCGTCCGTCAGCCCAAGGCGGGCTTTGGCGCGTTCCGCTGCCTGCAGGACAAGATCATTGGTGTGGGCAATCCAGAGCGCGGGCTGGCCGATGGCCCGGATCAGGTACAGCCCGGTTTCGGTTTTGCCTGCACCGCAGGGCATGACCAATACCCCCTGCGGAGTCTTGCTGGCCAGCACAGCATCCGCGGCTTTTTGCTGGTAGCTGCGCAGCTGGATGCTGCCGGGCGGCCAGGCCGGGGCGGGGCAAAGGGTCATGGCGTCCCGCTTTTGGGTATCCTTGGGGCGGCGGTGCCACACATCGTTTGCCATGCCGCGGGGCAGGATCAGCTCATTGCTCTGCACCTCATACAGCAGCAGTTCCCGCGGGATGCTGTAGGTGGGCAGGCCCAGGTAAGCGGCGCGGGTGTAGGCCGGGTTAGGGATGGTCAGTTCCTCCATCAGGGCACGGCGCAGTGCGGCGGGGCAATCGGTCAGCCGCAGACGGCCATCCAGGGTGAAGATCATGGCAGCACCTCCGGGCAGGGCAGGCGGTACTCTTCCAGCGCCTGGGGGATGGTGTGGGGCATATTGCCCAGCGGCACGCTGCCGCGGTCCCCGGCCAGGATCGGCCCGCGCACCCTGCACCAGGGGATGAACGCCACGGTGGGCGGTTCTGTCCGGCGCACGGCAATCAGGGCCGCACCGCCTGCATCCTCAAACCGGCTCAGGTTTTCAATTTCGTTGGGGCGCAGGGCCGAAAACGGCAGGTTTCCGCGCTGGACCGCCTTGCACTCAATGCCAAGCGCCGCGCCCTGAACCATGGCGGAAATATCAAAAGGCTGGCCTGCCCATGCTTTGGGCCAGCAGCGGGCCCAGCTGTTGGGGGCGGCGTTCAGCTCCTCGCAAAGGTCTTCTTCCCACTGTTTGCCGTTGCGGCTGCGTTGCTGCTGCAGTTTATTGCGCTGGTTCCTGCGCCGGTTGGCTGGGATCATGGGCGCTGCCCTCCTTTTTCTGTTTCATGGCTTTCAGCAGGCAGGCTTTGCACAGCGGGCGGCCAACGTATTTTTTGCGCCATGGCAGCGCACTGGGCGGCGGGGATCAGCTCGCCGGTGGATTTTTGTACACTGTCCTTGATGCGGCCGCCGCAGTCGGCACACAGGATGCGCACCGGCTCTTTGCCCTCGTTCAGCCAGGCGGCAAGGTCTTTGCCCAGCTGCGGCGTGATGACGGCGCCGAACCCATCCAGGAAGGTGACGTCCTTGCTGGTGGTGGCAATGTGGTTGCGGGCAATGTTCAGCACAATGTCAAACTCATATTCCAGGTTTTCGCGCTGGATGGGGGCAAGCCCCAGCTTGACCGGCTCCATTTTGCCGCGCTCATTGGGCTGCAGGGCATAGTCCTGCTTGACGCGCAGGGTGCAGATGGTGTGGCAGGGGACCGAAAGGATGGTATCGACCATGGTGTTCTGCAGCTTGCCCGCCGCGTTCCAGGCAGTGTAGCTGTTCTGGCCGCGCTGGGTGGCGGCGATCGCATCCTTGTATTCCAGCACACCGCCTGCACCGGCCCATGCGTGGGACAGGCTGTCCACGATGACAACGCCGTCCGGGCCGACAATATCGGCCCCCATCCTGACGTACTGAATGTACTTTTCCACACTGTAGGGCGGGTCCATGTGTGCGTGCAGGAACTGCCCGGTGGGGATGGGCAGGTCGCTGCGGGCGGCGTATTCCAGGGCGCGGTCGTGTTCGGTATCGATCAGGGCAACTTTGCCCCAGTCCCCGGTCATGCCATAGGCAATGTACAGGGCGCTGAGAGTTTTGCCGCCGCCGGATACCCCCTGCAGCGCCATGCGCAGCTTGGTTTTTTGCCGTGCGGCAGGGGCAAACAGATTCAACGGTTCAGGCATCAGGTATCCTCCTTTTGATTTTTGGCTGCCTGGCGGGCGGCCAGGGTGCAGATCATGTCCAGCACTTCGCGCTTGTCATACAGCGGCGAATCGGGACGGTAAGGGTTATCGCCGTAAGTGTTCCGGCGCTTGGCTTCCGCATTGCGGCAGCGGGTTTCAATGCTGTTCAGCTCGGCGCAGCGCAGGGCAGAAAAGGCGGTGGCTTCCGGGTTAAAGGGAATCCCGCCGCCCCCGGCCATCCGGGTCAGCTCGGCCACCTGCTCGGCGGCAACATACAGGCCGGGCAGAACGGCTTTCAGGTCCGTGATGGCGTTCTCGATCTCCACGGGGGAGGGGTACAGGTTTTCCTGCAGGCGCATCAGGGCATCGGTCAGGATGCCGGCCGCACGGTTGACCTTTGCCTCCGCGCGGATGAACTGGTGCTCGGTGGAAAGGGGGCCGAACAGCAGCACGGCGCGGGTCAGGGTGGTGTTATCATACAGGTGTGTCACAGGCGGTCCTCCTCCCAGCAGTCCAGGGCTTCCAGCTTGGATGTGGTAGCCGGGGCAACGCAGTTTTCCGTTTCCAGGAACAACAGGCGGCCTTCCCGTCCCCAGCGGCCCCAGGGCATCTGGGTTTCATCCTTTGCGGGCAGCAGGGTCCCGCCGCCGGTGGTGGCCAGGGTGCCCAGCATGGCGGTCAGGTCGGTGCTGAACCAGTACATCTGGCCGGTGCGGGTCTGGGCAAGCTGCAGCGTTTCGGTGCGCAGCGGGGAAAGAATCAGGTCCTCCCCGCTGCGGCCAATCAGGGCGGCCAACTCCGGCGGCTGGCAGTCCAGGGGTTCCGGATCCGGATAGCCTTTGTACCAGTAGCCGGAACCGGGGCGGGGCAGGCCGTGCAGCCACTCTGCCAGGCAGCCCAGAACGGCGGGCGGGCAGTTGCCCCATTCGCATACAAAGCACCAGCCCCCGCCGCACAGGACCAGCACATCATGTTCGTTCCGCCAGATCTTGCACCCGGCGGCTTTGGCGGCTGCTTTCATGCGTTTTACAATCGCTTTTTCGTTCATCAAAAATCATCCTCCTCATCCTCATCGGCCCAGCCGTCCGGGGCGCAGGCGGCCAGGGTATCCAACATGCCGCGGGCAGCTGTGCGGGCGCGGCGGGTCACGGTGTCAAACAGTTCGGCATCCAGGGCTGCGGCGCGCAGGTTGGCCCGCAGCACGGCGCAAAAGCCGTCCATGGCATCGGCTGCGGCATCCACGATCCGTTGGCAGGCATCGGCATCGGGGCGGGCCGCGTCCAGCTGCTGCTGGGTTTCGGCCAGCTGGCGCAGCAGCTCTGTGTTCTGTGCGCGGGATGTTTCGGCCAGCTTTTGAGCTGCATCAAACACGCGGTCCTCGCCCTCTTTGCGGTACTTTTCAATGTCGGCTTCACTTGGCGGGCAGACAGCCACATCCTGCGGGCGGTTTTCCAATTCCCTGAGGCGGGCGTTCAGATCGGTGTTCATCTCCTGCCGCAGGGCGGCGGTTTTTTCGGCATCGGCGGCGCGGGCTTCCGCTTCCTTTGCCCGCTGTTCGGCTTCGGTGGCGCGGCGCAGGGCGGAATCTTCGTTTTTGTGGGCGGTGCGGTAGCTTTCCTGGGCACCGGTGGCGGCGGCTTGCAGCTGGCGGTTCTGCTCATGCAGGCCGTCAACATCGGCCAGGGCGGCATCGCGGGCGGCTTCGGCGGCGGCTGCGGCATTGAGGGCGTTCACCCGGTCGGCGCGCAGCTGCTGGTTTTCTTTCAGCAAATCCTGGTATTGCTTGTGGGTGGTAATGTCGCCGGATTTGACGGCCTGCACCAGATCGGCGGGGGCGCTGGGTTTGGCGGCAGCATATAATAAGGAAGGGGAAAGCTCTTCCAGCACTTGCTGCTGGCGGGGGCTGCTGGAATCAAACAGCTTTGCCACCTGCAGCAGCCGCTCGGCCGCCTTGCGGTTTAGACCGACACTCTCGCACCAGCTCCCGAAGGTCTTTTCGCTGTCGGAAAACGCCCCCTTACCATTGCGACATTTTGTCGCAATGGTGACGCACAGTGCGTCGTGCGCAATGGAAACGCCATCCGCCATGCGGCGCAGGCCCATTTCGGCCAGCTTGCGTCCCGATGTGTACATCTGTTCGGCCAGGTGCAGGTCGGTAACGGTTTGGGCATCCAGCCCCGAATAATCAAACTCCGCTGCCGAACAGGCAGTTTCCGCATCGGACAGGCTTGACATTGCAGCAGAAGTGCCCGCAGGGGAGCAGGGGCCCGGCGGGCAGCTGTTTGCATCCGTCTGGGTGGTCGATGTTTCCTCCGCCAACGTGGCAGCAGGGGCGGCCATAGTCACAGCAGCATCCGCATTCGGGGCAGTCGTGTTCACTTGGCATGGTGGTTCCTCCTTGTTGGACAGCGCGCGCAGGGCTTTTACCACAGCGTCCGGTACCTCGTAGTCATCCTTCAGGATGCCGAAGCATCTCCCCAGCCAGTCTTCCTGCGTCAGGTCAGGCTCTTTGGTCTGGGCCTTGGCGTACTGCTGGGCGGCAAAATCGCTGGGTACCCATTTGTTTTGGTGTTTGTCCCAGAACCAGAATCTGCCGTGCTTTAAGGCGTACAGCAGGTGGTTGTCCTGGTTCTGGCAAATCATGTGGTCAGTCAATCTTCTACCTCCATGTTGATCAGTGCTTTGCGCTGGGCGGCACCGGTGTCTGCGGCGCTGTAGCACAGGCTGATCTTTTCCAGTTGTTTGACCTTGCTGCTCGCTGCCTCGGCCAGAATGCTGCGCACGGTTTCGTGCAGCAGCAGTTCGGCATCCTTGCGGTTGTGGGCAAAGGCAGCGCGGATGGCGTCATACTCGTTCATGGCGTTACCTCCACAGGGGTGAATTTCTGAAGCAGCTCTTCGGCCAGCGGCTTGGGAAGGTCCGTCATGCGGGCGTTGCGCCAGCCCACAAGGCAGAGCCGCCCATAAAACCAGCGGCCATTGTAATGCCGGGTCGGCAGGCTTTGCCCGGCCTGCGGCAGATAAAACAGCGCGGCAAACCGGTTGCTGATCGGGCAGCGCTGCGCGTACCCGCCCATAAAGCGCTGCAGCTCCTGCAGGGTGTCCGGCAGGCGGTAAAGTTCCGGCTTTGCGCCGGGGTCAATCACGATTCCGCGCATGTTGCCACCTCCCGCAACGTGATGGCGGCCCAGCCGCCCAGCAGGCAGGCTGCCAGCCCGGCCAAGGATGCCGCCCCGCCGCCCTGGGCCAATGCGGCCACGGCACACAGCGCGCCCAGCCCGCAGGCCGTTAGCGTGAAATTGGCGAAAGCCTTGCAAATGGGGCTGATGTGGGGTAAAATACAGGTGATGAAATTTTTCGTCTGGCCGTCACGGTGCTGCAACACCGGGGCGGCTGTTTTTGTTTGGGGCATTGTCGTTCTCCTTTCAGATCGGCCCAGGGTCGCTGTGCCGGTGGTGATAGTTGGTTTGCGGTGCGGGGGCAAGGCCGCTGTGCGCGGGGCCGGTGCGGCGCGCAATGAACTCGGCCAGGCCGTCTTCGGTCACCAGGTGTTTGCGCGCCACGTTGACCGTGGGCCCAAACTCCCCGGCCCGCACAAGCTGCTGCACGGTGGATCTTTGGATGCCCAGCATCTCGGCCAGGCGGTCGGCGGTGTAGAGGGTCATGGGGTTACCTCCTTTTAGCGATGCTGCATAAGCCAGCGTTCAATTTTTTTCGCAGATATGACAGATGTTGTCAAAAAAATTGACTTTCTGCTCAGTAATGAGTATCTTTAACATAAGGGCGAGTTTGTCCATAAAACCTCCTAAGAAAGGAATGAGAATAATGAGCGATGAAAAAGAATCGAAAACGATTAACATTAGTCCCTTGCCAAGTTGTGTGGATGATACAGTGAAAGAAGCACTAAAGCCAGCAGCCAAGGGAATCGGAACCCTTCTGGGGGATTTGCTGAGCATGGCAACGAATAGCATTCATTTTAAGGCGGAGAAAGCACGCATTCAGCAAAAGCATGACTTGGAAGTGTTCAAGGCTAGTCTGACAAAAAAGCTTGAAGAAAAGCCTGAGAATTGTCTGATTGAGCCGCGTCTCCAAGTTGTCGGGCAAGCGATGGATAGTGCTAAATACTGCTTGAACGAAGAAGAAATTCGAAAAATGTTTGAAAATCTTATCGTTAATGCAGCTGACAAAAGATATCAGTCACAAGTCCACCCATCATTTCCGACAATTATTGCTCAAATGTCGCCATTGGATGCTGAAAACTTGGCATTACTCAGAAGTAGAGATGCTTATCCTATTGTTAGCTATCGACTTATAACTTCAGAAGATGGTGGATACGCTGATGGGTTCAAAAACTTTTTCCTTGGAAACGCAAACATGCAAAGCTTCCAGGACTTTGAGTTGCAAGCAGCATCTATGACATCGTTGAATCGGTTGGGGTTGACGGAGATTAGTTATTCAGAACACTTTAGCGATGATGCTGTATATGAGCCCTTTAAACACACATTGGTTATGGAAGAGATGCAGAAAATAGTGCGCCATCAATCAATGTACAAGCGAGCGGATTTTCAAAGGGGATTGGTCAGGCTTACACCAATGGGAAAGACATTTGTAAGGGTTTGTTTCACCTCCTAAAAAATCCAGCCCTTCCGGTTCAAAGTCCGGACTATGGGACAGGGGTTGTGGTAGAATGGTGATAGCTGTTAGGAATGCTCCACAAGGTCATCAATGCGGACGCCAAAGTGTTCGGCAATCTTAGCAGCTGTTGCCAGGGTAGGGCCGCCGCCGTTCTTCCAGCGCTGGGCATTGCCTTTACTCAGGCCAAGCGTTTTGAGAACGGTGGTAGCACTTTCACCATGCTGTACGCATAAATTTGTGAAAGTGTTCCAAAAGTTCAAAAAAATGCACCTCTCTTTCCATTTCATATTGACGTAAGTGCACTTTTGTAGTACTATGAAGTTGCTAAACATCAGTTTTAACGCGGTGCCCTCATGTCATAAGTGCATTATAGGGCATTTAAGTGCACTTTGCAAGTGATTCAATGCACTTTTCTGCACTTCTGCGTTTTGCACAAATTCCGGAGGTGCATTTTAGTGTTTTTTGATACGCTGCAAGCACTCTGCGATGAAAAAGGCATCGCAATGTCAGCACTGCTTGATCAGGTCGGGATGAGCCGCGGGAATATCGCGCGCTGGAAAGCGACCGATAATCCGCCCAAACCAGCTACCTTAATAAAGCTGGCAGAGGCGCTGGGCGTTGACCGCAAACGTCTGGAAAGGGCAGCTGAAAGCCAGGAAGCGGAGACAGAAATGTCTGCCCACGACATCCTGGACGATGTGGATATTGCTTTTTACGGTGAATATAAAGAGCTTTCCGAAGATGACAAAGCAGTGCTGCGCGATATGGTCAGGGTGATGCGAGATCGCCGGGCCAAGAAAAAGCAGGAGGAATAAATCCAGTGTTTCAGTTGTCCGACTTTTACGGATATTGCAAACAAAATGATGTGGATGTTATGCCGTTCGCAATGCTGCCGCGGGCAGCCTGTACGGTGCGGGACGGGCAGAACTACGCTGTTGTGCTGAACTTCAAGCGTCTGCATACCGTGCGCCAGATGCGCACCGCCATGCTGCATGAATCGGGCCACCTGCACACAGGCGCACTGCATAAGGTGGACAGCCCGTTCCAGTTGGTGGAGCAGAACGAATACCGCGCCGATGCGGACGCGTTCCGCCGCTGTCTGCCGCCGGAAGAAATCCGCACGGCGATACGGGCAGGCTACACAGAACCCTGGCAGTTGGCAGAATATTTTGACCTGGACGAAGACTACATAAAAAAAGCCCTGCACTACTGGACGCAGTGCAGGGGAGTAGACTTTAACCAATAAATAAGGGAGGAACACAATCATGGAACCTGTAAACCATTGCCCGCATTGCGGTGCGGCTATTGATGTAAATGCCAGTGTGTGCCCGGAATGTGGACAGGAGCTGGTAAAGCGTAAGTATTGCCCGCACTGCGGGGAACGCATTGATGCCGACTGCATCATCTGCCCCAAGTGCGGCAAACAGGCAGGGGAGCTGCCGCAGGATAAGCAGATCAATATTGTCAATAACAATAATTCCAGCGCATCGGCAGCCGCCAGTGCATCGGTGGGCGTCAGAACTGCGGTGCGCGGAAAATACTGCAATAAGTGGACGGCATTTTTCCTGTGCCTGTTCCTGGGGTATTTCGGTGCGCATAAATTCTATGAAGGGCGCATCGGCATGGGAATCCTGTATCTGCTTACCATTGGCCTGTTTGGCATTGGCTGGATTGTTGATATCATTCTGATTTTGATGAAGCCGAACCCATATTTTGTGGCCAGATAAAGCCCGAACAAAATAAAAACGCCCCCGGTGCGCCAACACCGAGAGCGTTTCCATAGATCAGCTTGCCCACAAAAGTGGATACAATCGACCCGACAATCGTATTGTACCACCTCCGGGCAGGCTTTACAAGCAATGCTTGTAATTTCGCCTGCGGCGAAACCGCCTTGTGCGGTCACAGGCCACGCGTGGCCTGCGTTTGGCGCTCCCCATCCGCTTGCGCGGCTGTGGCCCCACGCGCCAAACCCCGCAGCTTACAACCCATACCTTGGAGGTGTATTTTTATGCCCAAACAAACATTAAAGCGCCGTCCAGATGGCCGCTACCAGAAGCGGATCACCCTTTCCAACGGCAAAACGCGGCTGGTGTATGGCCGCACCGAAGCGGAACTGAAAGCCGCGGTGCGCTCCGTGCAGGCGCAGGATGAAGCGGGGCTGGAAGTGGGGGACCACACCCTGGTGGGCGAGTGGGCAAAAATCTGGCTGCGCTCCTACAAGCAGGGGCTGCGGCCCGCCACCACCAAAATGTACCGGGATGCCTACAATCTGCACATCATGCAGCACATTGGATGCATGGAGCTGCAGGAGGTGCGGCCGGTACATATCCGGGCTATTATGGCGGAAATCACGGAGCAGTCGGAATCCCTGCAGCACAAGGTGCTGATCACGGTGCGGCAGATCATGCAGACGGCCCAGGCAAACCACCTGATCCGCGACGACCCCACCGACGGCATCCGCATTACGACCCACGCGCGCCCTAAGCAAAAGAAATACCTGACGCAGGACGAAGCGGAGGAGCTGCTGTCCTCCATTGCGGAGCCGCGGGCCAAGGTGTTTTGCGCGCTCTGCTACTACTGCGGCCTGCGCAAGGAAGAGGCCCTGGGCCTGCAATGGCGGGATGTCGGCCCGGCGGCACTGGTTATTAGTCGGGCAGTGACTTTTGCGGGCGGCAATCAACCAGACCCCAGCATGGAGCTGAAAAACGCGGCTTCCCACCGCCTGGTGCCGGTGCCCGCCCGCCTGCGGGCCATTCTGGACGCCACCCCGCGCCTGGGAGAGCACGTTGTAACCAAAGCTGACGGCGGCGTGATGACGCAGTCAGCCTATAAAAAGATGTGGGTCTATTATGTGGCGGGGGTGTCACTGCTGCCGGTGCACGCCCACATGCTGCGCCACAGCTATGCCACCTGCCTGTACCACGCCGGTGTGGATCTGCGCACCGCCCAGCAGCTGCTTGGCCACGCCAGCATCGAGATGACCGCCCGCATCTACACCCACCTAGAAGCCGAAGACGGCCTGAAAGTAAGCGGCAAACTGGACGATTATTTCAACTCTGCCCCGCCAGCCGCGGATAGTACGGCGGGAACTGCCTGACTACAAACTGACTACATCCCGGAGCCATTCTGACTACTTTTGACTACCTGAGACTAACGGTAAAACGATAATTTGAACGCTGTATCGTTGCCCGGTACTGACTCTTAATCAGTGGGTCCTGGGTTCGAGTCCCCGATGGTGCACCAAAGAATGCCTTACACGAAAGTGTAGGGCGTTTTTTTTGTCGCTCTATTTTAAGAAGGCACGATCTGGTGCAGCGTCGGAGATACTCGAACAGGGCGGCGGCACGCAGTGCCGTAAGGAACGCCACAGTGCGGCGTTCCTTATGGAGGACGGCACGGTGTTTCAGGCGTATTATTTCAATGAAGATAAAATCCTGAAGTGATGTTGAAATGTAAATATCAAAAGGGGGTAGGCGCGGATCGCGCCTACCCTGATTTTTTTGTAAAACGCAATTGCCGTAAACAGGGGGGTGTGCTATGATAATGATAAATACTGTGCTATGAGGTGACCGCTATGACCGCTGCGCAACAGCAACAGGCCGCAAAGAATTTTGCCGCCTACTGGAAAGATAAGGGCTACGAAAAAGGCGAAAGTCAACCCTTCTGGCTGTCCCTGCTCCGTGATGTGTATGGGGTCGAACACCCGGAGCAATTCATTCAGTTTGAGGAGCAAGTCCACCTTGACCACACCAGTTTCATTGACGGCACGATTTCCGCTACCCACGTTCTGATAGAGCAAAAGGGGCTTGGCAAGGATTTGAACAAGCCCATCAAGCAATCAGACGGTGCGCTGCTGACCCCTTTTGAACAGGCTAAGCGGTATATTTTGGAGTTGCCTGTGTCGCAGCACCCGCGCTGGGTGGTAACCTGCAATTTCAGCACCTTTTATGTGTATGATATGGAACGCCCGCGCGGTGAGCCTGAAATCATCGAACTTGCGAATCTGGAAAAAGAATACTATCGGCTGCAATTCCTTGTCGATGCCGGAAACGAACACCTCAAACGGGAAATGGAAGTTTCCATAGCGGCAGGTGAAATTGTCGGCTTGTTATATGATGCCTTTTACAAGCAGTACGCAAACCCGGAATCCGAACATTCGCTGAAAAGCCTGAACAAGCTGTGCGTTCGCTTGGTATTTTGCCTGTATGCCGAGGATGCCGGGATTTTTGGGCATCACGGTATGTTCCACGACTACCTCAAAGGCTTTGACACGCGCGGACTGCGCAAGGGGCTGGTAGATTTGTTCCGCGTGTTGGACACAAAGTTGCAAGACCGTGACCCCTATTTGAAAGATGACAACCCGGAATTGGCGGCGTTTCCCTATGTGAATGGCGGGCTGTTCAGCGATGAGAATATCGAGATACCGCCGTTCACCGATGAAATCCGAAACCTGCTGCTGGAGAAAGCCAGCGAAAACTTCAACTGGTCGGAAATCAGCCCCACCATTTTCGGCGCGGTGTTTGAAAGTACCCTGAACCCCGAAACCCGCCGCAGCGGCGGTATGCACTATACCAGCATTGAAAATATCCACAAGGTCATTGACCCGCTGTTCTTGGACGAACTGAAAGCTGAGCTTGACGAGATATGCGCCAATCCCGTGGAGCGAACCAGAACGGCAAAGCTGCGGGTGTTCCAACGCAAGCTGGCATCGCTCACATTCTTAGACCCTGCGTGCGGCAGCGGAAACTTTTTGACCGAAACCTACTTGAGCCTGCGCCGCTTGGAAAACAAGGTTTTGGTGGAACTCTCCCACGGTCAGGTCACGATGTATTCCGCCAGCGAAAGCCCGATACAGGTTTCCATCAGCCAGTTTTACGGCATCGAAATCAACGATTTTGCTGTGACGGTTGCAAAAACCGCGCTCTGGATTGCCGAAAGCCAGATGATGAAAGAAACCGAAAAAATCCTGCTCGTTCCGCTGGACTTTCTGCCACTGAAAACAAATGCCTTTATTGTAGAGGGTAACGCCCTGCGGGTGGATTGGGAGAGCGTGGTTCCCAAAAGTAAGCTGAATTATATTATGGGGAATCCGCCGTTTGTTGGCTACTCACTGCAAAGCAAAAGCCAAAAGGACGATATTCTTTCCGTTTATGTTGATGAAAAAAGGCAAACCATATAAAACTGCGGGCAAAATTGACTATGTGGCAGGGTGGTACTATAAGGCTGCCAAACTGATGCAGAATACTCCGATACGCACGGCCTTTGTTTCAACGAACTCTATCACACAGGGCGAACAGGTTGCGGGCGTTTGGAAACCGCTCTATGACCAATTTGGAATACACATTGATTTTGCACATCGGACGTTCCGCTGGGATAGTGAGGCAAGCTTAAAAGCCCAAGTGCATTGTGTGATAGTCGGGTTTAGCTGTACACCAATCCATGCGGCAAGGTGGTTGTTTGATAATGGCAGTGTTCAAGCGGTTGAGAATATAAATGCATACTTGATGGCAGCACCTAATGTGTTTGTTGAAAGTAGAAAAAAGCCTATCTGCAAAACGTATGAAATGACTTCTGGTAATAGACCTGCTGATGGCGGCAATCTCATAATTGAAGAAAAGGACTACGATACATTTATAAAATCGGAACCAAAAGCTTTACCATATATTAAAAGACTTAGTGGTGCAACTGAATTTATAAACAATAAAAAACGGTGGTGTCTTTGGTTGGTTGGCGTTTCACCCGCAACACTTTCACAAATGCCTTTGGTAATGAAACGTATAAAGCAATGCCAACAAGATAGACTTTCAGGAGCCGATGACAGAAAGAAGTTAGCTGATACGCCGTGGCTTTTCCGAGAAACTAATGTGCCAGAAACCGCTATTGTAGTTCCGCGACACTCAACAAAAGATAGAAAATATATACCATTTGGCTTTATTGGCAGGGAAATGATTCTTACTGATGCTGCGATGTGTATTCCCAATGCAGGCATTTATGAGTTTGGCATACTTGAATCAAACGTGCATATGGCGTGGATGAGAGCTATTGGCGGACGCATCAAAAGTGATTATCGATATTCTAAAGATATCGTCTACAACAACTTCCCGTGGCCTGCACCAACCGAACAGCAAAAAGCCAAAATCGAACAAACCGCGCAAGCGATTCTGGACGCACGCGCTCTTTACCCGGACAGCAGCCTTGCCGACCTGTATGATGAACTGACCATGCCGCCGGAACTCCGCAAAGCCCATCAGGCTAATGACCGCGCCGTTATGGACGCTTACGGATTCACCAAGGGCACTGCTGCCAGAACCAGCGAAAGCGCCTGTGTTGCCGAGTTAATGAAACTTTACCAGCAGAAGGTATCTGCCGCACAATCCAAATAATCGCTTTGAAAAGTTGACATCAAAAAGCTCCGGGGGCTGCATTGCTCCCGGAGTTTGCTTTTATTGGGGCTGTATCGGCTTGTTGCAATCCATACACAGAATATGGATGATAAGATTTTTGTTTATGCAGTCTATAAAGTATGACCGGCAGATCTTTGGAAACAGAGAACTGCCGGTTTTCAATATAATTTATCTTCCAAGCCCCGTCCGTAGGACGGGGCTTGGTATGTTGCGGATTTTTAAAGTACGGCAGTAGAGGCGGCCAGGGGGGCTGGCCGCCCTACTGCGGAATATTGTGGTGTTGATTCGCAATGAACCTGCATATTTGTGGCATGCCAGGGCTGGCCTGGTCTGGCAGCCCCGACCGACAAAACGCTTTGAGGGCAAACAAACTGTTCCACTCCGCATTTGCTGTGTATGGTTGTATGTGCTATACTAAAAACAATCGATGGTGCAGCTGAAAAGTCGAAAATATCGTCTATTTCTACAAACGCAGCGGGATTTTGCGTTAAAAAGCCTTGGAATCCACAAAAGATTCCCGCGGCTCTTTGCCTTAAATCCTGCTTGTGTTTGCGAAATATCCGTTATTTTCTTTGTTTTCAGATACACCTTAAGAAGCTGCACCAGATGTGGACTGTGCGGGGCCGCAGTGTGATGTTGAGAAAGGGGAGCAGCAGATGACCCGGATTGCGATTGTGGAGGACGAGGCGGCGGTGCGGGAACAGCTGGCGGGGTATGTGCAGCGGTACACCCGGCAGTACGGCACGCCGTTTGAGGTAACGGAGTTTGCGGACGGGATGGAAATTTTGGAGGATTACCGCCCGCAGTTCGACATTATCTTTCTGGATGTGGAGATGAAGCACCTGGACGGCATGGAGACCGCCCGCCGAATTCGGGAGCGGGACGGCGGGGTGCTGATCGTGTTCATTACCAACATGGCGCAGTATGCCATCCGCGGATATGCCGTTGGGGCGCTGGATTATGTGCTGAAACCGGTGCCCTACTTTGCGTTTTCGCAGCAGCTGCAAAAGGCGCTGGGGCAGCTGGAAAAGCGGGAGCGGCATTACCTGGCCGTGGCGGTGGACGGCGGCATGCGGCGGCTGGACGCGGCGGAAATCTATTACCTGGAAAGCGAAGGCCACAAGGTGCATTTTTACACCGAAAAAGAAGATTTTATGGTGCCGGGCACCCTGAAAAACTATGAGGAAAAGCTGGTGGGCCGGGCGTTTGCACGGTGCAACAGCGGGTATCTGGTCAATCTGGCGCAGGTTTCCGGCGTGCAGCAGGATATGGTGCAGGTTGGTCCGTATGCGCTGCAGATCAGCCGCCCGCGGCGCAAGGCCTTTATGGCGGAGCTGGCGGATTATATTGGGGGTGCGGGCCAATGACGACACTGCCGGATATCCCCCGCCTGTACACCGCTTTGGCGGAAGTGCTGGCGGCGCTGATGTATGCGCACAGGCTGCCGCCGCGGATGGACCAGCGCGTGATCTGGGGCGTGGAAGCCGGTTGGGCGGTGCTGCTGGGGGCGTTTTTGCAGGCCACGGGGAAAGTTCCGCTGGCGTGGTGGATCCCCTGCATGGCAATGGCGATTCTTTCCATGCTGCTGTTTTTGTGGGTCACACGCAGCATTACGCTGCTGGAAGCGGGTTATGTGTGCGCGCGAGCCTTTATTTTGGCGGAGCTGGCGGCCAGCGTGGAATGGCAGCTGCACTGCGTGCTGTGGCCGCAGCGCGGCGGGGCGGAGCCGCTTTCGCTGCTGCTGTTGGCGGCGGTGTACGGCGGCATTTTTGCCGCGATGCTTGTTTGTGGAGAACCGCCGCCCTGGCCCGGCCGGGAAGCTGAAAATAACGCCCGCAGGAACTTTTGTGGCAGTGGTCATGGCGCTGACCGCATTTGCCGTGAGCAATTTGAGCTTTGCCAACGGCAGCGAAGCCAACATGAACATGTTTTACATCCGCACGCTGGTGGACCTGGCCGGGGTACTGATTTTGACGGTGCAGCACGAGCAGCTGCGCGAAGCCGCCCTGCACAGCGAGCTGGCGGAGCTGGACGGCGTTTTGCACCGCCAGTACGAGCAGTACAAGCAGAGCAAGGAGAACATCCGCCTGATCAACCGGCGCTACCACGAGCTGAAAATGCAGATTGCGGCCATCCGGGCGGAGCGGGACCACGCCAAGCAGGATGTGGCGCTGGCGGCCATGGAAAGCGGCATCCGCCAGTACGAGGCGGAGAACAAGACCGGCAACCCGGTGCTGGACACCCTGCTGACGGCCAAAAGCCTGTACTGCCAGCAGCACCACATCACGATGACCTGCGTGGCGGACGGGCATTTGCTGGATTTTTTGGAGACAGGGGAGATCTGCACGATTGTGGGCACGGCGCTGGACAACGCAACGGAGAGCGTAGAGACCGAGCCCGACCACGAAAAGCGGCTGATCCGGGTGGCGGTGTACGCCCAGAACGGCTTTGTGATGCTGCGGTTTGAAAACTACTGCGCGCAGGAAGTGGAGCTGGGCGCGGACGGCCTGCCGCGCCGCAACACCCATGGCGGCAGCGACCTGCGCAGTGTGCGCGCCGCAGCCGAAAAGCGCGGCGGCACCATGACCCTGCACTGGGAAAATGGGTGGTTTACACTAAGGGTATTGCTGCCGCAGAAAAGCTGAATGGATGGCTGGGGGTCTAGGATAAGGCACCCGGCCATTTTTGGTGTTTGGGCGGGGTGCACAAAACAGGGTCGAGATGCTTTTGAGAGATGCACAACAAAAAATGAAATGTTTTTGAAACTTTTGCAAAACATGCAACGGAAACAACAGTTTGTGCAAAAAATGAGCCGAAAGAAAATTGTTTTGGTACAATATCATCAATGAAAGCGGAAATCCCGTCAGCTGCCATCCGGAGGGCGGCACAATAAAAGGAGGAAAACAATGAACACCCTGCTTCTTACCCTGGCAAATATGGGCGTCAACCTGGACGACGTTGCCGATGTGGTCAATAACTGCATCCCGCAGCTCATCTTCTTTGGCGTTGTGGTTGCCGCCGCCATTATCGTACTGATCGCTATGGCGGTCAACAAGAAACTGGCCAAGCCCACCAAATTCATGGTGCGCGCCCAGTCCGGCCTGGCCGTGCTGCTGGCTTTCGGCATCATGCTCAACCTGGTTGCCTTTGGCCCTATGAGCACCATGCTCGACCTGGTCACCGGCAACGGCACTATCACCGAAGAATCTGGTGCAGAGGCCAACGCCCTGTGCACCGAGATTGCCGAGGAAGGCATCGTCCTGCTGCAGAACGATGACAACGAACTGCCCCTCGCGTCCGGCAGCAACCTGAACGTCTTTGGCTGGGCTTCTGTCGGCCCTGTCTACGGCGGCACCGGCGCCGGCGCGATCTCTGCCGACCGTCCCACCGTCAGCCTGCTGGATGGCCTGCACAACGCGGGCATCAACACCAACACCGAGCTGAGCGATTTCTACACCGCTTACTGCGCCGAGCGCCCGGCGCTGGGTTACAGCAACCATAACTGGACCCTGCCCGAGCCCACCGCCGCCAGCTACACCCAGGAGCTGATCGACAACGCCAAGTCTTTCTCTGACACTGCGATGGTCGTCATCAGCCGCGTTGGTGGCGAAATGGCTGACCTGCCCACTAACATGGATGGACTCAACTACACTGAAAACTCTACCGAGTATAATGATTTCGAACCCGGCCAGCATTATCTTTCTCTGACCAAAACAGAAAAGAACATGATTGATATGGTCACCAAAAACTTTGCTAATGTTGTGCTGGTTTACAATGGTGCCAATACTTTGGAAATGGGCTTCGTGAATGATTACCCCCAGATCAAGAGCGTCATTTGGTGCCCCGGCACCGGTCAGACTGGCTTCAACGCTCTGGGCGAGATTGTTGCCGGTGAGGTCAACCCCTCCGGCCACTCTGCTGACACCTTTGTCTATGACCTGACCGCAGCTCCCTTACTTCAACAACATCGGCGACTTTGCTTACACCAATGCGGATTCCGTTGGTTACACCGTTGCCAGCCAGGCTGGCGGTGATGCAAAGCTGGTTCCTCCGCACTTCGTCAACTATGTTGAGGGCATCTACGTTGGCTACAAGTTCTACGAGACTGCAGCTGCCGAGGGCCTGATCGACTATGACAAAACCGTTCAGTACCCCTTCGGCCACGGCCTGTCCTACACCACCTTTACCCAGAAAATCGACTCCATGACCGAGGCTGACGGCACCATCACTCTGGATGTCACCGTCACCAACACCGGCAGTGTGGCCGGTAAGGACGCCGTGCAGGTCTACTTCAACCCGCCGTACACCGATGGCGGCATTGAGAAGGCTTCCGCCATGTCTGAGGAAAGCATGAGCACCCTGTACAACGACCACAACTGGACCCCTGAGGACTTCAACGACCCCAACGATGAGATGCCCGTTACCGGTGCCAACAACGGCCTGAAGCTGGCTGACCTGCGCGGTGCTGACTACGACGACGAGCGTTGGGATACCCTGCTCGACCAGATGACCGTCACCGAGATGGACGACCTGATCGCACTGGGCGGCTACCAGACCAAGGCCGAGGCCAGCGTTGACAAGTACGCGACCATCGACTGCGACGGCCCCGCTGCCATCAACAACAACTTTACCGGCGTTTCTTCCATTGGCTTCCCGTCCGAGATCATCATCGCTTCCACCTTCAACACCGACCTGGCCCGCCGCTACGGCGAGAGCATCGGCCGCATGGCCAGCGAGATGAACGTCACCGGCTGGTACGCCCCCGCCATGAACGGCCACCGTTCCGCCTTTGACGGCCGTAACTTCGAATATTACTCTGAGGACAGCGTCCTCGCCGGTTACATCGGTGCCAGCTCCATTGCCGGTGCCCAGAGCTACGGCGTCTACGCTTACATGAAGCACTTTGCCCTGAACGACCAGCAGATCAACCAGAGCAAGCTGCTCTGCACCTGGGCTGACGAGCAGGCTATCCGCGAGATCTACCTGCGTCCCTTCGAGATCAGCGCCAAGGTGGGCGGCTGCAAGGCCGTCATGTCCAGCTGGAACTATATTGGCAACCAGTGGGCCGGTGCCTGCAATGCACTGCTGAACGGCGTGCTGCGCGGCGAGTGGGGCTTCCGCGGTATGGTCATCACCGACGGCTTCCACTTCACTGACTACATGGATTCAGATATTGCCATCCGCAACGGCTGCGACCTGATGCTGAAGAACTACGATGTTGCCACCAACCACCTGACCGATACCACCAGTGCTACCAGCGTTAAGGCTATGCGTCAGGCCTGCAAGAACATCATGTACACCGTGGTCAACTCCCGCGTTTACGACCCCGCCAACACTGTTTCCACCCCCATCTGGCGTACCGCTATGATCGTGGTCAACGTGCTGCTGGCTGTACTGCTGGTCGTGCTGGAAGTTCTCACTTTCAAAAGCTACAAGAAGAAAAAGGCACAGTAAAGTGTAATTTGTAAGCTGTGCAGCTGCCCTGCGGTCCATCGCCGCCGACTTTGCGCGGTTGTGCGGTGGGCCGCAAGGCTGTTTTTAAGAAAAGGAACCACCTTATGCAAAAGAAACAACTGCAAGCTTTGACGCTTGAACAAAAATGTGCGCTGCTTTCGGGCGCTACTACCTTTGGAACCCGTGCACTGCCGAAAAATAATATCCCGTCCATCACCCTTTCTGATGGTCCGAACGGCGTGCGCAAGCAGGCGGGCGCGGCGGACCACCTGGGGCTGAACCCCAGTGTTCCGGCCACCTGCTTCCCCACGGCGGCCACTGTGGCGTGCAGCTGGGACCCCGCCCTGGGCGAGCAGATCGGCCAGGCCATGGGCGAAGAAGCCGCCGCGCAGGAAGTTGCCGTGCTGCTGGGGCCGGGTCTGAACACCAAGCGCAGCCCCTTGTGCGGCCGCAACTTTGAGTATTTCTCCGAGGATCCGTATCTTTCCGGCAAAATGGCCGCGGGCTATGTGCGGGGCATCCAGTCCAACGGCATCTCCGCCTGCCCCAAGCACTTTGCCGTCAACAGCCAGGAGCTGCGCCGCATGGCGTCGGATTCCGTGGTGGATGAACGCACGCTGCGGGAACTGTACCTGACCGGGTTTGAGATCGTGGTCAAGGAAGCAAAGCCCAAGACCATCATGAGCAGCTATAACCTCATCAACGGCACTTATGCCAACGAGAACCGCCACCTGTTAATGGACATCCTGCGCGGGGAGTGGGGCTTTGACGGCGCTGTGGTAACGGACTGGGGCGGCAGCAATGACCATGCCCTGGGCGTGCAGAACGGCTCCACGCTGGAAATGCCCGCCCCCGGCGGGGACGCGGTGCGCGAGCTGATGCAGGCTGTGCAGAGCGGCAAAATTACCGAAGCGGATGTGGACGCCCGGCTGGACGAACTGCTGACGCTGGTGTTTGATACCCATGCCGCCGTGCAGTCCCACAGCCGCACCTTTGATGCGGACGCTCACCACGCCCTGGCCCGCCGCGCCGCAGCCGAAAGCATTGTGCTGCTGAAAAACGAGAACGACCTGCTGCCGCTGGCAGAGGGCGCAAAAGTTGCTGTGATCGGCGACTTTGCCCAGACACCGCGGTACCAGGGCGCTGGCTCCAGCGCGGTCAACTCCATCAAGGTGGATACCTTTTTGGACTGCCTGAAAGAGAGCGGCCTGGCCAGCGTGGGCTTTGCCCCCGGCTTTGACCGCCAGGGCAAACCGGATGCCGCCAAACAGGCCGAGGCTGTAGCCCTGGCCCAAAAGGCCGAAGTGGTGCTGCTCTGCCTGGGGCTGGATGAAATCAAGGAAAGTGAGGGTCTGGACCGCGGCGATATGCGCCTTGCGGACAACCAGATCGAACTGTTAAAGGCTGTGCAGCAGGCCAACCCCAACACCGTTGTGGTGCTCAGCGCAGGGGCTTCGCTGGAAACCCCGTGGCTCAAACACTGCCGTACCCTGGTGTATGGTGCGCTGGGTGGCCAGGCGGGGGCGGGTGCCATGCTGGATGTGCTGACCGGCAAAGTGAACCCCAGCGGCAAGCTGGCCGAAACCTGGGTCAACGCCTATGCGGATACCCCCGCCAAGGATAACTTTGCCGGGCCGGGCCGCATGGTGCAGTACCGCGAGGGGCTGTATGTCGGCTACCGCTATTACCAGACCGCCGGTGTGCCGGTGGCATTCCCCTTTGGCTATGGGTTAAGCTACACCAGCTTTGACTACAGCAATTTGCAGGCCGCGTCCAATGGCGTGACCCTGACCGTAACCAACACCGGCAAGCGCGCCGGAGCAGAGATCGTGCAGCTGTATGTGGCAAAACCCGGGGCAGAAGTGTTCCGCCCCGCACAGGAGCTGAAAGGCTTTGCCAAGGTGCAGCTGCAGCCCGGCGAAAGCAAGACCGTGACCATCCCGCTGGACGACAAGGCATTCCGCTACTGGAACACCAAGACCGACAGCTGGGAAGTGGAAGGCGGCAGCTATGAGCTGCGGGTCGGCGCGTCCAGTGCGGACATCCGCCTGACCGCCGTGGTGGAAGTGGCCGGTACCGGCGCACCCAACCCCTATGCGGGCAAGCATCTGCCGCACTATACCAGCGGCAAGGTGCAGAGCGTGCCGGATGACGAATGGGCCACCCTGCTGGGCCGCCCGGTGCAGCAGGGAAAAGTTAAAATTGACCGCAACATGACCCTGGGCGAGCTGAACCACAGCCGCAGCCCGCTGGGCTGGCTGATCTGGCTGGTGCTTACCGCACTGCTGAACGCCAGCTACAAGCGCGGCAAGCCGGACCTGAATGTGCTGTTCCAGTACAACATGCCGCTGCGTGCCCTGGCCAAAATGACCAGCGGTGCCATCAGCATGGGCATGGTGGATGGCATTGTGATGGAATTGCAGGGATTCTGGATCATCGGCCTTGTGCGGATGATCATAGAAGCCGTGAAAAACCTGGTACTGAACGCACAGCTTGAACAGCGCCTGCGCAACAGCTGAGGAAAGAGAGGGGCTATTTATGCAGCTATGGAATAATTTTGCGGCAAAACACCCCGCCGCAGCCAAGTGGGTGCGCGAAGGCGGACTGTTTGTGATCGTATCCAACCTGGTTACGGTGTTCAAATACCTGCTGCTGCAATTTTTGCCGGCGGCGTTCAGCAGCCTGCCGGTGGTGGATTTTGGCTGGCCGGGCATCCCGGTCACGCTGTTTGGCGAAACCTTCCAGTGGAACATCCTGGGGTATGATTCCGCCCATGGCGGTCTGCCGTACTTTTGCGCCTACATGGTTGCCATGGTGGTGGGAGAATGCATAAACTTTCCCATCCAGCGCAACTTTGTGTTCCGCAGCAAGGGCAACCTGGCCAAGCAGATCGCCTGGTATGTGGTGGCGTTCTGCTTGATCACCTGCATCGTCAACTCCATCAACTGCGTGTGGGTGGCGGTTGCGGGCCTGCTGGTGCCGGATTTCATCTACAACATTGGCACCACCGTGCTCAATGGCGGCATTTCCATGGTGATTTTCTTCTTTGTGAACAAGATCATCTTCCCAGAGGGCGCACAGGCAAAATAAAGCCCGGCAGGATCACTGGTGCTTTTCCCGGTACTCGAACAGGGCGGCGGCACGGCACAGGAAAAAGTCCTTTGGATGGTATAAAAATGTGATTGCCAGCAACGGCGAAGATCTGAACGAATAAAGAAGAATGCTGCCTTTCCCTGATGTGGAGAAAGACAGCATTTTTATTGCGTTTTTCGGAAAGAGGTGAGCAGCGGCCCCTACAAATGGGTAACGGCTGGCCATAAAATGGCGCTATTACATGGTGTGCTTTGTGAGAAAGCGCTGTAGTGTGATGATATAAAACGGATGGGTGCATGGTGTGCGCCCCTACGGAATTACAACAAAACACCCCCGCCCGTGCGGTAAATGAACTGCATAGGGCGGGGGCACCGTTATTTTACAAAGAAAACGCGCAGAGCGGAGATTTTAGGCAATACCGCACAATTCTAAGTGCCGCAGTCGCCGGAGCGGTGCTTAAGCCGTCAGGCGGGAATTGTGCGGTGCTGCCTTTACTGTTCCACGGAACCGGTGGGCAGCTGGGGAACAGCGGTCAGGATGCGCATGAACTCTTCGCCGGTGATGGTTTCTTTCTCGTACAGGTACTTGGCGATCTCGTCCAGCTTGCCGCGGTTTTCAATCAGCATCTGTTTGGCTTTTTCATGCTGCTGCTTGACGACTTCCACGACCTTATCGTCCACTGTGGCGGCTGTGCGCTCACTGCAGGCCAGGCTGGCATCGCCGCCCAGGTAGGCGTTGTTCACGGTTTCCAGGGCAACCATGTCAAAGTCGTCGGTCATGCCGTAGCGGGTAATCATGGCGCGGGCCATCTTGGTGGCCTGCTCGATATCGTTGGATGCGCCGGTGGTGATGGAGTTGAACACCACTTCTTCGGCGGCACGGCCACCGGTCATGGTGGCAATTTTGGCCAGGATCTCTTCCTTGGTCATCAGGGTGTGGTCGCCGTCCTCTACCTGCATGGTGAAACCCAGCGCGCCGGAAGTGCGCGGCACAATGGTGATTTTCTGCACGGGGGCGGAATGGCTCTGCAGGGCGGCAACCATGGCATGGCCGACTTCGTGGTAGGCCACGATGCACTTTTCTTTGTCGCTCAGGATCTTATTCTTTTTCTGGGCACCGGCCAGGATGGTATCCACGGCTTCCTGCAGGTCATACTGGGTAACGGCCATGCGGTGGTGGCGCACAGCACCCAGGGCGGCTTCGTTGATGATATTGGCCAGCTCGGCACCGGAAGCACCGGGAGTCATGCGGGCAACCACGGCAAAGTCACAGTCGGGGCCGATTTTGACCTTTTGAGCGTGCAGGCGCAGGATGCTTTCGCGGCCTTTCAGGTCGGGCAGCTCCACGGGCACACGACGGTCAAAACGGCCGGGGCGGGTCAAAGCGGGGTCAAGGGATTCAGGACGGTTGGTGGCGGCCAGAATGATAACACCCTTGGCGGCGTCAAACCCGTCCATTTCGGTCAGCAGCTGGTTCAGGGTCTGCTCGCGTTCATCGTTGCCGCCCATACCGGAAGCACCGTCACGCTTTTTGCCGATGGTATCGATCTCATCAATAAAGATAATGCAGGGGGCTTTTTCGTTGGCCTGTTTGAAGAGGTCACGCACCTTGGAAGCGCCCATGCCGACGAACATCTCGACAAATTCAGAACCCGCAATGGAGAAGAAAGGAACACCGGCTTCGCCGGCAACAGCGCGGGCCAGCAGGGTTTTACCGGTGCCCGGGGGGCCGACAAGCAGAACGCCCTTGGGCATTTTGGCACCGATATCCTCGTAACGCTTGGGGTTATGCAGGAAGTCAACGATTTCCTGCAGGCTCTCTTTGGCTTCGTCCTCACCGGCAACATCGGCAAATTTGATGGACTTGCCATCCTCAACGACATACTGTTTGGCACCGGATTTGCCGCCGCCAAAAATCATGCTGTTGGCGCCGCCGGTCATTTCACCGACCCGCTTGCGCATCATGCGGTTGAACCAGACGATCAGGATGATCATGGGCAGCAGCGAGATGACCCAGCCCAGCAGGGTATCCACCCAGGTGGTCTGGTTGTACACCTTGCCAAAGGAAACGCCGGCGCTTTCCAACCGGTTGACCAGCTGCAGGTCCTGCGCAATGGAGTTGGTGCAGTAGGTGGTATCGTTTTTGTCCACAAAATAGATCTGCTGATCCTGAATTTCAACGGTGCTCAGTTCGCCGCCTTCGAGCATGTTCAGGAAGGTGCCGTAATCGACCTGTTTGACCTGACTTTTCATCATGGCGGGGAAGGCCCAGAAATTGAGCAGCAGCAACACCACAAGGATCACGGCATATACAATGCCGGTCGTCTTTTTGGGGTCGCGCGGCTGTTGGGTTTCGTGCATAACAATTCCTCCAGTTGGGGGCGGTAATAGGGGCCCCCGATAGATTCTATCATGAAGAATAAAAATGAACTGCGGATGAACAAGGCATGAAATAGCTGGAAATTCCGGTAAACTTTGCGTGAACAAGGGCAGTTTGTGGGCAAAAACAGGAATGCAGACCGCGTAACGACAGGGAAAAGTGAAAAGAATCTGAACGGTTTTCCACAAACAGAGGGGCTTCTTGTGGAAAACAAAAACGCGCGGCGGGGAGATAGGATGTTGATGACAGTATACCATGGCTGCAGCTCAGTATGCGGGACGATGCAGGCATCGCGCCCTACAAATCTTTATAACAAAAGCGGGGCGCTGCCAATCAGCAGTGCCCCGCTTAATTTTGTGTTATGCAGTTTTATCGCCCCAGGCGCACCGGCTCCGGAGGCTCCTGGCCGGGGCGCAGGTCCATCCACCAATAGGCAAGGTCCAGCCATTGGCCGAACTTGTACCCAGTGCGGGGTTCCACGCCGATTTTTTTGAAGCCGAGCGCCTTATGGAACGCGCAGCTCTCTTTGTTCTGGCCGGTCACAAGGGCAACGGCGTTGCAGTAGCCGCGCTGGCGCACGCCGTCCAGCAGGGCTTTGTACAGCCGCCCGCCAACCCCCTGGCCCACACAGTCGTGGGCGCAGTAAACGGTTAGCTCCACATCCCACGCATAAGCTGTGCGGCTGTGCCAGGGGTGGGCGCAGGCAAAGCCGCACAGCTTGCCCGCTGCATTGACGGCAACCAGGAACGGCGCGCGCTGCTGCACATAGGCGATATTTTCGCGCTGGAATTCCTCGGTACACAGGTCATATTGGAAAGTGGCCGTGGAGTGGGTGACATACCAGTTGTACAGCTCCGCCACGGCGGCGGCGTCCTCCGGCGCGGCATCCCGCAGGGTGATGGTGTTTTCAGCGGTCCACTGGGCGGCAAGGGCTTCCTTTTCGGGTTTTGGCAGCTTTTTCAGGGCGGCTTCCCGCTTCAGGGCGGTACTTTTATCGGTGCAGCGCTCGGCATAGGTCAGCTTAACGGCACCTTTGGCGTGGGTATACTTGGCACCGGCCTTGCCGCCCTTGTGGGCGCGCAGGCGGCGGGCAAGGTCATTGGTCCAGCCGGAATACAGGCTGCCATCCGCGCAGCGCACCATGTAGACCCAGGCGGAAGCCGGGTCTGGCTGGCAGTCCGCCGCGGTGCTGGGGCGGGGACCAAACTGCTCTAGAGTTTCGGCGCTCACTGTGCGCTCACCGGCCTTCCGGCGGCGCGCAGGGCACGGCGGCATGCCTCAATGGCATCCTCTTTGGTTTCCGCGGTGACAAGGAAACGGCTGGGGTGGCAGAACTTGAGAGCCAGGCCGCTCTTTTCGCGCAGGATCTCCTCCGGCTGGCCGCCCCATGCGGGCGGGAACGGCACCTTGCTGCGGCGGGTCTTGTAATCGGTCACGCACTGGGCGCTGTAGCCGCCGCGCTGGCTGGGGTAGACAACAAACAGGGCATCGGTTTTGTACAGGCCGTTTTTCCAGGGCATGTAGTCCGGCAGGACCACAATGCCGTCCTTGGAGTTCTTGTAGGCGTTCTGGACGGTCTCGTCCGCGCGGTTCACGGCGTTGGCTGCGGCAATCTCGTTTTCCAGCACCTGCTTGGCAAAGGGCACGGCGCGCCAGAAGCAGGCATCGGAATCTTCGCCGGAATCCCACACGGGGTTAAAGCTGCCGATGGCATCGGCCAGGGAGTTCTGTTCGCCGGTGTTATCGTTCAAGTCCAGGGGCTGAACAAAATTTTCATCCAGCAGGCGGGCCTGGTGGGCACCCACCAGCTGGGCACCCAACACGCGCCACAGCAGGCCAAAGGCCGCATAGGGCACGCCGTTGGGGCGGCTTTCGCGCGGTTCCTGGTGGTGGTCAAACATACCGCAGCCCACATCGTACACAATGCCGTCAAAACCATCCGGCACAACAAAACCGCGGGTTACTTTGATATCCGGCCGCACAATCATCAGCAGCGCTGTGGCAAACACATCGTCTGCATGGAACTTGCCGCCGTGAGTAAAACCTTTTGCAGGAATTTTCATAGAATAGCCTCCGTCTATGGGGTAAAATGATGATTAACTAATATTATAACATGAAAGCGTAGGTTGGTAAATGCAAAATCTGCGCGGGCGGGCCGGATTTGGAACAAGTGGCAGCATTTGGCCGAAAAACGGTGATTCACAACCGGCATAAAATATGATATACTAACCTAATATGCCCTTTTGCGGGCATACCGGACATTCGGTGTGTTGACGCGGAATGTTGACCGCAACTTAATGAACAAACAAAGCGAAGGAACTGGATACCCATGCAAAACATCAAAAAAACATTAAAAAGCAAGCGCTTCTGGCTTGGCACGGTGCTGCCATTTGCGCTGGCTGTGGCAGCGGCCTTTGTGGCGCGCTACCAGTTAGAAATTTCTGACGGCGTAACTGCCAACTACATGGCGGGGCAGTGGCCGGTATACGCACCGCTCAATGCGCTGACGGCGTTCTGCCTGACGCTGGTGGTGTTTGCCCTGTGCGGCAGCTGGGGCATTGCAACCGGCGTTTCCGGCCTGATTTTTACCGTGCTGGCGCTGGTCAACTATTACACGCGGGACCTGCATGGTTCCGCCCTGATGCCGCAGGACATCCTGAACCTGGGCACCGCGGCAGAGGTGATGGGCAGTTATACCCTGCACATTACCCAGACAGTTATTACCATTGCGCTGCTGTACATCCCGGTGCTGGTGGCTGCCGTTGTGCAGGTCAAACTGGCCGGCAAGCATAAGCGCAGCTGGAAACAGCGCGGCGCCCATGCGCTGGCCTGCGCCTGCGGCATTTTTGCGGTGTTGTATCTGGGGTATTTCAGCCCCAACCCCATCAAGCCCGCCACCACTTACGGCTGGGCCTGGCAGGAAACCTATTATAAGTACGGCTACCTGGCGGGTAGCCTTGAAGCCGCCAGCCTGATGGTGGACCCCATCCTGCAGCCGGACGGCTACAGCGAGGACGCCGCCACCGAGGCCGCTGCAATGGCGCAGGACTATCAGGCCAGCCCCGAAACGGCAAACGAGCAGGACTACCCCGATGTGTTCCTGATCCTGTCCGAAAGCTTTTATGACTTTGACCTGGTAACGGACCTGCAGGCCGACCAGGAGATCATGCAGGTGACCAAAAACCTGCCCAACTCCATTTACGGCCACACCATCAGCCCGCATGTGGGCGGCGGCGGCACCAACTCCAGCGAGTACGAGATGCTTTCCTCCAACTCGCTGATGCTGATGCCCTCCATCACACCGTTCAACTGGTTGAACCTGCACAAGGCAAACAGCCTGGTCAGCAACCTGAAAGATCTGGGGTATGCCACGCTGGCAGCCCACCCCTATACCAACTCCAACTACCGCCGCGATTCTGCCTGGCTGACGCTGGGCTTTGACGAGACCCACTTCCAGGATGATTTTCCGACCAAGGAAACCTATGGCAGCCGCCCCTACCAGACCGACAGCGCCACCTACCGCGACCTGGAAGGTTTGTATGAAGCAATGCCGGAGGACCAGCCGCGGTTTGTGTTCCTGGTTTCCATCCAGAGCCACGGCGATTACGATATGAACCCCCCGGAGGAGGATATCGTGCATGCCGCAACCGATTACGGCGAGTATGATTCCATCATGGATGAATACCTGAGCAATATCTATATGACCGACCGTGCCTTTGGCGAACTGACCGAATACCTGACCGAGCAGTACGAAAAGACCGGCCGCAAGGTGATTGTTGCCATGGCAGGCGACCACGCCCCCAGCTTTGTGGATCATGTGGCCGACCATACCTTTACCGATGAGAACAATTTGCAGATTTTGGAGCGCAGCACGCCCTACCTGATCTGGGCAAACTACCCGCTGGAAAACGCAGGCCAGACCAGCGCCACCGACGAGTACAACCGCATGGATATGTGCATGCTGGCTCCCACCCTGGTGGAAAATGCCGGGCTGCCGCTGACCCCGTATTACCAGTACCTGCTGGCACTCAAGCAGGTGGCCCCGGTGGTGACAGCCGCCAATGACTATATGGACGCGGACGGCGTGACCCACACCTACGGCGAGAATGCAGAGCTGGATGCCTGGGTGCATGGGTACTTCTATTTGGAGTATAACAACATCGGTGCCAAAGCAACCAGTCAGCAGAATTTGTTCCAGGTGGAAAAGTAAGAAGCTGATAAGCAGACGTCAGCCAGGATTCCTCTGATTTAGAAACAAAAATGGCAAGAAAAAATCTCCCCGCTGCAATGTGCTGATGCACAAAATGCAGCGGGGAGATTTTCGATTTCAGATACACTCCGGGCCGTTACACGGCGGCGGGCGCTTTCAGCACAAAGGTCTGTACGCCCCAGATCACCAGAACAACAATGCCGAGCGCGATGCGGTAAACGCCGAACGCGGTGAAGGTGTGGCGCTTGACGTAATCCATCAGGAAGCGGATGGCGATGATGGAAACGATAAAGGCAACCGCACAGCCAACGATCAGCACAACGGTCTGATCCAGCGTGAAGCTGTTGCCCTTGCCAAAGAACTTGACCAGCTTGAGCAAACTGGCACCGGCCATGACCGGGATGGCAAGGAAGAAGGTGAACTGGCTGGCAGCCGGGCGGGACATGCCGCACAGCATGCCGCCCAGAATGGTGGAGCCGCTGCGGGAGGTGCCGGGAATCAGGGAGAGCACCTGCCAGCAGCCAACCTTGAACGCCTGCGGGTAAGTAATGCGGGAAAGCTTGGTGGTGGTGGGTACCCGCGGGCGGCGCTCGATCAGGATAAAGGCAACGCCGTACACAATCAGCATCAAGGCAACCACCACGCTGTTATACAGGTGAGCGTCCATCCAGTCGTCCAGCAGAATGCCCAGCACGGCGGCGGGCACGCAGGCTGCAATAATTTTGAACCACAGCCGGACCACGGGCCAGCGCAGGTGGGCGGCAAAGCCGGTATCGCGGCCATTATCCTTGCAGAACGGCCACAGTTTATGGAAATACAGTACCACAACAGCCAGGATAGCACCCAGCTGGATGACAACGCGGAACATTTCCATAAAATCTTCCGTATAGCCAAACTTCAGCACCTGCTCGGCAAGGATCATATGCCCGGTGCTGGAAATCGGCAGCCATTCGGTGATGCCTTCAATCACACCGTAAATGACGGATTTCAGAATTGAAAGAAACAGGTCCATCTTTTTTCCTCCCCTTGGTGGGATCACTCCCGGCCAGCAATACAAATATATAGTAGCACACTTTACGTGATATTGCACCCTGCCGCTGTATAATTTACACTTTTGCTCCAAAACAACAGGCAAAAGCGGTTGCCGTTTTGGCAAAATGCTCCTATAATAGAAGTGTGGCTTTTGCCGTATCAGTGGGAAAAGTTAGAATGTGTATAGAGAATAGAGGATATTACAAAATGTATAAAACTGTAGTGTTTGACCTGGATGGTACGCTGCTGAACACCCTGACTGACCTGGCGAATGCCGGCAACCGGCTGTGCCGGAAATATGGCTGGCCCACCCATGAGCGCCAGGCGTACCGCTATTTTGTGGGCAACGGTATCCCGAAACTGGTGGAGCGCCTGGCCCCGGCAGACCAGCGCACCCCGGCGGTGCTGGAAGCGGCCCTGGCGGATTTTAAGCGGGATTATGGCCAGCACCTGCGGGACACCACCGCACCGTACCCCGGCATCCCCGAAATGCTGGCAAAGCTGAAAGCGAACGGCGTGCAGCTGGCGGTGTTTTCCAACAAGGCGGATGCGCTGGCAAAAGAGGTCGTCAAGGATTATTTCGGCACGCAGTATTTTACGATCGTGCGCGGCCAGATGACCGGCGTGGCCCCCAAGCCCGCCGCCGAGGGCACGAACGCCCTGCTGCAGGCCCTGCATGCCGACCCGGCCAGCACCCTGTATGTGGGGGACAGCAACGTGGATGTGGAAACCGCCCACAATGCGAACCTGCCCTGCTGCGGGGCGGTGTGGGGATTCCGCACGCGGGAGGAACTGAATGCGGCCGGGGCGGAATACCTGGCAGAAAACAGCGATGAACTGTATGACGTTATCATGAAATAACTGCAAAATTGCGGTGGGAGGAACTGTAAAATGATTGCGCAGCGCTATAAAGATATGCTTAGCGGCAAGTCCGTTATTCGCCAAATCTCCGAGTGGAGCACGGCTCGCGGGACTGAGATCGGCTATGAAAATGTGTTTGATTATTCGCTGGGCAACCCTTCGGTGCCCTGCCCGGAGCACTTTACCAAAACCTGCATCGATCTGCTGCAGACCAAGGAGCCGGTGACGCTGCATGGCTACAGCCCCACGCTGACCATCCCCGCCGTGCGCAAGGCGGTGGCCGAAAGCCTGAACCGCCGCTTTGGCATGGACTACGGTATGGAGCATATCTTTATGGCAACGGGTGCTGCCGGTGCGCTGGCCCACGCCATGCGCTGCGTGGCGGTGCCGGGGCAGGATATTATCACCTTTGCGCCGTTCTTCCCGGAATACAAGCCGTATGTGGAGGGCGCGGGCCTGAATCTGAAGGTCGTTCCGCCCCGCACGAAGGATTTCCAGATTGACTTTGACGCATTTGACGCGATGCTGGATGAGAACACCGCCGCCGTGCTGATCAACACCCCCAACAATCCCTCCGGCGCAGCCTACAGCGCCGAGACGCTGACTGGCCTGGCCGACCGCCTGCGCGCCGCCAGCGCCAAGTATGGGCACCGAATCTTTTTGATCTCGGATGAGCCGTACCGCGAAATCATGTTCGGCGGGCAGCCCATCCAGTACGCCGCCAAGTTCTATGATGATACGTTGACCTGCTATTCGTTCAGCAAGAGCCTGAGCCTGCCGGGCGAGCGCATCGGCTATGTGGCTGCGAACCCGCGCTGCGAGGACGCCGAGTATATTGTGCCCATGTGCGGCCAGATCAGCCGCGGAACCGGCCACAACTGCCCGGCATCACTGATCCAGCTGGCCGTGGCCGAATGCCTGGACGAAACCAGCGACTTGGGCGTGTACGAAACCAACATGGAGCTGATTTACGCCGAGCTGAAAAAGCTGGGCTTTACCGTGGTTAAACCCTCCGGCACCTTCTATGTCTTCCCCAAAGCACTGGAGGAGGACGCCAATGCGTTCTGCAAAAAGGCCATGAAGTATGACCTGGCGTTGGTTCCCGGCGACAGCTTTGGCTGCCCCGGCTACTTCCGCATGGCGTACTGCATTGATACCGAGAAGGTCCGCCGCAGCTTTGCCGCACTGGAAAAATTTGTGGCGGAAGAATACGGGAAATGAATTCCGTTCGGGCCGCGCCCGCCCGCAGTGGGAAGCAAAGCCCGAAACATACGATTTTGACACCATAAACGGGAGGTCTGCACAATGCCGCAACAAAAACGTCCGGCGCAGGGACCCAAGCGCCGCCCTGCACCCGCTGCCAGGAGCAGCAATATGCAGCGCCGCCGCGCTGTTTCACGCAAACAGAACCGCCGCGTGCATGCCCTGATTACCTTGATTTTCTGCATTGCCGTGTTTATTTTGGTGTGCGCAGGTTGCTTTTTGCTGGTAAAAACCGATGGCACCATTACCAACAAGCCCAACCAGAGCCAGGGGGATTCCAGCTCCGCCGCGCCCGACGGTGCAGACAGCACCACGGATGGCGACAGCCAGCAGGAACAGCCCACCATGACCGAGGAAGAACAGCGCATTGCCGATGCCACCGCAACGGCGTCCGCAAACTGCACCAAGGATGCCCCGCAGGTGGTGGACCCAGCGCTTTGGGATGAGCGCGGCAAAGCCTTGATGGAACAGCTGGCTGCCGATGAATTTTACCAGAGCGAGGGGCTGAAATACAGTGCCAAAGATGGCTGCCCCTATATGATCGCGGTCAACCGCGCGGCTTCTACCGTGACGGTACTGGCGCTGGACGATGAGGGTAACTACACCAAGCCGTATATGGCCATGGTGTGCTCCGGCGGCGCGGATACCCCGCTGGGATTCTTTGCAACGCCGGTCAATTATGACTGGCGGCTGCTGGCCGGGCCGAGCTATGGCCAGTACGCTACCCGCATCTGGGATTCCTATCTGTTCCACACTGTGCCGTATTACAGCCAGCACAAGGACGATATCGAGTACGACCAGTTCAACCAGCTGGGCACCCAGGCCAGCCTGGGCTGTATCCGGCTGCTGGTCTGTGATGTAAAGTGGATCTATGATAACTGCCCCATCGGCACCCGCGTGGTGATCTATGATAACGCCGATGACCCCGGCCCCATGGGAAAGCCCGGCACCATTTACACCGACCCGACGGACGAGAGCAAGCGCGGCTGGGACCCCACCGACCCGGATTCCGCCAACCCGTGGGATGCAGCATTCCGCAGCGGTACAGCTATCCGCAGCGAGGCAGCCTGGAACGAATGGAACGACGCCCAGAACGATGGCCGCTGGAACGGCTCCATCAACCCCACTGACCTGCAGGGCTGGAGCACCGATTCCAGCGTTGAGGGCACCCGCGGATAACACACCATAGGGGTTAGGGCAACACCGCACAATTCCCGCCTAGCGGCTTAAGCACCGCTTCGGCGGCTGCGGCACGGCATCTGCGTTGCCAAAATGCTCAATAAGACATCCAGTATTATCTGCGCTTTTGGCTTAGCAGCTGCCGCACCTCGCTCGCCGTATCGGCACTTAGAATTATGCGGTATTGCCTTAGGTTTTACCAGGTTTTCACCAAGAAGCACTTGTTCTGCCCGGCGAATTGGGATATAATAAAAGGGTTACAAACAGCTTTACCTGCCATGGAGGGCAATGAATGATGAAACTGGCAAAACGTGCAGCTGCACTTGTGCTGGCAGCGGTTCTGGCGCTCAGCCTGACCGCCTGCAGCCCCAAGGAAGTAGCAAGCAATCTGATTTTGAAAACGGCAGACCTGCTGGGCCTGCGTGAAGAAGGTTCCGATGACGATGAGGCGGACGAAATTGTGGCGCAGCCCGGCGGTGAGGTGAACTTCCCGGATGGGCTGCAGGATACCTCGGTCCACTGGAACCAACAGGTGCAGGATGGGACGCTGTATGTTGCGTTTAACAGCATCCAGAACCGCAACACCGAGTATTTTGTGGCGGGTTCCGATACCGTGCAGGTAACGGGCTATGGCACCACCGAATCCACCGGTATTCTGGAGTTCAAGGTGGCGCTGTGGGAACTTTCGGAGGATAAGGCAACCACTTCCTATGTGGCGGGCACCACGGTGTATTTCCCGACCGGCGGGGAGTGCAGCACCTATACCATCTCCGGCTTGACTCCCGGCAGGCTGTACAAAGTCAATGTCAGCTATGACTCTGGTATGTTCTACATTACCGGCGGCGTGAAAATTGAGGGCATTGGCAGTGACGACCTGGTTGCCCCGGATGCAGAATAACCAAAAATGAAGCGTGCCCCGGCGCAGCGGTCAACGCAGACCGACGCCGGGGCATTTTGCGGATATGACTGAAACCAAAAAAGGAATCAAAAGATGAACTTTGATAAAAAACAGCTGCGCAACACCCTGCTGCTTCTGCTGGGGGCGCTGATCTGGGGCACAGCCTTTGTGGCGCAAAGTGTGGGCAGCGGCTATGTGGGGCCGTATACCTTTTTGGCGGCCCGCAGCTGGCTGGCCTGCGCATTTTTGATCGTGCTGGTTTTGCTGCGCCGCGGCAAGGCCCGCAAAGCGGATCCCGGTGTTCCGTTCTGGATCAACGGCCGGATGCTGCTGCGGGGCGGTGTGTTCTGCGGCATTGCGCTGTTTGCGGCTTCGGCGGCACAGCAGATCGGCATTGGCACCACCAGCACGGCCAAGGCGGGCTTTTTGACGGCGCTGTATGTGGTGCTGGTACCGCTGCTGGGGGTGTTCTTTGGGCGGCAGCCGGGGGTCAAACTGGGAATCTGCGCCTGCATCAGCCTGGCGGGGCTTTACCTGCTGTGCCTGGCGGGGCACGATACCCTGACCCTGACCGGCGGCGAATGGATGCTGCTGCTCTGCTCGCTGCTGTTTGCGTTCCAGATTATGCTGGTGGATCATTACAGCCCCAGGCTGGACGGTGTGCAGCTGAGCTTTGCGGAATTTTTTGCAACGGCGGTTCTTTCCACTATTTTTATGTTTGTGTTTGAAACGCCGACCTTTGCCCAGATCCAGGGGGCGGCGGTATCGATTGCTTACTGCGGCATTTTGTCCAGCGGTGTGGCCTACACGCTGCAAATTGTGGGCCAGAAAGAACTTGACCCCACCATTGCCAGCATGGCCATGTGCATGGAAAGCGTGTTCAGCGCCCTGGCCGGCTGGCTGATTTTGGGCCAGACCCTTTCCGGCGTAGAACTGGCAGGGTGCGCTTTGATGTTTGCGGCAATTATTGGGGCGCAGATACCGGAGAAAGTTAGGAGTTAGGAGTTAGCAAAACGCGCACAGCGCCGATAAATATTGGGCGCTGTGCGCGTTTTTTGTATGATGACGAGGAAGAAAATGTATTGAAGGGGAAGAAAGGTAAAATTTTGCCGCGAACAGAAAAAGAGATTTGTAGGGGACGATGCTTGCATCGTCCCGTGGGGCGGGCCGTAACGTGGGCAGGTAGTACAATTTTATGATGTCTCTCTGCGGCGGGATGAGGGCATCCCGCCCTACAGATATGATTTATGGTACACTCTGTAATAAAGATGGCGGGCGCACAATGTGCGCCCCCTATGGTCTGTATAAACTAAAAGGTTAATACATAGAATGCAGAACTCTGCGGTCCACCGAAATTATTCTTTATTATTTATTATTATTTATTTTTTTTCATTCAAACAAAAACGCGCCCTCCCTTGCGGGAAGGCGCATTTGATTTAATCGTGCCGGATGGCCTCCAGGGCGCTGATGCGAACGGCGCGGCTGGCGGGAACGATGCCGGAAAGCAGGCCCACCACCACGGCAAAGCCGATGGCAGCCAGCACCAGCCAGATAGGAATGATGGACATGACGGTTCCGCTGCCGGAATCAGACATGTACATTCCACCGCCGTAATACATCGAATCACTGCTGCCCATCAGGGTGCTGAGGTCGATGGTGGCGTTGATGCCCAGCTTCATCAGCAGGGTGTTCAGGCCGTATACGATCATCGTCATGTTGTTCATGCCAAAGCTGATGATGTAGCTTAAAATCGTACCGGCTACGCCGCCGATAAAGCCGATCATACCGCTTTCAATCAGGAACATCCGCCGGATGTTGCCAATCTCGCAGCCCAGAACTTTCATCACGCCGATCTCACGGGTGCGCTCGTAAATGGCCATCGTCATGGTGTTGGCGATGTTCAGCGCGGCAACAAACAGGCTGATGGCCGCCAGACCCGCCAGGCGCAACTGGCGCTGTGCGGTCTGCTGCTGCATCTGCTTGCGGTAATCCACCATGGAGCTGATCTGGTAGCCTTCCTCTTTTAAGGTATCGCAGATCTTATCCACATTCTTGATGTCATCGACCTTAATGTACACTTCGTTATAGGTCACTTTTTTGGGGTTAAAATCCGTTTTGGCCAGCTTGCTGTAGGCTTCGCTCAGCATCAGAAGGTCGTTCAGGCGGAAAGTAATGCCATATTGCAGCATGTAATCCTCGGATTCTTCCGAGACAACGCCAACGATTTTGAGCTTGTAGCTCTGGGTCTTGGGGCTCTCGGTGTCACCATTGGTCAGGGTCAGGGTAAAGGTATCCTTGGTAGCATCCACAAAGGGCGGCAGCTGGTTGCCGTTGGCATCGGTTTCGCCGCTCCAGCGCTGGCGTTTGGAGCTGTTTTGGCTGCGGCGGGTATCCTCAAACTGATACAAAAACTCCTTGCCCACCACAACGGGGATCACATCCTTGCCGTAATTCACGCCGCTTTTGGGCCAGTCGCCGCTTTCCAGCTTGTTGTCCAGCAGGGGCATGGTGTCCGGGTCCAGGCCGAGAACGCTCCATACATAACTGGCGCGGTAGCGGTTGTTTTTGCCTGCTTCTACATACAGGTTTAGGCCCGGCTGGTAATAGGGGGTGACAGCCGTAACGTGGTCGATCTTGCGGAACCGCTGGACGGCTTCGTTATCCAGCTTGACCTCCTGCCCATTGATGTTCTGGCTGCCGTAGTTGTATACCTCAATCTTGGTCAGGCCGCCCATATTTTTGAGCATTTCGTCGTTGTTATGGCTTTCCGCAATGCCCATGGAGATCATAACGATAACCGCACAGATGCCCACAACGACGCCCACAACGGTCAGTGCCGTGCGGCCCTTGCGGCGGGACAGGTTGGTGACAGCCAGCCCGATCTGGTCAGATATCTTCATCGTTGCCTTCCTCCAGCTTGGCAAGTGCGGCGGCCTTCTTCTTTTTGCGTACCACCACAACGATCACAACTACCACCACGATTACAGCAGCGCCGATTGCCAGATAGGCCCACAGGGGCAGGCCGGTCTGCTGGGGCTGCATGTCATCTATGTTAGAGTCCATATCGCCAGAATTGCCGTAGTCCATGGCCGGCTGAACAGAGAAGGAAAAATCTTTGCTGACGGTTTTCAGGGTGCCGTTGGCGTCCTCATAGGTCAGGGTGATGGTACCGTTGCAGGTGCCTTCCTGGGTGGGGGTCATGTCAAAATCCACGCTGTTGGAGGAACCGGCGTTCAGGTTGCCAATGTACTGCACAGTGGTGTCGGCGCCCAGGTTATCGCCGGAAAGGGTGGCTTCCAGGTTGGAAAGGGCGTCGCGGCCCTTGTTGACAAAGTTCAGGGTGACGGAAGCGGAATCGCCCAGCGTAATGCTGTCGCTGAGTTCCAGCTGGCCTAACTCAAAGCGGTCCGGCTGAGATACCGGAACCGAGATGGTGGTGGACATACCGGTAACGGCCTTGTTGGTGTCGGCACCGGTGCCCACGCTGTTCACTGTGATGTTGGCCACGCCGCCGGTAAACCCGGCGCTGGGGGTCAGGCTGAAGCTGACATCACGGGTGGACTTGGGGGCCATGGTGCCCAGATAGTTGCTCAGGCTGCCGCTGGTCATGGTGATGCCGTCCGGCAGGGTCAGCGAGATGACCACATCGTTCAGGTTCTCCTGGCCGCCGGTGGCGTACAGGGTCAGGGTCAGGGTAAAGGGCGTCCCGGCCACAACCGCTTCGTTGCCGTAGCTGGAAGCGCGGATCATCAGGTTGGGGGTATCGGGGTCTTCGTCCACGCACTGGCCCAGGGTAACGCTGAGCTGCTGCATCGCCATGGTGGAATTCAGGTAACTCAGGTTGATGGGCACGCTGTTGCCGCCGCCGTTGTAGATCACATCGCGGAACAGCAGCACATAGCTGTAGTAACCGGCACCGTTGGCGTCGGTCTCCTCGTACAGCTGGCCAACTTCGGCGTTGCCGGTAAAGGTGAACGCGGAGGAGTTGATGCGGGCAGAGATCTGGTCCGCGGGAATGAAGTTGTTGTAAGCACCGTAATCCGCCACGCGCAGAATCAGGTTAAACCGGCTGTCCCGGTCAATGGTGGTGATCTCGCCGCCTGCGGCATCGGTCACGGTCTGAGCAATGATGTAGGCCGAGCCGCTGTTGTTGGGGGCACTCGGGCCGTTGTCCGTCGGGGCGGGGCTCACGGTAGGCTCGGCGGTTGCTGTCGGTACAGGGGTAGAGGTTGCGTCTTCGGCAAGGGCGGGCATGGCAGCCACGCTGCCGAAGAGCATGACGGCCGCCAGCAGGGCGGCAAAACGGGAAGCTTTTTTCACTCCGGGGTCCTCCTTAAATTGATTCCATCTTTTTCTATGGGCAACACCGCACAATTCTCGCCTTACGGCTTAAGCACTGCTCCGACGGCTGCGGCACGGCATCTGCGTTGCCAAAATGCTCGATAAGACATCCAGTATTATCTGCGCTTTTGGCCTAGCAGCTGCCGCACCTCGCTCGCCGTATCGGCACTTAGAATTATGCGGTATTGCCTATGGCTTTGATATTCCTGAATGAGTGGGCAAAATTTACGGTTTGGGTTGTTCGGGCAGCTGGGCTGCGGCAGCAGGGGCTGCGTAAGAGGCAAGCTCGGCTGCGGTTTTCTGGTGAACTTCGCCGCTGGCAGAGTCGCCGCCGATCCGCATGTTGCCCTCCAGGCTGGCGAACAGGGCTTCGCGGTTGCGCTCCCTTGTGGCGGGATCCTGCACCACATCGGACTGCACCTTGCCGTCCAGAATGGTAATAATGCGGTCTGCACAGGAGGCCAGCTCCGGTTCATGGGTGACCATGACAAAGGTGGTGCCCATCTGCTTGGATATTTGCAGCATGCGGTAGAGCACCTGTTTGGATGTGATAGAGTCCAGGTTGCCGGTGGGTTCGTCCGCAAAGATCACGCGCGGCTTGCTGACAAAGGCGCGGGCGATGCCCACGCGCTGCTGCTGGCCGCCGCTCATCTCGGTGGGCATGTGTTCGGCACGGCCGCCAAGGCCCATGTTTTTTAACTCTTTGCGGGCCATGGCAAGGCGCTGGGAGCGGGAAATGCCCTTGAACATCAGCGGCAGAGCAACGTTTTCGGCCGCCGTCATGGTGGGCAGCAGGTTGTAGCTCTGAAAAATAAAGCCCAGGTGTGCCTGGCGGAACTTGGCCAGCTCATCTTCGGTCATAGCGCTGATCTCGTGCGAACCGATGAATACCTTGCCGCGGGTCGGTTTTTCCAGCCCGGCCAGCTGATTCAGCAGGGTGCTTTTGCCACTGCCGGACTGGCCCACGATGCAGCAGAATTCCCCATTTTCAATGGAGATAGAAACATCGTTCAGGGCAACGACCCGTTCTTTGCCCACGGCATACACCTTGCGCAGGTTGACGGTATGGATAATGGGTGCCATTTCAGCCCTCCCTTTTTGACAAAATCCTATACCTCTATACTATATCACATTTTACCCCCGGCGGAAAGGGGGCGGAGTTGTAAAATTGCGGTGGGGCGAAGGAAGTAGTTAGGAGTTAGGAGGGAGGAGGTAGGAGTTAATTAGGAATTAGAAATTAGGAATTGGGGCGGGGAAAGGTGGTGGGTGGGGCGGCCAGCCCTCTGGCCGCCGGAAAGGGGGGCTGCAAAGGTTCGGTAGGGCGTGGGGAATGGAGCAAAATAAATTTGTGATGAATCATGAAACTATATGTAGGGGACGGCGTCCTCGACGTCCCGGAGGGGCCTAGGAATGAAATTTTGTTGAGGGATATATGGCAAGGTTTCTCTGCGCCATGAACCTTAAAATTATCATAAAAAATGCCGCGGCCCGGTGGGGCGGCGGCAAATAGGGACGGATTATAGATATTCTTCAAAAAATTCTGCGGTGGCGGATTCGATGCGGCGGCGGACGGAGAAATCGTCGATTTTTTTGCCGGATGCGGCGGTGAAATTGTGAGTGGCATCCTCATACTGGCCGGTCAGGTCCACCAGAGGGCCGCTGTGTTCGGCGGCAGCCTGGCGGGTCAGGTCAATGGTGGTCTGGCTCAGCAATTCGGCATCCCCGGCGGTATAAGCCAGCAGCAGAGGGCCGTTGTAGGTGCGCAGGCTGGCGGTGGGGTCCTGGTCGGCAACCTGCTGCACAAAATCGGCGCTGATCGTTACGCCCCACTTGGGCAGGTCCAGCACGCCGTTCTGTATGGCACCGTCATAAATAGCCTGGCGGCCCTCGGCGCTGTGGTCCAGAAATTCCAGCCCGTCCAGCCCTGTGTTATCCGCCGGTGCCCACAGGGCGGCGGCTTTGATGGAATCTTTCAGGTAGACGCTGACGGCGCGGCCGCCCATGCTGTGGCCCAGCAGGCCGATGCGCTCCGGGTCGGCACCCACAGTGTCGGTCAGGTAGGTGATGGCAGAAGTGATATCATCCCGCATGTTGGCGGGGGTGTAAGCGGTGAACGGCTCCTCGCTTTCGCCGCTGCCCGCAAAGTCAATGGCGATGCTGGCAATGCCGTGCTGGGCCAGCGTTTTGGCCAGCGGCTTGGCGTGGCCGTCCAGCTGGCGGTTGCCGGTAAAGCCGTGGCAGATCACCACGGCAGGCATGTTTTCGGCATTGGCAGGGGTGGTCAGCGTGGCATGGATGCTGCCGCGCTCGCCGGGGATGGTAAGCTGCTGCACCTGAACGGATGCCCCACAGCCGGAAAACAGCACCACCGCCGCGCAGACGGCTGCGGCCAGTAGCACCGCAAAAAAGGAACGCAGATGTTTCATGCAGATTCCCCCTTTCTTAGGGTGTAGCTGAAAAGGCGAAAAATTCGTCGGCTTCTTTGCTTTCAGATACATCTTGGGGGTGAGTATACCACACTGCCCCGGCAATAACAACCACCGCGACGTAAACAAACCGTGAACAAACCATCAATTTACACTGGTAAAAAATTGGTTACGACCGCCTACGGGGCGGAGGTTTACTGCCCCGGTTCCCACATGGCAACGGGGGTCATAATGGTGGGATCACTGGCGGGGGCAAGGTACTGCTGGTAGGTCTGGAACCAGTTGTCCGAAAGATCATCATACACCCAGGAAAGCAGCAACAACTGGCCCACAGGGGATTCGGCGGCAATATAGGTGCTTTCACCTGCCTGCCAGCTGGTGTGGAACACGCTGCCGGCGGCAAAGTTCAGCAGCAGGCTTTCGCCGCCCTGACCGCTGTTGGAACGAAACAGCATCATGGTGCCCCATTTTTGGGAGTAGAGGTTGGCAACCGTGGAAGAACCCAACAGATAACCGTAAGGATAATCGGAACGGTCGATCCCCAAAAGGGATTCCAGCGCGGTCTGCTCCCCGTTGCGCAGGTTGAGCCGGATGGCGTTGAACTGGGTATCATCCGGATTCTCCCAAAGGATGGTATTCAGATAGAGAGAATCCCCATACAGCGCGGCATGGGTGAAAGAACCGGAATTTTCGTTCAGGCTGTATAACCGCCGGCTTTGGGCGGTGACGGGGTCGTACAGCACAACGTCATAACTGGTGTTCTGGAACCGGGAAGAATAACTGCCGGCCAGGCTGTAATCGGACATTTTATCGGAAGTGAACGGTTCGGCGCAGCGCTCCCGGAACAGCACAAGCTGGTTGTTCCAGACACCGCAGAGGTGGTCGGTATCCGGGATGGGCATGGTTTCGTACTGGCCGGTGGTGCGCTCCATGCGGAACCAGCGGGTGGGCTCTTCGCCCTGCTGGCTCCGCATGATGCCGTATAAATAGGTGGAATCGCAGCCGCCGATATACACGGCATCATGATCCAGCCGGACAAGCTCGGTGCGGGTGGTGCCGTCCAGCATTTCAATGCGGCCCTGGCCAAAGGCGTTCTGCATCAAGCGGCGGGCGGCGGTAACATCCTCCTGGGTGTAAGGCTCCAGCTCCTGGGTATAAAGGGCCAGCGGAACCCCGGCATCTGCCGCGCGCGCCCAGCGCATGATCTCATCGTCCGACATGGCGTTGATATCCGCGCCGGAAGCGCCCTTTGCCGTTGTGGGCGAATAGGTGCCGTAAACAAGGTAAACGCAATCCCCGGCGGGAACCAGAGAATACATCTGGTCCGTGATGCGGGCAGGGCAGCTGCTGGTGGTATGGGTGCAGCCGGGCACATCACAGAACACGGTCTGCACGCCGGTGCTCAGGTTAGTGCGAAGGATCAGGTTGGCATCATAATCAAACACAGCGGCAGCGCGGTCATCGTCCCACTGGTAAGCGATGACGTCAGTGTAATAATAATCGCTGGTTTCTGGCAGCGGCTCGGCGGGCAGCAGATCGGTGCTGCCCGGCTGCGGGGTGGGGGCATAGGGCTGCCAGGTCAGCTGCATGCTGTAATAGGCGCGGGGAACATCGTCAAGGGTAAAGGAGCCGTACACACAGGTCAGCAGGGCGTTGCCTCTGGCGCTGTACAGGCCGGTTTCGGCGTAATCGCTGCCGTAAGGCACGGTCCAGTCGCCCAGGTCGGTAAGGCCCTCCCACTGCACCCAGGCGTTCAGCAGGTCGGAGATATTCAGCGATACCGGGCTGCCGGACAGCAGGGAGGGATCGTCCAGCGGGGCCTGAACCCACAGGTTCAGCAGGCGGCCGGTTTTATTATCATAATCCAGGGCGAATGTGGGGGATTCGTTGTATTCGGGGTCGCTTTCATCATAGGCGGCATGGGGGTAGCGCAGCAGCCGCGTAATGCCAAGGGAATCACTGGAAGTATACAGCTCGCCGCTGCTGTAGCTGCTCAGGTTATCGGCTGCCACATGGTACCAGGTGTCCGGCAATACCTCGGCATCATGGAGCTGGGTCAGCAGGCTGGCGGCAAAATCAGCGGCGGTATCGCTGGAGGTCATGTTGTAGCGGCTGTTCCCGGCGGGGGTATACAGGGCTGCTGTACCGTCCAGCCCGGCGGAAACCATCCAGTCCGTGCGGTTCATCTGGGTGCGGTTTTTGACCTGCTGTAATAGATAAAAATCATCCCCGCTGACCTCGCGGGATTCATACAGGCCAGAGCTTTGATTGACGGTGCCGAACATACGGGCATTCTGTGCGCGGAACCAGAGCAGCGGCAGGCAGGCCAGCACAGCCACCAGGGCGGCGCAGGCCAGCATCAGCAGCTTGCCGCGTTTTGTGGTTTTCATACGGGTTCCTCCTGTGCGAGTTCGGCGGCGGTTTGGTTCGGTGCGGGCAGGGTGACGGTTACGGTGGTGCCTTTGCCAAGCTCGCTTTCCATGGCAAGCGTTCCGCCGTGGGCCTGGGCAATGCGGCTGCACAGGGCCAGGCCCAGGCCGCTGCCGCCCTGGCGGCGGGAACGGGATTTATCCACCATATAAAACGGCTCCACCACGCGGGCCAGCTTGTCCGCCGGGATGCCCTGGCCGTGGTCCTGAACCGTCAGCCGGATGGAACCATCTGCCTGTTCGGCGCAGACCGCAATGGCGCTGCCGGGGGTGCTGGCCTTGGCGGCGTTGGTGACAAGGTTGATGACGAGATCACACAGCAGGTCGGCATCTCCCTGCACGGTCAGGCCGTTGGACTGCATGGTCAGAATGCAGCCGTTCAGAGCAGGGGCAACGGCGTGGCGCGCTTCGGCAAAAACAGAATCCAGCTGCACGGGTACCAGTTGGGGGGCGTGCTCACCCAGGCCCATCAGCTGCAGCAGCTTTCCGCTTAAGGCTTCCAGCCGCTGGGCTTCATGGAAGATGGCCCCGGCGGCTTCACGCTGTTCTTCGGGGTCTGGCTGCATGCTGCGCAAAAGGTCGGCATAGCCGATGATGCCGGTCATGGGGGTTTTGAGCTCATGGGTAAACGCACCCACAAAATCATCCCGCTGCTGGACCGAAAGCTCCAGAGCTTCCACTTTGTCCTGCACGGCACCGACCATCTGGTCAAAGCCCTGGCTCAGGATTTCAAGCTCATCCCCGGTGTGCATCCTGGTGCGCAAGGCATAATCACCCGCGGCAATGCGGGCGCTGGCGGCGGTCAGCACGGTCAGTGGGTGGGTCAGGCGGCGGCTGACAAGCCAGACCACCACGGCAGCCCCGGCCACCACGGCAGCTTCCAGCAGGAAAAAGCGCTGCAGGCTGCGGTTGCGCGCGGCAAAAATCTCCGTTACATCAAAGGTGGTTGCCATCACAAGGCCGCCCAGCAGATCGCTGCGGTAGGTGCGGGTCACATGGGGGCCGTACTGCAAAATGTTTTGGCCGTCCTGCAGGCCGTATATGGCATAGGCTTCGTCCTGGGCGGGGTCAGCGGATGCGCGGAACAGCCCCTGGGAATAAACCCCACGGGCCAGATCCCCTGCGCGCCAGGTGGCGGCGGTGATAAAATCATCCCCGCAGGTATCTTCGCCGCGGCCGGTCTGGTCCAGGTAGTAATCCTCCACCACGCCGCACAGCATGGCGTGCATGCTTTGTTCCTGCTCGGCGGCTGCGCTCAGGCGGTCCATAAAGCTGCCGTTGACCAGCACCGCACCGCCCACGGCAAAAAACGCGGCGATGACCAGCAGCATGATGCAGACAAGTTTTTGAGAAAATTTCATAGAAAAACCCGTAAGTAAGTTTGAAATTAGGAATTTTAGGAATTGGAAATGAGAAATCAGCAATTTGAGGTTATTTCTGGTCGGATTTAAGGCGGTAACCGACACGGTAGACGGTTTCGATCTTATCCGCCCAGCCAAGTTTTTTGCGCAGGCGCTGGATGTGCAGGTCCAGGGTGCGGCTGTCCAGCAGATCGCCGCCCCACACCCGCCCGTACAATACATCGCGGTACAGCGCCGCCCCGCGGTTGCGCATGAGCTGCTCCAGCAGGTCGAACTCCCGCGGGGTCAGCTCCACCGCCTTGCCCTGCCGGGTCACGGTGCGGGCCACAATATCCATCGTTACATCAAAGGCGGTCAGGGTCTGGCCGCCGCGGCCGGTGCGGCGCAGTACGGCTTCCACACGGGCTAGAAGTTCTTCGATTTCAAACGGCTTTACGATATAATCATCGGCGCCGAGCTGCAGGCCTCTGACCCGGTCCTTAGTGGCGCCCTTGGCCGTGATAAAGATGACCGGCACCCCCAGCGGGCGCAGGTAGCCCAGCAGCTCGTACCCATCCAGGCCGGGCAGCATAATATCCAGCAGGGCCAGGTCAAAGTCGTGCTCGGCAATCAGGTCCGCCGCGGTGCTGCCATCGTTGGCAACCGTGCAGTCATACCCCGCGCGGCGCAGGCTGACCGCAATCAGCCGGGAAATGGTAATTTCGTCCTCCACAATCAAAATGCGGTTCATCCAATGCCCCCAATCGTTATTTATCTTAAGTATAGCACAGAGGTGTCGCCAAGTTGTATAGAAGTTAGGAGTTAGGAGGGAGGAGTTAGGAGTTGGGCGGCGGGATAAAGGCTGCCGTGAACCGAATAAAAGCATTGTAGGGAACGGTCAGGACCGTTCCCTACAGATTATAATGGAAAGTTACGTAGGAGTTTTAAGGCAATACCGCATAATTCTAAGTGCCGATACGGCGAGCGAGGTGCGGCAGATGCTAAGCCAAAAGCGCAGATAATACTGGATGCTGCAAAGGTGAGCGCCGCCAGTGGCGGAAACAGCGAACCGAAGCAGGGGCAGCGGTCGCAGAGTGCGAGGGGCTTTTGCCCCCGAAGCACGATGCGGGTACCGCAACCCGACATTATCGAGCATTTTGGCAACGCAGATGCCGTGCCGCAGCCGCCGGAGCGGTGCTTGAGCCGTTAGGCGGGAATTGTGCGGTATTGCCTTAATAACCGGCAGCCCCAAAACTCCTAACTCCTACTTCCTAACTCCTAACTACGCGTTATGTACCGCTTGTGCCATATCGCGCACAAAGGCTTCGATGTGGGGCACGGCGGCGGGGCCGTATTGTGCAAAGAGCTTGATGATGGCGCTGCCGACGATGGCACCATCGCTGACTTTGGCCATGGCGGCAGCCTGCTGCGGGGTGGCAATGCCAAAGCCGACGGCGCAGGGCAGGCTGGTGTTCTGGCGGATCAGATCCACCATGGCGGAAATATCCGTCTTGATTTCGCTGCGGGTGCCGGTAACGTCCAGGGAGGAAACGCGGTGGCACAGCCGGAAATTTCATCGATCGTTTCGGCCTTGGTGCTTTTGGTGGAAAGCGCCGCCAGGAACGCCGCGTTCTGGGTGGGGCTTGTCTGCCCGCTCATGATCTCGTTCATGACCTCATAGGCTTCGTCATAGGTCAGGTCCTGTTTATGAACAACATACAAGTTTGTGCAAAAGAGATTGTGAACAATGAGATAATTTTTGTATAATTAGATAAAGGCGGCAGGGATAATCTCTGCCGCCTTTTATTTCAAAAAATTCTTGACAACTACATCGAACCTCGATACTATATACATAGAGATTCGATATATCGAAGTGGAATAGTGAGGATGCCTATGAATAGTAAAATAAAAAGGATTTATGTACCTATGACAGAAAGCGGTTTTTACATTTTGTTCTGTCTCCAACAACCTCAGCATGGCTACGGAATTAGTCAACAGGTCAGGCAAATGACAGGTGGAGAGTTAATCATTAGTGCAGGAACAATGTATGGAACGCTTTCTAAAATGGAAAAAGATGGCTTAATTGATTTTGAGAGTGAGGAGGAAAAAAGAAAGATTTATCGAATTACCGAACTTGGAAAAGAAATCTTACATCTTGAAATTAAACGTATAGAGCGATTGTATAAGAATAGCAAAGGAGAGAAAATAAATGAATAACAAAAAAAAAAACTGTAATACGTTTTTTTACCATTGCAGATTATGAAGATGAAGAAATTTGGTTGCATAATCAGCATATGAGTGGTTGGAAACTGGGTAAAAATGATTCCCCCTTGTTTCTATATTTTTGAAAAGTGTACGCCAGCGGAAGTAGCGTACCGACTGGATTATAAAAATAATTCGGAAACAAGTAACTATTTCCAAATTTTTAGGGATTACGGTTGGGAATATATTGGCCGTTGTGTTGGATGGCTGTATTTTCGTAAACCGTTAACAGAGATGGATTCCGAGCGTGATGGCGAAATATTTTCCGATAATGAATCAAGAATAGAAATGATCGACCATGTGGTAAAAACTCGTTTACTTCCAATTTTAATAATCTTTCTATGCTGCGTTCTTCCTAATTTTATGAGAAGCATAGAAACCAATGACCCACTTACAACCGTGTTCACCGTGTTTTTTGCAATCATGACCCTGCTATATAGTTATCTGATTGTTTATTGTGGTTTGAAATTGCGAAAATTAAGGAAAAAATATAGAAATGATTAAGGCAATACCGCATAATTCTAAGTGCCGATACGGCGAGCGAGGTGCCGCAGCCGCCGGAGCGGTGCTTAAGCCGTTAGGCGGGAATTGTGCGGTGTTGCCTTAAATATATGTTTATAATTTGGGTATCAAAAATAAAACTGGTGGAATTATCAAAGTTGCTCTGAAAACATAAGATATGAAGTCTCCTACAAGATTTTTCGTCTCGCAGGAGACTTTCTTATATTCTGATATATGTAATCCCGCAAGGCAAGGATACTGCCCTACGGTGTCGTTTTCGGTGTCAAAACTATCTTTCTCTGTCTTGGGACTTCTTTCGTGTTCTTTGCTGTTTGCCCTCTGCCTGTAACTGCCTGAGCCTGTCTCGGACACTTTCTTTTTCGGGCGGTCTATTGGGCTTTTCTTTCTCCTTAACCTGCTGTTCCCACTTGGCAAGGTCACGGTTGTACTGCTCTACAACACCCTCCATTTTTCGGAAGGTATCCATAAACGCCTGTGCATCGGGATAACCGTCTGCTTTCAGCGTATCAGGGATTTTATCCAGCTTATCAGCGATTTCCCTTTCGGTTTGCTGTATCTGCGTTTCCAGTGCCTTTCGCTCTTTGCCCTTGAAGATACCTTTGGTTTCGGCAAGCTGCTGTTTCAGGTCGGGCAGCACCTTGTCCTGCAAGTGCTTGATTTCTCTTGCCCTGTCCTGCACCTTAATCATCAGACTTCGCATATGACGGAACTCAGATATATCAATATCCAGTGTGGGCTTGGGCAGCATATGACTTCCGCTCCCACAATCAGCTATGAACAGTATTTGCAACTGGAAGATTTCTTGAAAAAGAAAGACAATCCGGCGTTGCTGCCCATTCAGATTGCCTACTACACGGGGCTTCGCATTGGCGAGGTCTGCGGCTTGACCTGGCAGGACATTAACCTTGAAGGTCAGTACCTCACGGTACGCCGCAGTATGCGCTACAACGGAGCAAGGCACAAGACGGAGATCGGAGCGACCAAGCGAAAGAAAATCCGCACTGTGGACTTCTGCGACACACTGGCGGCAATTCTTAAGACAGCCAAAGCCGAACAGCACAAAAACCCCTTCCGATACGGAGAACTGTATAGCCTCAACTATTACAGTGAGGTCAAAGAAAAAGACCGTACTTATTACGAGGTTTATAGTCTGCTCTCAAATGGGGCAGCACCGAAAGATGTGCAGGAGCTTCTCGGACACGCTGATGTCAGTACCACAATGAACATCTACGCTCACGCTACAAGGGAAGCGAAGCGTACTTCCGCAAGGCTGCTGGACAAGGTAGTCGGCGGTGAATAACAAAAAGTTTCCCTTGTTTTCGCTCATAAGGGCAAAAACAAGGGAAAATACATAAGGTTTGAGAATTACACTGGCGAAAAAGCCTTGAAAATGCAGGGCTTTCAGAGGGTTGAAGAAAAAAATTTGAATTTTTCTGCCGTCTTGCACCCAGGGGCAAAAATGCCTATAATGAACACAGAAGCAAAACCACGCGGCGCGTTTGATACGTTTGGCGCGGTAAAAGATAAAAGGAGAACCCCATGCCCGGAATTTTGTATATTGTTGCCACGCCCATTGGAAACCTGGACGATATGCCGCCGCGGGTGGCGGCTACATTTGGCGCGGCGGATTTTGTTGCCGCCGAGGATACCCGCGTGACCCTGAAGCTGCTGAACCATCTTGGCTTAAAAAAGCCGATGATGAGCTATTATGAGCATGCGCTGCACCATGGCGCGGCAATTTTGGACCGCATTGAAGCGGGGGAGAGCTGCGCGCTCTGCTCTGACGCCGGTATGCCCTGCATCAGCGACCCCGGTGAGCAGATCGTGAAAGACGCCATTGCCCGCGGCATTACGGTAACGCCGGTGCCGGGTGCCAGTGCCTGCGTGACGGCGCTGGCGGTTTCGGGGCAGGATACCGCCCGGTTTGTGTTTGAGGGCTTTTTGCCGGTGCCCAAAAAGGAGCGCCGCGAGCGGCTGGAATTTTTGCAGGGGGAGACCCGCACCGTGATTTTTTATGAGGCCCCCCACAAGCTGCGCGGAACACTGGACGACCTGTGCGCCGCCTTTGGCGCGGAGCGCTCCATTACCTTGTGCCGGGAGCTGACCAAGCTGCACGAGGAAATCACCAAGACGACCATCGGTGAAGCTGTGCGCTACTATGAGCAGAACGATCCCCGCGGGGAGTATGTGCTGGTTATGGCGGGTACCCCGGCGGCGCAGGCTGCGGCGGAGGAAGTGACCCTGCCGGACGCCGTTGCCACTGCCCGCCTGCTGATGGCGCAGGGCACCCCGCCCGCCGCAGCCGCAAAACAGGCTGCCAAGGGAACGCCGTTCAGCAAGGGCGATATTTACAAAGAACTGATCGCGGCCAAAGATGAGGATGACCGTGAAGAAGAGAGCGAATGATATGGCCGAGCAACCCATGAAAGTGCTGGTTGTCAGCGATGTACACGGGCGTGTGACCCCGCTGCGCTGGCTGCTGAAAAACGAAACTGCCGATGCCCTGTTCTTTTTGGGGGACGGCCTGTATGACCTGGACCAGGCCATTGCCGCAAACGGCGCTGCGCCGGATTACCCCATCTACCGGGTGCGCGGCAACTGCGATATTGGTTTCGATGACCCGGCAGAGGGGCTGGCACCCTTTGGCGGCGTGCTGTTCTTTTATACCCATGGGCATCTGTTCGGGGTAAAATCCGGGTACGAGCGGATCGCCGAATACGCAGCGGACCGCGGGGCGGATGTGGTGCTGTTTGGCCACACCCACTATAAAACGCTGCGCCACGGTACGCCGTTTTCCCCGGCGTTGTTCAACCCCGGCAGCCTGCGGGATACCCACAGCTATGGCGTGATCACCATCACGGATGGACAGTGCAGTTTTGAATGGAAGCAGGTGCCGGAACAATGGTAAACAATGCAGTAGTATCCCACAACAGCGTGAACGAGCTGTACTATCTGGAAGAGGTGGACAGCACCAACACCTGGGCAAAGGCAAACCTGGATAAATTCGGCCCGGTGGGGGCAGTGTATACCACTAGCCAGACGGCGGGCCGCGGGCGGCGCGGGCACACCTGGATCAATGCGTCCGGGCAGGCGCTGTATTACACGGTAGTGCTGAAAACTGAGCTGGCTCAGCCCGAAAGCCTGCCGCTGTTTGCCAGCATGGCCGTGGCGGATGCGCTGGAACAGCGGTACGGCATCCAGTGCCAGATCAAATGGCCCAACGACCTGTTGCTGAACGGTAAAAAGATCGTAGGCATTCTGTGCGAGGGGATGCCGGACCACCATGCCATTGTGTGTGGCATTGGCATCAATCTGGCCCAGCCGCAGAGCTATTTTGACACAATGGAGTTGCCCCACGGCACCAGCCTGGCGTTGCAGGGCATTGCCGTGGATCCGGCGGCGGACGCCGCCGCCCTGGCGGAGAGCATGACGAACTTTGGTTTTGACCGCGCGCTGTACGGCTTTGAGCGGGAGGGCTTTTCCGCTATCCGGGATGCGTATAAGGCACGCTGTGTAAACCTGGGGAGGCATGTGACCTTTGACGGCGGCGAAGGCACCGCCCTGGATGTGGACGAAGAGGGCCGCTTGGTGGTGCAGGGGGCTGAGGGCAGCACCCATGTGTTTACCGGCGAAGTGAGCGTGCACGGCATTTACGGTGCAGTGTGAGCTATAATCTTAGGCAACACCGCACAATTCCCGCCTTGCGGCTTAAGCACCGCTCCGGCAGCTGCGGCACGGCATCTGCGTTGCCAAAATGCTCGATAATGTCGGGTTGCGGTACCCGCATCGTGCTTCGGGGGCAAAAGCCCCTCGCACTCTGCGACCGCTGCCCCTGCTTCGGTTCGCTGTTTCCGCCACTGGCGGCGCTCACCTTTGCAGCATCCAGTATTATCTGCGCTTTTGGCTTAGCATCTGCCGCACCTCGCTCGCCGTATCGGCACTTAGAATTATGCGGTATTGCCCTTATAATTTTTACTATATTTCGTACTTTTTAACGGCGTGCCCCCGGCGTGGGGGAAATTAACAGAAAGTTCACACCGTTATAATATATTTTTCTCAAGTATTGGGTATCCTATAATCACACGGAACGGAGCCGCAACCGTTGCCGTGGAACATGATTCCTCCTCACACCAAAACGATACCCCATCGCCCCCGCCTGAAGCCGCAATCAGGCGGGGGCAACTTTTGTAGTTAGAAGTTAGGAATTAGGAGTTAGGAATTTGAGGCGGGATATAGGCTGCGGGCGAGAAATATAGAGATAAAATCATAAAGAATAAGAATGCAGAGATGTAGAGGGAAAATACATCGCTGCATTCTTTTGTTTTTTGGGGGAGACAAAAAGGCGCGTGATAAAGTGGAACTTGTAAGGGGCGATGCTGGCATCGTCCCTTAGGTGAACCTTGCCGTATATCTCATTATGGCATATACAGCGAGGCCCCGGAACGGTCAAGACCGTTCCCTACAGTGTATTTATCGAGAATACTCTTGAAACCATTTTGCAAAGCGTGATTTATTGAAAATAATGAATTTATATAGTTCTCCATTTTTCATATTAACTGTTGCAATTGGAAAGACTATCCACTTCCAAGAGATTTCTTTTATTTCCTGCATCGGCAAAACTAAATTTCTGTATTTTTTGCCAACTGTAAGCTTGTTTGTCCTGTAAGTAAGCGACTGACTATCGAGGTACAGACCTCCTCCAAGTATGCCATTGTGACACAAACTGCAAACAAAAGATTTCATAGAAACATCCCTCCATTAAATCCCGATTTGCCGGAACCGCTGCAATTTTCATGTTTGGCCCCATTAAATTCCGTTTTATCAAAATACAGGCCGGTTTATTTCAGAACCTCATTCCACTTGCCATCATCCTGATAGAAGAAATATACCAAGGATAACAGGTTCTGTTCTGCTCATGGGGAACTCCAAAGGAATGTTACTGTTTGCCCAGCTGCCAGAACGCAACGGCGCTGGCGGCGGCAACGTTGAGGGAATCGACCCCGTGGGACATGGGAATGCGCACCGTGTAATCGCAGGCGGCAATGGTGGTGTGGGCAAGGCCATCACCCTCGGTGCCCAGCACGATGGCCAGCTTCGGCTCGGCGGCCAGGGCGGCATCGTCGATAGAAACCGAAAGGTCGGTCAGCGCCATGGCGGCGGTCTTGAAGCCGAGAGCGTGCAGCTGCTGCATGCCCTGCTCCGGCCAGTCGGCGGCGGTGGAGCCGATCTGGGTCCAGGGCACCTGGAACACGGTGCCCATGCTGACCCGCACGGCCCGGCGGCACAGCGGATCGCAGCAGGAGGGAGTGACGAGCACCGCGTCCATGTTCAACGCGGCAGCACTGCGGAAGATGGCCCCGATGTTGGTGGAATCCACAATGCCTTCCAGCACGGCCACCCGGCGGGCATTGCGGCAGACTTCCTCCACCGTGGGCAGCAGGGGACGGTGCATCGCGCACAGCACGCCGCGGGTCAGCTCGAAGCCGGTCAGCTGGGCCAGCATGGCGCGGTCAGCGGTATACACCGGGGCGTTCCCGCAGCGGGCCAGAACCTCGCTGGCCGGGCCGGTGATCTGCTTGCGCTCCATTAAAAAGGAGATAGGCTGATACCCGGCGTCCAGTGCGCGGGCAATCACCTTGGGGCTTTCGGCAATAAAAATGCCTTTTTCCGGTTCCAGGCGGCTGCGCAGCTGAGCCTGGGTCAGCCGGGCGTAAACGTCCAGCTCCGGGGCGGCAAAATCAGTAATTTCAATCACGTTCGGCATACAAAAAGGCGCTCCTTTGCAAAGCTTTGCCTTTATTGTAGCACACCGCAGAAAATCTGGCAAAAAGCATTGACAGGACTAGATAGATGCAGTATCATCCAAATGGTTGATAGTACATCCAACTTAAAAAGGAGGCCAAACATGAAGGCAGAACAGAACAAGGACCCGACCGAGCGGCAGATGACCAAAATTGCGCGGGAAGCGGCCAAGTTTACCGTACAGATGATGAGAGCCGATGGCATTGGCACGGCAGAGTTTGATTTTATTCATCTGGTACGCCACAACCCCGGCATGACCCAGGCGGATGTGCGTGCGGCCCTGAAGATTGATAAGGGTGCGGCCGCCCGCCGTGCGGCCAGCCTGGAAGCCAAGGGCTACCTGGTGCGCAAACCGAACCCGGACGATGGCCGTAGCCAGCTGCTGTATGCCACGCCCAAGGCCGAGGAACTGAAAAACTCCAAAGCTGCGATTGAAACCGTATTTTATGCCTGGCTGGTGGAGGAACTGCCGGAGGCCGAACGGGACGCTTTTTGCAAAACGCTGGAAACCCTGTATTGGCGTAGCAAAAACCAGCGGCGGGCAGGGTTCCCAGATGTGACGGCGCGGGTGCAGCAGATGAATGGGGAGGAAATACAGGATGAAGAACACGGAAAGAGCTCCGGTGCGCCAGCCGGACCGGGTGCTGAGCTACTTCGAAAACCAGAGGCCGGTGCTGGCGGTGGTAACGGTATCGGGCCTGATCTATAACCTGGGTCTGGTGGTCGGCCCCTGGTTTGAGGGCCAGCTGGCCCAATGCCTGCTGGGCATTTTGAACGGGAACGAAACCTTTGCCGCCATGGCGGCGCTGTGTGCGGGCTATTTGATCGCCATTGCGGTGGTGCAGGGGTCGCGGTTCATCAAGCGGCTGTATGTGCGCAAGTTTGCCAACAACATCAACCGCAGCATGAAACAGGTGCTGTACGCCAATCTGGTGCGGAAAGACAAGATTGAACTGGAACAGGCCGGCACCGGCACCCTGATGACCAAAGCTATTTCCGATGTGGACGCCTGTGCCGAGGGCATGCGCAAGTTCACCACGGAAATTTTTGATACCGGCATTGCCCTGCTGGCCTATGCCGTGATGCTGCTGGGGTACGACTGGCGGCTGGCGCTGCTCTGCCTGGTGTTTGCGCCGATCTCCTATTATATTGCCGAGCAGATGAAAACCCTGGTGCAGCGCACCGGCGCTGCCAACAAGGAGAGCACAGGCCGCCTGAGCGCCGCCACACTGGACCGGGTGTCCGGCGCGCTGACCTACCGCGTGTATGGCTGTGAGCCGCAGCGCGATGCCGCGTATGAAGCCTGCCTGCAGGATTACGAGCGTACCGCCGTCAAAGCCGGGCTGCCGGTGGCTGCCATGCCGCCGCTGTACGGGGTCATCTCGATGACCGGCGTTCTGTTCATCTTTACCTTTGGTGCGCGCAATGTGGCGGGCACCGGCTGGGCCGCCTGGGATATTGCAGCGTTCACCACGTTCTTGTCCTGCTTTGGCAAATTGGCGGTCAAATCCTCCCACGCGGCAAAGCTGTTCAACGCGGTGCAGAAAGCCCAGGTATCCTGGGGACGCATCAAACCGCTGATGCGCCAGCCGAACCCCCTGCCGGAAGAGATCCCGGCCAAGCCGGAAACCCTGACCGTGAACAAGCTGGGCTTTGCCTACCGGGGCGGGGCACCGGTTTTGCAGGATATCACCTTTACCGCGCAGCCGGGCCGGATTTTTGGCATTACCGGCGCGGTGGCCTGCGGCAAATCCACACTGGGCAAAGCGTTTTTGTGTGAGCTGCCCTATACCGGTTCCATCCAGTACGGCGGGCGTGAGATGGCCGGCATGACGGACGCGGAGCGCTGCGGCGTGGTTGGCTACCTGGGGCATGACCCCGAGCTGCTGAGCGACAGCATCCGCAACAACATCCTGCTGGGCAGAGATGACGACGCCTGGAAGTACCTGTGGGCTGTCTGCCTGGAGGATGAAGTAAAAGCCATGCCGAACGGCCTGGATACCCGCGTGGGCGATGGCGGCGTGCGCCTGTCCGGCGGGCAGCAGCAGCGTTTGGCGCTGGCCCGCACACTGGCCCACCCGCGCCCGCTGCTGGTGCTGGACGACCCGTTCTCGGCCCTGGACCGCAAAACAGAAGAACAGGTTTTTGACAACCTGCGTAAAATGACCGCGGGCAGCACCGTGCTGCTGATCAGCCACCGGCTGTACCTGTTCCCCCAGATGGACGGCGTGTTGTGGATACAGGACGGCAAAGCAGTCTGTGCGGCTCACAAGGAACTGATAGCGCAGAACCCGCAGTATGCCGCGCTGGTGAACGCCCAGGAAGGAGGCGAGCAGGATGAACCGGAAAAATGAGACCGTGCGCAGCGTTGTGCTGGGTACCGTGCGCCGCCAGCCGCTGCTTTGCACCGCACTGGTGCTGGCCGTGGCCGGCGCGGTGGCGGCAAGCCTGCTGCCGCCGCTGGTACTGGGCCGTGTGGTGGACCACCTGACGGCCCGGCAGGCGGTGCCCTTTGCGTTGGCGTTGGGATACTTTGGGCTGCTGGCACTTTCCGGCGGGTTGGATTCCCTGCGGGAAAGTCTGCTGACGGTGTTTGGCCAGAAAATGACCCACGCCCTGCGCAGCGCCATGTGCGCCAAGCTGGACAAGCTCCCGGCGGAAGCCTTTGTAAACCAGGAATCCGGCGCGGCGGTTTCCCGCTTTGTGGGTGATGTGGACACGGTGGAAGAGTTGTTCACCTCCGGCATCATCAGCATGTTTGCGGATGCCTGCCGCCTGTGCGGCATTCTGGCCGTGATTTTTGCAGAGAACCGCGGGTTGGCGTTGATCCTGCTGGTGGTTTTGCCGCTGCTGTATCTCTTTACCCGCGTGGTGCAAAAGCGGATGCTGAAAGCGCAGCTGCAAAACCGTGCCGCTGTGGCGCGGGCTTCCGCCCATGTGCCGGAAACGCTGCGCTGCATCCGCACCATCCACACCATGCGGCGGGAAAATTACATGGAAAAAGCCTATGACGAAGCGCTGGACGACAGCTTTGCCGCGGTGGAGAAAACCAATTTTTACGATGCCTGCTATTCGCCTGTGATTTTGATTATGAACGCGGCGGTGGTGGCGCTGGTCATGCTGCTTTCCGCAGCGGGCAGCCCGGAAGTGAGGGCGTTCTTCGGCATGTCGGTCGGCACGGCTGTGGCGGTTATTGCCTATATTTCCCAGGTGTTCACCCCACTGGAAAGCATCGGCATGGAGATTGAGACGATTCAATCCGCTGTGGCCGGTGTGCGGCGCATCAACGGCTTTTTGGCGCAGGCAGAGCGCATTCCCACCGCTGAAACCGCCCCGCAGGCCGTGCCGGGTGCCCCCAGCGTGGAGCTGCAGAACGTGCATTTTGGCTATGAGAGCGATGAGGAAGTGCTGCACGGCCTGAGCTTTGCCGTGCAGAAAGGCGAGCAGGTCACCCTGACCGGCCGCACCGGCGCGGGAAAGAGCACCATCTTTAAGCTGCTGCTGGGCTTGTACCGCCCGCAGCAGGGCCAGGTGATGCTGAACGGTGTGGAAGCCGCCACACTGCCGGATACTGCCCGCCGCCCGCTGGTTGGCTATGTGGAGCAGAGCTTCCGCCGTGTGCCGGGCACCGTGCAGGACCAGATCACCCTGTTTGATGCCGCCATCACCCCGCAGCAGGCGGAGGATGCCGCCCGCACCGTGGGCCTGCATGATGCCATTGCGGCGCTGCCCGAAGGGTACGATACCCCGTGTACACCGGGCATCTTCTCGCAGGGGCAGTGGCAGCTGCTTTCCATCGCGCGTGCCATTGCAGCCGGGCCGCAAATCTTGCTGCTGGATGAAATTACCGCAAACCTGGACGCCGGAACAGAACAGACTGTTCTGGATGCTTTGCAGCGCGCCGGTCAGAACCGTACCGTGGTTTCCATCAGCCACCGGCTGTACAACCGCACCGGCGGGCGAAGCATTGAGATCTGACACTGACCACTTTAAGCACCGAAAAAAGAGCGATTTTTGACCCTTTACAGCGGGCGGCGGCTGTACTAAAATAACCCCTGTTTTGGGGGTGTGGCTTGGAAATTGAGAATTCAGGTTCCCGGCACCTCCTGGGGAGGAAAGTACCATGGCAAAAGACTTAACAAAAGGCAAGCCGTTCCCGGTGCTGCTGCAGTTCACCCTGCAAGGGCAGTGAGAGATCTGCTGGACAGCTCCGGTGTTCGATACATTTATCTTCCACCATATAGTCCTGATCTGAATCCTATTGAAAAGCTCTGGTCGAAGGTGAAGTCTTTCCTTCGTAAATTCAAGGCACGGACCCTGGATGCTCTTCCGAACGCGATACAATGTGCTTTTCAGACAGTTTCGCCTTCTGACTGCTCAGGCTGGTTCCATTCCTGCGGCTATTCGCCTTATTTTTGAAAAATGCTATAATAACCAATAATTCAATAACGGGGCGGCTGGAAAAACGGCCGCCCCGTTTTGATGTTAGCCGTATCTGCTTGTATGAAAATCGTCAATCCGCCAACCATAATCAGTTTTCACCATGCGGATAGGGTATTCGATAATGTATACCTCTAACGGGTTTTCTACCGAGCCATCGCGGTCATAGTGAGAAATCAAGGTGAATTCGACTTCCTCAGGGGTATTTTTGACTAAGCGGTAAGTGTCTGGGTACTGTTCTTGAACATAAATAGTCATTCCTGCGACCATTTCGTTATGAAGAGAAAAGTGGACGGCAACCCTACCATTGTAGTTCTTGAATTTTATGGCATAATCGGTGGAGGTCAAGCAGTTATCGGTAAATATACTATGAATGCGCTCCGAAAATTCATCGAAAGAAACATTGTACAGTGTGTAATGGTCTTCTATAAATGGTACAGAATCGCTTCCATCGGTAACTACTTTATAGCCCCACTTATCCATGAGATTGGCACCTTCACCGTATAAACCGAAACTGGCATCGTAGGCATTTGTATACAGTTGCCTTTGTTCCTCGCTCAAAAAGGAAAGGTCGGTATATTCCTGCTCCGGCTGCGCAGGAGAAGCGCTCGGTTCTGAAGAATCGGGTGTGTTTGGCTCCTCGGTTGGAGGCAGAGTAGATGAAGGCACCACAGACGTAGGTTCCTCGTCTTCATAGGAATCGAGATTGCTCGTTGCGGCTGAACTGCTTTCGTAATCAGACGTGGAGGAGAACGAGGCCGAGGAAGATGCTGATGTAGTGGAATTGTTGCATCCAGACAATAAGCAGCCACACAAGACAACAGAAAGAGCAATATTGACCTTTTGGAGCATCATAATCTATACCTCCTAAGCAGTATTGAATTACGGAAACGAAGGAACGGTATAATATTGTTTCATCGTGCTGATAGGTCACAAAGTAATTCATTTAACAAACCTATATGGATAAGGAAAAGATACAAATTATATTTTCTCAGTACTGCATTTCATTCATAACTTCAATAAGCATTTTCCAATCCTTTTCTGTATAAAATTTGCGATTAAAATGAACACTTTGATCTAAAAGCAATATCAGGTAGGCCGGTTTCCCGTGCTTTCCACAGACCTGATATGTTAATAGAAAGATGTCGTTTTTTAATATTTTTATTTCTCGTTGAGGAGGTTCGTCCAATGCATCTTCTCTCAAATCCGGGAAAACGGATGTCACAGAAAATTCGGACGGTGATATGAAAACCTCCTGCTTAAATATGGCTGACTTTGCAAATTCGCCGGCTACACCTGCAACGTACCTGTTTGCAGGAGACTTTCGATAAATAATTGGCTTTCTTGAATTAAGGGTGCCTAACAAGTTCGTGAATCCACATATGATTTTATCGCACCACATGGCAAACACAAAGAGGCAGAGAAAATAAACGAAAATCCGTACCGAAAAATTATGATTATACAACAAATACAAAAGTACTGTTCCTTCCCGTATAGCACCAACAAGACAAAAAATCCTTAAAAATTGAACGGAGAATATTCCTTGTAGTTTGTTTGGAAGAGGTTTTACTCTGCACCATAATAGTTTTTTGATGCAGTTTGCAAAATACAAATTTTTATCGTAATAGGTTGTAACCGTAATCTGTTTTTTAGTTGCATCATATTTAACCGAGTTTTGCTCTATGTTCATAAGAATTTCCCCTGCAAATGACAAATTATTTTTCAAAACTGTTTCCAATGATTTCCCGAACCAACTGCCAATCACCTTCCGAATAGTTTTTCTTACAAAAATGTAAACTTGTGGAAGGGTTTACAAAGTACCCTGTATATTTATTGTTTTTATAATAAGGAAAATGCTTGGATGACTGAATCAGGTGTCATCCAGATCACATGCTTGATGATTGATTTAGGCAAGAACATTTCGTAGAAGAGACAGGCCGAATGCCATGGTTTTGGCTATTCGGCCTATCTCCTGTTTATTCCCATCACCATCATAAACTGAAGATGAAATATAAGTGAAGTGCAAAAACGGAAGGCAATTTTTGAGGTTGCTTTGTTAACCATACATTGTTGTATGGAACTTATCTAACCGCCATCCGTCGTCAGTTTTTACCATTCGGATGGGATATTCAATAGTGTAGACATCCATCTCGTCTTTTTCCATGGACGATCGCCAATTTCTGTCATAGTGAGAAATCAAAGTGAACGTGACTTCGTTCTCTGTGTAGGTGCCAGACCGATAGGTGTCGGGGCAGTAGTCTAATACAGGCCGCGCTACATCGTCGTGGATCGGCAGAATGTATTCGGAGGAAAAGCACAAGGCAAGGTGCCCGTCATAGTCTAAAAACTTCTGTGTGTAAATATCCCCCAGTGAGTCTGTATACGCTGTGGTAAAAATGCTGTGGACGAGGTTTTCAAACGCTTCGAAAGTGATATCGTACAGTTCATAATCTTCAACAGAACCCAGATACTGAAGCGTTGTTGCGCGAAATTCAGGGGCCCAATCCAGATACAACAGGTTGCCGGGATTACCAAAAAGAGTAAAACAAAAGTCTTCAGCGCGAAGGTATATCGTTTGCTGTTCCTCGCTCAAAAAGGAAAGGTCAGTATATTCCTGCTCCGGCTGCGCAGGAGAAGCGCTCGGTTCTGAAGAATCGGGTGTGTTTGGCTCCTCGGTTGGAGGCAGAGTAGATGAAGGCACCACAGACATAGGTTCCTCGTCTTCATAGGAATCGAGATTGCTCGTTGCGGCTGAACTGCTTTCGTAATCAGACGTGGAGGGGGACGAGACCGAGGAAGATGCTGATGTAGTGGAATTGTTGCATCCAGACAATAGGCATCCACACAAGACAACAGAAAGAGCAATATTGACATTTTGGAGCATCATAATCTATACCTCCTTAAATTCTAAATAATGATTTTGATTTTCTGAAATTCATATACGTGCTGGCGCTGGAATTATTCCTGCACCGGTGCGGGGTCCACGTTCAGGATGTCATTAAAATAGTTGTTGGCAATCATAAAAACACCCATTGTGGTAATTACCACAAGCTGCTCTTCAGTAAAGGTTTGCTGCATCAGGCGCATCAGGTCCTCCGGCACATGCTTGGGGTCACGGGCAATGGCGCGGCCATATTCGATCAGCAGGCGCTCATCATCGGTAAAATCAAAGGTGGCAAAGTCAATATGGTTCTTTTCCAGCAGGCGGGAAAAATAGGCGCTGCATACCAGGCAGTCATTTTGCAGCGAAATGGCGTACTCATAAAAATCTGCGGCGCGCTTGCCGATCAGCCGCTGCAGCTCACGGTCCAGCTCATAGGAGCTTTCTTCCAGCGTATGGAACGCCGTTACATTATGCAGCAGGGTCAGCTTTTCGTTGGTCAGCTGGTAGCCCTGGGCCAGGTGGTTATCCACCGCGGCGCGGACCTCCTGCGGGGCTGTGGAAAGGTCAATCTTTGAAATATATGACATAACGGGTCTCCTGTTTATGCAAAATAAACCCATTACTTAACTTGATAAGTTGGTTGATAGTGCTGCCAGTATACCATCTGCCGGGCGGTACGTCAACGCCAAACGGGCAAAAACAGGATTGCAGAGAGAAAGAATTCATGCTACACTGGCAGAAAGTGAAACTGCGAAAGGGATGCAGAACAATGGAAAAGGAACAGGCATTGCAAGCCCTATTGGATCAAGTGGTCCGGCAGGGGGATTTTATCGGTGTCAGCGCGCTCTACCTACGGGATGGCAAACAGCTGGCTTATGCACAGGCGGGCATGGCGGACCGGGAACGGGGCATCCCCTTTGCGCGGGATACCATCTGCCGGGTGTTTTCGATGAGCAAGCCCATCACGGCCTTTGCGGTGATGAAGCTATGGGAGGACGGCAAACTGGACCTGGACGCCCTGGTGGCAGCCTATCTGCCGGAGTTCGGGGATGGCGAGCATACGAACCTGACAATCAGGCAGCTGCTCTGCATGACCTCCGGGTATGGCTACAATGATAACGATTCGGTACAGTCGGCGGGGTTGGGCAGGCTGTATGATGAAATTTCGGAATCTTTTACCAAAGGCGGGCAGCGTACCACGCGTCAGGTGATTGCCGAAATGGCGAAGCTGCCGCTGCTGTACCGCCCTGGCAAGGGCTGGCGGTATGGCGTCAGCGCGGATATCCTGGCCGCAGCGGTGGAAGCCGCCAGCGGGATGAACTACCGCGATTTTTTGAAGCAGAACCTGCTGGACCCGCTGGAGATGGTGGATACGGATTTTTATGTGCCGGAAGCCAAGCGTGGCCGGTTTGCCCAAGCGTATGATTTCAATTCCGGCGCAGCGGTGCCCGATGTGGTGAACCACCTTGGCATCCAGATGAACATGAAAAGCCTACCGGAGTTCCTTTCCGGAGGGGCAGGCATGGTTTCGACCATTGACGATTATGCTCATTTTGCCACCATGCTGATGAACGGCGGCGAATGGAACGGCTGCCGCCTGCTGAAACCGGAAACGGTGCAGGCGATGGCGGAGCCGCTGCTGAACGCAGAGCAACGCAAGATTTTTGTGGGGCAGGATACCATGCGCCTTGGCATGAGCTATGGCCATTTGATGAGTGTCTGCGTTGCCCCGGAGGAAAGCCCGGTGCCGCTGCACCTGGGGGAATACGGCTGGGATGGCAAGCTGGGAACCCTGTTCACCAACGACCCTGCAACCCGCAGCAGCCTGCTGATGATGCTGCAGCGCAACGGCCCCTGGGACAGACTGGTCAACCTGCGCGTTGGCGTAAAGAAAATTTTGTGGGAATGAGGGGGATGATGGCATGGAGCCATACCGCCCGAACTGTTATAAAATACCGGAACTGAACGGCCTGCGGGTGCTGCTGGTGTTTATCGTCAGCTGGTACCACTTTTGGCAGCAATCCTGGCTGACGCCGAGCATTGGCAGTTACTCTCTGGATTATCTGCTGCGCGCCGGGTATATGCCCGTGGACGGAACGATTTTGCTTTCTGGCTTGCTGTTCCTGCCCTATGCCCGTGCCATGCTGCTGGGAGAGGCGCGGTACCGAACACAAAACAGTTTTACCAGCGCCGCATCATGCGCATTGTGCCCAGCTATTATTTTGTCACGCTGGCGCTGCTGTTTGCCGTGGCGCTGCCCTGGCACCTGTACCATAACAGCTCCGATATGGTGCGGGATGTTGTGATGCACCTGACCTTTACCCAGACGTTTAACCCGGCAACCTATATTGCAACCCCCATCGGGGTGGCTTCCTGGACCATTGCAATCGAGATGCAGGCGTATTTGATCTTCCCGCTGCTGGCGCGGTGGGCGATGAAAAATCCCCTTGGCACCCTGATGACAATGGCAGCGGGGACGTTCGCCTTCCGCGGGTGGTGCGTCTGGCGGCTGGATGAATACAATATGGTGGTCAACCAGCTGGCAAACTTTTTGGACATATACGCGCTGGGCATGGGGGCGGCACTGCTGTATGTCTGGCTGGTGCAGTGCTACCCGGCAGCGGAAAAACGCAAAGCGATGGCATGGCAGGGGATCGCAACGCTGCTGTGCGTGCTTTCCACCTGGGGGATGCTGCGCATTTTCCGGGTGCAGGCAGGGGAGAGCAGCCAGGCGGCTTTGCAGGCAGGGCAGATGATGCGCCGCCCGCTGCTGGGGCTGGCCGTTGCGGGAATCCTGCTCACCCTGCCGTTTGCGGTGCGCCCGCTACGCTTTTTGATGGGCAACCGGGTGATGGGCTGGCTGGCGGCGGTTTCGATGAACTACTACCTGCTGCACCAGAACCTGGCCGTTCACCTGAAACGGCTGGGCGTTCCACCGTCCGTCAGCGCGGAACCGAACCGGGCAGGGGAGCAGCCGTGGCAGCTGCAATATACCCTGCTGTGCTTTGGGCTGTCCCTGCTGGGGGCAGCGCTCATTACGCTGTTGATTGAAAAGCCGTGCGCGAAGGTGTTGAAAAAGATGTTTGCGCGTGGAAAAGCGGAAAACAAGGCGTAACGTGCTGTGGGAAAGCGCGGACATTGATGACCTGATAAGCAAAAAAAGGCACCGCCGGACTTTTCATCCGGTGGTGCCTTTTTGGCTATAAAGATAGAAAAGAAAACAAAGGCAATACCGCATAATTCTAAGTGCCGATACGGCGAGCGAGGTGCGGCAGATGCCAAGCTAAAAGCGCAGATAATACTGGATGCTGCAAAGGTGAGCGCCGCCAGTGGCGGAAACAGCGAACCGAATCAGGGGCAGCGGTCGCAGAGTGCGAGGGGCTTTTGCCCCCGAAACACGATGCGGGTACCGCAACCCGACATTATCGAGCATTTTGGCAACGCAGATGCCGTGCCGCAGCTGCCGGAGCGGTGCTTAAGCCGCAAGGCGAGAATTGTGCGGTATTGCCCAAAGTTTATGGTGCGGCTGCAGTAGTTTGCTGCACTGGGTGACAAAATGTGATGTGCTTTTTAAGCTGCATCTGCAGCAGGCACTGCACACAACGGCAGGCGGTTGGCCACACTTCCGAGAGGAGGTGAGAACCATGCGTTTTACATTTACTTTCCATGTTGGCCGAAAGACGATCACGCTGGGTTTAGTGGTAAAAAGCAAGAACCGCCACCCTGGCCGGTGACGGTTCTTCAATGAACTCGAGAACCTAAAAGGGTCAACCGCTATAACATGCCCGGCGGGGCTGTCAATAAGTATGGCTACAGCACATTCTGCTTGCGGAAAGCGCTGGGGGTCATGCCTTTTTCTTTTAGGAACACGCGGTTAAAGCTGCGGATGGTGCCAAAGCCGCACTGTTCGGCCACCTGGGTGATGGGCAGGCTGCTGCCCTGCAGCAGCGCGGCGGCGTGGCTGATGCGGTACTGGTTGATAAAACCCTGAAAGCCGGTGTGCAGGCTGTGGTTGAAGTAGGCTGAAAGATAGGTGTAATTATATCCAAGATCGCGTGCCATCTGTTCCAGCGTCAGGGTGTGGGTGTAATTCTTTTGCACATAGTCGATAATTTTGGAGGAAAGGTGGGCATCCACATCCGGCACGGGGCGCGGCTGCAAAAAGCACTGTTCCAACGCTGCACCGCAAATCAGGTAAAGCCCGGCCAGCTGCTTGCAGCGGTTGCCGCCCGGCCAGAGCAGCTCCATCAGGGGCGCAGCTTCCATGCGGAACACAGGGGTGATAAACTCCCGCTGGCCCAGCTGAGAAATAAATTCTGGCACCCAGTCGGTAGAAAACACCCATAACACGCTCTGAGATTCGCCAATGGTGCGGTAGCTGTGGATTTGGTCCGGCAGCACCAGCAGGGCTTCGCCGGGGTGAACTTCGTACTGCTCGGTTTCCAGCGTACAGGCCAGTGTGCCGGACTGCACACACAGGAATTCAAAGCTGTGGTGCAGATGCGCCGGAAAATTAAAGTTATGGTCGCGCTGGCAGTACAAATAATTGTGCTGGTCAGAACGCTCAGACTCATAGAACAGCATACGGGGGGAACCTCACTTTCTTGTTACACAAAGTTTGGCCGGGTGAAAACACCAAAACACCCAAACTTCTGTCTATTATTTTATACGCTCTTTCTTGCACTTGCAAGGGGAAATTCGGTAAAATAAAGAAAAAGCGGAGGGAACCGCAAGAAAAAACACAACGCAAAGGAGAATGGCTCATGTACTACATTGGTATCGATCTGGGTACCTCGGCAGTCAAGCTGCTGCTGATGCAGGGCGACGGGCAGATCGCCAACATTGTAAGCCGCGAATATCCCATTGCATTCCCGCATCCGGGCTGGAGCGAGCAGAACCCTGCTGACTGGTGGGACGCTGTCTGTGCAGGCATTCCGGAGCTGCTGAACGGCTTTGATGCTTCGCAGGTGGCCGGTATTGGTGCCGGCGGCCAGATGCACGGCCTGGTGGTGCTGGATGCACAGGACAAAGTGATCCGCCCCTGCATTTTGTGGAATGACGGCCGCACCCAGAAGCAGGTGGAATACCTGAACAACGTCATTGGCAAAGAAAACCTGAGCAAGTACACCGCAAACATTGCATTTGCCGGCTTTACCGCCCCCAAACTGCTGTGGATGCGCGATACCGAGCCGGAAAACTTTACAAAGATCAGCAAGATCATGCTGCCGAAAGACTACATCAACTACAAGCTGACCGGCGTACACTGCACCGATTACTCCGATGCTTCCGGCATGCTGCTGCTGGATGTGCAGCACAAGTGCTGGAGCAAAGAAATGCTGGATATCTGCGGCGTTAGCGAAGCCAAGATGCCCAAGCTGTTTGAAAGCTGGGAGCCGGTTGGCACCCTGACCGCCGAAGCTGCTGCCAAGCTGGGCTTGCCGGAAGGCGTTAAGGTCTGCGCCGGCGCCGGCGACAATGCTGCCGCTGCTGTTGGCTGCGGCGCTGTGGGCAACGGCAAGTGCAACATCTCGCTGGGAACCTCCGGTACCGTGTTCATCACCAGCAGCACCTTTGGTGTGGACAAGCAGAACGCCCTGCACAGCTTTGACCATGCAGACGGCGGCTACCACCTGATGGGCTGCATCCTGTCCGCTGCAAGCTGCAACAAGTGGTGGATGGAAGACATCCTGAACACCCAGGACTTCGGCAAGGAGCAGGAGCCCATCACCGCTGAAAAGCTGGGTGCAAACGATGTGTACTATCTGCCTTACCTGATGGGTGAGCGCAGCCCCCATAACGATCCCGCAGCCCGCGGTTCTTTCATCGGGCTGCGTATGGATTCCACCCGCGCCGATATGACCCAGGCTGTGCTGGAAGGCGTTGCCTTTGCCATCAAGGATTGTGTCGAGATCGCTCGTGCACAGGGCGTTGAGATCGCATCCAGCACGCTGTGCGGCGGCGGCGCCAAGAGCCCGCTGTGGCGCGAGATCATGGCAAATATTCTGGGCATTCCCCTGGCGCTGCCCCAGACTGAGCAGGGCCCCGGTTACGGCGGCGCCATGCTGGCAGCCGTTGCCTGCGGTGAATACGCCACGGTGCAGGAATGCGCGGATAAGCTGATCAAGATCAAGAGCGTGACCGAGCCGGATCCGGCTCTGGTTAAGAAATATGCAGCCCGCTATGAGCTGTGGCACAAGCTGTACCCGGCCCTGAAGCCGCTGTATGCAGAGATGGAGGCATTGCAATGAAGATCTATTCTGTAAATGATCCCGAATTCAAGCCTTATGGCCGTGTGGTGACCGGTCTGGAAGCTGCCAAGGCAGAGATCCTGCAGGCGCTGGCAACCACCCCGCTGCCGGAAGCTACCGACTATGTGGCCGAGGAGCCTGTTCTGCAGGAGCTGCCCGCAATGGTGGAAGTTTCCAAGCATCTGTTTGGCGGCATGCCGGTCCAGCTGGGCTGGTGCAACGGCCACAACACCAAACTGAACTGCCTGGAATACCACCGCGACAGTGAGTTCAACCTGGGCACAGAGGATTTCATCCTGCTGCTGGCTAAGATGGACGACATCACCGATGGCAAGCTGGACACCGCAAAGGTCAAGGCTTTCCGCGCACCGGCAGGCACCCTGGTGGAAGTTTACGCCACCACCCTGCATTACGCACCCTGCCATGTGGACCCGGCCAAGGGCTTCCGCGTGCTGGTTGCACTGCCGCAGGGCACCAACACCGCCAAGCCGGAAATCAAGGCTGACGGCGGTGACGACGCCCAGCTGTGGGCCTGCAACAAGTGGCTGCTGGCCCATGTTGAGAGCAGCGAAGCTGCCGCAGGCGCTTATGTCGGCCTGGAAGGCGTGAACATCGACATCGCAGACGATCTGTAAAAATAGTTAGAAGTTGGAAGGGAGGAGTTAGGAGTTACAATGTGCGTGCAGGCGCACACCATCAACTCCTAAGGCAACACCGCACAATTCCCGCCTTGCGGCTTAAGCACCGCTCCGGCAGCTGCGGCACGGCATCTGCGTTGCCAAAATGCTCGATAAGACATCCAGTATTATCTGCGCTTTTGGCTTAGCATCTGCCGCACCTCGCTCGCCGTATCGGCACTTAGAATTATGCGGTATTGCCCTAACTTCTAACTCCTACTTCCTAACTTGATATTGAGCAGAGCAAAATTAAAAAATAAACGGAGGGCAAACTTATGAAGTCTACCAACATCCCTGAAGTCAAGCTGGGCATTGTTGCCGTCAGCCGTGACTGCTTCCCCATTCAGCTGAGCGAAAAGCGCCGCGCCGCTATCGTGGCAGCCTGCCAGGCTAAGGGTCTGGACCTGTACGAGGCAAAGACCACTGTTGAGAACGAGAAGGACATGGAAAAGGCTGTTGCTGAGGTTACCGAGGCTGGCTGCAATGCTCTGACCGTTTTCCTGGGCAACTTTGGCCCCGAAACTCCGGAAACCCTGATCGCAAAGTTCTTCAACGGCCCCTGCATGTTTGTTGCAGCCGCTGAAGGCGACGGTGACATGATCAACGGCCGCGGCGATGCTTACTGCGGCATGCTGAACTGCTCCTACAACCTGGGTATGCGCCACCTGAAGGGCTACATCCCCGAATACCCCATCGGCACTGCTGATGAGATCGCTGACAAGATGATCGAGTTCGTTCCCATCGCCCGCACCCTGCTGGGTGTGCGTGATCTGAAGATCATCACCTTCGGCCCCCGCCCGCAGGACTTCTTTGCCTGCAACGCACCCATCAAGGGCCTGTACGAGCTGGGCGTTGAAGTGGAGGAAAACAGCGAGCTGGACCTGCTGGTTTCCTACAAAGAGCATGCAAATGATCCGCGCATCGAGGATGTCTGCAAGGATATGGCTGCCGAGATGGGCGAAGGCCACTACTATCCCGACCTGCTGGCCCGCATGGCTCAGTTTGAGCTGACCCTGCTGGACTGGGCAGATGCACACAAGGGCAACAAGAAGTACGTTGCTTTTGCTGACAAGTGCTGGCCTGCATTCCCCTCTCAGTTCGGCTTTGAGCCCTGCTATGTCAACTCCCGCCTGGTAAGCCGCGGCATCCCCGTTTCCTGCGAAGTTGATGTCTACGGCGCTCTGTCCGAGTACATCGGCATGTGCGCTTCCGGCGATACCGTTACCCTGCTGGACATCAACAACAGCGTGCCCCAGTACATTTACGATGAGGACATCGCAGGCAAGTTTGATTACAGCCTGACCGATACCTTCATGGGCTTCCACTGCGGCAACACCCCGGCCTGCAAGATGTGCAATGACCGTGCCGTTAAGTATCAGCTCATCCAGCACCGTCTGCTGGAGCCGGCCGGCAGCGATCCCGACTTCACCCGCGGCACCCTGGAAGGTGACATTGCACCTTCTGACATCACCTTCTACCGTCTGCAGTGCGACAGCGAGGGCAACCTGCGCTCCTACATTGCAGAGGGCGAGATCCTGCCTGTTGCTACCCGCTCCTTCGGCGGCATTGCAATCTTCGGCATCCATGAGATGGGCCGTTTCTACCGCCATGTTCTGGTCCAGAAGCGTTACCCGCACCACGGCGCCGTTGCATTCGGTCATTACGGCAAGATCCTGTTTGAGGTCCTCAAGTTCCTGGGCATTCAGGACATCGCTTACAACCAGCCCAAGAGCCTGCCGTACCCGACCGAGAATCCGTTTGCTTGATCTGGCATAAAAAGCTGAACCACAATCCAGCAACAAGAACGGAATCCACTATTTTGTTTCGGTAACAGTCACTATACTGTTAAGCGTAGGGAAAAACCGTAAAAAAACAAAAATCTAGGGAGGAACATTATGCTGAATCCGTCCGAACTGAAAAAGATCGATGCCTATTGGCGTGCCAGCAACTACCTGGCAGCAGGCCAGCTGTACCTGCTCGATAACCCCATGCTGCGCCGTCCGCTGACCCGTGACGACGTGAAGAAGAAGATCGTTGGCCACTGGGGCACCGTGCCTGGCCAGAACTTCGTTTATGTTCACCTGAACCGTGTCATCAAGAAGTACGACCAGGATATGATCCTGATCTCCGGCCCGGGCCACGGAGGAAACTTCTTTGTTGCCAACGCTTACCTGGATGGCACCTACTCTGAAGTTTACCCCAACATCAGCCGTGATGAAGAGGGCATGAAGAAGCTGTTCAAGCAGTTCTCCTTCCCCGGCGGCATCTCCAGCCACGTTGCACCCGAAACTCCGGGCTCCATCAACGAAGGCGGCGAGCTGGGCTACTCCATCGCACACGCATTTGGCGCTGTGTTCGATAACCCGGATCTGATCTGCGCAGTTACCGTTGGCGACGGCGAAGCTGAGACCGGCCCCCTGGCCACCAGCTGGCAGTCCAACAAGTTCCTGAACCCCGTGGGTGACGGCGCTGTTCTGCCCATCCTGCACCTGAATGGCTACAAGATCTCCAACCCCACCATCTTTGGCCGTATGACCCATGAAGAGATGGAGAGCTTCTTCCGTGGCTGCTCCTGGAAGCCGTACTTCGTTGAAGGCGACGACCCGATGACTATGCACGAGAAGATGGCTGAGACCCTGGATACCGTCATCGAAGAGATCCACGACATCCAGAAGCGCGCCCGTGCTGGTGAGGATATGGGCCATATCCAGTGGCCTATGATCGTTCTGCGCACCCCGAAGGGCTGGACTGGCCCGAAGGTAGTGGACGGCAAGCCCATCGAGGGCACCTTCCGTGCACACCAGGTGCCCATCGACATCACTGTCGGCACCCCGAACCAGGAAGAGCACCTGAAGCAGATCGAAGAATGGCTGCACAGCTACCATGCTGAGGAACTGTTCGACGAGAACGGCACTCTGATCCCCGAACTGCAGGAACTGGCTCCCACCGGCGACCGCCGTCTGGCTGCCAACCCGCACGCAAACGGCGGCAAGCTGCTGCGTGACCTGCGTACCCCCGATTTCAAGCAGTATGCAGTGGATATCCCGTTCCCCGGCTCTGTCGAGAAGCAGGATATGATCGAGCTGGGCGGTTACATCCGCGACGTGCTCAAGCTGAATGCTGATGCTAAAAACTTCCGCATCTTTGGACCTGACGAGACCATGTCCAACCGTCTGTACAAGTGCTTCGAAGCTACCCAGCGTGATTGGAACTCCACCATCATCCCGGGCGATGAATTCCTGGCACACGACGGCCGCATCATGGACTCCATGCTGTCCGAGCATATGTGCGAAGGCTGGCTGGAAGGCTACCTGCTGACCGGTCGTCACGGCTTCTTTGCTTCCTACGAGAGCTTCATCCGCGTGGTGGACTCCATGGTTGCACAGCATGCTAAGTGGCTGAAGGTTTGCAGCCAGCTGCCCTGGCGCCAGAGCATTGCTTCCCTGAACCTGATCCTGACCTCCAACGTATGGCAGCAGGATCACAATGGCTTCACCCATCAGGATCCCGGCTTCCTGGATCACATCGCCAACAAGAAGGCAGACGTTGTCCGCCTGTACCTGCCGCCGGATACCAACTGCCTGCTGAGCTGCTTCGACCATTGTGTCCGCAGCCGTGACTATGTCAACGTACTGGTCACCTCCAAGCATCCGCGTCCCCAGTGGCTGACCATGGAGCAGGCTGTTAAGCACTGCACCCAGGGCGTTGGCATCTGGGATTGGGCTTCCAGCGATGCAGGCGAAGAGCCGGATGTCGTCATGGCCTGCTGCGGTGATACCCCGACCCTGGAAACTCTGGCTGCTGTCACCATCCTGCGCGACGCTATGCCCGAACTGAAGATCCGCGTTGTCAACGTTGTTGACCTGATGAAGCTTGAGCCCAACACCAAGCATCCTCATGGCCTGTCTGACGCTGATTACGATGCTCTGTTCACCAAGGATAAGCCGATCATCTTCGCATTCCATGGTTACCCGACCCTGATCCATGAGCTGACCTACGAGCGTACCAACCGCAACCTGTCTGTCCATGGCTACCAGGAGGAAGGCACCATCACCACGCCGTTCGATATGCGCGTGCAGAACGAGATCGACCGCTTCCACCTGGTTAAGGATGCCCTGCAGCACCTGCCGCAGCTGGGCAACAAGGGCGCTTATCTGATCCAGCAGATGAACGACAAGCTGGTTGCTCATAAGAATTACATCCACGAAGTTGGCCAGGATCTGCCTGAGATCATCGACTGGAAGTGGCATCTGCCTGAGAACAAGTAATTTGTTCTGAACCCTTTGTTTACTAACCCCAAACCCTGAAAATATGCCACCCACCGCAGCCCCCGTAAGGGGACTGCGGTGGGTGGTTTTTTGTGCGCTGATATTTTCTTCTCTTGTGCGGGCTGCTGTGCATGCTGGCCCGGCAAAATGAAAACACCCCCGCTCAGGTGCGGCACTGCTTTGCAGCAGGCCATGCGCCGGGGCGGGGGTGTTATTCGTTACAACAAATCAAGCCTTAGGCGGCTTGTGCACAGAACTTGCAGCAGAAATTACAGCTGCGGGCCGGCAGAGACCAGAGCCTTGCCGTGCTCGTTGCCTTCGTACTTGGCGAAGTTCTTGATGAAGCGGCCTGCCAGGTCCTCAGCCTTCTTGTTCCACTCAGCAGCATCTGCATAGGTGTCACGAGGATCGAGGATAGCGGGATCAACGCCGGGCAGAGAAGTGGGAACTTCGAAATCGAAGTACGGGATCTTCTTGGTCGGGGCTTCGTTGATAGCGCCGCTCAGGATAGCGTCGATGATGCCGCGGGTATCCTTGATGGAGATACGCTTGCCAGTGCCGTTCCAGCCAGTGTTGACCAGGTAAGCCTTAGCGCCGCTCTTTTCCATCTTCTTGACCAGCTCTTCAGCATACTTGGTCGGATGCAGTTCCAGGAATGCCTGGCCGAAGCAAGCGGAGAAGGTCGGGGTGGGCTCGGTGATGCCGCGCTCGGTGCCGGCCAGCTTTGCGGTAAAGCCAGACAGGAAGTAGTACTGGGTCTGAGCCGGGGTCAGGATGGAGACCGGGGGCAGAACGCCGAATGCGTCAGCAGACAGGAAGATAACATTCTTGGCTGCCGGAGCAGAAGAAATCGGGCGAACGATGTTCTGAATGTGGTTGATGGGGTAGGAAACACGAGTGTTCTCGGTCACGCTCTTATCAGCGAAATCGATCTTGCCTTCGGCGTCGAGGGAGACGTTCTCCAGCAGAGCGTTGCGCTTGATGGCGTTGTAGATGTCAGGCTCAGAATCTTTGTCCAGGTTGATGACTTTGGCGTAGCAGCCACCCTCAAAGTTGAAGACGCCGTTGTCGTCCCAGCCGTGCTCGTCGTCGCCGATCAGCAGGCGCTTCGGGTCGGTGGACAGGGTGGTCTTGCCGGTGCCGGACAGACCGAAGAAGATGGCGGTGTTCTTGCCTTCCTTATCGGTGTTGGCGGAGCAGTGCATGGAAGCCATGCCCTTCAGCGGCAGGAAGTAGTTCATCATGGAGAACATGCCCTTCTTCATCTCGCCGCCGTACCAGGTGTTGATGATAACCTGCTCATGGCTGGTGATGTTGAAGGCAACGCAGGTCTCGCTGTTCAGGCCCAGTTCCTTGTAGTTCTCAACCTTAGCCTTGGAAGCGTTGTAAACAACGAAGTCAGGCTCAAAGTTTTCCAGTTCCTCGGCAGTGGGCTTGATGAACATGTTGGTAACAAAGTGTGCCTGCCAGGCCACTTCCACGATGAAGCGAATGGCCATGCGGGTATCCTTGTTAGCGCCGCAGAAAGCGTCAACAACGAACAGGCGCTTGTTGCACAGTTCCTTCTTGGCGATATCCTTAACGGTAGCCCAGGTGCTCTCGCTCATGGGATGGTTGTCGTTCTTGTACTCGTCAGAAGTCCACCAAACGGTGTCCTTGGAGTTTTCGTCCATGACGATGTACTTATCCTTGGGGGAACGGCCAGTGTAAACACCAGTCATAACGTTGACAGCACCCAGCTCGCTGACCTGACCCTTTTCGTAGCCTACCAGTTCGGGCTTGGTCTCTTCCTCGAACAGCAGCTCGTAGGAAGGATTGTGCACGATCTCAGTCGTGCCGGTGATGCCATACTTGGTAAGATCCAGATTTGCCATGTTACAAATACCTCTTTCCTTAAGAATGGTCATGTGTATTCTGCGCTATCCAGCCATAGAATATCACAGAAAGCAATTGAGATATACGATTGAAACCACGTTAAAAAAGGAAAAAAATTATGAAGAAAATCGAAAAAAGGTGTTGACAATGGTTGAAAGTGTGGTATTATAAATAAGCTGTCGCGCAAGACAGCAGCTCTTCAAAAGCCAAATAAAAGCGATGCACCAGCAAAAACGCAGCGGGGAACCGGACAGCGTGCGGGTGGAAAGCTTTTAAAAAGGCGTTTGGAAAGCTCAAAAAAATATCGAAAAAGTGCTTGACAAAAAGTACGACCTTTGATATAATAATTGAGCTGTCCGAGAGGAGAGCAAGCAGGACCTTGAAAATTGAACAATACTGAAACTTGTGGAACCTTAAACGTGATGGAAAATCACGAAAAACAATTCCAAAGCCGAGAGATCGGCAAACAAGTAATTCATACAGGACGCAAGCGATTGTGTCTGAGTGAAGTTGATTTAACACTTTATGAGTGATAAATACCATTTATAAAGAGTTTGATCCTGGCTCAGGACGAACGCTGGCGGCGCGCCTAACACATGCAAGTCGAACGGAGCTTAGAGAGCTTGCTTTTTAAGCTTAGTGGCGAACGGGTGAGTAACGAGTGAGTAACCTGCCCTAGAGTGGGGGACAACAGTTGGAAACGACTGCTAATACCGCATAAGCCCACGGTACCGCATGGTACTGAGGGAAAAGGATTTATTCGCTTTAGGATGGACTCGCGTCCAATTAGCTAGTTGGTGAGGTAACGGCCCACCAAGGCGACGATTGGTAGCCGGACTGAGAGGTTGAACGGCCACATTGGGACTGAGACACGGCCCAGACTCCTACGGGAGGCAGCAGTGGGGGATATTGCACAATGGGGGAAACCCTGATGCAGCGACGCCGCGTGGAGGAAGAAGGTTTTCGGATTGTAAACTCCTGTCGTTAGGGACGATAATGACGGTACCTAACAAGAAAGCACCGGCTAACTACGTGCCAGCAGCCGCGGTAAAACGTAGGGTGCAAGCGTTGTCCGGAATTACTGGGTGTAAAGGGAGCGCAGGCGGGAAGACAAGTTGAAGTGAAAACCATGGGCTCAACCCATGAATTGCTTTCAAAACTGTTTTTCTTGAGTAGTGCAGAGGTAGATGGAATTCCCGGTGTAGCGGTGGAATGCGTAGATATCGGGAGGAACACCAGTGGCGAAGGCGGTCTACTGGGCACCAACTGACGCTGAGGCTCGAAAGCATGGGTAGCAAACAGGATTAGATACCCTGGTAGTCCATGCCGTAAACGATGATTACTAGGTGTTGGGGATTGACCCCTCAGTGCCGCAGTTAACACAATAAGTATTCCACCTGGGGAGTACGACCGCAAGGTTGAAACTCAAAGGAATTGACGGGGGCCCGCACAAGCAGTGGAGTATGTGGTTTAATTCGAAGCAACGCGAAGAACCTTACCAGGTCTTGACATCCGATGCATAGCACAGAGATGTGTGAAATCCTTCGGGACATCGAGACAGGTGGTGCATGGTTGTCGTCAGCTCGTGTCGTGAGATGTTGGGTTAAGTCCCGCAACGAGCGCAACCCTTATTGCCAGTTACTACGTTAAGAGGACTCTGGCGAGACTGCCGTTGACAAAACGGAGGAAGGTGGGGATGACGTCAAATCATCATGCCCTTTATGACCTGGGCTACACACGTACTACAATGGCGTTAAACAAAGAGAAGCAAGACCGCGAGGTGGAGCAAAACTCAAAAACAACGTCTCAGTTCAGATTGCAGGCTGCAACTCGCCTGCATGAAGTCGGAATTGCTAGTAATCGCGGATCAGCATGCCGCGGTGAATACGTTCCCGGGCCTTGTACACACCGCCCGTCACACCATGAGAGCCGGGGGGACCCGAAGTCGATAGTCTAACCGCAAGGAGGACGTCGCCGAAGGTAAAACTGGTGATTGGGGTGAAGTCGTAACAAGGTAGCCGTATCGGAAGGTGCGGCTGGATCACCTCCTTTCTAGGGAGTCAGACGAAAGATCTAGCTGGTCTGGATGTTTCGGACAGGTTAAAGCAAGTTTCAGTTATTGTTCAATTTTGAGGGCCTTGCAAAAGGAACCTCAGGTAAGACGAAGAAGCGACACCCGATCGCGATGGCGTGGGGGTATAGCTCAGTTGGGAGAGCACCTGCTTTGCAAGCAGGGGGTCAAGGGTTCGAATCCCTTTATCTCCACCATTTGGGCTGATAGCTCAGCTGGTTAGAGCACTCGGCTGATAACCGAGAGGTCGAAGGTTCGAGTCCTTTTCAGCCCACCACGGGTTCACCTAGTGATGGGGAACCCACAAAGTCTTACGACATGTACCTTGAAAACTGAATATAGAACTGCGAAATGAGATTTTGATCGGAGTCTAGTGATAGACGAAGATCCCCAAGTAAAATTAATTAGCTAACTGATAAAGTTAGGGGAACAATTTCACCAAGCGGTAAAAAAATCTCGTTGGCAAATGGAGAATCAATTGAGAAAACGGTCAAGCTACAAAGGGCGCAAGGAGAATGCCTTGGCACTGGGAGCCGATGAAAGACGTGGTAAGCTGCGAAAAGCTTCGGGGAGGAGCAAACATCCATTGATCCGGAGATATCTGAATGGGGCAACCCAATGGAGTTCATACTCCATTATCCAATACTGAATCCATAGGTATTGGAAGGGAACCGCCTGAACTGAAACATCTAAGTAGGGCGAGGAAGAGACATCAAACGAGATTCCGTAAGTAGTGGCGAGCGAACGCGGAAGAGGGCAAACCGAGAGGAGAAATCCTTCGGGGGGTACGGACTGCTTTTAAGACTGGAAGAGTTAACAGAATGGCATGGGAAGGCCAACCGAAGAGTGTGAGAGTCACGTAAGTAAAAATTCTGACAGCTGCGCAGGATCCAGAGTACGGCCAGACACGTGAAACCTGGTCGGAACAGGGGGGGACCACCCTCCAACCCTAAATACTACCCAGTGACCGATAGCGTACAGTACTGTGAAGGAAAGGTGAAAAGGACCCCGGGAGGGGAGTGAAAGAGAACCTGAAACCTTGTGCCTACAAGCACATAGAGCCCGTCAAAGGGTGATATGGTACTTTTTGTAGAACGGTCCGGCGAGCGATTGTACGTTGCGAGCTTAAGGTCTTAAGGACTGGAGGCGTAGCGAGAGCGAGTCTAAACAGGGCGTTTAGTAACGTGCAATGGGCCCGAAACCGGGTGACCTACCCATGATCAGGCTGAAGTGAAAGTAAAATTCCATGGAGGACCGAACCGACCTCCGTTGAAAAGGCGGGATGAATTGTGGGTAGCGGAGAAATTCCAATCGAACTCGGAGATAGCTGGTTCTCCCCGAAATAGCTTTAGGGCTAGCCTCATGTTAGATATCCGGAGGTAAAGCACTGAATGGCCTAGCGTCCGAGAGGATAGCGAAGCCTATCAAACTAAGAATGCCGGAATATTGATGCATGGGAGTCAGACAGTGTGAGATAAATCTCATTGTCAAAAAGGGAAACAGCCCAGATCTACAGCTAAGGTCCCAAATTGTATCTAAGTGGAAAACGATGTGGAAATACGCAGACAACCAGGATGTTGGCTCAGAAGCAGCCACTCATTTAAAGAGTGCGTAATAGCTCACTGGTCGAGCGTCTCTGCGCGGAAAATTTAACGGGGCTAAGATACAAACCGAAGCTTAGGCTGCACTTTTAGTGCGGGGTAGGGGAGCGTTGTGTAAGCGGAGAAACAGTAGCGGAAGCGGCTGTGGAGTTTACAGAAGTGAGAATGCCGGAATGAGTAGCGCGAATGATGTGAGAATCATCATGGCCGGAAACCTCAGGTTTTTGGAGGAAGGTTCGTCCGCTCCAAGTTAGGCGGGAGCTAAGGTGAGGCCGAAAGGCGTAGCCGATGCACAGACGGTAGAGATTCCGTCCCCACCGAAAGATTTAAGCGCAGGGACACTTTTAGAAGGTCGGAGCCAGGTGTTGGTTCTGGTAGAGATCGAGGGAAGATTAGTACCGAAGTCCGCCTGGATAAGAGGCGAGAAAAGTTGCGTGTATATCTAAGGTGCCCGTACCGCAAACCGACACAGGTAGGTAGGAAGAAGATTCTAAGGCCAACGGGAGAAGGGTTGTTAAGGAACTCGGCAAGTTGACCCCGTAACTTCGGAATAAGGGGTGCTCACGAAAGTGAGCCGCAGAGAATAGGCCCAGGCAACTGTTTACCAAAAACACAGGTTTGTGCTAAATCGAAAGATGACGTATACGAGCTGACGCCTGCCCGGTGCCGGAAGGTTAAAAAGGAGATGTGCAAGCATTGAATTGAAGCCCCAGTGAACGGCGGCCGTAACTATAACGGTCCTAAGGTAGCGAAATTCCTTGTCAGGTAAGTTCTGACCCGCATGAAAGGCGTAATGATCTGGGCACTGTCTCAACAGCCCGCCCGGCGAAATTGTAGTACCGGTGAAGATGCCGGTTACCCGCGACAAGACGGAAAGACCCCATGGAGCTTTACTGTAGCCTAATATTGGGTTTCGGTGTTGCATGCACAGGATAGATGGGACGCTGGGAAGTGAGTGCTTTGGCATTCATGGAGCGGCCGTTGGGATACCATCCTTGCGACATTGGAATTCTAACCTGCGCCTTTGAATCAAGGCGGGGGACATTGTTAGGTGGGCAGTTTGACTGGGGCGGTCGCCTCCTAAAGAGTAGCGGAGGCGTTCAAAGGTTGGCTCGTCCTGGACGGAAACCAGGAGAGAGAGTGCAAACGCAAAAGCCAGCCTGACTGCGAGACTGACGGGTCGAGCAGAGACGAAAGTCGGAGTTAGTGATCCGGTGGTATGTGAGTGGAAATGCCATCGCTCAACGGATAAAAGTTACCCTGGGGATAACAGGCTGATCTCCCCCAAGAGTCCACATCGACGGGGAGGTTTGGCACCTCGATGTCGGCTCATCGCATCCTGGGGCTGTATTCGGTCCCAAGGGTTTGGCTGTTCGCCAATTAAAGCGGTACGCGAGCTGGGTTCAGAACGTCGTGAGACAGTTCGGTCCCTATCTGTCGTGGGCGCAGGATATTTGAAAGGCGCTGTCCCTAGTACGAGAGGACCGGGATGGACGAACCTCTGGTGCACCAGTTGTCACGCCAGTGGCACAGCTGGGCAGCTATGTTCGGATCGGATAAACGCTGAAAGCATCTAAGCGTGAAGCCGGCCTTAAGATAAGATATCCCACTGAGACAATCAGGTAAGACCCCTTGAAGACTACAAGGTTGATAGGCACAATGTGTAAGTGGCGCGAGTCATTGAGCAAGCGTGTACTAATAGGTCGAGGGCTTGACCCCATTTTCGATTGATACTTCATTTGCTGATAGCAGTTCGATATTCAGTTTTGAAGGTATATGCCTTCTAAGAAAGAGAAGCTGACGTTGGTCAGGAATGGCCGGTGTCGATGACGGTGAGGAACCACCTGTTCCCATTCCGAACACAGAAGTTAAGCTCACTTGTGCCGAAGATAGTTGGCTGGAAACGGCCTGTGAAAATAGGTAGATGCCGGCTTCTCTTAAAAGCAAGCAGCCCACGGGCCGAGCGGAAAGCCCGGTTCGTGGGTTTGCTTTATTAAGCACCATTAGCTCAGTTGGTAGAGCAACTGACTCTTAATCAGTGGGTCCTGGGTTCGAGTCCCCGATGGTGCACCAAAGAATGCCTTACACGAAAGTGTAGGGCGTTTTTTTGTTGCTCTATTTTAAGAAGGCACGATCTGGTGCACCGTCAGGGATACTCGAACAGGGCGGCGGCACGCGCAAGTGCCGTAAGGAACGCCACAGTGCGGCGTTCCTTAGCCCGCGGGAGAGTCCCCGGGAATGTGGCGGGTGTGGAAAGGCGAGGCGATGGGGAGAGGCAGGGCCTTGAAATAGAAAAAGTGCAAGTTTGCAAGAGTGTTTATGGCAACAATAAGTTTGATGGTAGTTTGTTGCGAAATTTTTAGCATAGAGGAAAATTGGGGTAAACGGCGGGGTGAGGGCACTCCGCCTTACGGATGAGGCAGGGTTCGTTGCGGATTTTTGATGTGCGGTACAGCAGGCCGTGGCGTGGTCGGGTGACCACGCTCTACAGGGAGTTTTAATGTTGGCGGTCAATTATAAAATGATTTGTAGGGAACGGTTTTGGCCCTTCCGAAACCTATAAATAATATTCCACAAGGGAGATTCGTCCAAATGCTCCGGAACGGTCAAGACCGTTCCCTACGGATGTGGAAAAGTAGCGACAGAATTTTAAGGCAATACCGCATAATTCTAAGTGCCGATACGGCGAGCGAGGTGCGGCAGATGCCAAGCCAAAAGCGCAGATAATACTGGATGCTGCAAAGGTGAGCGCCGCCAGTGGCGGAAACAGCGAACCGAAGCAGGAGCAGCGGTCGCAGAGTGGGAGGGGCTTTTGCCCCCGAAGCACGATGCGGGTACCGCAACCCGACATTATCGAGCATTTTGGCAACGCAGATGCCGTGCCGCAGCTGCCGGAGCGGTGCTTAAGCCGCAAGGCGGGAATTGTGCGGTGTTGCCTTAAGCTAATACACAAAGCGGGTGCTCAGGCGGGCCGATGGTGAGCATCGGCCACTACAAATGGAGCACGCGTCGTGGTATATGGCAATAGTTTGCAGCAGCGCGTTATACGAACTCTTGGGCGGAGAGATTTATCTGGCTGTTTCTAGGTGCACATTTGTGCATTTTATTCTTCATATTCATCTTATTTCGCATTTTTGTGTACCTCGTCTAAAATTTTTAGAGCCAAAATGGAGCCAAATATACTCTTAAAAATATACGTTATAATAATGAACTCACATATCAAAAATACTTAGCTGTGTTTCTTTTAATGACTCAACTTTTCTAATCGTTATTTTGTCATCTTCTTGAACTTGCCCACATAGAAGAGGTGACGAAGGATCATATTTGGCAGCGTTTGTTTCTACACTTTTTGAACTATAATTTGCATAGCAATATGCACATCCATTTTTGCATGTATTATAAGTACCTATTTCAACGCTTTCAACGCATCCACATTCTTTACGCTGATTTTTGTCTTTGCCAACATTAAGTTTACATCCGATAATTTTTTCAATTAATTCTCTATCTATGCAACAATTATGAATTATACCACATTCATCCAAATCTATTTTTTCTGCACAACTTCCAATCTTAATATTATTATCCGCAGCTATCTTACTTAATTTCTCAGCAAATTCCCGCAGCTCATCATCATTTAATTCATAACTTGACAATCCATCCATATTTTTTTTATTTTTAGGATATATATCAACAAAACTAATCACGCATTTTTCCGTGTATCCACTTAAAGCCTCAGCAATGCTTTTAAATGCCTTCAAATGATATTCTTTCGTATATCTATCAGAAAAGAATATAGGATCATATCTCCAAATCACTTTTTGCTTGCCAATTTTTTCTGACAGTTCTTGAAATACCGGAATCATTTCTGTTTTTTTATTTGGTAAATTAACCTCAACATCATTTCCATATCCAGTCAATGTGAATTGAAAATAGCAATTATAATCTTTTATCTCGTTTAACCTTTTCATCATTGGCAACGGATTCTTTGTCCAAAACACTATGCAATCTACAACATCTGGAGTAATTTTTATTTCACTTATCTGATGAGCATTCATCGGATTACGAACATATAAAAATCCTTCTTTTATTCTATTATAGAACCATTCCGAATAATAATTAGGAATATCAGTTCTTCTACTTACGCTTAATATCATCTAATTCACCCTTTCAAACATGATTACCTGATATCTAATATGTCCTACTTTTAAAATAGGCCATCTACTTAAATATTTCTTACAATTAGATTGACAATTTTCTTCTTGAATTTTATAATTCGCACATTCCACATTTAGAACAATAAGTGAGTGTGGGTACCGACAATCTATCCCCAAACCTCCCGCAGCGCCGCAATCTCCTGTTCCGCCAGGGTGGGGTAGAGGGGGTTGGCAAAAAGAAAATCATAGCGGTAGAGGGCAGCGCCGCTGGCACCGAGGGAGCGCAGGGTGCGGGTCTGGGTTGCAATGGCATGGCCGGTGCACCACTCGGTGCCGGGACCGGAGGTATCGCCCTCGTCGCCGTCACCGATACGGTAAGCACCAAGGCCGAATGCCAGTTGAACGGATTCTGTGCGCGGCAGCGAGAGCCACTCGGCGGCAAGGCGGCCAAGTGACAGGGCATCGGAACCATTTTTGCGGTAGTTCAGGCCCCAGTACAGCTGCGGGATCAGATAATCACAATAGCCTGGCTTGGCCAGCCAGAGCGCGGCATCGCTGTATTGGCCGTCGCGGCAGCCGCTCAGTGTGCCCTGCGGTGAAACCCCAAACCGCACATTGAACGCATGGGCGGCGGCGTAACAGGCCCGCATTAGATCATTTACATTTTGCCGCCGCCAATCGGCCAGCGAGATGGTGCTGCCGCTTGCGGCATAACTGTCGGCATCAAAATCCGGGGCAGTAGTGGGGTAAAAGTAATCATCAAAATGAATGCCGTCAATGGCATAATTGGTACATAGCTCACGGATGGAATCGGCCAGATACTGCTGGACTTCGATGCTGGCGGGGTCCAGATACAGGCCGGTTGCAGTGTGCTTGACCCAGTTGGGATGCAGCAGAGCAGGGCTTTGCGCGCAGAGCTCAGCCGGGGTTCCGTTGGCCTGCAGGCGGTAGGGGTTGATCCAGGCTTCCAGCGTAAGGCCCTGGACATGGGCGGTTTCTACCAGCACGGCAAGCGGGTCAAAACCGGGGTCCTGCCCTTGGGTGCCGGTGCAAAGGTGGCTGAACGGAAAATACCGGCTGGGGTACAGGGCATCTCCAAAGGGCCGCACATGGGCAAAAACGGTGTTTGCCCCAAGGGAGGCAATGTTCTGCATGATGGCGGCGGCATCAGCACGGAAAGCGGATTCACTGCTGAAATCGGTATGCTGCCATTCCAGAAAGCTGACCCAGACGGCGCGAATCTCCTGCGCGGCAGCAGGGGACGGAGTGGGTGCAGCGGAAAGCACCGGGCTTGCGGATGGCTGCGGCGTGGTAGACGGCCCCAATACGGCGGGCATTATGAAAAGAAATGACATAAGGAAAAACACCCCCAAGGTTGATAAGAATATGCGCATGATACCACCCCTTTGCCGGTTTGCCATACACCCCAGCATATGCGCCGAAAACGAAAATAAGTGTTGGCAAGCGGGTAAAATTGTGATATACTAAACAGGTATCTGACATCATGAGGGCCATTAGCTCAGTTGGTCAGAGCTGGCGGCTCATAACCGCTTGGTCCCGGGTTCAAGTCCTGGATGGCCCACCACAAAGCACGAAGGTTTCGGCCTTCGTGCTTCTTTTTTGCTCATTCGTACAGTTCCTTGCTCATCTGGTTGCGAATCTCATCACGCCGCCTATCGTAGACCTGCGTGTAGATCGCAAGGGTCGTGCTGGGCTGCGCGTGTCCGGCTTCTACCAGCTTGCATCTATCAGCTTTTTTCCGGATTTCCACTGTCCGTGATATGATGCTTGCGACTGTGATGACATTGCCTTAGCGTAACCGCAGTATCAATCATTTTTTGCCATTTTTCGCATTGCAATCAAAGCTGCCAACATAATTAAAGGAAATGTGCATCCCGTCAACAAACCTACCTGAAGATTATCTCCTGCCTGCTGTGAAAAATATCCTACCATGCTCGGACCAAAAGCACCACCCATATCTCCAGCTACAGCCAACAGTGCAAACAAGGCTGTACCTCCTTTTGGAATCCTCGGAACAGTAATGCTGATACTTCCGGGCCACATAATACCAACTGAGAAGCCACATAGGATACATCCAATCAACCCCAAAATCGGCATTGCAGATAGACCAGCCAAAAGATAGCTCAATACACAAAGAACTCCCGATACCAGCATAAACTTTGTCAAATCTATCTTTTCGCCGAATTTTCCGTACAGCACACGGGCGATGCCCATTGTGATTGCAAACAAGCACGGACCCGCCAAATCGCCAACGGATTTGGTCAATCCTAATGCGGATTCGGCAAAAGCCGATGCCCACTGAGCCATTGACATTTCAGAAGCTCCGGCGCAAATCATTAGGATAATTGCAACTCCAAAAATAGGCATCTTCAGCAATTGACGCAACGACATTCTCTGACCGTCCTCTACCAAATGCTCAATAGGGCAGGTGGCAAAATTGTAAATATTGTACAAAGGAATCATTGCCCACAAATAGGCTAAAATCCTCCATTTGTCAATACCAAAAACGGAAAAGAAAATTGTAGAAAGTAAAATCACGCCCACACTGCCCCAACAATAAAAGGAGTGCAGCAGACTCATCACTTTTTCCTTATGGTCAAAGGGACAGGCTTCCACAATAGGGCTGCACAACACCTCAACAAGACCACTTCCGAGTGCATAAAAAAACACTCCGATCAGTATTCCGACATATGGAGATATTATATTGGGCAAAACCGCAAGTCCGATCAACCCCAGACCTGCAAACAGCTGAGAAGCCACGATGGATTTTCGGTATCCAATAGAATCCACATATTTTGCACAAATTAAATCTACGCTTAATTGTGTTACATAGAATACTGCGGGAATTAAGGCAATCTGTCCCAGTGAGATGTTGAAATCTGAATGAAACGCCAAAAAAAGCAATGGTGCAAAATTAGCTGCGATTGCCTGTGTGATAAATCCGAGATAACAGGCTCTTAATGTTTTTTTATAGTTCTTCATAGCACAAAGCCCTCCTTTCAAACTACATCGAATGATATCATGCTTTTGTTTGGACAGCAATGGACTTTACCACGTTTTTATTGTATAATATCACAATACAAAGGAGGGTGGCATCATTGGCAGACACCAGCGAATTAAAAATCATTACAGATGAAACTCTCATGGAAAAAAGAACCCACGGACAATCGGTATTTCCGTTTCAATACTATCTAGAAGATATCTGGGACTTCGACTTCCATACAATCGGTTGGCATTGGCATCAGGAAATTGAATTTATATATGTGCAAAGCGGTGAAGTGCAATGTTATATCGGAAAAGATAATTTCTCGTTACCAGCAGGCAGTGGTTTATTTATCAACACGAAAATCATTCATCAATTAACAGCAAAACAAACCACATTGATTCCAAATATTGTTTTTTCCCCTTTGCTGTTGGCTTCAGAGGAGAGTTTGATATACCAGCAATATATTAAGCCAGTGCTTACTTCAGATATTGACTTTTTGGTTTTTGAGCCGTATACCCTGTGGCATAAAGAGATACTTTCTTTACTAAATCAGATATTTGAGACGCAGAAACAAGCAAATTTTAGGGAGCTGACAACCATGCGATTGTTGGCAACCATTTGGGAGTTGCTGTACGGAAATATGGAATCCATGTTTCTACAAAGACAAACCGTTAAAAGAAACAGCGATACGTCTCGCCTTCAAATGATGATGAGTTTTATTCATAGTCATTATGCCGACCAGATCCAACTTGATGACATCGCAGATTTTGCCCATGTAAGTAAGAACACTTGTATGCAAATATTCAAGAATGGTATCCGTCAATCTCCTATTTCTTATTTGATACAATACAGGCTGAAAAAAGCCGCAAAACTACTGGCAGCCACGGAAATGAAGGTTATAACCATATCAGAACAATGCGGCTTTCACGATGCGCCTTATTTTTGCCGTAAATTTAAAGAGGTTTACGGGATTTCTCCTATTGAATACAGAAAAAACAACCTCTAAATTTACATATCAACAGCAAGTTTTATCGCTCCCCCAATTATGCTTGTCATACTCATTCTGCGATACTGTTATAAATAAACCATCACATGCAAATCAATTTCTTCTGCCCGGTTATGGATGTTATTATATCGTTGTACCCATTCCATTTGACAGGTACACTTTAATTCCGCTGTCGCGCCCTCGGTAGCTTTCATCTGTTCCATGATAGGAGAACAGCTCGCCCGACTGCCCGTAGAAGTAGTCCAGCGTCATTTGGTGTGACCTCGGATTTTCAACTGTGAGTGCTTGTTCATGTGGAAAACCTCCCTTCCGATTTTTACAAAAGAAAAAGCTCACCTCCTTTTTTTGAAAGTGAGCCATGTAAAAGCAAAATAGTAACAGTAAGTGTCGAGTTTCGTACCCAAAAATTCTTGGGTACGGTTCTGGGTACAAAGAGCCATTTTAGACACGAAAAGACACCAAAAGTTACGTCAAAGTACACAAAGATGTTTTTTCGGAATTATGAGATAGTCACAAGATTCCACAAGAA
>VOFC01000082.1_pt1 | contig 112001 bp, 137 predicted proteins | sample 5384161 | NCBI WGS metagenome assembly VOFC01 (sample SAMN12384722, study PRJNA508395) | human gut metagenome | isolation source: healthy gut B | host: Homo sapiens
ATCTGCAACCATAAAGTCCATATCTGTTCTGAGCCACGCATATCTTTAAGCATTTTTGTGCCTCTTTACTTAGATTTTTTTTCGGCTATACTTTCTGTCACATTTTTCTTGACCTTATCATTTTCTGTTGTTTTCGCTGTTTTCTTTTTTCTTATCTACTGTACCTGCCTTGTAAGGTATTCTGATAACTTCCATAAACAGTACCCGTTGTATTCACATTCATTGACATATCCTTTGTCCTCCTTCTCTGAATCCGTTCTTTATTATTTATTGTTTCTAATATTATATATCGGCTTTATTCCGAAAACTATAATCCTCCCTGTTATTTTTATCCCATGATTATTGAAAATCTAAAATTTGAAATTCACTCTTAAATCAGATTATGCATTAAATATTATTGCTATTGACAAACCACCTAAATATGAATTAAAAGATACTTCTTGCTCAACAGAAAAAAGCAGCCTATTGCAAGTTTATTGTGTCAGGTCTTTTTTGGCATACCTGTTTTTGGCTTTTTGAGTTCAAAATATCGGATATTTGACAACAACTGAGCTATCGAACAAAACTTCGAACAACTGACTTAATGGCATTGCCATTGTTTTTCCATTTGTTCCTTTGATGAATCTTCTTTTTTATCTTCTTCACCAGTTCCTGAATCTTCTGGAAAGATTCTTCGCTGATTGTATGTTCCATCCGGCATGCATCATGATTTGCAGTTTCTGGAGATACCCTATCAGTTCTAAGAATTTATTAAGAAATTCTGCCGTTCTCCATTTCATATACTACATCGGCCACGTTCATTGTGGATACTCTGTGGGATACCAGGACAACCGTTTTCTTCTTGGCCGATTCTTTAATTACACAAACTGAACGATTGAATTCACTACATATTCCCCTGCCAGAAGTTCTGCAACGGACTGTAAATCGTAACTTTCCATACATCTTTTTTTCTCTATTTTCAAGCAAATTAAAAAAGGTACAGCATAAATTAATCTTATGTATTTTACGCCATATTGTTTTATCCTGTACCTGCTGTTATTATATCTAAGTTACATATATAAACAAAAAAGCAGGAACCTCCCCGACCAAAGTTTGGTTTCCTGCTTTTTACACCAACATAGGAAAACCTATGTCTTACTTGACTATGATATCCTTATTCGTCGAAGAAAACAATACTCTTATGCCTCATTTTTAATTATAAACTTCTTTTTATATATTATTGATACTCTTTAATGAAACTTTGCATTGAAACTGATATTTCTAAGCCAATATTTATCAGCTAAATCTCCATGTGCATCAAATCTATAGCATATAGCATCCACATCTGAAATATTTATTCTGTTACCTGTAGAACCTGTTGTAATTACTGGATCCATAGCCGTTCCATCTATACCAGTTCCGCTCCAGCCTATAAATGTATAACCTGTACGCTGTGGTCTCTTAAGAGTTATAACGCTAGTATCAACCTCATATGTTTCAGGATTGTCAGCCTTTCCTCCATCAAGATTATAACTTATAGTATATACATCTTTCTTCCACTGTGCTGTTATAACAATATTGCCAGCAGGCATTACATCTGGAACAGCTTTATCCCAGCCTGTGAATGTATATCCCTTCTTTACCGGAATCTCATTAAAACTAACCTCAGTATTATAATTCTGTGTTATAGAAGCAATTTCACTACCACCATCTGTATTAAAACTGATTGTGTACTGGTTTATCTTCCAGCTTGCAGTATAAGTGACATCTCTGTCTGGCATTGTACCTGCAACATCTTCATTCCATCCTGTAAATGTATAACCAGTTCTTTCCGGATTAATAATATTAATCTTAGTGCCATATTTATAATCGTATTCAACATCCGGCTGTCCATTATTCAGCTTGAGAACAAATCTGTGTACATTTCTCTTGTAGAAATATCTTATAACAGTCGAACCATCTCCTTTTACAATGGCAGTTTCTGTCTCTGGTGAACTGAATCCTTCCATATGCTTAACTTCTGGCGTTACCTGACTGTCAGTATCAGATGTAAATGCCTGTCTGTCATACAATTCATATGAACCATCAAGCTTTTCAACAAGATGTTCAACAGTATAATTAACCTTATCTGCATCCCACTTTGCATATAAAGTAATATCATATGCCGGCATTGTACCGTCAAATGCTTCTGTACACGCTCTGTCAACATACCAGCCTGCAAATGCATATCCTGCTCTTACAGGAACTGGTGCAATAACATTGCTTCCCCATCTGGCTGTTTTCTTTTCAGTACTTACAGTTCCTCCCATAGAATTAAATGATATGCTGTATGTATTTCTATCATAATGCACCCGGAATATAAGACTTCCATCTGCCGCAACAGTACCAGATGGCAGATCATCTGTAAGATGATAAAGCCTGTTGTCATACTGTTCCTTATCTGCAGTTACATTCTGTCCTGTTGTTCCTTTATTAATTCTGGTCTTATCAAGTTCATATTCTCCTGATTCATTTTCAAGATAATATTTTGTTGTGTATACAACGTCATCTGCTTCTTTCCATACCGCTGTATAAGTTGTATCATTTGCAGGAACTGCCTGTGTGACAGCTGGTTCCCAGCCTTCAAATACATATCCTGCCCTATATGCAACCGGTGTCGGCATAAGAGTTCCATATGTGTATCTTCCTTCTGAAACAACACTGCCTTCTGAAACAAACTTAATATTATATTTATTTCTTGCATAATAATAATTAATTGTTGTGCTTCCATCAGCACTTACTCTCTGTGATAAAGCTGCCGGGGTCATAAATCCGTTTCTTATGTCAGGCTTTGGTGATATCTCTGTATCAGTCTTAGCTGTCTCCTGCTTTGAAGAAGCTGCTGTATACACACCATCCGTTCCTTCCACATAATCAACAACATTATAAGTCATATCAGCTGCTTCCCACTTCGCATATACAATTCTGTCCTCATTAGGCATTACTGACGGAATAGTATATTTCTTTGTAAGTGCTTCATCTGTATACCAGCCTGCAAATGTATAGCCCTGTTTAACAGGATCTTCAGGCTTTGTAATTTCTTTATTGTACTTAGATATTATAGCATCTACAACTGAACCGCCGTTAGTCTGGAATGCTATATAATATCCATCTCTTAAGTTATCCCAGTGCAAAGATATCTTTCTTGTTATCGACTTAGTATTAAAAGAACCCTTCTGACTCTTCCATGTTATTATCATCTCTCCGTCCTGCTGAGGTTCACTACCAGGATTAACCTCAACTATATTAGTTTCAGGATCATATGAGAACGCCGGATTAGTCATTGTTATAGAAAAATATCTGTCACTGTCATCATAAACCTTAGTAAAATACTCATTATTATCGTCAAGACCTTCTTTCATATCAAGATACTGCATTTCAAAATATGTATCAGGAAGTCTTACAGTCTTAACATCTCTCTTCATCTTGATATCTTTAACAGAATCCTGACCATATGCATAATCGCACACATTTTCAACTACACCAACACTATACAACGGCCATTGCTTCTCAAAAAGTGTAGGATTATAACTAAACGTTCCAGAAAGTGCCTGTGCCAGGAAATTAACCTCCATATACATGCCTATTTCCATGTATATAGCTCCCATTGAGCTTGCTGTTCTGCCCTGCGAAGCTGCATATTTCAACTGATAGTACAGATATCCCCATACCTGGGCATATCCACCAACCTCTGCTGTAAATCCAACACTTGCAAGTTTTGTTGATATAAGACCTACAGCCACACTCAGTCTTATTCCTGCCCGTATTCCTATTGTTCCTATTGCATATACCGAGAACTCATACTGTTCTTCGCTTAAATCAATGGAATCACTTGTAACCTTTCTGTCAAATACCATAATGCTGTAAACATATCTCTTGGCATTCTTATACCAGTAGGTCATACCCATTGATATATTAACATTAGCAGAAACAACGAATTCAACCTTAAACTCAATATCAATAATTCCAATAACCCTTACATGTGACTCTGTTAACGACTTACTGTATAATTCAACCCAGTCAGCCTCATCATCAAGCATATCAGAATATCTTTCAGCAAGACTCTTCGCAACAGATATCTCGCTGTCATCATCAGAATCCTTCATATCTTCAAGCCTTGTAGATAAATCCGACTTGTCAGATATATAAGTAGTTCCGATTTCCATCATATTCTTTAAGCTCTTCTGCTATTCCATTAATCACTTCATCAAGTTTAGAAGAACTTTCGTCATCATCATCTTCTTCAGCAGTTCTTACATTAACATTGAAATCAATTCCAGTGTAATCATACAGATCTAATGAAACCGCAACGCGGTAGTCATCAATATATGGGAATATGCCCCATACTTTCCATATAGCCTTACCACTTACATTAATATTAATCTTAACTTCCTGTGTACCCTGTACATATGTAAAGCTTCCGGTAACTTTTGTTGAATCTGTTATAGTTCCATCAACACCAACTGTCATGGCAGAAACAGATATATTATCTACTGACTTGCCATCAACCATAAGATTGCTAAGACTGCCTGAACTTATATACTTTATATCCTTATTCAGCCCGGCATTTTTCACCTCTGGCTTATAAACAGTAAAATCGTACTCTCTTATAGTTGTATCATAACCTGTAAAGTATAATCTGTCATCATTAAGCTCAAGACGATATGAACTGCCCCTGCTGCCAGCCTGTATTGCTTTCTACTGAAAATGTATATTCTCCATCTAAAACAGCCTTTGCAGACACAACTGCTGATGTCTCATCAGACAGGTCACTTGTATTCTTTATTGTTATAAGGCTTCTTACATCATCCTGTGTAAGACTGCCTGTCTTATCAGTAACAGTTATTGAAAAACTATCTGCATCAACATCATAACTTCTTGCAAATGATTCAAGGCTTACAGTCCTTAACTCCTGTGTGTCAGTCCATGCTGCATACAACACTACATCGCTTAACAGCCTGTCATCTGAGCTTACATAATCTGTACATGTCGAATCATAACACCAGCCAAGAAATACTGCACCTTCCTTTCCGGTGATGGAAGCTGCGAAAGCTTAGTACCAGACTTCAAAGGTCTCTTCCGTCAGTTCTACGCTGCCCTGCTGTTCATCCTTATTCTTTGAATAAAGAGTTCCTCCGTTTGTAACATACTTTATATTATAATTAGTTGTTTCAAAGGATATATCAAATGTAAGACTGTCTGAATATGTACCAGCATACTCCGGTGCATCTGTTAATCTTACAAAGTACTTACTTGTGTTATCAAGCTTTGTTTTAGAAAGCTCTGATACAATAGAATTATCCACAAGTGCTTCGTTGTTACCATCCGGATAAAGTCCATAATCCAGCATAATATCAGTATATGAAGTATTTTTATTAATAAGCTTCCACTTTATCTGATGATACTGAAACACTCACCTTATCCTTTTCATATAAACCTCCTGCATGTCCAGAAACCTGTATTTCACCAGTCTCCTTACCAGCTGTATCAACATTCTGAGGTATATCAATATAATAATATCTTTCTATCCATCTGGCATAAAGCACAACTACACCTGTATAATCACCCTGATCAATCTTAGTAACAGGCTCTCCCTCAAACTGTGCATTATCATACCAGCCTCCAAACTCATATCCCTGATTAATTATTTTATCTTTATCAGGAAGTTCCTGAACCGGATAATTCACAGGAGCATCATATCCACTTACATAATGGCCTCCATTAAGCTGGTAATCGATTTCCTGTATATCACTGTCGCTTTTTTTTCCTGTGCATATACAGTCTGACTGCCAAACCCCTGTGCATAATACATTCCGGTACTGCAGTAATCAGCATTGCCGTACACAAAAAGTACACTCAAAAACCTTTTCATATTAACGCCTCCTTATATATTGGTAAATTATATGCATTTATTTAATTCCGCTTTAACCATCATCTATAAAGATTACAATAAAAGAATAAAAATAAATTTCACCCTTATACTTATCTTTGGATAACAGTTCCCTGATACTATGCTTATAATACATAATTAATCCACGTCTGTGGAACAATCTGCATGAATTACATTTTTTTCGACATGAATAATCATTTTTTTCCTTTTACGCTCACGATTGTATACATATATATAATGTTTTTTATGAATTTAGACACAATTTATCATTTTTTGATATTTTTACTTGTATATTTCTGACAAAGTGTTAAAATGTAACTATGAATTAAAACGTGAATGGAGGTAAATATTTATTATGGCACAGAGATTTATTCTTAATGGTACATCTTATCATGGAAAGGGGGCTATTAAGGAAATAGCTACAGAAGCTGTTGCAAGGGGATTTAAGAAAGCTTTTGTTTGTTCAGATCCAGACCTTATCAAGTTCGGTGTAACTAAAAAGGTTCTTGATGTACTTGATGAAAACAACTTAGCTTATGAAGTATATTCAGATATCAAGCCTAATCCAACAGTAGAGAATGTAAAGACTGGTGTTCAGGCATTCAAGGATGCCGGTACTGATTATCTTATCGCTATCGGTGGCGGTTCTTCTATGGATACAGCCAAGGCTATCGGCATCATCATCAACAACCCTGAGTTTGCAGATGTTGTAAGTCTTGAAGGTGTTGCTCCTACTAAGAAGCCTGCAGTACCTATCATTGCTGTTCCTACTACTGCTGGTACAGCCGCAGAGGTTACTATCAACTACGTTATCACAGATACAAGCAAGAATCGTAAGATGGTATGTGTTGACCCACATGACATTCCTGTTGTTGCAGTAGTTGATCCTGACATGATGTCAAGTATGCCTAAAGGGACTTACAGCCGCTACAGGTATGGATGCCCTCACACATGCTATCGAAGGATACATCACAGCTGGTGCATGGGAATTATCCGATATGTTCCATCTTAAAGCTATTGAAATCATTTCTAAGAGCCTTAGAGGTGCTGTTGAAAACACACCTGAGGGAAGAGAAGGCATGGCACTTGGCCAGTATATAGCAGGTATGGGATTCTCTAACGTAGGTCTTGGTATTGTTCATTCCATGGCTCACCCACTTGGTGCTCTCTATGATACACCACACGGTGTTGCCAACGCTATTATCCTTCCAACAGTTATGGAATACAACGCTCCAGCAACTGGTGAGAAATATCGTGATATTGCGAAAGCTATGGGTGTTAAAGGTACAGATGATATGACACAGGAAGAATACAGAAAAGCTGCTGTAGATGCTGTTAAGAAGCTGTCACAGGATGTTGGTATTCCTGCTAATCTTAAAGATATTGTTAAAGAAGAGGATATTCCATTCCTTGCACAGTCAGCTTATGATGATGCATGCAGACCTGGTAATCCAAGAGAAACAAGTGTTGAAGAGATAACAGAGCTTTTATAAGAGCCTTATATAATTCAAAAGCCTTTTTACATTAAATAAAGCGCCGGATGATTGTATTTACTACCATCCGGCGCTATTTATCTTAATTATTTTCCCATTCTGTAAGCAGTTCTTTAAACACATCAAGCGCTGACTGAACAACATCCGGTTTTTCCATATCTATTCCACACAGCTTAAGAAGCTCTATAGGATGCATGCTGCAGCCACCTGAAAGGAATTTCCTATATCCTTCATTAATGTTTTTATCGCCCTTTAATATTCCAGCAGCTATCGCAATAGCAGCAGAATAGCCTGTTGCATACTGGTATACATAGAATGGTGTGTAAAAATGTGGTATTCTTGCCCACTCAAGTGCTATCTCATCATCAATAACACACTCACTTCCAAAATACTTTTCATTAAGCTTTCTGTATACATCACACAGATTGTCAGCAGTAAGGACATTGCCTTCTTCGACCATTTTATGGGCTGTCATCTCGAATTCAGCAAACATTGTCTGTCTGAAAAAGTACCCTTTAAACTGCTCAAAATAATGGTTAAGAAGATATTTTCTTCTCTTATCATCTTTGTCATTCTTACAGCTTTCCAACAGATAATTCATAAGAAGTGCTTCGTTACATGTAGAGGCAACCTCTGCAACGAATATCTTGTAACCCGCATATATATATGGCTGGTTAGAATTAGAATAGTATGTATGCATTGCGTGACCCATCTCGTGGATAATAGTAAATACATCATCTAATGTTCCAGAAAAATTAAGGAATACATAAGGGTGTGTTCCATATGCACCCCACGAGAATGCTCCTGTTCGCTTTCCTTTATTCTCATATACATCAACCCAGCCTGTTTCAAATCCTTCTTTAACCTTAGCAACATACTCTTCGCCCATAGGTGCTAAAGCTTCAAGAACCATCTGTCTGGCTTCATCATAGGTAACCTTCCACTCATAGTCCGCTACCATCGGTGCATATATATCGTAAAAATGCAGCTCGTCAACACCAAGTGCCTTCTTTCTTATATCAACATATCTGTGCATAAGATTAAGATTGTCATCTACAGTATTAATGAGATTCTTGTATACATCTACAGGAATAAATGAATCAGACAGATACATATGTAATGTTGATTCATATTTTCTTGCTTCAGCCTTAAATACTGCCTGTTTTACGTTGCCATAAAAGCAGGCTGCAAGCGTATTGATATGCTGCTTATATTCCTTATAAAGACACTCAAAGGCCTCTTTTCTTACACTTCTTTGCTGGCTCTGCATATATTTTACATATGTTGCGTTAGTCAGCTCAACCTTTTTCCCAGATTCATCAATTATACTGCCAAAATGGACATCTGCGTTATTAAATTTGGAGAATATCTCATTAGGAACAGACATTACCTGCGATGCCTTTGCAAGAAGAACTTCTTCCTTCTCAGACAGCGAATGTTCTTTCTGGCTTAACATATCATCAATCATATGCTTATACAGCTTAAGTCTGTCATCTTTTAAATATTCATAGAGAACATTTTCATCCATACTTAATATTGCCGGCTCAACAAATGCGTACTTTTCTGCACATTTAGCTGCTGCCGCCTGCGCCCTGCCTGACATATCCTGATACATTGAATTAGCTGTATCCTCATAATATCTCATAAAAGCATATACATATAATCTCTCAACAAGATAATCTGTATCATTTAATTCCCTTAATACATTATAAAGATTATCAGCCGACTCAGTTAAAACAGACTGATATTCACAAGGCTCGCCCGCCTGTTTAATAAGCTTCTGGTAATCTTCCTCCCACACATTATCTGATGAGTAGATGTCATTAACTGCCCATTTGAACTCATTATCAATCTCACTTCTTAAAGGTGCTGCCATTATTCTGCCTCCGGTACATAAGCTGACACTGCTATTGCCAATGAACCATATCCAATATGACAGGCAACACTTAACGAGAGCGGGTCCATATGAAAATCATATTCTGGAAATGCTTCTTTTACCACCTCAGCCCATTCATTAGCTTCTTCTTCATTACCAGTATATGCAACTTCCATATGAAGCTTTCCTTCAGCCGCATAATCTTTAAATCTGTTCTCGCAGTCATCCTGCATTGCCTTAAGCATAATCTTCTTTGCAGAAGCCTTACCTCTTGCCTTAGCAAATGCATCTAACTTCTCACCCTGAATCTGTAATACAGGATTAAGTTTTAACATAGTTCCGATTGCCGCAGCCGCAGGTGTTATCCTTCCACCCTTTTTAAGATACTTAAGTGTCTCAAGAGTAATATATATGCTTGAATCCATCTTGTGTTTCTCAAGTATGTTCTTAATCTCTCCGGCATTCATTCCTTTATCTGCCAAAGCCTTTGCATCTATAACAGACTGGCGCATAGTTACTGATATACGCTGGTTATTGACAACCTGAACCTTTCCATCATAATCACCAGCTACCATAGTTGCTGTCTGACATGTACCGCTAAGTCCACTTGACATAGGTATAAATACAACCTCGTCATTGTCCTTTAACAATTCATCAAAATATTACTGCAATGTTCCTATAGATGGCTGTGATGTAGATATATCTGCATCATTTTTTAACTTTTCATAGAATTCTTCCTGTGTAAGATTAATATCCTCAAGGTATTCCACACCATCTATAAAAAAAGGCATAGGTATAACTGTAACACCCATATCCTTAGCCTGTGCCTGTGTAATACCGCTATTGCTGTCTGTTAATATTGCTACTTTACTCATAAATCGCCCTTTCTATTATTCACATTCCACTTAATATGCTGTGAAACATAGCTGTTTATTCGTATCTGCTTGTAATATAAAACAAATATTAACTATTATTGTACATTATCTTTTAATTTGCTACAATATTTTTTAAATAAAATTTACATCATATTGACAAATTATTGTCATCTAAATGATGTAAAAATAATAAACACTAACGCTAACCAAGGGGATTAAACAATGTCAGTAAATCATAAAGCCTGCAGACTTAAACACAATAACTATTCTAATGTCAGCAATAACACTAATGCTTACAACAGCGCTAATTCCAATATCAGTATAGAAAATGTATTCTCATATGATGATGTATTAAAACTTTCCAGACTATGCGGCTATGAACCATATTTTGACGAATATACAGCAGATGATTTAATACAGCTTGCCGCTTTTTCAAGTGATTCCCACTCTCTTGTCGGCTTTATTTCCTGTTTAAAACCTGAGCTAAATAATACAACAGGCAATATATCAGATAATACAACTATAGAAATCACTGCAATGGTTGCTCCTGAATACAGACGCCAGCATATTTTTATAAGATTATTTCAGGCACTTATTAATACTATTAATACAATCAGTTCTATATCTGATAGTCATAACAACTGCAATAAGAATAGCAAGATTAACAATATTAATATAAGATATGTCGCATCTATAAAAGATAATTTCATTGATAGTTCCAATGCTGGCACTATTAATATAAAATATGCCTATAGTGATTATCTTATGTCTCTGCACAACACACAGGAATATACAGAAGCTGCTGCTCTTTCCTCTCTTCGATACCTTGGAACTGTTAAAATATGATGACGAATACCAGCTTGTATCAAATACATCTGACGAGCTTATATCATCAATTGCATTTGACATCTTCGATACACACATATGCATACATGATGTATGGACTGCCCCTGATATGAGAAAATGCGGTTATGCCAGACATTTATTATCAGAATTCATAAAAGATTGGAAAAATAAAAGCAATTATCATAAACTTCCTCTTATTCTTCATGTTTCAGGCACTAATATACCTGCGGTTAATCTTTATAGGTCAGAGGGGTTCACTGTTGCTGAGGAGATTAAATACTATACATTAAATCTTAATAATTTAATATGAGCATAGCAAAATAAGTGTCTATCATATGATTAAAATATAATAGGCACTTATTTATTGCAAATAATCGTATACCTGCACTTTATTTAGTATGCAATATCAAATTAATTTCTTTTAGTTATTTTATCAAGTATTAGCATAAACTGCATTCCAATTCCAATACTACACACTACTATTGCTAATTTTGAATCTGTTTCACAAATACAGATAATCAAACAAATAATTGCACATAATGCAATCACTATGTTCAACTTTTTTTTCATTTTAATTGCACTTTCTACATTCTAATATTAATTTTTACCAGTTCTCCAAAATACACATATAAAGAATGGCTTCAACAAAATTACACTTGATACTTAATATTATTTATTTTTCCTGCATAAGAATATAATTAATAATAAAAATATGATTAATAAAATCAAATCCCTAATAATAATTTTATGATATATTATCAATGTATAAGTTACTGATAATATGCACATAAATAACATTATAAACAATATACTTATTAATATTTTAAATTGTTTCATGCTAACCTCCATATTCCTATGCATTACATATATTATTATTTATAAAAATCTCTTTAATAAAATTAAGCATAGTATTTATACAAGCATTGGTTCTATCAAATTTTATAATTCAATACCTGATTATTTGATATTGTTTATATGCTATCTTGCTGCAATCACATCGCTCATATCATACATTCCTGCACTCTTGCCTGCAAGGAACTTAGCTGCTTCTATAGCACCCTTTGCAAATACTGACTTAGAATATGCTGTATGTGTGAATTCTATAACTTCATCTTCCCCTGCAAAGATAACATCATGAACACCTACAATAGTACCTCCACGGACTGCACTGATACCTATTTCCTTAGGATCTCTTGCTGCTCTTTCCTGGCTTCTGTCATACTTGTAATAGTAGTCATCACCAAGCACTTCCTTTATGGAATCAGCAAGTGCAAGTGCTGTACCACTTGGTGCATCAACCTTTTTATTATGATGCTTTTCAACTATCTCCACATCAAAGCCTGCTGGTGCAAGAATCTTAGTTGCATCCTGTAAAAGCTTCATAAGCATATTGATACCAAGTGACATTAGCAGACTTAAGAACTGCTACTTTGCAGGCTGTCTTTCTTACATGTTCAATCTGCTCATCTGTAAGTCCTGTTGTACATACTACAACCGGAATCTGCTTCTTTTCACAATAATCAAGAAGTGCATCCTCTGCCTTTGCTGCTGCAAAGTCAATTATAACATCTGCTTCTACATCACAGTCATTAACTGATGCAAATACTGGATAATCATTATGTCCATCGTCGAATGGATCAATTCCTGCTACTATCTTACATTCATCATCTTTGCTTACAAGGTCTGTAATAACTCTTCCCATATGTCCATTACAGCCATGCATAATAATTCTTGTCATTTCATAGCCTCCTACATTATTTTCTTTATTATTTCAATGTTTGTGTTCACACATTTCTTTTATCTGCCAAATTATAGCTTCTTATATTACTTTATAAGTCCATAATTCTTAAGTGCTGTCTTTAACTTATTAAGGTTAGCTTCATCCATTTCGCAAAGAGGCATTCTGTGGTCCCTTCCATACCCATAAGATTAAGAGCTGTCTTAACAGGAATTGGATTAACCTCACAGAATAATGCATCTACAAGCTCAAGCGCCTTAAACTGTAACTGTGACGGCTCTTAGCAACATCTCCAGCTGCAAATGTAGCGCATATATCATGTGTCTGCTTAGGAGCAACATTAGATAACACTGAAATAACACCCTTAGCACCTATTGACATAAGTGGAACAATAAGGCCGTCCTCGCCAGTACATATCAAGTCTTCCCTCAGCTAATGCCATTGTCTTGCTCTCCTGTGAAAGATTACCTGTTGCAGCTTTTATAGCTACTATATTATCAACTTCCTTTGCAAGCTTAACTGCTGTCTCTGGCTGGATATTGCAGCCTGTTCTCCTGGAACATTATACATGATAATAGGAAGGTCGATTGATTCGCTATTGTTGTATAGTGCTCTATAAGACCCTTCTGTGATGCCTTGTTATAATATGGTGTAACTACAAGGCAGGCATCAACTCCAGCTGCCTGTGCTTCCTGTGAAAGCCATACAGCTGTCTCTGTACAGTTAGAGCCTGTTCCTGCTACAACTGGAACTCTCTTCTTCACATAATCTGCAGCAAATCTTATTGCTTCTACATGCTCTTTTTCTGTCATTGTTGCAGATTCACCAGTTGTTCCGCAGATAATAATTGCATCTGTTGAGTTATTAATCTGGTAATCAAGGAAGCTCTCCAAGCTTATCGTAATTAACTTCTCCATTAGCTTTCATTGGTGTGACAATAGCAACACCTGCACCGGTAAATACTGACATAAATCCTCCATTCCAACGTTTATCCGTTGTATTATTATATTATTTCAATTCTATTCCGGTAGCACCAAGCCAGATATAATGAATAAAAGTTTATTTTCATTCATCAGCATTAAAAAAGCCGGTTCCATGACAGACCGGCTTAAAAGAATCCATTCAAAAAATCAGTCCTTGCGTAGCCCTCCATCATAACATAAACATGTCTATAATGACAGTCATAAGATTATTAGTCTTACGCCCAGCAGATAACTTCCTCCGCACATAATCCTCTTCGGCACTCTCCCCTTTCGCTGCACATCATATCTTCCGGGACATCAGTACAGTTACTCTTGAATCGTGCGACCTCTACTTCTGTAGAATTAAAAAGTTAACATGAATATAACACTTGTATATCATTGTCAACCATTCTGACTTTTTATTTCTTATTTATATATGCTTAGTCATAAAAACTATATTCTATTCTTCATCCTCAACAAGGTCAATCTTACTTACTGATACCTCATAAGCAACTCTTCTCTCAACCTCTTCTTCTCCTATTTTCTTTGTATATTCTCTTGACTGTACTCTTCCACATATGGAGATGGCTTCCTACTTCAAGACCTCCTGCAAATCTTGCATTTCTTCCCCATGCTATACATGGTATGTATCCGACTTACCGTATGGTCTGTTTACAGCCACTAATATATCAGCATTTCTCTTCCTAATGGAGTTTTTCTATAAATAGGAGGCTTGCATACATATCCATCAAGGAATATCTGATTTGATTTTGACTGTTCTTCTGGAACTTCGTCATCTTCTATCAATCTTAACTCTCTTACGAAAATAGAAAGTACAAGCTTATTCTTAACACCCTCATGGCGGTTATAAGATCTGAACTGACCTGCACACCTCTATTTTTCTTCTCTGTAGTCTTTAGTGACGTCTATAAGTCTTTCACTTATCATAAGCGGAATAATATCCACCATATCACTTAATCTGTTTACAGATACATTAGCAATATAGAAGCCCTCTCCAAATACTCGTGGCTGAAATGAAACTCTGAACCAACTTTCCAATGATACCCAATTTGTTGTTTTCAATTACTTTTACAAGCATTCTGTATTTCTCCCTTCTTTGACTGCTTCCTGATGATTAATATGATATATAGAAGCAATCATGTGCTTTATTTTTATTCTCCATATGGTGATAGAATATAAAAGTTGCTAATCATAGAAGATATTTTAAGTTTAATTCAGGAAGGACATTATTAATGAAAACAAAGCGTGAAGATATTCGTAATATTGCAATTATTGCCCACGTTGATCATGGTAAGACAACCCTTGTTGATGAGCTGTTAAAGCAGAGCGGAACTTTCAGAGCCAATCAGGAAGTCGCTGAACGAGTTATGGATTCCAATGATATCGAAAGAGAAAGAGGAATCACTATTCTTTCTAAGAATACAGCTATCACATATAAGGATACTAAGATTAACATTATTGATACTCCTGGCCATGCTGATTTCGGTGGCGAGGTTGAGCGAGTACTTAAGATGGTTAACGGCGTTATTCTTGTTGTTGACGCATTCGAAGGTGTTATGCCTCAGACAAAGTTTGTTTTACAGAAAGCTCTTGACATGAATCTTTCTGTTATAGTATGTATTAACAAGATAGACCGTCCAGAAGCAAGACCTGAGGAAGTTATTGACGAGATCTTAGAGCTTTTCATTGACCTTGATGCTAATGAAGATCAGCTTGACTGTCCATTCATCTTTGCTTCAGCTAAGTCAGGCTATGCTATGGCTGACCTTAATGATGAAAAGAAAGACATGCAGCCACTCTTTGACTGTATCGTCAATAACATTCCTGCACCAGAGGGTGACCCTGATGCAGATACACAGATGCTTATCTCTACTATTGACTACAACGAATTCGTTGGTAGAATTGGCGTAGGTAAGATTGATAATGGAAGCCTTAAGGTTAATCAGGAGGTTATGATTGTTAACCACCATGATCCAAGCGTTAAGAAGCGTGTAAGAATTACTAAGCTTTATACATTTAACGGACTTAATAAGGTAGAAGTTAACGAAGCAGGAATCGGTGAAATTGTTGCTGTATCAGGTATTGCTGATATTCATATCGGTGATACAATCTGTTCACTTAACAACCCTGTTGCTATTCCATTCCAGAAGATATCTGAACCTACTCTTTCTATGGACTTTATGGTAAACGATAGTCCTCTTGCTGGTAAAGAAGGTAAGTTCGTTACTTCAAGACATTTACGAGACAGACTTTTCAAGGAACTTAATACAGATGTTAGTTTAAGAGTTGAGGAAACACCTGGCGTTGAGAACTCATTTAAGGTTTCAGGACGTGGTGAGCTTCATCTTTCAGTTCTTATTGAGAATATGAGAAGAGAAGGTTATGAATTTGCAGTAAGTAAAGCCGAGGTACTCTACCACACAGATGAGAGAGGTAAGAAGCTTGAGCCTATGGAACTTGCTTATATCGATGTTCCAGATGACTGCACAGGATCTGTTATCCAGAAGTTAAGCCAGAGAAAGGGCGAACTCCTTGGTATGTCACCAATTAACGGTGGATATACAAGACTTCAGTTCTCTATTCCATCTCGTGGTCTTATCGGTTACAGAGGCGAGTTCCTTACTGATACTAAGGGAAATGGTATTATAAACACTTCTTTTGAAGGATATGAAGAATACAAAGGAGACATTTCTTACAGAAAGAATGGTTCTCTTATTGCTTACGAAAGCGGTGATGCTATCACTTATGGTCTTTTCAATGCGCAGGAAAGAGGTACTCTCTTCATCGGACCTGGTGAGAAGGTATATGCCGGAATGATCGTTGGCGAAAATCCTCGTACTGAGGATATTGAGGTTAATGTATGCAAGACAAAGCATCTTACCAACACTCGTTCTTCAAGTGCTGATGAGGCTCTCCGTCTTGTTCCACCTAAAATTTTAGCTTGGAGCAGGCACTGGATTATATTGACACAGACGAATTACTTGAAGTAACACCAAAGAGTCTTAGAATCCGTAAGAAGATTCTTGATCACACAGCTCGTTACAGAGCAAACAAAAAGTAATTATTTTTAGGAGGTTTGAATTATGGATAGCGATTTAGGAGCTAAAGTTAAGAAGTTAAGAATTGCACACGGTCTTACACAGGAAGACGTTGCTAAGGCATTAGAGGTTACACACTGGTTACATAAGTAACGTTGAGAATGGACGTAACCTTATGACATTAAGAATGCTTTCATACTATGCAGAGCTTACAGGAGTTTCTCTTGATTATCTTGCAGGAAGCGTTGACAAGTCATACCAGAATACAGCTCTTGACAATGAAATCATGCAGATTGTACAGAAGTTAGATGTTGATTCTAAGGAAAAGCTTATCTCTACACTCAGAATCTGGTTTGCTGAGAATAAGTAATTAAAACCGACAGGCATATAAATAAGGAGACGGGTTATATTCCCGCCTCCTTTTATTTTTTAGCTCTGTATTGATTTCATCTGATAGAATTCGCCTTTAAGTTCCATAAGCTCATCATATGTTCCATATTCAACGCAGTGACCATCTGCTATTACCGCTATTCTGTCTGCACCCTTTATAGTCGATAATCTGTGTGCAACTATAAATGTTGTCCTGTCTTTAGTAAGATTATTAAGTGCCTCCTGAATAAGCTTCTCAGATATACTGTCTAATGCTGATGTTGCCTCATCAAGAACTATTACTTCAGGATTTCTCATAAGTGCTCTTGCAATCGATACACGCTGCCTCTGTCCTCCTGAAAGCTTTCCACCATGCTCTCCCACAACTGTATCTAATCCATCCGGAAGTGAATCTATAAGATCTCTTAAATTAGCTGCGTCCACAACTTTATTAAGCTTCTTCATCGAAATCATCTATTCCATATGTTATATTATCTCTTATAGTTCCTGAGAATAATATTGATGTCTGCGGTACAACTGCCAGATGCTTTCTATAAGTTCTAAGATCAATATCTCTCATATCATGTCCATCAATTGTAACAACTCCGTCTGTAGCGAAATTAAAGCCTATAACAAGGTTCAGAATTGTAGATTTACCAGCTCCTGATTCTCCCACAAGTGCAATCGTCTGTCCTTTATCGACATGAAGATTAAGCTCATGAAGTACTGGTTTATCTGTATTATTATAGGCAAACCTGACATTTTTAAAATCAAACTCGCCTTCTACACTTTTAAGTGCTTCTTTCCCATCATTGCATTCAATATCTTCTTCAAGAAGTACTTCTCCAATAGAATTAACCGACTCAACTCCCTTGGCAATAACCGGTATAAGCGACATAAGTGATGATACCTGACTTACTATTGTTGCAAAATAACTCTGGTAAAGTGTAATATCTCCAGGACCAACACTTCCCTTTAAAGCAAGAAATCCTGTGAATCCCAGACACATGACCTGGAAATACCTGGAATATTGCCCATCCAACCGAACCAAATAATGCCTGTATGACATCAAGCTGTATCCTTTTTCTGCAACTGCAAAAAGCTGTCCACTCATCTTGGTTACTTCTTCCTCTTCAAGTGCATGAGCCCTTGTAACCGGAATAAGTTCTACCATTTCCATAACCCTTGCAGACGTCTCTTCCATCTCCTTACGGAACTCAGTATTTCTCTTCTTCATAATATTTCTGAAAAATACCATAGTTGCCGCTGCAAGAGGTGTAGTGAGAAGAAAGAATAAGAATACTATAAGACTCTTTGATACTGTAACAAAAAGTGCAACTCCAATATTAAGTGCAATATTTAATATGCTTAAAAACATCTGTGTTGACAACGTCTCAACCGCTTCCACATCTCGCATTATCTTTGATTGCAGCCTGCCTGACTGTGTCTCTTTGTGGTACGAAATTGAAAGCTGCTGCAGTTTCCTTACAAGTGCTTTTCTAAGTCCTGTTTCTGCATATCTTGTTGCTAATGATTTATATCTTGTATACAGATAATTCATTGGCACATTAAGAACAACTAATGCAACCATAATTATTGCCTGAATAATAATATTCTGTACAGTATCTGGCGAACCACTTGTAATATCATTAATAATATTGGCCGTAACAATTGGCAGCACCCACACAGGGGCATGCTTTATAAAGAAAAATAATACTGCAAGAAAGAACTTATTATAATTTCCCTTATAAAGCCCTATAAGTATCTTTAACGGATGCCCCTTATGCTTCCTATAGCACTCAATGAACCAATTCTCAACATCAATTCCCTTTGGTGCATGTAAATTCATGATTGTTCCTCATTTTTCATATATTTATACTAATCTCTTTCAATCTTATCAACATTATCTGCCACAATTGCTTCTCCATCGCAGCCCTCAATATTGACATTCTTTAATATAAGTTTTTCTACATTACTTACAATAAGTCCCTGTCTGCTTGCTTCATCACAGCCAAGCATCATTGCTGCTACCCCCGGCTTCGCATCTTTAGCATAGCTGAAGTTAATATTCTCAAATGTAAGCTTCTCAACTTTACTCTCTGGCAGACCGAATATATATGCACCTGCAACATGGCAGTTTTTCGCATTGATATCCTTAAATGTAAGGCTCTTGATTGAAGGTGTTCTGTCATCAACAGGAAGTGGCTTTCTAGAACCAACATATTCTGTCTTTCCATCTGGATCACAGAAATAGAAGCTGTTAACAACAAATGGTGTCATAACGTTATCCATATCAATATTCTCAAATGAAATATCATCAAGTACAGATAATTTACCACGGCCTCTTCTTGTCTTAACTCTTAAACCTCTGTCTGTATTCATGAACATACAGTCTCTGATATGAACATCTTTAACTCCCGCAGCTATCTCGCTTCCTACTGTTACTGCACCATGTCCGTCTCTCATACAGCACTGGCGTACTGTCATATCCTCTGTAGGAGTCTTTTCCTTCTGAGCCATATATATCTTGCCTGACTTGATAGCTATACAGTCATCACCAACTGAAATGTATGTTCCAAGCACAAGAACATCCTGACAGCTTTCCGGGTCAAGACCATCTGTGTTGTGTGAATTAGCAGGATTAAGAATCTTAACATCAATAAACTTAAGATGTTTACTAAAATATGGGTGGATTGTCCATGATGGTGAATTCTGAACTGTAATTCCATGCATAGTAACATTACTACAGTTATTGATAAAGAATAATCTTGGTCTCCACTTACCAATACTAACTCCATAATGCTCCTCCCTTACCACGGCCATAATCCTGATATTCCCTGTTTCTGACTGTTTCACTATATACTAATGCTGCCATGCTGACTATATTATCATCAGCCTTATCATCCTCGTCTGTAAATATCTCACCAGACATAACCTTATCACATACACCTAATACTGTTCCTTCGTATTTTTTCTGTATGGACAGCCTTCATTCTGCAGCCCTTTAATACAGCATATGCAAACATGAGCTCTGTTTCATCATCCATATCTTCAAAGCCATCAACACCGTATCCGGCTTCTAATACTGCCTTTACTGATGCTTTATAATAATCCTGCATCTTCCTATATATTTCATATATCATCTGATCCATGACTTCCATAGTATCAATAAGTGCTGCTGCATATATTGACAGACTTCTTAAAGCCTTGTCTGTATCCTTTGAATATTTAGCTGTTGCAAAAAGCTCATCATTCATTGCATTATACTGGGCTATAACATCGTTATACTGCTCTTTTCCGCCATCCTTTGTCTCATATGCCATATAAAATGTTTCATACATGTATGCCTTGCAAAGACACTTCTTTTCATCTTCATCCTTGAAATATCCCTTATCATTTCTTGAAAGATTCTTAAAGCCTTCTGCAAGCTTTACTGCTGCATTCTTATACTTTTCATCACCTGTAAAATCATAAGCTGTATATAACGCAGTACCTGGCATAAAGCTCTTAAGTCCATCCACACTAATATCACCTGTAAAATAACCAGTTTCCAGCTTATCAAGTGCAGCTGTAAGCGCACTCACTGCTTCCTCTGTTCTTAATGCCCTGCAAAGAGAAGAAAGCGCATTAAGTCTTAATCCAAGTGCATATGCATCCTTCTTATGCATGATATTATCAATGTCTGATAATTTTGAAAACATATTTTTTCTAATTCTGCATCTCTGTTAATTATCATATTATTTCTCCATTTCCCGATATTTTACCTACATTATATGATTTTAAATCTACTTTTCTATATATTTAAAATAATCAAATGCTGCATAGTATTCATCAATTCCATGTCTTCCTTCAGTATCTGTGTACTGGCTTCCATATGTTCCAGCAAATGCATACATACCTATCATAGCTCCGGTAAATCTTTTTTTCCCTTATTATAGCCTTCATCACATAGATAATATACATTGTCAAGTGCAGCTACTTTTTTATAGTCCTTCTCATTATAACTATATGAAAATACACGTCTTAGATAATTCGTCTCACACTTAAGATATATGTAAGGATTGCTGTTATCAACCATTATGCCTTCATGTGTTATAACTTCTTCGCCGATTTTTTCAACTATATTTAACATCAACCTTGGTTCTTCATCCAGCGTAGCAAATACTGCAAACTTAATATAAGTATTCTCATCATAATAACAGGTCATTCCACAGTTCTGACCCGGATATAACTCTGGCATCTTCATACAACATATAGCATCAAACTTAAAATGCTTCTGTCTTCTAAGGAGTATATTTCTTGATTTCATTGAATCAAGATCATACTCACTTCCAACTTTACATATACATGTGAATCTGCAAGCTTTATTCCATCCATCTCAGGAACTCTTGAGAACCACCATTCATTACTTAGTGATGACTCATTAAAATCATCATCTGCTTCTGCTTCCCATATTGTTTCTGGAAGATCCGGCTTAACCTGCAGGGCACTTGGTCCATTAAGATTGTTTACTATAGGCCATCCATCCGTTGTCCAGGTAATAGGATCAAGTGCTGTTTCTCTTCCTAATATGCTGTAGCCATCACCTATTTTTCTGCCACATAAGTAAACCATATACCACTGACCGTTTTGTGTCTGTACTGGCTTGCCATGTCCACATCTTTGTATGATCTCATCTGGATTATTCTGTCTCATAATAGGATTATAAGGACAAGGCTCATATATTCCTTTTAATTCACGGCTTCTTGAAACAGTTATTCTATGTCCCGGTCCTGTTCCTCCTCAGCCTCAAACAGATAATAATATCCGTCTTTCTTTAAAAGATGCGGTCCCTCTGGTGCTCTTTTATTGTCTCCATAATATAGAAGCTCTGCCTTTGATATCTGCTTTGTTGCATCCTCGTTCAGCTCGAATATTCTGGCACCTCTGTTAAGAAGCATATATCTTCTTCCATCCTCATCATTGAATATAGATGGATCTATACCATCCTCATCTATAACTGCCGGCTTGCTGTATGGTCCTTCTGGATGTTCTGAGCTTACTACTATCTGCTTTCTATATACATTGCCTGTATCATTCAGCCTGTATGTAGCTGTAATATAAAACTTACCCTTATAGTAAGATATATCGGGTGCCCAGTATCCTCTTCCTCCTTCAAGTTCATTAATCCCAGCCCATTCAGGATTAGTTATCGCATATCCTATAATCTTCCAGTGCACAAGATCTTTTGAATGTGATACTGGAATACAAGGGTAGAATATAAATGACGAATTAACCATATAATCATTCCAGAAGCTTACTGCGAACATCAAACCAATTGATGCAAGAGCTGCCTTTGAAAGAGGAAGTACAATCTTAAAGAATATACCCATAGGTGAGCATCCATCAATCTGAGCAGCTTCGAAAAGTGATTCTGGAATACCTTCAAAGAAGTTTCTCATAAGTACTAAGTTATATACATTAATAGCCATTGGCAGAATAACCGCCCACAAAGTATTGATTAATCCTAACTGCTTGATAACAAGGAACTTAGGAATCATACCACCATCGAAAATCATTGTGAAGAGAAGCATGTAAGCGAAGAAGTTTCTTCCTGGCATCTCCCACTGGATTAATACATAACCACCAAGTGTAACAACTAAAAGTCCAACGAATGTACCTATAATAGTTGTTATAACTGAGATTAAGAATGGATGATAAAGGTTTGATCTTGTTATAATAGCACGGTAACCACCCCAAGAGAACTTCTGAGGAAGCCACTTAAAATCATATGATGAATATGCATCTATTGAAGTAATAATTACTTTGTAAATAGGAATCATAATTGCACATGCAATGATAATGAATAAAATTGCATTAACAATTGGGAATACTTTGAATTTTTTCTTTTTCTTTTTATAAACTAGTGTCTGATTATCACTCATTATCTATTCCCTCCTATACAATTCCTCGTCCACGTACTTTTCTTACTTGCCCAGTTACAACCGAGAACTAAGATCATACCAACGAAAGACTTAAATAAACCTACAGCAGTTGTATAACCATAATCTGAGTTACCACCACTGAATGTCTTAGTATATACATATGTCTGTAAAACCTGTGATTTAGCATATGTAATAGGTGACTGTAATACGAATACAGATTCGAACATGTTCATAACCTTAGCCAGGTTCAGGATCAATACAGTGATAATTGTATTGGCAAGAGCTGGTAATGTAATGTATATCAGTCTCTTGAATCTGTTAGCACCATCAATCTGGGCTGCTTCATAAAGGTCTGGGCTGATACCTGACAATGTAGCCAAGAAGAGGATTGTTCCCCAACCTGTATCCTTCCAAACATTCATGATATAGAATGTTCCACGCCAGTAAGCTGTACTGTTCATGAAATCAACAGCTGTATCAATAACACCCATATTTATAAGAATTGAGTTGACTGGAGCACTATCATATGGAGCCAGTAACATCTTAAATACTGAAGCAACAACTACCCATGACATGAAGTGAGGAAGATAGATAATTGTCTGTACTGTCTTCTTGAAAATCATGTTAGTAATCTCATTCAGAAGAAGTGAGATAATAACTGCTGCACCTGTATTTAAGAACAACTTAATTAATGACAAAATTAATGTGTTTCTGAATGCCTGCCAGAAATAGATATCGTTAGTAAACATAGTCTGGAAATGATACAGACCAATGTAGTATGGATTAGCGATAACATATTTTGTGAACGAATAACGAACACCAAGCATTGGCCAGTAATTGAATAACATAATCATAACGAAAACTGGCACGAACATAAGGCAGAAACCTCTGTAATAATACATCTTATTTGTGAGGCTCTGGTTTAATGAGTTAGAAAGATACTTAGCATCAACATGAAGATCTTTCTTGAAAGGCTTAACAATATCTATAAAGCAACCTGCAACTGCTATAACAATACCAATCGCAAGTACAACAAATCCACAACCAATATGATATGAATTGCCATTATATCCATTGCTAAGAATATCTGGAAGGTTAACATTAACGTACTTAAGTCCACCACCTGCTACCTTACCATTAACAAGTGTAAACTGAACTGCAAATACAGAAACAACTGTAAGAACAGCTGCTATTACTGTAGTAATGATAGAAAAGAATTCTTTTCTGGCTACAATAAGAATGATACCAACAACGATACATGCGATGAATAAATACCATAACACTGGCATACTGATATTCATGTAACTGAAAGCATATGCTGTAGGATAAACGCCTTCTTTAATCTTCTCTCCTGACTGAACAAGAGGTAAAAGACTGGCAATGAGCATGATAATAAGTCCGATGATGGCCATCAATTTAATATTTCCTTTTGGCTTTCCTACTGCTGTTCCGCACTTAGGGCATATTTTAGCTTTCTTAGGAAGCTCTGTGTTACAAGATGGACACTGCATTTTTTTACCTTCTTTCCTAATTATTATCGTATGCCTATTAAATAAATTTCATAAGCAAATCCTTTTTTGTCAGTATAAACGGCGCGGATTTCTCTGCGCCGCCATACTAACATAAGATGTATAAACATCTAATAATTATTGTTTAAATTACTTCTTAAGTGTTTCGTTTAATGACTCAACTACTGCATCACACTTAGCACCAACCTGCTTCTTGTAATCAGCCATAGCTTCATCATATGTCTTCTCGCCAAGAACTACCTGTGAAACAACTTCAAGTCTCTTAGTATTGATATCAGAGATATTGTTGCTAAGTACTTCTGTGTTCCAAAGTGGAGTCTCAAGCTTGCTGTTAGCATTGAACATTGCATAGTTCTCTGTGATAAGTGGGTCAACGCTCTTGTTACCTGGATCTGTGTTATCACCAAATGTAGCAATAGCTAAGCTCTTATCAATGTGGTTCTTAGACATAAGCTTTGTATTATCCTCTGGAGTTGGAAGGAAGTGGAATACACCTTCTTCATATGTCTTAGTCTTCTTCTCATCAACCTCACCCTTTGAGTTGTAAACTGTAACTGTCTCAGCCTTATCATCCCAGTGAGTTCCCTTAGCACCATACTGCCATGCAATCTGGATATCTCCACCATCAAGCATAGTATCGATGAAGTACTTGAAGATTCCTTCAGCCTTACCATTCTCATATGCCTTGTATGTAATACACCAAGCAGTAGCAAGACGCTCCTTATATGAACCAAGCTCCTTAATAGGCTTAATAGCGATAATCTTATCTGTCTTATCAGCCATAGAGTTCTGAAGTGTATAAGCCCATGTACCTGCCCAGTATGTGAATACTGAAGAAGCTGTTGAAGCATCCTTTGCATTCCACTTATTACGAGCATCTGATGTTGTCTGGTTCTGTGAAGCCTTATCAAGAATACCATCATCAACGGCTGTCTTAAGTCTTGTAAGTGCATCCTTCATATCCTGCTGAGCGAATCCATCCTTGTATTCCTTAGCTGCTTCATCATAGTAGAATGTGAAGTTAGCATTCTGATAGAATTCTGGAAGATAGTTAGTATATGGAGCTTCTGGAGTACCAGAGTTACCACCAGCTATGAAACCTGAACAAGAGATAACGAAGTTCTGGTTAGCTGAAGCAGCTTTCATATCCTTAAGCATCTTGTAGTACTCATCATATGTAAGTGTCTTAGATGCAACTTCCTCTGGATTATATCCAGCAGCTGTTAAAGCTGAAGACTTGATGTATGTACAACATCCATTACCACGGGCTGGTGAGAATCCGTAAAGAGCCTTCTCTCCGTCTGGACCAGCAACCATGTTTCCTGATTCGATGATTTCAGCCTGATCGATAAGTCTTCCTGAGTTCTTAGTTGCTGACTGATTCCAAGCATCTGTCATATCCCAGAGATATCCGTTAGCTGCGAAGTTAGCAAGGTAATCTGAGCTAAGAAGAACTACATCAGGGATATCGCCTGAAGCGAATGCATTCTTAACTGAATCATAGTAGCTAGAATGTTCTGGACGAATCCACTTAATATCAAGACCTGTAAGGTCACCAAGATACTTGTAGAATTCCTGAGCGCCGTTAGTTTCCTTAACTACTGTACCATCAACCATAACTGTGAACTGCTCTGGCTTCTGTACGTTAGCCCAATCAACTGTTGCTTTTGTTGCGTCCTGATTGCCGCTGTTAGAGCCACAAGCTACGAGACCCATAACTGAAGTAAGTGATAAACCTACTGCAGCAAACTTCTTTAATGTCTTTTTCATAAACCTTAAAACCCTCCTTAATTTGGTTCGCGGGGATTCTCTCCCCGTTTCGTTTTTAGACATTGATATATTAGCATTTTTGTACTATTTTAACAAGGCTAATTTTAACAATTATTGTATTTTTTTTGCTTTTTCTGTGAAATCCCAGTATTTATGCCATTTCCTGCATTCATAATTTTTTCATTTTTTTGAAATTTTTATCAAAAATCATTTCGTGAGAATAGTTTTTTTTCATATAATCTTTGTGTTTTTATGTAAAAAATGCACTATGTGCCTTGCTTTTTTTAGATTATTTTACATCACATTTACACATTATATACTCTTTAAAGCAGAATCCGACCATTGTATTGTGATTTTTTACCACTGTTAATAATTTATTCATATTTCAGGTATCATCTGCACAATTTTCCTGTATCATCTCTGTACATCTGCATGCTGCATGTATCCCTTAAGCATATCTTTCCCGATGACATCTCTGTCATATTCTTTTCCAGAACATTTCTTGCTGCATTCTCCATCATCAGTTCAAATGTAACGCCATCGGCATATTCTGTATTAACTATTGTTATATCATTCTGTGCACATATGTACTGCACTTTTCCCACATAATTATAATCAACATCAAGGAATGCATGCACACCCTCTGTAAGCTCACCAAGTCTGCAGACGGACAGTGCTTCCTTGGCAGCATTAGTATACGCTCTTATAAGCCCGCCTGTTCCAAGCAGAACACCTCCAAAATATCTTGTCACAACACACAGACAGTTTCCGCATTCATTTCCCGTAATTACTTCCAGTATCGGCTTACCTGCTGTGCCTGACGGCTCACCATCATCTGAAAATCTCTGTATCTCGCTCTTGCCTCCTAAAACATATGCATAACAGTTATGTCGTGCATCCCAATATTTCTTTCTAAGCTGTTCTATTATTTTCACTGCCATATCTTCATCTTCAATATGATAAATGTTAGCTATAAATCTTGATTTCTTATCTATAAATTCACCTGTTCCACCTGATATTATCTTCTTCATTATCTGATTCCTTCTTATATATGTATATTTAGTTATTATACAGCCTTATTGATTGCCTGTCATACCTTTTTATGTTATAATATCATGACTTTATTAAGGAGGACAATATATGAATTATGGTGGTAAAGGCATAAAACAAAAGAAAAGACTGCTTAATTCAGCTACTACCAAGCTGGGCACCAAATTAGGTATATTTTTCATAAAACTGGCTTTAGTTGCTGCTATAGCTGTTGTTGTTTCCGGCTCATGCCTTGTATTAGGTTCCTTTCAGGGAATTATAGAGAATGCCCCTGACATTGCATCTGTCAATGTTTCGCCTGAAGGCTTTGCAACTAAGATATATGATTCAGATGAGAATGAAATACAGACACTTTCTTCTGCCGGAGCTAACAGGACATATGTAACAATTGACCAGATTCCTAAAGATTTGCAGCATGCATTTATAGCTATAGAAGATGAGCGTTTCTATGAGCATAATGGTATCGATATGAGAGGTATCTTACGAGCTGCTTCAATTACACTTTCATCAGGTGAGATGTCACAGGGTGCAAGTACAATAACACAGCAGCTTCTTAAGAATAATGTTTTTAATGCTTTTAACGAATCTACAATTGAAAAGATTAAGCGAAAGGTTCAGGAACAATATCTGGCTATAAAGCTTGAGACAGTAATGTCTAAAGATTCCATTCTTGAGAATTATCTTAATACCATTAACCTTGGTAACGGATATTATGGTGTACAGGCTGCTGCCAACGGATATTTTAATAAGGATATATCTGAGCTTACTATAAGTGAATGTGCTGTAATTGCATCTATTACTAAAAATCCTAAGGCTTAATCCAATAAGGAATCCTGAGATAACAAAGACCGGCAGAGTCTGTTCTTAACAATATGTAAAGACAGGAATATATCTCCCAGGAAGAATATAGTGAAGCCGTTTCCGATGATGTATATGCACGGCTTGAAGGTATTGATGTATCCTCTTCCTCATCTTCATCAAACTATTCATATTTTGTAGATGAAGTTATAGATCAGCTTATAACTGACCTTATGCAGCAGAAGGGATACTCTAAGCAGCAGGCTACAAGCTTGATTTATCGCTGGCGGACTTTCAGGTTTATTCAACTCAGGACACAATGATGCAGCAAGTTGCTGACGATGTTATCAATGATCTTGGCAACTACAATGATAATACACATTTTTCTATCAATTATGCTTTAACAAAAAGCAGACTGACGGCTCATTTTCATATTATTCACAAAACAATATGGAAAAATGGTATAACGATAACGGAGATTCTTCTTTCAGCCTGACTTTAAGCAATAAAGAAAAGGCACAAAACTATATTGACACATATAAGGAAGCCATGACAGCTAATGGTGGTACTGTTACATTTGAAGAATCCCACTTTGTTGTACAGCCACAGATATCATTTTCTGTTATGGAGCAGTCAACAGGATATGTAAAAGTACTTGTTGGCGGCCGTGGTGACAAGAACACAGACAGAGGCCTTAACCGTGCTACAGATGATGTTGCAAGACAGCCAGGTTCATCTATCAAGCCTCTTGTTGCATATGGTCCAGGACTTGATACAGGAGCCATAACGCTTGCTTCTGCTATTGATGATGCACCTTACTACTATTCGGGCACCGATGCAAGACTTGTAAAGAACTATACTGAAGGTGAATATCTTGGTTATATTACTGTACGTGCTGCTCTTACCCGTTCACAGAACGTACCAGCTGTAAAAGTACTTACACAGATAACACCAGCTGTTGGCTTCAGCTACCTGCAGAAGTTTGGTCTGTCAACGCTTGTATCTCCACAAAATGCTGTGAATGGAAACCACGATGTAGTACAATCTCTTGCACTTGGCGGTATGACTAAGGGAGTAAGTAACATAGATATGACTGCAGCTTATGCTGCTATTGCAAACAAAGGTGTTTATACCAAACCTATATACTATACAAAGGTTCTTGACAGTGAAGGCAACGTAATAATAGATAACTCAATACCAGAAACACACAAGGTTCTTAAGGAATCTTCAGCATGGCTTCTTACAAGCGGTATGGAATCTGTCGTAAGCTCTGGTACTGCTACAAGGGCAAAGGTGTCTAACCAGCCAACTGCTGGTAAAACCGGTACCACACAGTTCGATACAGATATATGGTTCTGTGGTTTTACACCTTACTATACAGCATCTATATGGGTAGGCTATGATGATAACTCAAGACAGGTAAGCTCTGTTAACCATACATCTATCTGGCGTTCTATTATGGAACAGATACATTCAGATCTTCCTTCAGGTGAATTCACAAAGCCTGAGGATATTGTTGAAGTCCAGGTATGCTCTAAGTCGGGCAAGCTGCCTGTAGAGGGCTTATGTGACCATGATCCTCGTGGAAGCTGTATAATAACAGAATATTTTGCTGCTGATAACCAGCCAACAGAAAGCTGTGACACACACGTTAAGGTTAATATCTGTAATGTTTCAGGTGATATCGCTAACACCGGATGCACAAGCGTCTCTACAAGAATACTTACAAAGAAACCATCAAGTGATTCTATCGGAAGCAACGATTCAGGATATACAACAAGAGATGCTGAATATTCAATAACCGAAGACAAGCTTACAAAGCTGTGCACACTGCACCAGAGAGCTTCAACATCTTCAACTAACAGCAGTTCTGGCAGTACAAGCACAAATAACAGCAACAAAAACAACAGTACCACTCCTACAACAAGTGCATCAGGTACTACTAACAGCTCTGGTTCATCCGGAAGTACAGAAAAAACAACTAAACATAATTAAAACAATAATCAAAAATAAAGTCTGCTGCCTGTAACATCCATGACAGCAGACTTTTTATATCTATTTTTTCATCTTTGGCTCAAATACACAAGAGGCAATATAGCCAGCTATCAGTGCTGCCGATACACCCACTGCACATGCTGTAAAGCCACCCTTGAATAATCCAAGAAAACCTGAATTATCCACTGACATTTTCATACCCTTCCACAAAACATTGCCAAACCCGGTAAGCGGAACACTGGCACCGCAGCCGGCATATTTTACAAGAGGTTCATATATTCCACAAGCTCCAAGTACAATACCCGATGTTACAAGTATAACCATTATGCGTCCTGGCATAAGCTTTGTTTTTTCCATAAGCACCTGTGTAATGGCACATATTATACCACCAACTATAAATGCTTTTATATAGTCCATAGCCACATCTCCTTCTCTTTTTTCATTTTCTTCTACTTCTGCTTTATCATATATCATTCATCAACCATGCATTCAACAGCCACTCATTCCTTCTTTATCATTCTTTCTTTGTCCTTCTTTTTTTTACAGCTTCAAGTATAACTCCATGTGCTATTCCTGGAACTGATCTGCCCTCGTTAAAGCTCACCTGAGAAAGCAATGCTCCTGTTGGAACAAAAAGCACTCTTTTAATTTCTCCACTGCGCATTCTTTTTAAGCACATACGCTTCTAAAACAACAGCACTACAGCCACAGCCACTTCCACCTGACATAGTATTCTGTTTTTTACAATCATATATCTGTAGTCCACAGTCTGTATATATGTCGGATATATTGATTCCTTTTTCCCTTAACAGATCCAGCAGTATTGTTCTTCCTATATCTCCAAGATCACCTGTTATAATCATGTCATAGTAGTCATCTTTTATTTCAAAATCACTGTAGTTTGCTGTTATAAGCTCTGCAGCTGCAGGTGCCATACAGGCTCCCATATTCATGGAATCTTTAACCCCATAATCCACTATCTTTCCTGTAGTTATCCCCTTCACTATGATATCATATCCGTATTCTTTATAGCATCCCAGCCTGTCCTCACTGTTACTGCTTATTATATATGCGCCAGCGCCCGTAACTGTCCATGTAGAGCTTAGCGGTCTCTGGTTACCATAGCCTAACGGAAATCTGAACTGCTTTTCTGCACTCGCAAAATGACTTGATGCAAGAGCCACAACATCCTTTGCATAACCTGCATCAATACACATCGCAGCTAAAGATAAAGACTCACCTATAGTCGAACACGCTCCATAAAGTCCAAACAATGGTATATCATAAGCTCTTAGCCCAAAGGATGTTGCTATAAGCTGCCCTAGTAAATCTCCTGCATATATATACCTTATCATATCAGGCATATACCCTGCTTTAGTCAAAAGTGTCTCAAAAGCAAGACTCTGCAGTCTGCTTTCTGCTTCCTCCCATGTGTTCATGCCAAACATATCATCATCAGACACAACATCAAAGCAGCAGCCAAGTGGCCCCTGCTTTTCTTTGCTTCCTACCACACCAGCCCCTGCCTTAATATATACATTATTATCAAAACGTATACTTTGTTTCCCTACTATCATACACCACTACACACTCCTGATACCTAAATATTTTCTGTATTATGATGTAAGTGTCAAAAGTATAAAAAGTCGTTTCTGCTTGCAGAAAAAGGCTTTTTTACTTGGGACACGCTAAACACCGAAAACGGAATAAAATGTCGTGAATACGGCATTTTATGAAAGTTTGAGGTGTTTAAGGATTGCGTGAATTGCATAGCAATGTAGCAATCCTGATACATCAGTGAGTGGCAAAATTTACTTTTGACACTCACATCATATTATATAGTGTAAACAGTATTTTTTTTATTATACATTTTTATGATATAATGAGCGCAAAAGAAAAGGCAGCATTATTTTCTCAATATATCAAGCGTATGTGCTGCTGCTCCAAGCATATCAGCTCTTTCACAGGTTGACAGATGATATTTGATAAACTCATTAAACTCCTCATCTGTCAGCTTATTAAGATATGGTCTTATATAATTAGCTGCTCCATCCGGTGATATTATCTGTACTCTTGTAAGTCCTGCCTCTTCGTTAAGCCTTGCTATATCCTCTGTTCTCATATAATCATACAGATCCTTTTCTGATGACACAGTATGATAATCTGCTGTTAACCTTCCCTCTCTAAGACACTCCATTATGTGCTGCTCCTTAAATGCATATGTTATAACACTATACTCATTCATAAGATATGCAACAAGGATAATACCGCCTGGTCTTACAACTCTTTTAGCTTCATTAAGAGCCTTAAGCTTGTCTTCATGTAAAAAAAGATGATACATAGGTCCAAAAAGTAGTGCCATGTCAAACTGATCATTGTCAAATTTTTTCAGTTTTAGTGCATTGCCCTGATAAGTCTTTAACCGATGAATTCTTTGCCTTAAGAAGTCCTAGATTGTGCTTTACCAGTTCAACAGCAGTTACATCATATCCTTCCTCTGCAAGAGGAACGCTGTATCTTCCAGTACCAGCTCCTATATCAAGAATCTTTATGCCAGCATTACCGTATACTGTTTCTTCCTTTAAGCTGTCGATATATTTGTGGATATATTTCATTGATGTTATGTACTCGACCTGCCCATGTCTTGAGTCAAGCCGTTTCTCTTCATTAAACTTATTATAATGCTGTTCCAATTCGGTCATTGCCATTGTTATCTTTACCTCTGTTTTTGTATTTTATTTCATATTATCTTAAAAAAGCTTCATCACCCAGTATATTAATCCTGCTATCCAGCTAAAGAATATACCATATAGTATAACAGTCCTGCTATAGTAAATATCTTGCAGCCTATACCAAACACCTGTCCTTCTTTCTTGTATTCAATAGCAGGCGATGCCACACTGTTAGCAAAGCCTGTAATAGGCACAAGACTTCCAGCCCCTCCCCAGTTTGCCAGCTTTGGGTATATTCCCAGTCCTGTAAAAAGGGCACTTAAGAACACAAGTGTTATCGTTGTATATGAGGAAGCATCATCCATTGATAAGCCTCCCCTCATAAGTAGATTCGTAACAAGCTGTCCAAGTGTACATATACAGCCACCCATAATAAAGGCTTTCAGACAGTTGAGCAGACAATCTGCCTTTTTAGTTACTGTTTTGACATATTCGTTATAGCTTTCATTTCTTTTATTGACATCCTGCACCATAATATTCCTCATTTCCATGCATATTTTCAGCTTTCTTAATATTAGGATGTCTGATTTAACAGATATTATTCATATATTTTTCATCTATATCCTGCATACATGTTATCCCTTCACCTGTATTAGGATGCTTTCTTGTATACAGCTGGTCTGATACGAATATAAGCATAAGTGCTGCACATATAGGAAGTATAATCTCAAGCTTTATTTTCCTGAAATAATTATCAAGAAATGGTGCTACAAAATATACGATAGCCATACCGCCTATCCCAAATGCAAGCAGTCCTTCAGCACATATTCTTCCATTAAGATTAAGAAAGAAGCCTGTATAATCCCACCATTTTTGTCCGTCATGTGTAAGCTCTAACACAAGCCCTGTGAAATATTCAACAACACCACATAACAACACTGCAAGTAAGAATTCAACCACTGGTTTTTCCCTGAATTTCTTTAAAAGCATAAGTATGAGCAGACCACCCACACCATATATAGGAAGCCATGGTCCATGCAGCACTCCCCTGTTGGCAAACGAATGATACAGCACAACATGTGATGATACTTCCCAGAACCATCCAATAAACGACATACAGAAGAATATAAGTATAAGTGATGGTATTGAATAATTCCTCATATATACCGTACTTTCAAAATTCGCTCTGTGCTCTTTAAGTGTAAATAATTTTGATGGATATACCTCTCTTAAAATCTCCTGCTTACATCTGTCAGCTTTTATCTGTTCAGCCTTATCGTCTTCAAACCGCTTCTCTTCTTTAGAATTAATAAGTATAACTCAAACCAGTCCGCAAGTACTTTTCTTAGCCTTATAAAATATTTTATATCCGACTTGGATATATCATCTATGAATCTTTCTTCCGGATCCTCCTGATTCATATATTCATATATATCTGCATATGCTATTTTAAGTTCATTTTCTGATGCCATCTCATATAGATATATATCATTAAGCTTATCTATATCTTTTATATTCTCTGTTTTCGCCAATTTCCTGATTTCTACATACATTTCTGTAAAAAAAGCAGTCCTGTAAGGATTCGCAAAAAAACACTCCGACAAGTCCAAAGGTTAAAAAGCATAGCACAGACCAGCCTATAAACGATATATTGTAACAAAAACTTTTCCATTTATAGCCGTTCATCATATTTCTTGACAATGTGATTGCCTCTGTGGCACTTAAATCCGGATTCTCCGCTATGATATAAGGGACAAGCTGGTATGAAAACGGCTTGATAAATGCTCCTGCTATAGTTAAAGACCATAATATGGTAAATACATCTTTTACAAAAAGCACCCAGGCAACGTGCATCCATCTCTTAATACGCATAAGAAACATAAACTTGCCAACTCCGACCTTTTTATACGTCCTGCTCTCAAGAAAAATTCTTCTTGATATGACAATATAACTCATCTTAATCATATACCGGATCACAAAGTATACGAAAAGTGAAAGTATAAGCAGCAATATGACAACTACATGCCTTGAACCAGTTATTCCATATATAATATCAACTATCATAAAAACAACCGCACCTGATGAAAAACTGTTTACAACAGAGGATAATATACCAGATGTTCTTCCTAGAATCTCTCCTGCATTTGCCTTCGCATTTTCTATTATGTTTTCTGAATTGATTTTCCCCTGTTCTTCATTATTCATAAAGACAGATATAAGTGCATTAAGCATTGCACTTTTTGTCCTGTTATCTATATCAGATGTGACAAAAGTAACACCCTGCTCTTCTATCGCTTCTTTATCGTCTGCATTGTCCGCTATATTCTTATATACTGACACAGGCATTCTTAAAAGACTGAAGGTTTCTGTAAATTCACTTCCAATAAATGCTGCGATAAGACATACTATAAGAAAAATACCATAATGTGCTTTTAGTACCTTCACCGCCCTTTCAGACAGTTCTTTTCTATTAAACATAATATATACAATCCTCCAATATCATCTCTTATACATAAGCTAAAAGATAGTATATCAGATGTCCAACACATTTTCCAACTGCAATAAACATAATAATAAAGCCTATTCCTTTTTTTTATGCACACCCTGTGCGTAAGTATTGGAAGTGCTTTTACTGTTTCTGCAAGACATAATAAGAATGTTCCTATAAATATTCCTGCTACAAAACCATATATCAGCAGTCCTGCTATGCCTGTATGACATGGCAGTTCAAAAACAAACCATATATTTCCTATACCTGCTCCTGCTATTATCATTTCCTCATATAGTAATATATGCTCCTTTGTATTGGTTACATCTGCATATCTGTTGATAAGCCCTATACTTGATATAAGTGCAAAAAGTCCTGTTGCAGTAACAAGCCCGCTTGCAATACCTGTTACAATCAGACATGCTACTTTTTAATATCAGCATTTTTTCACTCCGTCATAATGATTTCTTACAGCCTTAGGCATTTCATTATAGCTGTCTATAAGTGTCTGATTCTCATCTTTAACATACTGGTTCATCGCAACCTCTATAGGTGTTGGTGCCTTGCTTAACCTGTGTCCCATAAAATGATCATAAAATACAGCTATTCCTACAAATAATCCTATGGCATACGATATCTCCAGCACATTATACTCTGAAAGATATCCCGCACCCGACATACTATATACCTTTTCAAATATTTCGGCTGTATTAACGTCATTGTTGTATGCCATAATAGCATACGCGCTCCCAATAAATATTATTATACAGACGATTACTGTCATAACGATATTCATCCATGCCGGCTGGTCATTTTTTTATATTCTATTACTGCATCACTTTCACCTATATTATTTATCTCAAGCGTATCATCAAGCTGGTTTATGCAGGATATTACCTGCATGACATTTATACACGCCCTGTCCTTTTTCACCTTATAAAAGCACGCTACCTTTATGCTTTTTATACGTGCAAGTATCTTCTTATCCGCATATACATCTGCAATATCAGACAGATATACATCCGCTTTGTTAGTCTTCGTAAGCTGTCTTAACTTAAGATATACTGTCTTTGACATGTTATTCCTCCATTTAAGGCCAAAGCCTGATATATGAAGTATTAACAGTTTTATCTATATATACACATATTTTTCATTTTCTTTACATGAGATTATTTCTCATTTTCACAAGTATTTTTTTCTCAAGACGTGATACCTGCACCTGTGATATTCCAAGTATGTCAGCAACCTGTGTCTGTGTATAATCATCAAAATATCTCATTTTTATGATTTTCTGTTCTCTTTCGCTAAGTTCTGCTATAAGCTCTCTTACAACAACATTGTCAACCACTCTGTCACTATAATTATCCTTCCCCTCAAGCTGATCTAAAAGACATATCTCGTTGCCATCCTTCTGATACACAGTCTTATATATGGATTCCACTGTCTCATTAGCACCGAGTGTCACTATTATATCTTCTATCCCTATACCTGTCTCTTCTGATATCTCTTCTAATGTCGGCTCTCTGTTTAATACAGTCTTAAGCTTTTCTGATGCCAGCATACATTTATAGCTGTTTTCTTTAATGCTGCGGCTCACTTTTATTATCCCATCATCTCTAAGGAATCTTTTTTATTTCACCTGTAATCATAGGTACGGCATAAGTTGAAAACCTTACATCATATTCCATATTAAAATTATCCACTGCCTTTATAAGACCTATGCACCCTATCTGGAATAAATCCTCTGTCTCAACACCTCTTCCTTTAAATCTCTGGATTATGCTCCATATAAGACCGCTGTTCTCAATAATCAACTGTTCTCTTGCCTGCTTATCATCATTGTGTGCTTTCATAATCAGCTCTTTAGTGTGATCACAAGCATGCACATCCATTCTATCTGCTACTATCTCCTATCTTTTTCTTCATAATAATGGTTGTCCCCTTCTGCACTTTAGACTGTACTTCAAGTTCATCCATAAATGCTTCCATAAAAGAAAATCCCATACCCGAGCGTTCAAGCTCAGGCTTTGTTGTAAACAACGGCTCCATAGCCCTATGTATATTCTCTATTCCAACACCCTCATCCTTTATCTTAATAGTGACCTCATTATCCTTTGCACCAAGTATCATATATACTTTTCCCTCTCTGCCCTCATATCCGTGGACTATACTGTTTGTTACTGCTTCCGACACAGCAGTTTTTATATCAGATATCTCCTCTAGTGTAGGATCCAGTTTTGTAACAAACGCTGCCGCAGCCACCCCTTGCAAAGCTTTCATTTTCTGACTTTGCATCAAATACTATCTCCACATTATTTTCATACATCTTATACATCCCTCCTGTTTTCCTTTTTCACTGCATCCATCAGATTGTCATATATATATACGATTTTATGAAGTCCCGATATAAGAAGTATCCTTTTAATACTCTCATCAGCTCCAACAACAGATATATCACCTTTATCCCTTATTTTCTTATAACGCCCCATAATAAGCCCTATTCCTGCACTATCCATAAATCCTACCTTGGAAAAGTCTATTATAATCCTGTTAACGCCTCTCTCATCAATTATCTCATCAATCACCTCTCTCATCTCATCCGCAAGATGATGATCAAGCTCTGCATTCAGACTTATGATAAGATTCTTCCTGCTTACCATATAAATATAGTCTGTCCTTTTCATTTCTTCTGATAACTCATCCTCCTGGCAAGACAATATATTATCTTCCATAATCCACATCCTCCTATCTTCTTCTACCCATAACTCCCTGTTTATTTTTCCTTGTTCTGGCAACAAAAATACCCCCTGACGGTTATTAAAATCGTCAGAGGGCTATCTTTAGTCAGTTAATCAATGTGATGACACATAATCATTAGCTTCTTTATAATATCCACTTGTCTTAAAGTCATTAACTATATATCCATAGTACTTCTTTGCATTGTCTGTCTGTGATAGCGCAACATAACATTTAGCCGCATAATAAGCAGCATTAACGTTAGTTGAATCACACTTGAACGCCTTAACATAATCCCTGGACTGCTGAGGCATAATCCGACTTAGCATATGCTGTCTGCGCTTTGTTGTAGAACTCAGAAGCAGCCGATGCAAATGTTGCACCTGATATAGTATTATACAGGGATTTAGCTGAATCAGATGGAAGTGCACTTACATCTATATCCACTATCTTCTCTGCTGCCGCTGTACGGTTATTTGCTATATATTCATTAGCAGCTTCTATAACTGATATCAGAAGCTTGTTACCGCCTTCTGTGCCATTTACCTTACTTAACTGTTCTGGAGCGCTTCTTTATCTGCCTTAACTGTCTTAAGCTCATTTTCCAGACTATTAAGCTCTACATTACCTGATGACAGCTTCTCACTATAATCAGCCAGGTTTCTGTTATACTCTTCTGTTATGCCTTTATATCTTGATGGCATAACAAGGAACCATATAAGTGCTGCACCAATAACAATACCAACAAGAACATTGATAATAGTAATAGCACCATTGCTTGGTTCTTTATAAGATGACCTTGGAAGTATAACATCATTACCGTTAAGAGGCTTACTTTCCTCTTCCTTAACCTTTTTCTTGGCAGGAAGCTTCCAGAAGCATCATTGTCCTTAGCTGTCTGTACCTGTTTTATTTCATCCATGTACTTACATGCCAGTGTATTGTTTTTATCTATATGGAGTACTGTATTAAGAAGCTTTTTAGCTCTTGAATACTCGTTATCCTTAATATATATAACTGCTAAAAAGAAGATGTGCCTTAACAAAATGTGGATTAGCTGCAACTATTTTTTTTCAGCTGTATAACAGCCATGTCATAATTCTTATCCTTGGCATAATTAAGGGATATATTAAACTTCTTAATAGCATTCGTAACAGCCTCGAACTTATTCTGGTTAGACTGTATCTTTCTGATATAACTATCAGCAACATTATCCTCAGGTGCAAGATTCTTACTCATCACCCACTGTGAAAGTGCTTCAACCACTTCACCCATCTCACAATATATAAGACCAAGAAGGTTTCTTGCATTGATATTATACTTGTTTATCATAAGACTTACTTTAAGTGTCTCTATAGCACCAGAAAGATCTCTTACTCTCGCCTTTTCCAGTCCCTTGTTATAGTATATATCTGAGACCATAGCTGTTTTCTTATATATAGAAACGTCTGTCTGGCATTTAGGACATATGTCATTCGCTGACAGAACGCTGCCGCATTTGTAACATCTCATAATTATTTCTCACTCTTTCCATCGATAATCTTAGTTATTAAGTCTGTAATATCAGGAACATCGTTATTGTATATAGCATCTTCTGCATCTTCAACCTCAAGACTAGGCTGAAACTTTTTAATCTCTTCATCAAAATCCAACATATTTATTCTCCTATCTGTGAATTCGTGTAATATCCATAATAATACGTTACTGCTAAGACCTTACTGGCTTATGATGGCACTCTTTATATCTGCAACAAGATAAAGTGAACCTGCACAAAACACCATATCCTCATCTTTAAGAGCGCTGACTGCAGCTGCCGCATTATCATATACTTCTATATCCATATCTGTATGCCTGTTAAATGCTTCTTTTTATATACTGCCTGTCAAGCTGTCTTTTTCCACCAGTAACAGTAACTGCTATTCTGTCAAATGCTTTAGATGAACATAAAATCCCTATCATCTCCTCAAAGTTCTTATCACTCACAACCGAGAAAAGAAGTGATGCCTTTTTACCAGATGATTCATACATAGCATCAACCGACTGGACAAATCTTCTTATACCATGAGGGTTATGCGCACCATCCACATATATATTATCAGTTACCTTTTCCATACGCCCCTGCCAGCTGTTATAAGCAAGTGCTGTTTTCATATTCTCATCATGCAGCTTTACCCCATACGTAATTTTTAACACTGCACATACAGTAAGTGCCAGGGCTGCATTCTCAACCTGATACAAGGCAGGCGTTTCCAGATGAAAACAATCATTACTATAATACTCATTATCAATTAAAAAATCAATACAACCATTTAAGTTTTTAACTATTGTATACTGCTGTGGGGTAACGCCATATGAAAAACTTTTCATCATATCCGCCTTCTGTTTTATAACACCTGTAACCACAGCTTCATTATCTGTATACACGACCGGAACACCTTGTTTTATGATTCCAGCCTTTTCTCCTGCTATTTTTTTTAGAGTATCGCCAAGAATCGCTGTATGTTCAAGACCTATTGCTGTTATTACAGAGCATATAGGTCTTTCTACTGCATTAGTAGCATCAAGTTTTCCACCAAGCCCTGTCTCTAAGACAACGTAGTCCACATTCTGCTCCTTGAAATATAACATAGCTATCCCGAAAAAAAAAAAGTCAAAATATGCAAGTCCTGCATTATTCCTACCTGCAGCAGCATATATCTTATTAAAATATTGTGTAAAATCCTCTTCTGATATGAGTTCTCTGTTAATCTGTATACGTTCCCTTATAGTATTAAGATGTGGAGATGTAAAAAGTCCTACCTTATATCCTTCATTCCTTAAACAGCTTTCTATATAAGAGCATACTGAGCCCTTGCCGTTAGTACCTGCTACATGTATTACTTTAAGTTCCTTTTCAGGATTTCCTATTATTAAGCAGCTTTCTTCCCCTTTCAACCCCAGTTCCTTCATTAAACTGGCCCAGAGAATCAAGATATCTGCATATTTCGTTATAATCCATGATGTATTACCTTCTGTATCCTTCCCTGTACTATATTGCATACCTTAGATGTATCTTATTTATTTTACGCATAACATATTTATTTTACACATAATTATCTTTTATTATCCAGTCTTTTATTATAAATATCTCACTCTATAACATCCTCTAGTATATCTTCGCTGCATTTTATTATCAGCGGTTTTTTATCTCCTGTATACACATACAACCTGTCCTCTTTTAAATATACCTTCCAGTCCCTGCTATCATGTACTTCTTTTAACATAGCTTCTATTGTAACTATCTGGCTTCTTGTATAGTTCATCGCAACATGCAAAAACAGTCCATCACCAAAATGAAACTTATAATAATATGCATTCCACAGTCTTTTTAAGTTATTCTTCCTTATATCTGTCTGTGTCTTATATTCTGCCCTGAGCTCCTGCCCTTCCTTTTCCTGTAACTCTAATCTGTCCTGTGCTATAATGACCTGATTACTTAATTCATCTTTTTCTTTCTTTTTCTTTAGCTCACTATCCTCTAATCCCCTGTCTAACTGGCGTTTTACATCATTAACCCTGGCATAATAACTTTTAGTTTCGGCTTCTGTGTGTCCACCATTTATATATTCATCTTTCTTTAGTTCAAGCTCACTAAACTCAAGTGAAACTTTTGTATAATTCTCAGATGCAGCATCTGCACGCTTATCAGCTTCCTCTAACTGCTTCTTTTTTAGTCTCAAGCTCCTTTATACACCTTGCCTTTTTTTCGTCAAGCCCGCTTATCTGCTTTGCAAGTGCCTGATATTCCTTCTCATCATTGTCTGCCTTTACTCTGTCACTATCAGCAACATATGATGGCATAAGCTCATCTGCTGCATATAAAGGTCTGTCATACTTCTTAACCGCAACACTTATAAGCCTTGCAAGCTGGAATACTGATATTCTGTTAAAATGTCTTAAAGCCTGATACATTGTCTTTATCTCAACAGACTTATAATCAAAGGCTTCTATTCCAAAACAATCTATTACAAGCTTCAGCTTCGTAGGTGACTTCTGCTTTCTTAAGCACTTAAGAACTCCCATGCCATTAAACGCATCCGGCATAAGCTCCTTATGTACCACTCTTTTTTAGTTTCTATATCAGCCATACCTATAGCCTTATCCATAATCGGCGACCACTCCTTAAGCTGGTCAGGTGTCATATTCTTAAGACTCTGCATAAGATTATCCATAAATGCCTCATTATACTTATCAGTTATAATACGCATTTTATGTGCTGGTGCCATATACTGGCTTATAGAATATCCACTACCTGCTGTATCTATAACAAGTATTGAAAGCTTCTCTCTGCCTTCCTGCGTATTTATATCTATCTGCTGTGATAATGATACAAGCTCCATAAGTTTAATATCCATAAGCTTAAGAAGCTGCTGAAATGTTAGCGTAGATTGTTTCCATGATTCCCTTAAGCTTTCCATCAACTTCTTCGAATGTCCATGAAAGTCTCTCTGAGTTCTGGCTCATCTCAAGAGCTGATGTAGCAACACCACCAGCATTTGCAGCCTTACCACCTACGAAGAGTACACCCTGCTCCTGGAGATACTTTGTAGCCTCAAGTGTTGTAGGCATGTTAGCACCCTCTGTTACTGATATAACGCCGTTTGCAACGAGCATCTTAGCATCCTCAAGGTCTAAGCTCGTTCTGTGTAGCGCATGGAAGAGCAAGATCACACTTGATTGACCATACACCGTGATCGTTAGCGTCCTTCTTTACATGATACTCAGCTGATGGCTTGCAGCAGCATAAGCGTGTAAGACGTGCTCTCTTAACTTCCTTAACTTCCTTAAGAAGTGCAACATCGATTCCTTCTGGATCATAGATCCAGCCTGTTGAGTCTGAGCATGTTACACACTTAACACCTAACTGCTGTGCCTTCTCGATAGCATAGATTGCAACATTACCTGCGCCAGATACAGCACATGTCTTGCCCTCAAGTGACATTCCATTGTCTTTCCATAAAGCATTAGTAAGGTATAATAAACCATATCCTGTAGCTTCTGTTCTTGCAAGTGATCCACCGTATGTAAGTCCCTTACCTGTAAGTACTCCCTCGAACGTACCACGGATTCTCTTATACTGACCGAACATGAATCCAATTTCTCTTGCGCCTGTTCCGATATCTCCAGCTGGAACATCGACATCAGCGCCGATATATTTGTAAAGCTCTGTCATGAAGCTCTGGCAGAATGCCATGATCTCTCTGTCTGACTTACCCTTAGGATCGAAGTCTGAACCACCCTTGCCACCACCGATAGGAAGTGTTGTGAGTGAGTTCTTGAATACCTGCTCGAAACCTAAGGAACTTGATGATGCCTAAGTTTACTGAAGGATGTAATCTAAGACCTCCCTTGTATGGTCCAATAGCATTATTGAACTGTACACGGAAACCTCTGTTTACCTGTACCTGTCCGTTGTCATCAACCCATGGTACCCTGAACATTATCTGTGTTATATGAAGAAAACGAAGATTTAAAAGATTCTATAAAGATTATTGGTACGATAAAGCTCACAAGAAAGATTGAACTCAGCGCTTCTGACAAGAAAGTAAATGAAGAACCTTTTATTATATATATATCAGGAAACGATGAAGAAGGAGAGATTAAGACTACAGGACGAAGTGATGTAAACGTATTATGCGTTGTTAATCCTGTTTCAAGACAGATACTTCTTATAACAACACCAAGAGATGCTTATGTATATATGGAAAATACTGAAAAAGGCTGGAAGGGTATGGATAAGCTTACCCATGCCGGCAACTGGGGAATAGATTATTCTATTGCAACTCTTAACAGACTTTACGAATGTAATATAGACTACAGTGTCAAGGTTAACTTTACTGGCTGTGTAGCTGTGGTTGATGCACTTGGCGGTGTAACTATCAACTCTGATGTTGATTTTGAGAACGGATGGGAAGCTGCTCCTGAAACATATCACTTCGTTGTCGGTGATAACGAATGTAACGGGGAACAGACTCTTGCCTTCTGCCGTGAAAGAAAGGCTTTCCTTGATGGTGATTACCAGAGAGGCCGCAACCAGTTATCTGCTCTTACAGCTGTTATAAATAAGCTTACTTCACCTGCTATTCTTACTAAGTACAGTTCTATACTTGATTCTGTAGGTAACATGATTCTTACAAGTATGCCTACATCTGATATAACCGCCCTTGTAAAAGGACAGCTTGCAGATACAAGAGAATGGAATGTACAGAAGTTCAGTATAGGAGCTGAACCTGATTCACTTCCTAGCTTACAGTTAGGAACTAATGCTTCTATGTCAAAGCTATATACTGGTGATGTAGAGATGGCAAAGAAGCTTATAGATAAGATTGAGAATGGAGATGTATTCAATGTAGATGAATACTATGAAGCTGAGGTAAAGAATATACCAAACTATAATTCTTTTTATAAGCTAAATGGTATTTCTTCTAACAGCAGCTCTAACAACAGCAGCAATACTACAAAAACTACTTCTGCTGTTAAAGAAACACAGCCTGCTACGACAAGACGAAGTGTTAAAACTACTGCTGCCACAGAGGAAGAAATAACAACTCCAAAGGCAACAGAGCCTGCTACCGTAAAACCTACTGAGGCTACTGCTGCTCCAACACAGAAAACAACAGAAGCAACTGCCGCTACAACTACTGCTGCCGCTGCTGAGGCTCCAAAGGCTGAAGCTGGTAATATAAGCGATGTTGAGCGTACTGCTCCTTAAGATTTTTCTTTTATAATTAATTTATAACAAAAAAGTGACAGCTGTGATATATATCATACAAGACATATCACAGCTGCCACTTTTTTATTTTTATTACTTTTGGGCATGTTCGCCATACTTACCATAATACTTACCATAGTACTTGCCATAGTACTTATTATCATCCATATCAACCTTGTTAAGAACAACTCCTAGTAACTTGCAGTCTGTCTTTTTTATCTGCTCAAGCCCTTTCTGTGCATATTTATAGCTGACACTGTTAGATGCCATAACATATGCAACACCATCACATTCCTGTGCAACGATTGCACTGTCTATAACACTTCCGATTGAGGTGTATCTATTATTATGTAATCATACAGATCTCTTAAGACCTTTATAAGTGTCTTGAACACCTTGTTACCAAGAAGCTCTGTAGGATTCGGTGGCACAGGTCCTGAGAATACCACATTAAAGTTCTCAACATTCGTTGCATACATAACTTCCTCAAACTTGTTTATTCCTGATAAAAAGTGAGTAAGCCCCTTAACAGATGTATTAATCTTATATCGTCCAACAAGTACAGATTTTCTTAAATCTGCATCTATGAATATAACCTTCTTGCCTGCTTCTGCCAAAGATACTGCCAGGTTAAAGGACACTGTTGACTTGCCTTCACCCGGTGTTGTGCTTGTAAGCATGATAACTTTTACATCAGAGCCGCATAGCTGTATGTTAGTTCTTAAGTTCTTATATGCTTCGTTAGCTCTGTAATCAAGCTTTCTTAAGCGTTCTATGTTAATCGTCTGCATATCTTTTACACTCCTGTTTACTTGCTTCTTTTCTTCTTTGTCTTTCTAGACTTTTTATTCTTTCCCAGACCATCATCCATCTCTTCTGATATAGGAATAACTGCAAGTGTGCTAAGATCAAAATACTTCTCAACATCTTCAGTAGTTTTAACCGTATCATCTAACATTGACCTGATTATTATAACGGCACATGATAACACTATACCTAACGCTAAACCTATAAGTGTCCATTTCTGTACTGTATCAACTGCCGGTTCTTCTGACATCGAACCTTCTTCGATAACATTAACCTGCTCTATCTTCATGATATCGCATATCTTCTTTGATGAAACCTGCGCCACCTTATCAGCTATATCCTTTGCTCTTTTAGGATCATCACTTGTGACTGTTATCTGAAGTACTCTGGTATCTGATGGTGTATCCACAGATATAGTTGACGCCAGCTCAGAGGCTTTCATGTTAAGCCCAAGTTCTTTAATAACCTGATTCATAACTGGTGCGCTTGTAACAAGTATCTGATAATCTTTTGTAAGCTGTGTTGAAAGCTGTACATCCGACAATGTAGTTGCACTGTCGTTTGCTCTGTTAAGGACATATAGCTTAGTTTCTGATTCATACTTAGGTGTTATAAGAAACTTAGAAACAAGAAAACCTGCAAGTCCGACTATAATACCTGTTGCAATAATCACCAATATCTTTTCCCATAATATTGATAATATATGTCCTATATCAATCTCAACTTCATCATTCTGAACATTATCTTTACCCATTTGCTGCATTCTCCATATCTAATATATATCTTTTTATTATATCGGCCACTCCTGCATCATCATTAGAAGGGGCAATATAGTCTGCATATTTTTTTACCTCAGGATATGCATTTTCCATAACAGCTGATAAGCCAGCTATCTTTAACATCGGTATATCGTTCATGCCATCTCCACATGCTATAAGCTCAGCTTCTGTTATATCAAGCTTTGCAAGCAGCTCCTTCAGCGAATTATCCTTAGCCACACCATATGGAACAACTTCAAGAAAATAATCCTCTGAATAGAAGGCATCTATCACTCCATGATATTTTGAAAGCAATGCCTCCTGTACCGGAATAAGCTTCTCGTGTTTTCCAACTACAAGAAACTTAGACACAGGATAGTTTACATAAACTTTCAGGTTATCTGTTTTTATGATTGCAGCTGCATTACAGAATGCTTCCTTTAAAACATATTCGTCTGTATCACTCTCTGATACAATCTTTCCATCTGAATAAGTTAATGCATATACATCGTTAGTTTTCGCAAAATCACATATATCATCTATACACTCTTTTTGGCAGTTGATGGCTTACTATAGTTTCTCCTGTCACACAGTCCACTATCTTTCCACCATTATATGCAAGTATATATCCTCCTTTATCAGGAAGCTTTAATTCATCTGCTATAGGTGTTATTCCAAAAAGCGGTCTTCCAGATGCAAGTATAACCTTTACACCAATATCTATCGCTTTATCTACTGCTTCTATATTCTTAGCAGGTAATTTTTTATTATGATCTGTAAGTGTTCCATCAAGATCAAGTGCTATTGCTTTGTACTTCATAACTTCTCCATCATACCGTCTTTATATTTTTACCAATAGAAACTTTAACATATAAATGTATGAATTACAACTTATTAATTAATTCTCATCTGGTCAAAAGCACCTGATATGTCAAGCATACCATAACCAGCTGTTACATTTGGATATTGCTCACTGTTCTGCCTTTTAGCGCCTCTTATCAGGTATGATTTAATCTCCGTATTTCCGATTACCTCCCTGTTTTTATTAGTCACACCCCAGCTTAAAAACAGTGCGGCCGCTCCTGCTGCATGTGCGGCTGCTATACTTGTTCCTGACATTCTTTTATAGCCTTTTACGCCTCCAACACCATATACATCGACACCCGGTGCCACTATATCTGGTTTTACCCTGTTATCAGCTGTATATCCCCTGCTGCTGTTTATATCACTTCCACCAGTATTATGATTATATGCTCCAACTGTTATTACCCTTGCAGCACAGGCTGGCTCTACTAATGTTATATCAACATCGGATTCAAGAAAATACGCATCTGAGGCACTAAGAAACCTAGGCGTTATCCACGCATTAAAATATCCTGGCAGGCTGGTAAGACTATAAATAAGTACTTTCCATACTCCCTCCGCAGGACTTTCAAATCTCATAAATATTATTTCCTGCCCTGCAACACTTTCTGTTATCTGATAATCAACATATATTCTTGAATTCTCAAGTAAAAAGGCATATTCACTGCTCATCCCTATTCTTGCTGGTATACGGGGTATAATCTCGCCCGTTGGCGAGACTATGGATACAGAAAGAACATCCAGGCTTTTTGCCCATATTTCTATAACAAAACCCTTTCCTCTTTTATCTACATTAATCTCCATAGATTTGCTATCTGCTGCTATACCTGCATACCCACTAAAATGTGTTCTGCTTACAGCCTCATTTCCTGCTGGAACAACAACGCATGTATTCGTAAGCTTTGTATATGCATCAAAAACATCTGCAAGTGGTGTTGCTCCTGTTCTTGAACCAGAACCGCTCCCAACACCTGATATTATAACAAGCGGCTTATTTCTTCTCTGTGCATAATCCTTTAGAAATGTTGCTGCAAGCATTATATCGCTTTCCTGAAAAGCTGGCACATCATCTTTTATATAAAAATAATCCCTTAAATATCTTTTTTGGCACCTTTAAGCTTAACACATACTATATCTGCCTCTGGTGCAACACCAATATAGCCGTCAGTATATGATGAAGCTGCTATCCCCGCCATAAAAGTACCATGTCCGTTAATATCCGGCTTTTGACGTGGCTATATGGATCTTCTCCGGCTTCATAAGCCCGTATGGCAGTATTTATCGCATCGGCTTCATACACTCTTTGCTCTTGCACCTGTATCTTTTTCCATTGCCTTTCTTGCTATGCTTCTTAATGCATCATCTGTAAACTCAAGCTTCACCTCATCAAGCTCTAACAGCTTCTGATACTGCTTAAGTATGGCATTCTTAGGCTCTTTCATAATCTTTACAAGCATATCCTCTGTAAGTCCATCAAGCGAATATACGATAGGAAGTCTTCCTAAAAATTCTGGTATCATTCCGTATTCTCTAAGATCATCAACCGTCACATAAGACATGATGTTCTTCTCATCATCATATTTATCTTTAAGGTCAGCATTAAATCCCATTGAGGATGACTTATTAAGCCTTGTCTTGATAATATCCTCAAGATCCGGAAATGCACCACCACATATAAACAGAATATCCTTCGTGTTAACAGTTACCTGTGGAACCATTGCATTCTTACTTGTCGCACCAACAGGAACTTCAATCTCACTGCCTTCTAACAGCTTTAACATTCCCTGCTGTACAGACTCACCACTTACATCTCTGCTTCTGGTCTCTTTCTTCTTGGCAATCTTGTCTATCTCATCAATAAATATAATTCCATGTTCAGCTTTCTCTACATCATTGTCTGCTGCCAGTAAAAGCTTAGAAACAACTGACTCTATATCATCTCCGATATATCCTGCCTCTGTAAGTGTTGTTGCATCTGTAATAGCAAGTGGCACCTGTAATATCCTTGCAAGCGTCTTAACAAGATATGTCTTACCACTTCCTGTAGGTCCAATCATAAGCATATTAGACTTCTCAATCTCAACGTCACCCAGAATCTTAGCATCTGCTGAAACTCTTTTATAATGATTATATACAGCCACCGACATTACCTTCTTAGCATAGTCCTGACCTATAACATACTCATCTAACTTTCTCTTAATCTCATGTGGTGCAGGCAGCTTAGAAACGTCAAGCGCTGGTAACTCCTTCTTATTCTCTTTCTTTTTCTTAAGCTTCTGCTTTTCTGGAACCGGGTCTGAATCCATAGCGCCAAAATTGCCAAACATGCCCATTCCAGGCATGTTTGACATCTTCATCATATCTTCATAATTAATTCCGCTGCTGTTAATTGAATCGAATGTTCTTTGCATACAATCCTGACAGATGTATATATTGTTAGGCATAACAATCATCTTACCAGCTCTTGATTCTGGTCTTCTGCACACAAAACATATCTTCTCATAATCATCGGAATTCCCATTGTTATTCTTATTAATATCCTTATCCTCTGTCATATTCTCATTGGTATTATCCATAAATATCTACTTGGAATATATCCTTAAGATGCCTTCTTAGAGCCAAACGTTACCTCTGTGCTCTTAAGAACATACTCGCTTCCTTCCATATGATAATAATCTATAGTTACTTTTTCACCTGCCTCATAATACTGAAGCATGTTAGTAAGTCCTGACATAGTAGTAACTGTCTGATCATCAAATCCGACAATTATGTCATATGTCTCTAATCCTGCCTTGTCTGCTGCTGAATCATCAGCTACAGTTCTTATAAGAATACCTACAGGATATCCATAATATGATGCATAATTACTTGTAATATCTACTGCTGCAATTCCAAGGTATGCTGCCTTATCTGATGAAACCTTGTTTCTTGTCTGCTTAGTCATTAATGAATCGATAATATCCTTAACATTAGAGACAGGAATTGAATAAGCCATACCTTCTACACCATCACTGCTTGTTTTTGCAAAGTTAATAGCGATAACCTTTCCTTCTGAATTAAGAAGAGCTCCACCACTGTTACCAGAGTTAATCGCTGCATCTGTCATAAGAAGTCCTGTAAATGTTACATTGTTGACTGTAATTGAACGGTCCTTTGCACTAATTATACCAGTTGTAACTGACTGGCCTTCACCTAATGCATTACCAATGGCAACAACCTGCTGTCCAACTTTAATATCTGATGAATCTTCAAGTTCTGCAATTGCAATATTAGACGCTGTATCAGATGAAATATCACTTAATGATACTGCGGCTACCGCAATATCCTGATCTGACTTAGAACCCTATTATACATATCCAACACTCCTTTTTGTAGTTTTCTATAGAAAATGTGGTCATATATATTTTACCTGTATATGAAATATAAAATGAACACATTTCGTTTTCATACGTTTAGTATATTCACGAAATGTGTTCATATTGTGTTTTACTTGTTAAGAAAATCTGAACTATCATTTATTCTTTAAGTGATTCCTTAAAACTTTCTGATACAGCCTTAAGTGCTTCCTCTTCATCACTTCCATCGGCTGTAAGTGTTATCTCTTCACCACATTTGACACCTGATGCAAGTATTGAAATAACACTTTTTGCATTAGCTGTCTTACCCTCACCATACTTAAAAGATATATCAGACTTATACTTAACAGCTTCATTACACATTGCTCCGGCTGGGCGAAGATGTATTCCAAGCTGACTGGTTATTAAAATATTCTCACTTACCATAACAATCCTCATTTCTATGCATATCTTTACGCATTTAATTAAACTTATATATGTGTACTATCTTGTAGTTGTCTGTTGTGTCTGGCTGCTGCTATTGTCAACTGTTGTTTCCTGCTGTTTAGCAGACAACGTAAGCTTCACTGAGCTGCTTCCTAAAACACTGCAGCCATCTGGCACACTCACACTTACATCTACACTATGTGTTCCAGCTGATAGTCCAGCTGCATTAACATTGCATGTTATATCTGTAGCACTGATATTTTCTAATATCGTTCCTGTTCCGGATATTATAACATCTATACCTGTTCCTTCAATCACAGCATTATACCCTGATGATACGTTTTTAATCTCTATCGCATCTGATGATATGTGAACTGTCTTTGTTGAAGCTTTAGATATCTTTATAGTAACCTGCAGTCTTGAATCAGAAACTATCTTAACACCAGAAGGCACATAGTCTGTCAGCTTGAATGTATACGTCTTATCTTCGCTAAGCCCATCTACCGAAACGGCTGATGAAGGAATAGTTATATTATCTATCTTTGATAATGCCTCCTGCTGCCCGCTTATAACAACCGAGGTCTGGCTAAGACTTGTACCCGTTACAACACAATCCTGTGAAGGTGTTCCACTTGTTTTTACTACTACTGGTACAGTTTTTGTTCTTGCCATCTCTACTATCACATCTGCTGTTTCTGATGACATTTCAAGTTCTTCATTTGCTATTATATTTCCATCTGAATCATACATATTAATGTCTGACTGGGTATTAACCGTTCCTTTGGCACCAGATACATCAACATCAACTCCGACTGAGGCAACCCCTTCAACTAAAGATGTTGGACCTGTCACTTTAATATATGTTGGTGATGTTGTTGTTGATGCAACGGCATATCCATTTGCCGGAGTGCCTGTTGTATTAACATTCACAGCGTATGTGTTTGTATCCCTGTTTTCTATGCTTAACTTAAGAGCTGATGTTCTTGGAACAGCTTCAACGTTATTAAGCACCTGTCCATCCTTGACCACCTGAACCTGTATATCTACATAATCTGTAAATGCAGTAACCTTACTTAAATCAGCTGTTGCAGCTATATCACTTGTCTTAAGATCTGTAACCACACTTTTTGGTCCACTTACTGTAACAGATATCTTACCTCCATCAACAACCTCAAAGGTATAATTCTTTTCAGTAAGACTCTGTGTATTAACCAGCTGAACTGTGATATTACTAAAAGTATAGCTAGTGTTTGGATCATATATATTAACAATGACCGTCCATAATATCACCGCAAATACTGCAGATACGATTTTCAGGCTGAGATTATTAAATATCTTCTCTTTCATGCTTCAACCTGCCCCTCCATATCTTAAATGACTTGACATCTATAGTTCTTCTTCTGATATATTCAAGTTTATTCTTCAGTGAATCAGAATCTATATCATGTATAAGTTCTCCACCAAATGCTACAGATACCTTACCAGTCTCTTCTGATACTATGATGGTCAGGCTATCTGTTGCCTCACTTATACCAACACCTGCCCTGTGTCTTGTTCCAAGTGCTTTGCTAAGATTACATTATCTGTGAGTGGAAGATAACATGTTGCAGCAACAACCCTGTCTCCCCTTATAATAACAGCTCCATCGTGAAGCGGCGTATTATGCTCAAATATATTGATAAGCAGCTGGCTTGTCACTATACCATCTACAGGTATACCAGTCTTTATATACTCTTCAAGAACCATATCCTGTTCAATAACTATAAGTGCTCCTGTCTTTACAGCTCCCATCTTATAACAGGCATCTACAATCTCATCTGCTGTCTTAACACTGAAGCGTTCATCTTTATCACTGTTATCTCCAAAGTTAAAGAACCTGAGCATAAAGCGTTTTCGTCCAAGCTGTTCAAGTGCACGCCTTAATTCTGGCTGGAATATAATAACCAGTGCTATAATACCGACACTGATTGTCTTTCCTGCTATCCATAAAATAGTTTTAAGGTTGAGAAGATACGCTACAACCGCAAAAAAGAGCCACCACTATTATGCCCTTTTAAAAGTGCCCATGCCTTGGTGTTCATAATCCACAACAGAATATTATATAAAACTACTGCAATAATAATAATCTCTATAACATCTGTCCATGTAATCCTTGGTATATATAATTTTGAAAAGATAATTCTGTAACAGATTACCCGATGTTGTCACGTTCTCACCCCTTTTTATATTAAGATGTAAGGCTTAAAAATATTCTGCCACTTACTGATGTAAAGGTAGCAAAAATATTCTGCCACTTACTAATTACTTGTCAATAAAGTATATATCATCTTCTTCCTCAGTTGCTGCTGTTGTAGACTTTGACTGTCTTACATCACTTATATCTGAGGCTTTTTTTGTCTTTCTTGCATTTATCTGCTTTACTCTAACATCCTCTCCGGCAACATTTATCTTAGGTACTGCCTTAACATAGTAATAGTATTCATCATCTTCGTACTGTACATACTCTGTTCTTCTGAAATCTACAGCAAAGAATAATATATTACATATATAACCTGCAAGCGCACCTAATATAACACTGATAACTATCAGTATAATATTAAGCCCTGTTTTTAAAAGTATTTCTCCTAATACAACAACTACAAACTGAGCTACACTTCCGATTGCTATAGCATAGCCCCATGCATAATCGATCTTAAGCCTTCTTACTATATATACAATAATAATCGTTACTGCTAAAGCAGCCATAACAAGAAAAAGCTGTTTATTCTTAACAAGACTTTCTATAAGATATGAAACCTGAAGCATACTCTCTGTAAGTGACTTGTTAGTAACTGCTGTTTCATAAACACTTGCTGTATTGATTATATAGTATATGATCACACCAAAAGATACCGGAACAACTGAAATCACAGATGAACACAATCCAACAGCAACAGGTAATACAAAAGGCATCTTAATCCAGCACATAAACACAGTTAATATCAGAAGATATCCTGACTTAGATGCAAACCTGAAATATAAAAGATACATAAGAAGAACAACACAAAGTGCTATAAGTGCGAATTCAACTGATATGGCATACAGATGTGCTACCATAAACAATGATAACATAACAATAGTAAAACCAACCGGTAAAAATGCACATATAACCGATATAAGTATTGCAATAACCGGATTATTCAGCTTCTCCATATATCCTATGCTTGCATTCAGCATAACGAATGAAACAAGCGCCACAATAAACTTTAACGCAGGAACAAGATATGTATCATACTTATTATAAAATCTTCTAAACTTTTCTTTAAATTCTAATAATACTGCCATCACTTCCTCCACAATTATCTTTTTTTTCTTCTGGCCATTATAAAATCTTTCAAGCTTATTAAGCCTTGAAAAATACTTTTTTAAGCCCTTTTCTTGAATTCTCATACTGAAAGCTGTATACAAATCCTGCTGTTATAGCAAATATAACAAGCATAATTATATAGTATATTGCCACCTTTTTTCCAAAAGCAAGATAATCCATTGAATTAATATTCTCGACTAATCCTTCTGCGTTGCATAATACATACATAATAGCAACTATCGCAAAGGCAAGTGTTGTAGTAATCAATGTCTTTAATATCCCAAATGCGACATAATCACCCTTGAAGTATTGGCTGTCCTTAACATCCTTCTGCCTTCATTCTTCTCATATATTGCCATCTTGGTCATCATTTTGATTTTATTCTCATTAAGCAAAACATTCACCTCATTATAATCTACATAAGTTTTACATAAATATACCATATTTTATCTTAATTGTATATTACTATTTGCGAATGTCCACCTCTTGAAGCTGTGACTATTCTTACTTTTCTGTCTTCTACAGTAAATGTACGGTCCGTTGTTGCAGATACATAATTATTCCATACCTGATTGCAGCTTTCCGGAAGCAGCTGTGCTAACACACCTTTTATTCTTGCATCGAATCCTTCATTTCTCTGCTTGATATATATGATTGAAACATCTGGCTGTGTTATTATCTCCCCATAATATGTACCACCATCTGTGTATACATATACATTGGAATTAAAGCCTTCTTTGTTTAACACCTCACCTATATCACTGCTTGTTTTTCCGTCACTTCCTGTACTGTTACTGTTTTCATGACTACTTCCTGTACCGGCTGAATATCCGCTGTTGTTTCCTGTACTGTTGTAAGAATAGCTGCCATTATCACTGTAACTACTTCCTGTACCAGAACCAGAGCCTGCACTGCTTCCTGCCGGTACAGAAGATGATGGCTTAAGAATACTTCCATTACCTGTATATACAGTATAACCATTCTTAGAGCCTGCTGCTGCACTCTCTATTCCTTCTATAGCTATGGCATCTGATACATCACCAACTGTAGCAGTAAGTGCTGCTGTACCTGTTCCTTTGACAGTTACAAGTCCATCCTGTTTAACAGTCATCACATCGTCGTTACTGCTTGTCCATATAAGCGCCTTATCTGTATCTGCTGGTTCTACTATAGCTGCTGCCATAAATGTAGTTCCAACTGGTATAGCAGTATCATCCATAAGTATCTCTACTGTTGTTATCTCTTTAACTGCATTATTATCAGCTTCTGCATCCTGTGGCCTTAGATTTTTTTCTGTGTAAGAGTCATTCCAACTGTATTTTCTTTACTTTTATTATGTTCTGATATAACACCTGCAGTTATAGCTGCTGCAATGAGAACTAAAACAGCTATACCTGCTATTATGAAAACCAGTGGTTTAACCTTGTAATTCTTTTTTATCCTTCATACTTTAACATATCCCTTATTATTATATTTCAAAACTATTCTCATCTGTATATGAATATCGTGGGATTATCATCCCACGATAGTAAGTATAGCATATTTTATTATAATTTGAATTAAAATTTTAAAATAAAGGGATAAACCTTGAACATTACTGTGCTATTCCCGATATTCTTGATATAACACAATTAATCAGATATATTAGTATATATATTGTAACTATAGTAGCACCAACCGGTGTTGATGCAAATATTGATATTACAATACCAAGTACAGCACCAAGTACTGACAATACAGCAGCATATATTATTACAAGCTTAAAGCTTTTCATGATACGCATGGCCGATAATGCAGGAAATACAAGCAATGCTGTTATAAGAAGAGAGCCTACAAGATTCATCGCAAGAACAATAATAACTGCTGTTATAACTGCAATCACCATATTATAAAAGCCTGTATTTTTTCCCCATAGAACGGGTGAAATCCTCATCAAATGTAACAGAAAATATTCTGTTATAAAATATAACAAAAAAATGCTACTACTATTATAGAAGCTGCTATACACATAACAACCTCTGAACCCGTAAGCGTAAGTATGGAGGTTGAGCCAAAAAAGAGTAGAGCAGACATCTCGATACATTAGATGAAACTGAAAAAACATTTAATATAAGATATCCAACAGCCATAGCTCCAACTGATAGCATCGCTATAGCAGAATCCCCTTTAATCTGGGTGTTGTTTCCTGTTTTCAGCAGAAGAACAGCACATATGATAGTCACTGGCATAATAAACAGATTAACATCTGCTATCTTAAGAACTGTCGCTATCGCAAGTGCACCAAACGCCACATGTGAAAGACCATCACCTATGAATGAGAATCTCTTAAGCACAAGTGTAACGCCAAGAAGTGATGAACATAAAGCGATAAGCACACCAACAATAAGTGCATATCTGACAAATGGATATGACATATAAAACTGAAATTCCTGAATAAAATCTGACATTACTTATCATCTCCTTTAATCTTTCCTAAAACATCCGCCTTATCGCTGTTTAAGAACTCTTTCTTCGTTCCATAGAAACTGTCCTCACTATCTACATATAGAATATGCGTAGCATATGATACCGCATGAAGGTCATGCGAAACCATAATTACAGTTATCCCTTTATTATTAAGCTTCTTTAAAAGCTCATAAAAATCTGCTGTCACCTTAGGATCAAGTCCTGTAACTGGTTCATCTAAAAGTATAACCTTGGATGTGGCACACAGTGCCCTTGCAAGAAGTACTCTTTGCTGCTGTCCACCAGAAAGGTTACGGTAACACTTTTTCTTAAGTTCCCATATATCAAGCTCTTCCATCTTCTGCCTTGCAAGTTCTTTTTCCTTCTTTCTATAAAAAGGCCTGAATCCGCCTGAAGCAAGAGTGCCTGAAAGTACAACCTCCCAGACTGTTGCTGGAAAATCTTTCTGCACAACAGTCTGCTGTGGAAGATATCCAATCTCATAAGCCTTAAGTCCATCTGAATATGTAATATCACCAGATACTTTTTCTATAAGGCCAAGCATTGTTTTTATAAGTGTACTCTTACCGGCACCATTTTCTCCTAATACACACAGGTAATCGCCTTTTCCCACTTTAAAATTCAGATTTTCCACTACTGCCTTTCCATCATATCCCAAAGCCAGATTGTTACATTCGATATATGACATACAGGTGTCACCCCTTTTTTTTTCTTATAACAGGCAATATAATGATGTGAGTGTCAAAAGTGAATTTTTATACTTTTGACACTTACATCATATACTTACATGTTAATTATGATAATGCCTGTTTTAATACCGTAAGATTCTTTAGCATCACATTAATATAGTTATAATCCTCTGATTCTGATATCTTAACTGACTGCATTGAATCCATCTGCAATATTTCCTGATTCTTATCCTTTGTGTTATCTTTTATGGTCATAGCAAGCTTTTCATCTGAACCATCTATAGTAAGAATCGCTTTAGTTCCTGTCTCATCAACCTTGCCCGCAAGAAATGTTACAGTTTTAAAGCTCGCCTCTGTCTCTGCACTACATCCTGCAAATGCTGCATAATAATCAAGATTATAATCATCCACAAGATATCTGAAAGGAAATCTGTCACCAAATACTACTGTCTTAAGTCTTGCAGCACTTATAACTGACTCATATTCTTTATCAAGATCTGAAAGCTGTTTTATATATGCATCTGCATTACTCTGGTATTCTTCTGCATTATCTGTATCCAGCCCCTTTATAACATCCGTAAGCTTCTGTACAAGAATCTCTGCATTCTTTACCGACAGCCATATATGCTCATCATATTCTATTTCATCTGTTTCTTCATGCTCTCCATGACTATCCTCAGAAGCTGTGTGGCTATGTCCATGTTCATCATCCTGCATTCCTTCAACAACCTCTTCCTCTTTGGCTCTGTCACCAAGAAGCTCCATCATATTTACTTTTTTTCATGTTCTTGTTAACTGTTTCCCTTACAGCATCAAACACCCATGCATCAGATGAACCACCAACATAAACAAACATATCTGCTGAGGATATCTTTGCCATATCCTTTGCTGATGGCTGATAGCTGTGAAGATCTGCTCCACCATCCACAAGCAAGGTCAGGTTGAATTCTTCTGATTCTTCCCCAATAATATTCTGTATCCAGTTATACTGAGGATAAGTTGTACATACTATATTAATCTTCCCATTATTCTGTACATTTCCCTGGCAGCCAGTAAATGCAAACAATGAAGCTGCCAGTATTACACATAACATCAATAATTGCAGCTTTATTAACGATAACCTTTTCTTTAAAAATCCCATATAAAATCCTTTCATTCTAATTTTTTATAGCTTTATTTACAACTCTTTATTCTGTTTTTTACAATCAGCACATAAGCCACACAGCGTTGAACCATTACATTCAAGTGTGAATCCATACTGCTTCATAAGAAGTTCTCTTATATCATTCATAAAATCGCAGTCAAGATGCATAACCTTGCCGCATTTCCTGCACTGCATATGCAGGTGTTCGTCACAGTTATGATGTTCGTCTGATATTCTATAATAATAATTCCCACTATTAGCCGTCTTGAATCTTACAAGAATATTATGTTCTATCATCCGGTCTAAAGTTCTGTATACAGTTGACTGATTAACATCTATATTGTTGTTCTCAAGATAATGATATACATCTGCCGCACTAAAGCTTTTTTTTCTGATTCTGCAGCTTAAGATACTGCTGTATTTCGTGTGTTATCTTTGTGTTATAGTTTCTCTGCATTATGCGTATCCTTTCATAAGCTTCACTAAACTTTCACTAAACTTTTTCTGTTATGTATGCAAAATATTATTGCAAATATGCAAATCATTTGCATTTTGCATATTATCATTATTGAAAGAGCGTGTCAACTTATTTTTTTTTGTACCTTAAAAAAAAATATATATCAGCGTAACATATCTTTATAATGTCTGCCTTAAAATCAATTTCTAACTAAATTATATTTGTTGTCAACTATATTATCATAGTCCTGATAGTGTTCTCATGACAAGGTCCACATCTTTATTCTCCAATTCCTGGATGATATGAAGATAAGTTTTCTGCGTTGTTGTCATGCTTGCATGACCTAATCGCCTAGCCACACTTGCTATGGATACTCCTGCAAACAAGAGCAATGATGCATGCGTGTGTCTTAAACCATGTATCGAAATCACCGATATATTACATTGTCTGCAATGTCTTGTTAATACATCATTAACCGTCGAATTATATATTTTATTTTCTCCTACAAATATAGGTTTGTCCTCAGGCATGCCTTTAATCAATTCAGAGAATTTAACAACTATCTGCCAATCTATCTGTATCTTTCTTACAGATGACTTGTTCTTTGTTGGAAGGAAACCACCTTCCCCTTATAATCCCATGTCTTACTTATTGATAATGTCTGCCTTGCAAAGTCGAAATCCGCCGGTGTAATTGCCAATGCTTCTGAAAATCGCATACCTGTCTTTGCTACAAGAAGAATAAACCAATCCCAGTTAACAGTTTCCTTTATATCCAGATGTGCAATAAGCGTGTGCAATTCAAACTGATTAAGATACTTTATCTTCTTTACTCTTGGCGTCTTCCCCTTAATAATAGCCTTCCTTGTAGGATCTCTGTCTATCATCCCTCATCTACAGCATCAAGTATGGCTCCCTTTAGCTGATGATGAAAATCAAGTGTTGTCTGTCTTTCATGCTCCTTTGCATAATCATTAAGCAACTGTTGATAAGCCGTCCTGGTTAATTGTGACACCTTTAACTCAGGTGCAAGCTTTTCAACCCATTTCTGTGTCATAATATATTTAGCCATAGTAGCTTCTCTTATAGCATCCTTCTTATATACATCAACCCATTGTCTATAATACTCACAAAAAAGCTGATCCATGCCTGCATCTGCCATATCTGTAACCATAGAATACCTCCATTTCTTATTACGCAGAAGGATATACCACCTGCTATAATATGTGTTTTATTAATAGCTGCACTTTAAGAATAAGATACTTACGCTGATATACTTTTATTGCCATAATAACTAACACTAATAATCAAACATATATAAAGTCTGAGATTATTTATTGAGCATATATAAAAAGATGATATCTATATCATAACCCCTGATAAATACAAAACATCAGGTTTCATAATACCGATATCATCTTTATTATTTAACGCCCCGTAAGAGGTTTTATTTCTTCCTCTAATATTTTGTAATTCTTCTATTAAACGTTTGTAATATATAAATTTAGGTACTTTACTTTCATTTACAGAAATATACTGGTTATAATTACCAGTTACTTTAATAGCACTTTCATTAGGAATCTGCCCATTTCTATAATGCGTAGCCGCATACATAACGTCCTCTTTAGATGCATGCCATACAGCACAGAAATCATTAACAACCTTGTTCACACATGTTGTTTTCATGTTCTCAACTATATTTAGAATTGACTGTCCCTTGTACTTACTATCATCATTCTCTATATCATCTATAATGTTAAACATAATATCTGCAACCTTAGGATTATCCTTATGAAGTTTCCTCCACATACTGTTTAGCTTCGTCTATTTTTCTCTGCCTTTCCTGTGAATCAACATCCTCATCAGGTGTTACAATATTCTGGATAAGATGAATAATATATTCATAATCTATCTTTGTGCTGCTATATGCCATAAGCTCATATTCTGGTTGATATCTGGCATATCCGGTCCATCCTTGCCATCATCTGGTCTGTTTGCCTTAATCTCCTCTAAAGCATTAATATAATGTCCCGCATAGTCATCATATTCCTCCTGTGTTATACCATATTCCTCCAGCAGATTGTCATCATACTTAGAAAAAGACTTAAGCTGTGCAAACAATCGGTCAAAGTTCTGGAACACCTTAACAAATGCTTCCTTCTCTTTTAATGACATAGCAGACTCATCCGATGGTACTGGTACCAGTCCCTTAAGTGCTGCAAGTGCCCTTCTGAAAGCTGGTTCAACCTCTTCCCACTCTGCAAGAATTGTTTCGTTTGTTCCACCTGCTGAATAAAGCTTCACCGCCTTATCAACGCTGTCTTTAAATAAATGTGGTGCCTGAAATGTCACTATCTGTCCATATGCCTTATTCTTGTCAAATATGCGGTTAGTTCTTGAAAATGTCTGAATGAGATCATGTGGTCCCATAGGTTGTCTGTCTATAAATATAGTTGAAAGACAAGGCGCATCAAAGCCCGTAAGCAGACGATCAACGACTATAACAAGGTCAAGCTGTTCACTACGCCTTTTATACAAAGGGTTCTTTCTTGCAAGTCTGTTATTAAGGTTCTCATTATATAACTGAATCTGTGACAAATCATACTGTTTTCCAAACATCTTATAGTAATCGTCTAACGAGTTCTGCATTTTCTTCTGATTAACCTGTGAGCTTTCCTCATTCTCCGATACAGAATATGTTATAGCAAACTTAGGAAAATCTGGTAAAACCTGCTTTATCTTTTCATCTATCTTAAGTGATGCTTCGCCATTCTTTACACGTGTAAGCAGATCATAATATTTCTGTGCCTGTTGTATAGAACTTGTTGTCAGAATACCCTCATACGTTTCACCCTTACCATTCTGAAATCCAAGCTTATGATAAGATTTATTCAGAATAATATCCAGAACCTTCAACATATGTTTCTCATTATCATACAAGCTGCTATCAGTTTCATCCAGCATATTCTTAGGTCCATCATGTTCTACCTGAAAGCCCAGAACTGCTCCGTCGTGTATAGCATTCTGTATAGTATACTTATGAAGGCATGCACCATATAATTCTTCTGTTGTACGTGGCAGATCTCCCATCTGTGGATAAGGATTCTCTGCAAATCTAGGTGTTCCCGTAAATCCAAACCATAGCGAATTACCGAAAAACCTCTCCAGCTCTCTTTTAGTTCCCTGGTGTAACTGCTCTATGACATTCATCCACAACAAATGCTATCTTAAGTTTTCTTATTTTATTGTATTCCGCTGTATCCTCTTCTAATCTTCTTGTTATAAGTCTTTGCAGCTTCTGAATTGTTGTAACAATAACCTGTCTGTCTTCTGACTTTAACTTTTTCTTTAAATCCCCCACGTTAGAGGTTTCATCAACATCTACAAGGTCATTGTTAGCATATGCCTGAAACGCCATAGTTGTCTGTGTATCAAGATCTTTTCTATCTATAAGAAATATCGCCTTATCAAGAGCTGGAATATCCATCAGCAGATTTCTTGTTGCTTTATAAGATGTAAGTGTTTTACCAGAACCTGTTGTATGCCATACAAAGCCTGACATACTATGCTTTGATGCAGCTCTTATAGCTTCAATCGCATGTATCTGATAATGTCTTAATAATATAAGTTTCTTCGCTTTCTCATCCAATACCGTATATCTGGCTATCATTTCGTGAGCCTCTGGTATACGCAATACACATTTTGCAAAATCTATGTAATTCGTTACAGGATTGTTATCTTTATCAAGCCATCCACTTATAAACTTAGAATTAAGCTCTGTGTCACTCGCTGCCGAAAAATACTTAGTATCTACACCGTTACTGACAACAAACATCTGTACGGCTGAAAATATACCAGTAAACTTTCCCTCTCCAACATATTTCTTAATCTGATTAAATGCTTCCATATAGGAATGCTGCTTATTCTTTAATTCTATATGAATCATAGGAAGTCCATTAATAAGTAGTGTAACATCAAACCTTCTATTTCTTGATGAATCTTCGCCTGATACATCATCATCTGATGCTAACGCACTATATTGGTTTATAACCTCGTATACACTACTTCCACCAGCTATATGCTCGTGATTCATAACTACAAGATGAATTCTTTTAGTATCTCTTTGCACATGTACCTGAACCTTGCCATTCTCCCCTACAAGCCATTCTCCTGCCTTATAAAATGATGAAAACTGAAGCTGATTCTTAACCTGTTCAAACTCTGCATCAGACAAACTTTCTCCATCTAGTCTGTCCTTATTATTCTGCTCAAGAATATATCTGAAATTATTCCACAAATCTTCTTCTGTTTTTATGTCCGGTCTATATGTCCATTGAGATTCGCCATATACAAGCTGTTCTATAAGCTTGCTTTCTATTGCTGACTCTAATTCTGCCATATGTAATATCCCCCTTTAGCCTCTGTCTGTTATGCTATAATCTCTTCTCATAATTATAATATAACTTGGTGAAAAACAAAGGATGTTGGGGAAAATAATATTATTATATCCTACACTAATCTATCGATAACACTAGATTATGATGGCATTTAATAAATATATATTCAATTATTGATAGGATACAATTAATTGGGAACAGCGTAAGTTTCTGTGATTTTATATGGGATGCTGGAAAAAGGAACAAAAGAAAACCTTAATTTAGTGCCATACGCAATAACAAATGAACATGGATTTATCCCTCAAAGCGAAGCTCATGATGAGTTTGGATACATGAAAGATACAGATAGAAGAGCGTACAATATTGTGGAGCCAAATTCTTTTGCATATAATCCAGCAAGAATAAATGTTGGATCTTTGGGATACTATGAAGGTACTGAAAATGTGATAGTTAGCTCACTTTACGAGGTTTTCAAGACAGCAGAGTATGTAGATGATCGTTTTCTATGGCATTGGTTAAAGTCACCTGAATTGCCAAAGTGGATTGGTAAGTTGCAGGAAGGGAGTGTAAGACTTTACTTCTATTATGACAAGCTCTGTGAGTGTGTTTTGCAAATGCCTTCTGTAGAAGAACAGGGAAAGATTTCAAAGTATCTTGATAGCTTGGACCACCTCATCACTCTTCATCAGCAGAAGTAAATTATTAAATCTATCAAAACTACTTTCGATGATGAAGAGTGATGAGGTGATCAAGATTGGAGAAATACTCTCCAATTAGCCTTTGTTCTTCATAGTCAGGGTGTCATTGTACTTACAGCATTTATTGTTGCATTTTTGATAAACTTGGCACCCCTGTTGATTCATCTTTTGCTTTCCAATTAATGTTTTGAAAAATGCCGTATACAAAATTCAAATCATGTTTTTCTCTTGGAACCGCATAAAATAAGGTATCTACAGTCCAAAATGGTGCTCTCAGAATATATGGATTGTCTATTGTACCTTTTCTTCCGATTCCAATAGCATCTTCGTCATCAGACAACGCTTCACTTACCGATAACATATAACCACCAGTTCCATAGACTGGAATATCACCTTCTTCAAGGTGTTTATAGTCTCTGCCACTGCGTACATCGACAACATCTGATAACTTACGCTGTTCCCAAACAATAGTTTATTTTGCGCCATCATTTACCGCTTCATTGATATATTATGAAATATTTTCATAATATGCACTACTGTTATATTAATTTATCTCAGTTCCTCTCGTACCATCATTAACGTATATCCCAGCAGATTCTGTCCTCTCCATTTCGCTAAATCCAACCTTTGCGGATCATTCATTGAAAGTCCAATCCCCCATACTCTGTCTTTTACTGCACACTCCGCAAGTATGTCATTATGCGTTTGTAGCAACTTATTACAGAGAATATTATTTTGTGAAAATTTTGCTAACAACCCCTGATATACAACCATCTGACGAATTCCGCACCAAATACTGTCATTATATCCTTTTACCTGACGACCATATTCCTTAATTAATGCAACATCATTAGTTGATAAAATCTGCTGTGCCTTTTCTACATCTTGAAAACATATAGCCTTTTTATACATCATAAACTGTTCCACCGATGAATATTTAACTTCATTAACTGTAAAATCGGAAAGATACCAATTACTTAAAAAGCCATTTTCTTCTTCTGGATTATGAAAACAAATAATATTCAATCTACTACACCTACCTTTTTACAGCAAACTCAAGTTCCAAATCATGAAGCCCATGATATGCCTTTTTCAAATTTCTGCCTGAATAATATGTCCAAAATTCATTTCATCTTTGAATAAATCATACACATATTTTGGACTTTCCAAATATAATCCTGTCTCTTTATCTATAAGTTTTTCATAAATTTCTGAATTGTAAAATTTATTCATTGCTTCGTCATATTCTATACTCTGATCGGTACTAATCATATATACAATATCTTGTATCGAATATTCTAATAACTGATCTTTTTTACACATTTCTGTTCATCACCTTTCTCAAAAGTTTCACACTCTTTTCTGTATGAAAAGAATATTGCGAAGAAGTTTTTTTTTATAAATCATTCCCTTTAACAATGTTTCGAAATCTATGATTTCATTTTCATACTGTCGAAACAACAAAGCCATATTGTCATCTGCAACAGGACCTATAACAATATCATACTTGTTATCTTTGTTACACAAAACATCCTGTACATCTGTAAATTCCCTGCTTCTGTTATTCATCACAAATTTTGCCCATTCTTCCGTTGTTCGTGTACCGAAATCCTTAATTTTAAGATTATATAACTCCTTAAAATTATCATTTATCTCATAAACATTTAAAATCGGTGATTGTCCATAAATTTTTGCTACTCTTATCGCCATTTTTTGGCTTGTTCTTCAATATCTGTCAGATAAAATCCCTGACCAAAATCCTTGTATGGTCGGCACATTGCCGATTTATATTGTCAATTACTATATTACTTCCATGATATAATCTCATAATGTGCCTCCATTTTTTTGCATAAAATTCCCAAATCATCTAATATAGTATCAAAATCCAACGTATGTTCCACATCATAGTTTTCTTTAATAAAAGCTATTCCTTTAAATCGAAAAAGATACTGAAATGCCTCTTTGCTGCTAAGTTTATGCCTATTAGCAAATTCATTTACACATGCAACAGTAAAACCAATTTTTTCTTTTCTGCTCGCTCATTAAAACAACCACCTTCCTACATTTAAACATACCTAACCAATGCCCATAGTTTAATCGTATCGTAAGTCCTCTTATTTTTTATAAAAACATACAACTTGCCATATTTATCTGTTTTTGTTTTAATCATAATATGAAAGCTGATTTTTTTCTATATAAACATATTTTGTAACATGAATTTCTTAGCATTTTCGCAATTCATCACACTTCTGCTGATGAAGAGTGATGAGGTGATCAAGATTGGAAAAATACTCTCCAATCATAGTCTGCTCATCGTGAAACTGGTACTGCAAACTCTGAATTTGACACAAAATTCCAATCTGCTCTTGGCATTTTTGAGCCAGCAGATTGATTTGCAACATCATCAAATTGCTGCGTTTGAACAAGTCTATACAAGAAAGATTTATCTGTATCAATAGGTTTTAACACTTGCCACCAATCACCTACTGCAACGCCCGAAAAATCAGGATTTAGCCAATTATGAAGATATGGACGAAGCTTTCCATACAGTACTTCTGAGAACCGTCAAAAACAATTCCTTTTTTGACAACCTCTTTTTGATTGACATCTTTATTTAATCGTCCTGCTTCTGTAATAACATCCTCATATTCCACACTTGGAAAATATCTTGACGATTCTTTGTGCCAGTCGACTCATCTTGATGCAAATCTCAGAAAACTTACGCTGTTCCCAATCATCAGTAAATCCCTCAAATCTAATTTCTGGCTTGTCAGAACCATTTTGAGGAAACATTTTTGCAGCATGTATTTTTTTAGTATAGTTAATTGTTCAAACTTTTTCTGATGAAGAGTGATGAGATCATCTACCTTTGAGAAATACTACCGATTTTTGCTTGTTCAGCAATACTTGGAACCTTGACTTCGGTATTTCCAACCAACTCTTTATTGAGATTATTTACGGTACTACCTGCAGCCATTGCTCTGTACTGAGCAAGCATTTGTTCAGTCCCTAACATCTGACAAAGAAACTTCAAATCATATCTTTTTTCTTCATCTCTTATTAGTAGCCAACCATCGTGAATACAGCCATCTATCGCCATTATATAAGGTCTACCGAAGCTCATTGAGTTCGATAAAATCAAATCACCTGGATGTACTTCTCTCGTCTTTTTCAATCCTTCCGGACGAATTTTTTCAGCTGTTTTTGTTATATAATTTCCTTGCTCAGGAGCATCACCAATCTTTACCCAATTCAATCCATTTTCATCATCAGTAATAAATGCATCTATTGGTCTAGGAGAGCCACCACGCTCAATTATGACTGTTTCGCCAAACTTACGCTGTTCCCAATCTCCATCAAACCCCTTAAATCTAATCTTAGGACTTTTCATCATTTTCACCCCTCAATCATACTAATAATATTGTTTAAAGATGCCTTTATGTTTTCATCCTCAGATGTTAGATTTTTAAGGAGTGACAAGAACTCGCCCTGTACTTTTTCTATCTCATCATCTGTTTTTTTCATGTCTGCAAGAAGCGTATTTATATCAATCTGTTCCTCCTGTTCGAAATTATCCACATATCTTGGAATATTCAGATTGAAATCATTCTTCTCGATATCTTCAAAGCTTGCCAGATAAGCTTCCTTATCTACCGTTTCCCTTTTCTTGTATAAATCAAGAATCTCATCTATGTGCTTATCTGTCATAGTATTCTGCTTCTTGCCCTTATCAAACTTTTTAGATGCATCTATGAATAATACATCTCTTCCATCCCTATGCTTCTTTAACACTACAATGCATGTAGGAATAGACGTATTATAGAATAGATTAGCTGGTAATCCTATCACCGCATATATATTGCCTGAACGCAGAAGCTTTTTCTCTTATCTTCCCCTCTGCTGCTCCTCTGAATAGTACACCATGAGGAAGTACGATTGCCATCGTTCCGTTGCTTTTCAGATGATATAATCCGTGAAGCAAAAATGCATAATCCGCTTTAGACTTAGGTGCAAGCACTCCATAATCACTAAATCTCTCGTCCTGTAAGAATCCCGGTGCAGCACTCCACTTTGCTGAATAAGGCGGATTCATAAGTACCATATTAAAGTCAGTCTCCTCACCTGTAGGCCAATCGCCATCTAATGTATCGCCATTACGCAGTTTCTGATTATCAGGTGTTACTCCGTGTAGAAACATATTCATCCTTGCAAGATTATAAGTTGATGTCATAAGCTCCTCGACCATAATATCTTATATATGCAGGCTCATTTGAATATTTCTTGGCATTAAGAAGCAAAAGAACCAGAACCCATACAAGGATCATATACAGAAAGTCCTTTCTTTGTTTCCTGTCCGTCAATAGCTATTCTTGTAATTATCTTTGATACAGCCTGAGGAGTATAGAATTCTCCGGCTTTCTTACCTGTTTCTGAGGCAAACTGACCTATTAGATATTCATATGCATTTCCAAGTACATCTGCATCAGAATTTAACAGATCAGCTTTATCTATTTCCTTTATAAGGCTGGATATTGTATCGCTCTGCTTCTGATCACCAGTTCCAAGTCTGTTAGAATACAGGTCAATATCTGTAAAAGATCCTGAAACAATGAATCACTCTGCTCTATATTATTGAAAGCCTTCTGTAACTGTTCACGGTTAAACATATTATTTCTTGCTGCATCTGCAAAGCTTGTATATGTCAATTCTGGCTCAATTACATAGTGACATTCCAACTTTATCTGTTCCTTTAATTCTTCTGCACTTTCATCCTGTAATATTTCCTTGTATGCATCCAATGCTGTTTTTAAAGTGTCTGGTTTCTCATCATATATCAGGTCATATACTTTAATCAAAAATGAATCTGACAAATATTTGTAAAACACGATTCCAAGCAAATAATCCTTATATTCATTAGCATCCATTTTTGAACGAAGTATATCTTCCCCACTCCATAATACACTTATTAAGTCTTTACCATTTTCCTGCTCTGCCATCATATTCTCCTCTACTGAATTATTTCCGTAATAAGACTTACGCTTTATTACAGCTTACATGTATTTTTATGATTATAACATAACTTAATAATAAGTGTCATCCTCACTCATACATATTCCTACGCATTCCTGCGCATTTTCTAGGATTTTGGGGATTTTTAGGAATAAATTTCTGGAAATATATTAAGACACATTTAGATGTGATTAATAAGAATAATGTCTTCTCATTAATATAGAAAAAAGAGGCACCGCACCAATTATTAGTGCGACGTCCCACATAACTGCTATTTGCTATTTGATATTTATTGTTTATATTATTTGATATTTATACTATATGGTATTCATACTATCTGATATTCATACCATTAAATATTTATACTATCTGATATTTTTACTATCTGATATCCATACCACTTGTATATTGTTTAATAAACTGTTCCCTTGCGCATGGCCTGCCGTAATAATAGCCCTGCAGATAATCAACCTGCATTTCATTCATTTTCTGGCACCATTCTTTTTTTTCAATACCTTCTGCGCATATCCTCGACGTTAATGCTATGTACCATCGGAATTATATTTTTATACAATTCATAATCCCTTTCATTATCCATTGCCTTTGCGGTAAAATCCTTATCCATTTTTACATAACTTGGATTCATATCACGAATGCAATGAAAATTAGAATATCCTGTACCAAAATCATCGATCACAAAGCTGATATGGTTCTCATCCAATGCCTTCCTGAACTTGCAAAATACCGGTGTCATATCCATAAATCCACTTTCGGTCATTTCAATACATATGGAATCCGGTTTTAAAGCATACCTTTTAATCACATCAATATATCACGCTCAACGTTTCCGTGCATAATCTGGACATATGAAACATTTATATTTATCCTGAAATCAGGAATATATTGCTGTATTTCACAACACAGCTTTGCTGCTTCATCTAATATATATCTTCCTGCCGGGATAATTAATCCGGTTTCCTCCAGTAATGGGATGAATTCCATAGGTGAAATAACCTCTGTATCTTCTCCGGATATCATAGAGAAGCGCATAAGCGCCTCTGCACCAATAAGCTGCTCTAAACCACAATCCACGATTGGCTGGTAATGCACATCAAAGCCCTTAAATCCGTTCATGACAGAATTACGGAGTGCTGCTACTATTCTTCCTTTCCGTAAAAAAAGTTCATAGTCATTCTCATCAAAAATATAGAATCCATTTTTTCCCATTTTTTTGGCTTTTTTAAGGACAAATGAAAATTTCTTACGGCACTCATCGTAGCCTTCACAAACTGTTACCGCATCCACAACACCAACAGAAATTGAAAAAAACAGCCTCGTAGTTTTCAGATACTATAAACTTATACAGTCTGTCATCTATTTTTTTCTTAAGCTCCGCGGCATATTCCCCAGCAGAATGTTCCAAATCAACAATCACATACTGGTCAGCTACAAGATGATATATCCTCTGACTATCAGAAAGACATTCCTTCATGCAGTCAGCTACACTTTTCAGAATATAATTGCCATAAACCGCTCCACGTGAACTGTTGATTGCTCCAAAATCATCGATTCCTATATGCATAAGAAATCCCTTAGAAAGGTGTTTCTTCTGAGAACGCATATATGCGTTAAATTCAATACCTCCAAGCAATCCCGTGATATTATCTGCTCTCCTCTGATTTCCTGTCTCATTCAGACAGCCAACCAGATATTGTGGTTTTCCTTGTGAATCGTCAATCACTATTCCACGACAGTTAATCCATACCGGCATGCCTTCTTTGTCCAGCCATCTGTAATGCAGATTATGTACTTTTTCTTTCCCTTCATATATAGCCGTAAGATGCTCCTGCAGCATCTTACGGTCTTCTTCATATATACTATCTGTAAAAACATCATTGGCAGCATCATTCATGACATTTTCTGATATCATAAACCTGTCCACAGCCGACTCAGACAGCTCTATTGTATTATTCTGCAGATCATATACAAACAGATAATCATCCATACATTTTGCGATTATTTCCAATAAAGTTTTCTTTTGTCTGCTTACCAAATACTTTAAATATATTCTCACTCACAACAAGAACCTTTCCTTCATAATAGCTTTATGATAAACCTTTAATCTTTAAAGAGCTTAAATCTGTTTACACGTTCATTCATCTTGTCTGCACCTTCTGCGAGGTTAATACTGATTGCTGTATTCTCTTCTGAAGATGCTGCAGTACCCTGTACTACACCTGAAAGCTGTTCAATACCCTGTCCAATCTGTTCTAATGACTCTGCCTGTGTATTAGCCTTCTCCATAGTATTCTGTGCCATTTCTGCGAATGAATCCATATCTGCAATAATCTGGTTAAAGGCATCTGCTGTTGTTCTTGTAATTTCATTACCCTTCTGAATCTCAACTAAAGTCTTATCGATTAATTCTCTTGTATTTACCGCTGACTTAGCACTATCTGATGCAAGCTTTCCTATCTGGTCTGCAACTACTGCAAAGCCTTTTCCTGCCTCACCTGCCCTTGCAGCCTCAATAGATGCATTAAGGGCTAACAGATTAGTCTGCGAAGCAATATCTTCAATATCAGTAATAATATTACCTATTTCCTTAGATATTTCTGTAATGTGCTCCATCTCTGTCAGAAGAATATTCATTTTTTCTTTTTCATTATTTGCTTTGTTTGCAGAAGCCTTTACACGTTCAGATGCATTCTTTGTTTCACTTGCTGTATCCTCTGCAAGATCAACAACTGTATCTATTGTGGCATTAAGTTCCTGAATAACTCCGGCCTGTTCCGTTGCACCATCTGATAAAGACTTTGATGCACTTTCTACTTCCTTGGCATTATGTGTAACCTGTTCTGCAATATTGCTTATTTCTGACAATGTACTGTTAAAACGCTTTAAAATGTAAACAAGTGAATCCTTTAATTCTGAAAAATCACCCAGAAATGGTGTAATATCATCACCATTTCTTGTTAAATCACCCTGTGCTATGAATTTAACCTCCTGTGAAATCTCACTAACATAAGCTGAAAGAATGCCCATAGCTTCCTTAAGCTTTGTAATTGTTTCACCAAACTCATCATCAGATTCATATGTAAGCATATCCACGTTAGACAGCTCACCCTTTCTAAGGCTGGCAACTGCCTCATCAATCTGACGTACTGGTTCTGTAATTGAGTCTGATATTATCTTTCCTATAATTGTTGCAATCACTGCAATCGCTAATCCTGTTATGATAATGACAATAAAAATAATTATTGTACATATATTAGCAATTACTTTTTGCCGTATCTAATTCCGCCTGAAAATCATCGCGTACTGAATTTAACTTTTCTACAAATTCCTTATTACTTTCATACACGCTTCCAGTCATAAGATTAGCAGCATCAGCCTGTTTGTTATCTCTACTAAGCTTATATATATTCTCTGAAGCTGACCTGTAATCCTCCCATGCAGAGCTTGCCTTTTCATAATCAGCTTTACCTGCCTGTGCTTTCTTATTTGAATTAATTATTTTCTCTAACTTAGAAGATATATCCTTTATCTGATTCTCCATATCATTAGTTTCTTTTTCACAGGCTGCCATAGCTGCTGTATCTGTTTCTACAAGATGCTGATACTGTTTGATTCTATATTTAGCAGTTATTGTTTGTAATTCTTGCAGACACTCAAGTGAAGGAGACCACACTTCCGTAATACTATGTATATTCGAACGAATCACTAATGTTGATATAAGCGCAACCATTACAAAAAAAGCTGTCATAACAAGCACTGCCATCCGATATACCTTTAATTTCGCTGCAACTCTTAAATTAGCTATCCAATTTCTTAACTTTTCCATATAGTTTCCCTTTCTTTTGTTTTTAAATTATATTGTAATAATAAACTTTTTCCGAATCACATTATAAAACGGCCAGACAAATTCCGATATTCTCCAGCCCTTACAATCCTTCTTCAAAAAGCTTTTTGTTAAAGATATCACAAAATTGTTTATATTGCAACAAACCCAAAAAAAAAATTTGTTTATTTTTTTAAAAGAACGCTTTACATATATAACCTAATATGGCATTTAAGACTCCCGCTATAGTAATCTTGCACTATAGCTTTTCTCTTTTTTACTCATATCTGCTAACATACTTAAGAGCCGGCTTTCACACCAGCCTCTTAACAACTGCCACGAATGCATCGACTATGAATATAGCAAGGGCAATCGCTCCTGCTGCCCCGATTGTAAGCACAAGACTTGATAGTGCCTCCTGTGTATCTGCTGTAAGCAGGTAATAAACCGTCTTATACATGCCCGCTCCCGGCACAATCGTAAGTATAGACGGAATAAGCGTTGTTGTTACCGGTGTCTTAATAAGTCTTGCAAGAATATGCGATATAACTGCCAGCACCAGTCCTGACACAAAGGTAGCCATAAGCATAGATGTATACCTTTCCGTATAAAGATATACAGCCCATCCTGCCATCCCTAATATTCCATTAACAACCAGACATCTTTTCGGTGCTTCAATAAGAACTGAAAAGCCTATTATTGCACCAAAAGCAAATATACTTTGTAATAGCATAATTCTCCATTCTTTAAATCACATTGACAGGCTACAATAATAATAATCCCACATATACTCCAAGGGCAATCATCGCCGCCTCTGTAAACGCCTGCAGTATATTTGCATTACCTGAAGCGTAATCCCCATGAAGCGTATCTCGTATGGCATTGGTTATGGCTGCACCGGTACAAGCACCATAATCGAACCTATGATTATCCTGTCGATATGCGAACCTATTCCAACGTGCACCATAACGAAAGCTATAACCGATATGACTATTGATGCCACAAGATCATTTATAAGTGGATTAAGTGCGATTTTCTTTCCGATATGAAGCCACGCTGCAAGAAATATTCCAACTATTGCCGTTGCTGCCATATCCTTAAAATCACCACCATACATCCCTGCAAAGAAAGCTACAACAAAGACTGTGCATATATCCTTAAGCCACCATGGATACTGGGATTTCTTAAGATGCTTGAGCTGTGAAAAGGCCTCCTCTAAGGATATAATCCTCATATAGAACTTTCTTGATATATCATTTACCTGGGCTATTACATTAAGATTGGTCGCGCCCTTATTCACGCGCCTTATAACTGTAAGAGCATCTATGGATGGATCATCAAGTGATATCATAATACCTGTTGACACTACAAATGCTTCACTTGTTTTAAGACCTGAGGTTTTGAGTATATAATTTATCGTTTCCTCTACACGGTATATCTCAGCTCCGCTCTCTAACATAATAGTCCCTGCAAGTGCCGCCGTATCAATAAGCAGCTTATAATCCGGCTGCCCTGTTTTCTTCACATCCGTTCTTGTAGTTTCTTTTTTTGTATCACCAGCCTTAACTGCCTGTATCATCTCTGCCTCCTCCTTCCTTATAGGTTCCTTGATAGATTCCTTACATCTTACTTAATATCTTCCTTAATATCTTCCTTAATATCTTCTTTAATGTCTTCTTTATGTTTACGTCGTGATTTTACATACTCTGCCTTTATCTGAAGGTATACTTCTTTAATTCGCAGTTCTTTATTCCAAATGACGAGAATTCCTCATTTGTCATATTATTGAAATATGATTCTACTATTCTTGATATGCCATTATGCGCTACAAGCAGATAAACCTTATCCTCACTGTCATTCTTAATATCATCAATAAGATTATATATTCTCTGGCACAGATGAAGCATAGTCTCTCCACCATCAAAATCATATACAAAGTTCATCTTTGCCTTTGCAAATTCTTCTCCATCTCTTGGTGTTGATTCATACCGTCCAAAATTCTGTTCTTTAAGCCTTATTTCCTCCCGGCAGGCTATTCCTGTCACCTCTGATATATGCTTTGCAGTATCTGCTGCTCTTACTAATGGTGAATACAGGATTTCATCTATATGGATATGCTCCTCTTTTATTCTTTTTCCAAGCTCTGTCGCCTGGTCATGTCCCAGACTTGTAAGTGCAATATCTGTAGCACCACATATTTTGTTTTCAACATTCCATATCGTCTGCCCATGTCTTGTAAAATAAAAATAACTACTCATGCCTTATCACCTCAACTCTGCATAATCTCTCCAGCATATCATCTGTCATATTGTATACCGCATCAATCACATAATTTCTGTAAGTGGCATTTCCATCCATATCATTAAGCCTTTTATATGCTGTCTCTCCACTTATTCCCATAACACAGACTGCCGCTGCCACAGCTTTGGCTATGCTGCCCTGTATTGCTGTATCATGCTCTTTACTTATGCACATATATGCTTTATCTGCATCTGTTTTATCCACATGTGCAGAGCCTGTATACACATTTTCCATGCTGATAGCTGCAATATAGGCTGTTATCAATGCTGAAAGCTGACAGCCAGATCCTGTCACCCTGCTCATCATAGGATGTCCGTTTCTTATACAATATACTGTATTCCCATCAGTTACTATATCTATAACACCAGTTATACACAACACAGCCCCTGTTTTTTTAGCAAATGCTTCTGCAAAGGCTGCCACATCATATATATTGTCCTCTGTGATCCGGTCAATATCATTAGCCTCCACACCTTTAGAGTGGTTAATGTCAGCCATTCCTGCTGCAAGTGCTTTTATTTCTGATATGTTTCCTCTTATGACAGTCGGACTTATCTCTTTTATTATTCTTAAGGCTGCACTGTTTCTGAAATCCGAGGCTCCTGCACCTACCGGATCAAGCACAACCGGATGATGAAGAGCTGCTGCACTTCTGCCAGCAACCAGCATCGCCTCAAGCTTATTCTCATTTAACATGCCTATATTAAGATTTAATCCATCACATATAGCTGTTATCTGTCTAACCTCAAGTGCATCCTCTGCCATGATAGCTGCACCACCACATGCCAGAAGTATATTTGCACAATCATTCATGCTTACATAGTTAGTTATACTATGAATAAGCGGCTTCCTTTTATGCACTATTCCAATAATATTATCAAACATGCTATTCTTTACTCCAACACACATTGTTATTCTATATTCTGCTGCATTTTCGCAAGCAGTCCAGAGCTTTTAAGGCTTAGAACTATCATTCCCGATATCAGCGCACCTACTGCTGTTGATACAAAAAACGGAAATACATACACATAAAACGCCAGATTGGCTGCATTCTTTCCCATAAGGAATATAGCAACAGGGTACGCACTAAGTCCACCTAATATAGAGGTTCCAGCCACTTCTCCTATCATTGTCGCTATAATGTTATGAAATCTTTTATACACTACGCCACATACTAATGCACCAAACATGCTTCCTGGAAATGCCATAAGGCTTCCTATTCCCAGCATATTTCTTATAAGTGATGCCACAAATGCTACCATGACACCATAACCCGGTCCTAAAAGAACTGCACAGAATACATTAACCATATGCTGTACAGGTGCACATTTGCTTCCAAACACCGGAAACGAAAACAGACTTCCTACAACAGCAGCAGCACATAATATACCTGCTATTGATAATTTTTTGATACTAGTTGATTTCACGATATAAACCTCCTTTTTTCCTGACCGGAAGCCTTATATATAATGCCTCTTCCATACAGGAATTCCATAAATCATTTCTTAAATCATTTTTTGTAGTATACCATATTCTTCAAATGTGTGATATATTAATCTATAAATATCAGGATTGCTGCATAATTCGCGCAATCCCCTGACAACATACGCAGAAATGGAGATTAGTGTGAAAAATAAGATTTTTCACACGCAAGATTTGTGCTTCGCACAAACTTGAGATGCGCTGAAAAGCAGCGCAGGAATGGAGGATTAACTATGTACGAATTCACTAATGACTGCCTTATAGGCATTAAAGAAATTGATGATGAACATGCAAAGTTATTTAAAATGATTAACGATGCAATATCTATGGGCAACGAGCTTGATGACATAGCTCCTGTCGCTAATAACCTTATATCAGGTCTTAAGGACTATGCTGCCACTCATTTTGCACATGAGGAGGCTTATATGGAAAGCATCCATGACCCTGAACTTGACCTTCAGAAAAAAGAACACGCTGCCTTTACGAGAAAGGTTAATGAGTTCTGTCTTGATACATCATCAAAGGAAGCAGCTAAAGCCTCATTTAACGAATGTATTTCATTCCTTGTACGCTGGTTATACCATCATATACTCAGTAACGATATGATGATTGGTAAAATGTGTACTCCTGTCAATAAGGAAAATGAAAGCTCTGCTGATGCTGATGGAAAAAAACTTTTTACATTTACTGATAAGTATAAAACAGGTATTGAGTTTATTGATGAAGAACATAAGCGTCTATTTGAAATAATAGATGAAACCTATGAGCTTATTCATGACCACTTTATCCATGATAAATATGACCAGATAATGTCTTTACTTGATCAGCTTAAGGACTATACTGAGTTCCACTTCCATGATGAAGAAGAATATATGAAGAGCATCCATTATCAGGGACTTGAGGCCCAGCAGCATGCCCATGCAGCTTTCATTGATAAGCTTGTTAATATTGATATACATGAGCTTGAAGCCATGGACGACAACCAGCAGCAATATCTGCTTGACCTTGTAAACTTCCTTGTAACCTGGTTAGCCAGCCACATACTTGGCGCTGATAAGAAAATACCTGCAAAACCAGCAGACAAATAAACACACTTACATATAAAAAATAGATTGTAAATATATCTTTTTATATTTACAATCTATTTTTTCTATTGTTTATAATATGATGTGAGTTTCAAAAGTCTAACCCCACATGAGCCCGCACATCTGATATAAGACAAATGACGATATTACATGCCAGCATTGTGCTTCTCAAAAAACTTCTTAGTTTCTGCCACTACAACTCCACTAAGTGCAAAAAGTGCAATCATGTTAGGGAGTGCCATAAGTCCATTGAATATATCCGCTATTGTCCATACAGCACTTACTGTCATATATGGTCCTATAAATACTGCTAATATGTATATCCAGCGGAATATCTTTACATGCTTCATATTTCCGTTACTTAAATATTCAAGACATCTTTCACTGTAGTAATCCCATCCAAGAATAGTAGTAAATGCAAAGAATACAAGACAAAGCATAAGCACAAAGGATGAAACCTGTGCAGGAAATGGCAGTCCATTCTGGAATGCATATGTAGTAACCTGGACACCCTGAAGTCCCTCTACCTGCCATGCTCCTGTTATAACTATTGAAAGTCCTGTAAGTGTACATATAACTATTGTATCTATGAATGTACCTGTCATGCTTACAAGTCCCTGACGTACTGGCTCTTTTGTCTGTGCTGCTGCTGCCATAGGAGCACTACCAAGACCTGCTTCGTTAGAAAAGATACCTCTTGCAATACCCTTCTGCATAGCTACAAGCATGCTTCCTACAACACCACCTGTTATAGCTCTTGGTGAAAATGCTGCTTCCACTATAATCTTAAATGCTGTTGGAACCTTTGTTATGTTAGTTATAACAAGAACTCCAACAAACAACACATATAATACAGCCATAAATGGTACAATAACCTGACTCACACTTGCTATTCTCTTAACTCCACCTATAAGAACAAGAGCTACACATACTGCAAGCACAAGAGAAGCTATAACAACTGACCATGAATATTCTCCTAAAAATGGGATATTCACACAATGCGAATTATCTGCATCAAAGAAGCCATTAACAGCACTTGATATTCCATTTACCTGACTGAACGTTCCTATACCAAAAAGACCTACACATACACCAAAAAATGCAAATATTTTAGCAAGCCATTTCCACTTCTTTCCCATGCCCTGCTCTATATAGTAAAATGGTCCACCCGAAGACTATGTCCATCTTCTGAAACAACACGGTACTTAACAGCTAAAAGTCCTTCTGAAAATTTAGTTGCCATTCCAAAAAATGCTGCCACTATCATCCAGAATAACGCTCCTGGACCTCCTGCGCATACAGCAGTTGCCACACCAACTATATTACCTGTACCTATCGTGGCACTTAAAGCTGTACATAGGGCTGCAAAGCTTGATATTTCGCCTTCGCCCTCTTCTTCATTCTTTATCATCCACCTTAATGCAAGAGGAAGCTTTCTTATCTGAAGCACACCAAGACGTACCGTAAGTAGTATACCACCTGCTATGATAAGAACCATAAGAGGTACACCCCAGACAAAATTATCAATTGTTGTAAGAACCTGATTAACTAAATTCCACATATGTCCTAACTACCTTTCTTTATTTTCATAAATATAAATGACAAATATCCGGTTATATGACTTTCTATGGAAAACTGACAAGCTTTTCAGCCTGAATGGAATACATGACCTTAAGATTATATCGACTTATATATAATATATATATACTTAATATATATATATATACTTATATAATAATAGAACATATGGCCTTCTCTGTCCTTTTGCCTGAGAGATTCATATACGCATGTATATGTTGCACCTTCGGCTTCTGTATTATATCAGAATCTCCAGAGAGTCGATCCATTTACAGTTGCACCAGTCCTTGACACTGGCACCTGAGAGTGTTACTCCTTCGGTAGACATCAGTCACTTTCCTGCAAACTTCATATCGAAATTGTCATAGACTAATATATATCTATTTCAGACATTTTTCAACATTTTTTTATAATAATTTTAGACAATAAGTTTTAGACAATAAATTTATTCCAATGAATTTATTCAAAGTAACGTCTTATTCCATCTATAAGGCCATCTCTTAAAGTCTCAAGCCTGCTGTCGTTATGATCTGAACATTGATTTCCAAGTTCTATATCAACTGATGGTATTGTGCTGTACGAGGTCTGTGTAAGATCTATCTTCATACTTCCCTGTCCGTTTATCTTAGCACCGTTGTTACTAAGACCTGCTATAAGTGCTTCACCTAACGCATTATGTTCCTGCCAATGTGAGGCAACTGGTTCCATGTCCTTTATGCCATCAGGAACAGCTATATAAAAGCACCCCTTATCATAGCTTAAGTTATCTCCATCCCAGTGAAGTGCTATATGGCAATCAGCTGCATTATTAGCTATAACTGTCCTCGCCACATTATCAAGCTGTACATCATCAGAATCCCTTAACATAAGTACATCATAGCCGTTATCCAGCAGTCCGTCTCTTAATATCTCTGCCATGCGGAGTGTTACCCTGCTTTCAGCAACACCATCGTTAAACGTCATTCCAGATGACACTGCTACAGCCATCGTTGAACCACTTGCTGTAGTTCCTCCTGTTGTCTTAGGTGAACCATCCGGATGACAGAATGTTTTTACTGTTGTGCCACCTACTGTACCATGTCCTGCATTCACTGCTACTGTTATGCCTTTACGTTCACTACTGCTTTTTATAATATACTGCATTTCCTGTTGCTATAACTGCATTTCCAGCGTACTGCCATGAAGGATCAAGCTCGACTCCTTCCTTGTCAGAATATGCAGGCTTTACAGCTGCATTGTTGTCAGTAGTGTCAGCTGCTTCTATACTTGTTTCTTCTTTAGTATCCTCTTCAGTGATTGTTTCCTCTGTATTATTCTCTTTAGTCAGTTGTTCTTTTTCTGTATCTGATATAACAGCTTCATTCACACTAACTGTCTGTTCTGATGAAGTGCTTTTTATCCGCTTTACTGCACGCTGCAGCTGTAACTATACATAGCATAGCACTTATGCATACTAATAATCTTTTTCTAATATATAATCCCTATAATCTATCATAATCATAATTGCCAAACGCGATTTATACTTTTGACTCTTACATCATTCTATTAGATTATATTTGAATAATCAAGTAATTATTTACTTTTGTTCTTTTTTGTAATTATTTACTTGTGTTTACTTTTATTTATTAATACTTTTATAAACCAATAACACGATATATATAATCCATATCCATATTGGCTCTTATAACATCTGCAAGCTTATCATACTCAGCCTGTTTATACATATCATAGCTTATATGAGTGCTGTCTTGTGATATTCCCCGTCTTTTTACATAACATTTCTATGAAACTATCAAAGAATTCCTGTACATCAAAGATTCCATGCATATATGTTCCTGCCACATTGCCACGTACACATCCGTCCATATATTCCAATTCATCCACTGTATTTCTTATTTTTGCAAATGCCCCGTCTGTTTTTACAACACTCTCTCCCATATGTATCTCATAACCACCACATACTTTTCCTGTAAGTCCACTCCATATGCCTGACTGATTACATATTATCCCTTCCACTCTTGTCCTGTGCTTATTTCTGGAAAATGTTGTTACAACTGGAAGCAGTCCCATTCCTGGTATAGTCTCACCTGTCTCTGCGTTGCAGCTGTCATCTATCACATCCCCTAGCATCTGATAACCTCCACATATTCCAAGCACTAAAACATCCTGTCTTAGACACCTTATAATCTGTGCTTCTATCTGGTTATATCTCATCCACTTAAGGTCTCCTATAGTATTCTTGCTTCCAGGAATAATAATCAGGTCCGGACTTCCTATCATAGCTGCATTATCAACGTACCTTAGATTAACTATATCCATACGCTCCAACGCATTAAAATCTGTAAAGTTAGATATATGAGGCAGCCTTATAACTACTATATCCAGCTGTTTCTTTAGTGTGCTGACAGACTTATGTGATGTATCTATTCTTTCAGAAAGACTGTCTTCATCTTCTATATCAAGCCTTGTATAAGGCATAACACCTGTAACTGGTATATGACATATATCATAAAGCTGTTGTATGCCTGGCTCTAATATCCTCCTGTCGCCACGGAACTTATTCATGACTAATCCCCTGACACGTTTTCTTTCCTTTTCCTCAAGAAGCATAATCGTTCCGACAAGCTGTGCAAACACACCTCCACGGTCAATATCCCCGACTAAAAGTACTGGTGCATCTACAAGCTCAGCCATCCCCATATTTACAATATCATCTTTTTAAGATTAATCTCTGCCGGACTTCCAGCTCCCTCTAACACTATAACATCATATGCCTTATCAAGCTTGTCATATGCCTGCATAATATCCGGTATAAGCTTCTTTTTTATACTGGAAATATTCCTTTGCCGGCATATTTTTTAACGGAGTTCCATTTACTATAACCTGTGAACCGACATCACTTGTCGGCTTTAAAAGTATTGGATTCATACATATATCAGGTTCTATCATGGCAGCTTCTGCCTGCATGACCTGTGCCCTTCCCATCTCATAACCATCCCTGGTCACATAAGAATTCAAGGCCATATTCTGCGATTTGAAAGGTGCAGCCTTATACCCATCCTGTTTTAACACTCTTAATATTCCTGCTGTCACTATGCTCTTTCCTGCATTAGACATAGTTCCCTGAATCATAAGATTCTTTGCCATATATTACTGCACCTCCATTATATTCTTTATAAGACATTCGTTATCCTCATGCTTCTTAACTGCTATTCTGTAGCAGCCGGATGGCATGTTGCGATAACTGTCACAGGAACGTATCAATATCTTTCTTTTAAGAAGTTCTTCCATGAGATTGCACCTTCTGCTTTTTTCTGGAAGTCTGAAGGTTATATAATCTGCTTCTGACGGATACACCTTACAGCCTGCATTTTTTAGCTCTGATATGATATATCTTAGTTCCTCTGATATAAGCCTCCTTGTTTTTTCCTCATATGAATTATCTTTAAGTGCCTCTATTCCTGCCCTTTGTGCAATGGATGATATATTCCATTCAGGAAGCTGTTCCTTTGCCTTATCAAGGAATCCCCTGTCATGACACATCATATATCCAAGCCTTATACCAGCCATTGCATAGAACTTGGTAAATGCATTAATCACAACAAGATTATCATATTCAAAAAGATATCTCTTACAGCTTATATCCTCGTAAGCTGGATGAAATCTCAAGAAACATTCATCTACAACAAGCCTTATGTTACGTCTTTTACATACATCAAGAATATCCATAAATATAGCCTTTGGAACCATATTTCCTGTTGGATTGTTAGGATTGCATATGAAACATATCTGTATATCTGATGTTAACAACTGACTACATACATTGTCATATCCAAAACCATTCTTAGCATCCAGCTCATAATACCTTATCCCTGCTCCATACGCTCTTATAGCACGCTCATAGCCTGAAAATGATGGTGAAACAACAGCACAGTTTACTGGTTTTTCTGCCCTTACTGCTGCCATGATAAGCTCTGATGCTCCATTTCCACATATTATTTCATCAGGATGTAAGCCTTCCTTACTGGCTATTGCAGCCTTCAGCTCACGATACTCCATATCCGGATAAGTTTCATCCTTATCTATATTCTGTGTAATAACCTCACGTACCCCTTCCGGCATACCTAAAGGATTAATATTAACAGAATAGTCAAGCAGAATATCTTTATCAAATATATTGCCGCCGTGTATCTGTTTTTCCATATACAGTAATGCTCCTTTTCAACTAAAATCCTGCACTTTTTAAAAACCGGCCTGTAAAAGCAGTACAAGTCTTATCACTGACACCATGACAACCATAAGAAAAGCTGTAATGTAAAGAAGATGGTTACTTCGTTTTATATCCTCTGTTTCAAGTTCTCTTATGTCATCGCCTATCTGCGGTTTCTTTACAAGTCTGCCAAAATAATAATTATCGCCTGATAAAGCTACCATAAGTGCACCTGCACAGGCTGCCTCTGTCTGTGCAGCATTAGGACTGCTGTGCTTTTTTTTATCCCTTTTATATATTTTCCATGCATTTTTAATGCTGTAATGTATCTTATCCGTTCCTTTAAGCTTTTCACATATCTGTGCAGCACCTGCCGCTACAACCATAAGACAGCCTCCGATTCGTGCCGGTATATAATTAAACACATCATCCATCTTTGCTGCAAATCTTCCGAAATACATATATTTGTCATTCTTATACCCAATCATGGAGTCCATAGTATTCACAGCCTTATATATAAAGCCTCCCGGTGCGCCAAAAAAAAACATATAAAACAAAGGTGCCACAACACCATCTGATGTATTCTCTGCAACTGTTTCAACCGCAGCCCTTATAACACCATGATTATCAAGCTGCATGGTATCGCGTCCTACTATCATGGATACAGCTATCCTTGCCTGTTCTATTCCCTCCTGCTTTAATGCAGTATATACTTTCATGCTTTCCACTCTTAAGGACTTAACAGCAAGAATCTGATAGCACATTATAGTTTCTGCTATGCAGCCTGCTGCTATGCTGATATTATAAAACACTGCAAGAAACAATATCACAACAGCTCCTGTGACAAATAACACAAGAACTGCAAGAACTGCCCCTTTTATATACTTTGTTTCATCTTTGTCGTCTTTTTTTAGCAAAAGCTTTTCAAAAAACGTTATCAGACCGCCGATAAGCTGTACAGGATGATACAGCCAGTGTGGGTCTCCTATTATAAGGTCGAGTATGTATCCAAGCACTATCGCTATTGTCTGACATTTTACTATCGTTAAAAACATATTATAATACCGTTACTGAAAACTTATAAAAAGTTATAAACTTCTATGTTTCATTCCTACTTCAACGAGTATGCTTTTGATGATATGAATATCTATCTACTCACAAGTTCTTGTACTCTCCATAGGCGTAAATTCCGGAACTAACGTATCCGTACATATCTGCATTAACGTTTCCGTGTCAGCTTGCAAATCTTTCTCCATAAGCCTTCAGATTTATAGATGCCTGGAAATCTCTGTCAATCATATTCCCACATTTACATCTATAAATCCTGTCAGATAATTTCAGGTCTTTTTTGATGTTTCCACAACAGCTGCAAAGCTTTGATGATGGATAAAACCGATCAGCCACAATTAGCTGGATCCCTTTATCACTACATTTGTATTCAAGCTGTTTTCTAAACAAAAAAATCCTTGTTCCTGAACTGCTTTGGATAAATGTCTATTTTTCATCATTCCGCTGACATTCAGATCTTCAATACAGATAAATCTTGGCTTTCGATTTACGATTTCAGATATAGTCTGATTCAAATAGTTTTTACGGATGTTTGTTAATCTGTGATTTCGTTTTATTAGAAGTTTTTCCTTTTTGATTACATTATTGGTTTTGCAGTAACTTTCCCCTTTCTTATTTTTCTCGTAAGAACGAGAGATACTACGCTGTAATCTGCGTTTCTGTTTTTTCTAGTTTCCTGACTTTCTGACTCTTATTAATGTTCTTATATTTAACAGCATCAGAGCAGACAGCCAGATCTTTGATTCCTAAGTCTATGCCGACTCCATCATCATTAAGTATTTCCTTGCAATCAGGAAATTCCACACATACACTGATCCACCAGTTCAATCCATCAAAAGATATTCTCGGATTCATATATTTAGCATCTGTCGGAATACGTCCATGTTCTGCAAGTCTTACCCAGTTCAATTTTTTGCTTATTTGCTTTTCTGCTGGAAGAAAAACCTTCCAATTTAACGTGGGTATTACTGAATTGTATCTTAACATTGTCCTGATAGAACTTCGGCATTGATCTCTTTCTGGACTTGAATCTTGGGAATTTTTGCAAACCTTTGAAAAAATTCTTATACGCAATGCAGGCATCTTTGATTGCCTGTTTGGTTACATTATTTGAAATATTCAATAACCATGTATATTCATCAGAATGTCTAAGCTTTGTAAATTCTTTTCTGAGTTCTGAATCTGAAATGAATCTGCCGCATTTTTCATAGTTTTCTTTTTCCCTGGCCAAAGCCCAGTTATAAGCAAATCTTGCAGCTCCTGCGTACTCAAACATCTTAGTTTCCTGTACGTTGTTTGGTATCAACATTACTTTTATGGCTTTTACCATCTGTTTCCTCCTGTATCAGTTCCCGGATAAGTTTCTTAGCTTTATTCGCTCGTTTTCCTTGTAATTTGCAACTGAATACTGTAATTATTTGAACCAGATCTTCAACAAGTTCCTGCTGTTCAGATTTTTCAGTATTATCAATAATCTCAATCTCACAATTATAAAGTGAGTCGATATATTCTATCAACTCAAAGCCAAATCGCAATAGCCTATCTTTATATAAAACAACAACCTTATCAACCTGATTTTGAGAGATTCGTCTGAGCAATTCCTGAAGCCCTTTTTTCTTATAATTAATCCCAGAACCGATATCACTTATTATCTCAAACGGCTGCCCCTTTTGCTAAAAGATATGTCTTGACATTATCAATCTGTCGTTCTAAATCATCTTTTTGTTTATGGCTGGAAACACGACAATATCCTATTGTAATACGGTTTTTAGGCTTTACATTTATTACCTGGTTGAGTTGCTCATCAGAATAATATCTATAGCCACTTACTGTAGTATGATGCGGATGAAGTTTTCCATTGGCATCTCAATTTCGTAATGTCTGAACAGATACGCCTATAATTTTTGAAAATTTATGTATAGAATAATATTTACTCAAAGTATCAACTCCTTTCAATAAAATTCCACTCTAACGCCTTATAAAACTCAACATGTGCTTATATAATTTTGTAATTTATATTTAACTGTCTATCCATTTTTGATAATAAGAATCACCTCTCTATATAGTTTTTCCCTTCAAACCTGCCAAAATCACATTCCTTTAAATCATCAACAACTACAGCCTCTCTGCCCGGATATATTATCTGTGCCGTCTGGATGCATCTTTTCATTGGACTTACGTATATCTTATCTGCAGCCGGATATATGTCTTTATGTACATTTTTAACAGCTTTTCTATACCTGTATCGCATAAAGCTTCATCTGTTATTCCTATATATCTTTTTTTCCTGATTCCCCATGGTGGCTCCATGCCTTATCAATATAACCTTCATACACGTATTGTCCTCATTTATTACTTCCATCACATTTAAGGCACTGTCCTATGCCACACATAACTCGCTCTACCCTGTCTGACTTCTTGACTGCACAGCATAACGCCCTTCCAACAGCTTCCCTGTATATTCTGTCTTCTTTTTTCAGTGGAACTATTCCACCTCCTACCTCATCACATATAAGTATGATATCAGGATTAGCCTCATATATATCATTTATTATTTCAGCGGCAGTCATTGTCCTTGCTGTAGTGTCAGCCGTTATAGTATCATCAGCCGTGGTGTCAGCCATTATAGTATCATCAGTCGTTATGGTGTCATCAACTGTAGTGTTATATGCAGCACCTTCTTTATAGGTTAACCTTTTTATATACAGATGCAGGTGATTAAGCACCTGTGCTTCTTTTTATATCCTTAAGGCTGCAGCCTGCGCCATCAGCTACCTTTAAACAGCCCTTTTTTTCTAGTACATATTCAAGTTTCCCCTGAAATGCACCTCCAAAATAAACTTCCATATGTATTTCTCCATCACTATAATAAGCTAAGCTATCAGACAAGAAGTGAGATTATGCCTATCGCAGCTGTTATACACAGCTCACATACACAAAGCAGATATCCTGCCAGGTCACCTGTAACACCACCGAACTCTTTATATGCCATATGTCTGTAATATAAAAACACTGCCACACAAACAGCATAGATTATAAATGCAAGTATTATATTAATAAAACATATTCCTGCAAAACACAGTACAAGCTGACAGAAAAGCATTATATTTACACGTTTTCTATCTGCTTTGCTTGTAAATGAATAAAGCATTCCTTTATTTACAGCACCTTTAAGGTTAACTGCTGCCAGACCGCTTATTATCCTTGATAAAAAGAAAGTAAATGCCCATGCTATAGCAAGTCCATCACATTCTTTGGACACTATGCAGTATATAAATGCAAAAAAACGACATAATATACCAAAAGTCTTATAACTGCGAACGCACCTATATGTGAATCCTTTAATATTCCAAGCTTCTTTTCTACGTCACCATATGAGTTACGTGCATCACAGGTATCCATGTAACCATCAAGATGAATCCCGCCAGGAATAACTACAGGCAGAATCATAAGTATAAGTGATACACTTATGTATGGTACATAAAGATAACCTGATATCTTATATAAACCATACATTATCAGTCCTGTTACTGCACCTACAAGCGGAAAGAAGCCCATAACATATCTCATGTCCTTTTCTTCTAATTCCAGATGTGGCATAGGTATTTTTAGAATACATGGAAAATGCTATCACCAAAGATTTAATCACTGACATATACTTTTCTCCTTATTTTTATATCCTGTATCTATATTTTCAAGATTTTATTGATATTAGTTATCTGTCTGTTTCTGCTTCTATTGATATTGGATATCTATCTGTTTCTGCTTCTTATCTTATCCTCTAGTATATTCTTTCCCTTATGCAACACAGGAATAGAATACACCACTTCAACTACAGCATCAGCTTTTTTAGCAAGCTGTATATTAAGCCTTCCAAGTCTTTTTATATAGTTCTTTGTATCTGTATCATATTCGCATCCATCAAAAAACACCTCATTAGTTACAATCACAAGATGCCCGCACACCTGATACAGCTTCATACATTCATCTATTATGTTATCCGGATTACCGCCTTTTTCAAAGCATTCATTAGCAAGCAGGTTAGACATGCACTCAAGTAGTACTACCGGCTTATTGGAAATTCTTTCTGCAGCCTCACCGATATGCATATACTGTTCTATAGTTTCAAAACCTTTTCCACTTCGAAGCCTGTGATGTCTTAGTATTCTTTTCTTTTCCTTCTTCACCATACGGCTGCATTGTAGCTATATAATATTTCTTTCTGTCTCCTGACAACTTGCAGCATATCTGTTCTGCATACTCAGATTTTCCGCTGCCACTTACACCAGTTACTACTATCAACATTTCCCATAATCCTCATATGCTGTTATCTGTATATCGTCAAACGTTGTATTTTCCTTATATACCTGCATAGCCATATCAAGCAGTGGAAAAAGCATAACTGCGCCTGTTCCCTCGCCTAGTGCAAGCTCTGCATGTATAACTGCCTTCTTATCAAGTTCAGCAAGCAAAGCCTTTATCGCTGGTTCTTTTCCCTGATGTGATACAAGTATATAATCCTTTACTACAGGACACAGCCTTACTGCAATAAGTGCTGCAACGGCAGAAATAACACCATCAACAACAACAGGAAGCCTGTATACTGCTCCCCCTATATACACTCCTGTCAGACCTGCAACATCAAGTCCACCTATGCATCTTAACAGTTCCAAAGGATCATTCTTATATATGCCATACATCTCTTTTGCTTTTCTTATGACTTCTGTCTTTTTTAACAGCCCCTCATCGCTAAGACCTGCTCCCCTGCCTGTTACTTCCCCGGGATTCATGTCCAAAAGTATACATGCCAATGCTGCACTTGTTGTTGTATTACCTATACCCATCTCTCCTGTGGCAAGTATGTTATATCCATCATCCTTACAGCATTTAACCTGCTCTATTCCTGCTTTTACAGCCTTTATAAGCTGCTGCTTTGTCATAGCTGGTTCCTTTAAAAAGTTCTTAGTTCCAGGCATAACCCTTCTGTTTACAAGTCCTTTATAAGCTTCTGTTTTTATATGACTACCAGGCAGGTCCTGTGCTATTCCTATATTTACTGGAATAACCTTTGCATTAACGCAGTCTGCCATCCTGCATACACTTGATATTCCATCTGCCATGTTGCAGCTACAACAGCAGTTACCTCCTGTCCTGTCGGGTAACACCTTCTTCTACTATACCATTATCTGCACACATAATAACAACTGCTTTTTTGTCTATAGATACATCTGCATTTCCTTGTATTCCTGCTATCTGCACTATCATATCCTCGAACATTCCAAGTCCATGAAGTGGTTTTGCTATACCGTCCCAATGCTTTTTCTGCCTGTTTCATAGCATTATTATCCGGAGCTTTTATTGTTGTAAGTTCTGGGAATATGGCTGCCAGTTTTTTCTATATCTTTATCTATACCACTTAATTTATGTCTGTAGCATCTGCATGTCTTAATGAATCTTCTGGCTGCTTCTTTGTTTCCTGGAAAATATATATGAGGAAAACCTGCATACAGTGTATCACTTCCATAACCTTCTATCTCAACGCTTCCATCAGATGCCTTGACCACTGAATATGTATCACCCTTACAGTCACTATTCCAGTAGTGGAATTCGTGGGCTGAAAAACTCTTGCCTTTATCAGCAAGCATAGTATTTCTGCCTGCTGTGAGTGTCATATATCCAAACCTCTGCAGACGTCCTGCATTATAGCCTGTGCCATCTATAACTCCTGCCATTGGGTATACTTTTTTATCTGGTGTCTCAAGCTTCTTATGAAGATACAGATAGCCACCACACTCTGCTATACATGGAAGTCCTCCCCGTATCTTATCCGCTATATCGTTTCTCATGGAAACATTATCCGATAGTTCTTTGGCATGAAGCTCTGGATAGCCTCCATACAATAATAAGCCATCAATATCATCTGGAAGCTTCTTATCCCTCAGCGGACTAAAATATACAGGCTCGCACCCATGTTCCCTTAAGAATTCAAGATTATCCTCATAAAGAAAACAAAATGCCTCATCCCTTGCTACTGCAATATGTATAATATCTTCTTTATTACTTTTTTCTGTTTTTTTGCAGGCTTTACTATCAGAAGCATTTAATTCACAGCCTGTCTTACACTTTGTGGCTGTATGTCCCAGTTCTATAATACCTTTGATATCAATACTCTCCTTCATAAGACCCGCAATAGTATCAACCTTTTCCTTAAAATGTTCAATCTCATCGGATGTAACAAGACCAAGGTGTCTGCTTTCAAGTGCTATGGCCTTGTTTACAGGAAGATAACCCAACGGCTTTATTCCAGCCATATGTGCCGCCATACTTGCATCCTTATATAACTTAGAAGACAGATTGTTAAATATAACGCCTTGTATATGATTGTTTTCTATATATTCTTTATAACCTTTAAGAACCGCTCCTATTGAATTACTCATGCCTCGGCAGTTCACTACAAGAATAACTGGTGTATCTGTGATATCAGCTATCTCATATGAGCTTCCCTTCGTGCTAAAGCCCTGACCATCATAATAGCCCATAACTCCCTCTATTATAGTTATGTCACTTTCTGATTCTTTTCTAAAAAGCAGCTCTTTTATAGTATTTTCATCACAGAACCAGCTGTCAAGGTTGCCTGTTTTCATGTTTAATACTCTTGAATGAAACATTGAATCTATATAATCAGGTCCACATTTTAACGCTAAAGGCATTAAGCCCATATCTTTAATACACTGGCATAAGCCGCATACAATAGTTGTTTTGCCGCTTCCACTGCCTGTAGCAGCTATCATGACTCGACTCATCTGTTACCTCTTCCTTCAATAATAAATACTGGATTGTTGGCAGCTAACATATGATATCTGCCTCTTTTCTTTATCTGTGTTACTGCTATTTGTACAATATCTATAACATCCACTTTTTTATCTTCCATAAGCCTTACGGAATCATTAAGCGTTTCTAATGTCACTGCTGTTATAACTATGTGTACACCAGGATTTTTTTCTTCAATACTATGTCCATTATTTTTTCAAGCTCTCCACCGCTTCCACCTATAAATACTGAATCCGCAGCAGGCAGTTTATCTATCACATCTGCAGCACTGGCATTAATGATATCTATATTATCAAGTCCGAATTTTCTGGCATTTTGCGCTATAAGCTCACAGCCTTCTTTCGTTCTTTCAACTGCATATACTGTTCCATATAATGCATGCATGGCAAGTTCTACAGAAACCGAACCTGTTCCTGCACCGATGTCATACACTATGGCATCCTTAGCCGGTGATAACCTGCTTACAACACTTGCCCTGATTTCGCGCTTTGTCATAGGAATATCTGCACGTATAAAACTCTCATCTGGCAAACCTGTCATAACAGCTGCCTGTGGATAATGATTATGAACCGCCATAACTGTTAGTCCTGCTGCCATATATTCTGCATATTCACTTACGTGCCCTGATAATATCTTTTCATTATCATATGACAGATTCTCACCTATCCATATATCTGCCCCGCCCAGTCCGGACTCACAAAGCCGCTTACAGATATGAGAAACATCGCCCTGCGTAAGAAAATATGTCCATTCATTAGTTAAGACAAGCGGAATATAATTCTGTTTCTTACCATGCAGACTGACCATTGCCGCCATCTCCCACGGCTGTCCTATCTTTGAAGCAAGATATATAACAGAAGATATTCCAGGAAGAATATTTATATCATACTTTTTTACAACACTTTCCTCCTGTGCTTTATAAAGCTGCTCTGAAAGCTTCTTTGTTCCGCTGTAAAAGCCTGTATCACCTGACATTAAAACTGCATATATTAAAGCCTTTTCTTTGTTTATAATATCGTAAATATCCCTGGCTGTAACAGCAAAAAATAGTTTTTTATCTGTGTTACTATAAGCCTCAAGCAGTCTTTTAGAACCTATAATAACATCTGCGTGTTCTATTGCTTCACTTGCCTGCTGTGTAAGACATTTTCTGCTGCCCGGCCCCATTCCTATGATATACACCTGTTTCATCTGCTTCTCCCTTATATCACTCTGCTTTTTAACCATATGATAAGCCGTATTTACAGCTTTTCAAGATACTCTATGACCTCTTTTATACATTTTCCTTCATGTTCAACAGGTCTTTTTATAACCACAACATCCGCTCCTGTCTGTTCTGCTGCCATAAGCTTCTCATTGTATCCACCGCTGTTTCCTGACTCTTTAGTCACGAGCACATCTATGTGAAACTGTCTGATTAATGCTGCATTTATTTCCGTAGAAAATGGTCCCTGCATTGCTATAAGATGTGCTGGAAAAAAGCCTGCATCTATAGCATTCTGAAGCATACACGGATCAGGCAGCAGCCTTAGATAAGCTCTCTTTTATAGTCTTTTATATTGACATATTCAGGGATGTTCTTACTTCCTGTTGTAAGTAATATATTTTTTTAAGATAAGCTTTACTGTTTAGAATAGAAACAGCCTCTTGCATAGTGTCTGTATACACAAGCCTGTCATCTAAGGACACTCCATCATCGCATGCTGCTTTGGGAACCGTTTCCTCTCTTAACACTCTTATGTACTGTACATCCGCTTTATCACATACATCTTTTATACTGCGTGTTACTACTCTGGCATATGGATGTGTTGCATCTATAACAATATCCGGTTTTATATATGCAAGTTCCTTTTGCATAGCTTCCTCATCAAGTCTGCCTACATGCATGTGAAGTTTTTCTTTATATATATTTTCTGATAGCTCTAAAATAATCTCTTTTCCATATTCTGTCGTCACATATACATGCGTGATAAACCCTGTATCACTTTTTTTTTCTGCCAGATATCCGCACAGTCTTCTTCCCTCTGTCGTGCCTGCAAAAAGCATAACAGTAACATTTTTCATCATATAACCTTGTACCCTCTTGGTGTGACCATCCTGCCATCTATAACCTTAGTATGGCTGTTTCCTATATATACAGTTGTAAACATATCAACATCACATTCTGCCAGTTCTTTAAGCGTAAGTATCTCTGCCTTTTCATTATCCCTGCCTATGTTTTTAACATATCCGCATATTGTATCCGGTGATTGTATCTCTGACACGATCTCACATGCCTCTTTAAGATATCCAGCTCTTCTTCGGCTGGACGGATTATATATGCACATTACCATATCACTGTCTGCAGCAGCCCTCACTCTTTTCTTTATAAGCTCCCATGGTGTCATGCAGTCACTTAAGCTTATAACAGCAAAGTCATGTGATAACGGAGCTCCAAGAATAGCTGCACCACTGCTTGCTGCTGTCACACCTGAGATAACCTTTATCTGTACTCTTTTTTGAGCAAGCTCATATACAAGACCTGCCATGCCATATATCCCGCTATCACCACTACATACAAGTACTACCTCCAGGCCTTCCTCTGCCTTATCTATAGCGTACTGGCACCTCTCTTTTTCCTGCATCATATCTGTAGAATAATACTCTTTTTCAGGAAAATACTGTTTTAATATGTTAACGTATGTCTTATATCCAACTATAAGCCTGGCATCAGAAATAGCTGCAAAGGCTTCTAGTGTCATATTATCTTTAGCCCCGCTTCCAAACCCAACTATCTTAAGCATACATACCTCCTTTTTTTACATAATTATCATTCTATGCATATATTGCCACTGTCACTCCGTCACAGACTGTTTTTTTTTACAATACATCTTTTATCTTTTGAGGCTGCACATGCACTTCTCTCACACACATTATCAACTCCAACCTTGTCCTTAACAAAGCCTGACGCAGTGAATTCACCTCTGATAGTGTTAAGATATTGTGCTGAATATGTTTTATATGGCACTTTCAGTTCCCGTGCAAAATCTATTATCCCCTGTTCGTCAGCTTTTCTGTCAACAGAAACAACTGCCGCTATTCTTTCCATAAGCAGGTCATTCTTATCACATGTACTGCTTACCGCTTTTCTTATCTGCCCGCTTGTTTTTCCTCTTTTACAGCCTATTCCTACGAAAAGATCCATAGGCACAAGCTTTAATGTACGCCTGAATATCATATGGTCAGATGGACTTGTTATAATCTGTATTCCACTTTCATATTTATCTATACTGCTTTGTCCGGCTGTTTCATATGCTTCTTCTCCAAACATTGTAAGCTGCCCATTCCACTTTTTAACAGTTTTTTCTAATAGCTTTTTATATGCTTTATCACCTGCTATTCCGACAGGTTCACCATTCAGCACTCTGCCTGATATATCCTGAATCATAACAGGATTAAGTATACGCATATTGTTCTCCTTGGCAAACATATCAACTGCAAAGACACCTCTTGCATCCGTAGCTGTTGTAATAACTGGCACTGCACCTATTTTACATGATAACTGGCTGCACCATTCATTTGCACCTCCAAGATGCCCCGAAAGAAGAGATATAAGGAATCTCCCCTGTTCATCAGCAACTAATACTGCCGGATCTGTAACCTTACTCTTTATGTATGGTGCAAGAGTTCTTACCGCAATAGCGGCTGCACATATAAACAGTATTCTGTCACAATTCATAAACTGCTCACGTATAACTCTTCCAACCGAATCAAATGATATGACGTTATCATAATTATCTGCACATCTTGAGTGGCAGTATATATCAACATTCATATCATCCTTCATACTCTGTGCAGCTTTTTTTGCCACCTTCATGCCATCATGCGTAAATGTAATAATGATAGTTCTCATTCTTATCTTCGATACTCCGTCTTAAAATCCTTATCATATAGTTTTGAAAATGCATATTTATCGCCAAGGAAATCTCCTACCATAACAAGAGCCGTCTTTGTTATGCCCTCTTTTTCTGCCGTTTCTGCGAGTTTATCAAGCGTTGTCCGTATGCATTTTTCATCCTTCCAGCTTGCCTTATACACTAATGCACATGGAGTATCTGGTGTATATGCACCTTCATACAGCTTTTCCGTGAGTTCTTTAAGATGGGATGAACTAAGGAAGATAACCATAGATGTTTTGTGCTTTGCAAGTCTGCCTATATCCTCATTGTCTGGTACTGGCGTTCTTCCTGGCATTCTTGTGATAATAACTGACTGTGATACTGCTGGAACTGTATATTCACACTGCACAGCTGCTGCCGCTGCAAGGAAACTGCTAACTCCCGGACATACTTCGCAGGCTATTCCATGCTTTGCAAGCTCTTCTATCTGCTCACGTATAGCCCCATATAATGAAGGGTCACCCGTATGCAGACGTACAACCTTTTTACCCTCATTTTCAGCCTTAACTATCACATCTATAACTTCATCCAGATTCATATATGCACTATTATATATCTCACAGGCTTCTTTTGCATACTCAAGCAATTCTTCATTGACAAGTGAACCTGCATATATAATAACATCTGCTTCATTTAAAAGCTTCATCCCACGCACAGTTATAAGATCCTTTGCACCTGGTCCTGCTCCAACAATCTTAACCATATAAATCTCCATTCTTCTATATACTTCTTATACTTAAGCTTTTATCTTTTCCAACAGCTCATCTGCCAGCTTAGTTTTACCAAGTATTCCATATTCATTGGAAAACACTATGGCAGCAATCTTTATACTGCCTGCACTCCTTCTTTCGAGTACATTTTCAATACGTATCATAAGCTGTTCCATTACCGCTTCAAGCATGTCTGATTTTTTCAATATTTCAAGTGCTGCATCTGTTGTAACGCACCCTGGAAGCTGCCTTAGCACATCAGGTTTTGCCCCTGCCTGCACTGCACACGTAGTAAGCACCTCCATACGTCCATCTGCAATCCTTGAATGTGTATTCATAATCCCTGCTCCAAGCTTTACAAGCTTTCCTATGTGTCCCACAAGAAGCATGCCTTCTGCTCCCGAAGCACACACAATATCTATAGTATCTCCTATATAGTTGCTGCATTTGATACTTCTTTTCAGTTCTATATTAAGAGTATTGAGTAAAAAATCCTGTCCATAATTACCAGGTGCTGCCAGCAGCATTTTCTCACCTTCTGCAACATGCATACTGACCTCTGTACGGATTGTATCTATAAGTGCCTGTTCGCTCATAGGCTCTACTATTCCTGTTGTTCCGAGTATAGATATGCCGCCTGTTATGCCAAGGTTAGGATTAAAAGTTTTCTTTGCTATCTCTTCACCATCCGGAACTGAAATAACCACAAGAAGACCGCCATCATAGCAGTAATCCTCTGCTGCCTCCATCACACCTGCTTCTATCATCTTTAAAGGCACTGGATTGATAGCTGCTGCACCTACAGGTCTTGATAAACCTTTTTTAGTAATACGTCCGACACCTTTACCACCATCAACTATTATACGCTTATCGTTTTTTTGTTCATTCTGTCCTTTATCATAATATGCTTCTGCATACGATACTTTGGCATACACGTATATCCCATTCGTCACATCAGGGTCATCACCACTGTCTTTTCTTATCGCACATGATACTTGCGTATCCTTCATTGATATATCTTCAACATCCAGTAAAAGACTGACTCCTGATGGTGTCATAACTTTAACTTTGTCTGTTTTTCTTCCTGATAACAGCATCTGTGCAGCTGCCTTTGCCGCAGCACAGGCACATGTACCAGTAGTATATCCACATCTCATTTTCTGTTGGTTTTTATATACGTATCGTTCTAACATCTGCGCCACTCTTTATCATCATCTGCTGCCATATAAAACAATGCATTCATAACAGCCGCTGCAACATTACTTCCGCCTTTTCTTCCACGTGCTACTATATATGGCATACTGCTGTTTATAATATCTTCTTTGGCTTCAACTACATTAACAAAGCCAACTGGTACTCCAATAACAAGTGACGGACAGAATTTTCCTGCATCATATAATTCTCTTATTCTCATAAGTGCAGTAGGTGCATTGCCAACAACCATAATACATCCTGCATTACGTTCTGCCGCTTTTTTCAACGCTGACAGCTGCCCGCGTTACTTCCCTTTTAGCAGCCTCACATGCCACATCTTCATCTGCCATATAACAGTTAAGCAGACATCCGAACTTTTCAGCCATCTTATGGCTTATTCCTGATTTTGCCATATTGGTATCCGTAACAATATCCACTCCTGAACGTATGGCATCAAGTGCTTTGTTAACTACTCCATCAGAAAATGTCATACTTGTCTCATATGAAAAATCTGCTGTGGTATGTATGACTCTTTTGACTATCGGTTTATATATATGTGGTATATCAGTAGTAAGTTCACTTTCTATTATAGCAAATGACTGTTTTTCAATATCCATAGGTTTCATATATAATCTTCTCCTTAATTCCTTCGGGTATTACATGATATTTATGTTATAGCTTCTTATGTTGTTACGTGATATTTGTTTTATAGTTTCTTCTGTTTGTACTTGATATTTGTTTTATACAAGCTGCTTAAGTGCATCCCTGTCTGGCTTTACAAGCACTTTCTTCCCCTGTTTTTTTTGCATATTCTATCAAGTCTTTTAATCTTTTATTCATAGCACCAACCTGGCATCCTGTATCTATAACATAGTCTGTTTCATCTATTCCTGCACATGCTTTTTTATATGTTTCTTCATCTATCGGTTCAAACATCCTGTTAACAATCACATCTTTGGCAAGCGACTTTGCAATAGGATATTCGCAATCATTTTCATATACTATTCCTGCTAAAAATGCTATCCCTGCCCTCTGAAGCTCTCTGTATGTAAATACACCTGTCCCTGCACCACCAACAACAAACACATGTGCCTTACCCTGTGGTCTCTTTAACTCTGCACTTCCATAAAGGCTGTTATATGTTCCCTGTGTAAGTCCATAAAGCCTGCTTATCCGCTCATCTGTAAATATGCTTTCTGGTCTTCCGAATTCTATTGTTTTGTCTGTACCGATACACATAACGTAATCAGCCACCTTTGCTGCAAGTTCTATCTCATGTAATGATACTATAACTGCAACTTTATCTCTTACTGCCATCTCCTGTAATATATCAAGAAGCTCTATCTTATGTCTTATATCAAGAAAAGACGTCGGCTCATCTAAAACAATAATCTCTGGTTTCTGGCATATCGCTCTTGCAAGCATAATACGCTGGCGCTGGCCATCACTTATCTGTGAAAAATCTTTATTCTCTATATCAGTCGCCGAAACCTTTCTTAAGGATTCTGTCACTATCTCTTCGTCTTCGTTTGTCAGCTTTCCGAAATAGTTCGTATAAGGATATCTTCCCATAGCAACGACATCACGGCATGTCATCATCTCTGTCTTTATCTTTTCAGTAAGGACAACAGACATAGTTTTAGCATATTCCTTTCCTGTAAACTCGTCAGTCCTTCTGCCCTTTATGTATATGTTTCCTCCTATTGGATGCAATTCTCTTATTATGTTCTTAAGTATAGTTGATTTACCAGCCCCATTAGGTCCTATAAGTACAAGAATCTCGCCTGGTTTTACCTTCATGGCTATATCCGATAACAGTACTTTCCCATGATATCCTACACTTAAATCTTCTGTCTGCACATATATCTGTTCCATATATTCTCCACTTATACTACATTTTAAAAACTGCTTATTATTGTAAATACATGCCATTACTTTTTCTGCTTAATCATAAGCCATATAACAACAGGCGCACCAAATATTGCTGTCACTGTTCCTATAGCAAGCTCAGATGGTGAGAATATAGTTCTTGCAATAAGGTCGCAGAACATACAGAATACTGAGCCACTTAAGAATATGGCAGGAATGGTTATTAATGGTTTCGTTGTTTTAAGTGATAATCTCGTTATATGTGGCACAGCTATTCCAACAAAGGATATAGGTCCTGCAAGAGCTGTAACACATGCTGAAAGTAAACTTGAAAGTAATACTATACATACTCTGAAAAATTTAATATTGATTCCCATGCTCTGTGCATATCCCTCACCTAAAAGATAAGCACTTATCGGCTTGGAAAACAGAAATGTAACAATCGCTGTAGGAAATATTATAAATGCTGCAAGCTTTACAGTTGGCCATGAGCTTCCAGAAAAACTACCCATTGCCCAGTGTGTAAGATTAGCTATATTAGAATCATTGGCAAATGTTATACAAAAATCTGTTATTGCAGAACATATATAGCTTATCATAATTCCAACCACTAATAACATGGACATGCTTTTTACCTTATTGGCAAAAAACAGTACATAAAGCATGGCAAACAGTGAACCAACAAAGGCTGCTGCAACCTGTGCCCAAAGCGGCATGCCGGAAACATGTTCAAGTAAAAATATCATCGTAATAGCAACAAACATCTTGGCTCCTGATGATATACCAAGCACGAAGGGACCAGCTATAGGATTTCTGAAAAAAGTCTGCAGCAGAAAACCTGATAGTGATAATGCTCCACCAAGAATAGCTGCCATACATAATCGTGGAAGGCGTATTTTCCATATAATATTGTATTCAGGTGTTCCAGAATCACCCTTTAAAAATATTATCTTACCAATCTGTACAGGAGATATATGAACATTTCCTGTATTAATATTCATTATAACTGCTACTGCCATTAATATAAGCAGCGCAACATAAACAAACTGATAGCGGAATATCTGTTTAAATTTATTATTTTTCTGATTAATGTTGTTATCCACACTTATCCTCATTTTTCTTTTCGTTCATCATATCTTAATTCATTCTTTATCAACCCTGTGCTTATCAAAATGACTGTCTCATTAAGATGTATTTGCTTAATGTGACAGTCATTGATACTAATATTTATTCACTTTATTTAAGCTTTTTTTAAATATGTAAGCTCTGATGTGCCAGCGTCTGCTTTAAACATAAGATTGATATCGTTGATCATGCTTCCGATTGTATCTGCAATCTGGAAGAAATCTGGTGTTGTACACCATACATTACCATCCTTAACTGCCTTTAAATCAGAAAGTACACTGTTATAAGACGTAAAATCAGCCATTGTAGATGGCTTACCACCTAAATTCCATACATATATAATGTAATCTGCATCCTTAGCCTTCTCATAGAAGCTCTCGATTCCAAGCTCCTGTGTACCTGTCTTATCAGGGTTAAGATCAGAGAATATATAGTTACCACCTGCTATGTTAACCATCTGTGCAAGATAATCACCTGCATTTCTTACATATAGCTTTCCCTTTGATGTTATATAGAATACTGCAACAGACTTTCCTGTATTCTCTGCCTTAGAGAGTGTATCCACATAAGCAGCCTGTTCGTTAAACATAGCTGTAGCAGCCTCCTCTTCATTGCAAAGAGCAGCATATAGCTTAGCCCACTCTACTCTTCCTAAAGGATGATCCTCATAAGTAGACTGGTCTAATATATAATTAACTCCAAGTTCCTTTAACTTAGCTGCAACGTCAGGCACACTTGTAAGCATAGTTGAATATATGGCAAGTGAAGGTGAACCTGCTATGATTGATTCATAATCAGGGAGCCTTATAATCACCAACATATGTAAGCTTTCCATCATCAAAGGCTTTCTTTACGGCATCTATATACCATGATTTCTTATCATAAGTAACCTGACTTATGCCTGAAAGACAGTTACTCGCATTCATAAGCGATGTAACTGGTGTAGATGATACAAGCATGTTAGTTACAGGAGCCTTTAATACTAATGTATCTGCATCTACCCCTGATGGTGTAGACATTCCATCTGGAACAAGTAATATTTTAGACTGCTTTGATACAATAGCTGTATCTTCATCTCTGTTAGTTATAGTAAGAAGCTTATAACCGCCCTTATAATAATCTACAGAAAAAAGCTTTGCATACTTAAGCTCCATAGAATGGTCAAACACTAACTGACCATCATAATTGTTTCCATTGTCCGCATTGTTTCCTGAGCTTGTACCACATCCACCCATTACTAAAGTTGATACAAGCATTACCAGCACAAGTAATAGTGCAAGAAATCTTTTCTTCTTCATTCTTTTTTCCTTTCCTTTTTCATATGAAGATGTATGGTTATCAACGTATATGTGATAACCGGAAGATGATTCGTCATTCTCTGCAGAAAGGAACGGCACATATATGCAGATATGCTTATGTTTTATATATGCCGGCATAAAAATCAATAGTCTGTTGTTCTCGCAACGACTATTGTGACTCTGCCTGTAAACCGGTCTTCTGACTCACAGATCATAAGTGATATCCGCCTTCCCGGATTGTATTGTATTACTCTCCAGTGGCATAATGGATACCGCCTCCCTGTATACAGCAGCGGAACTGTTCAGGATTCACACCTGATTCCCTGAAGTAAATGATATATGTTTTAACATATTTCTCCATATATTAGCTACTTCGTTTACAGTGATTATTTCGTTATCATCTATATTATAATTATTCAAAATATAATTATAATGATATATTATTCCATATAATTCTTTTTAAATGCAAGATTTTTATTTAACCCCGATATCATTATTTGCAGCTATCCTTCATCATTTCATTTTCTTTGACAAAAACTTTACTATGTAATCATAATTCTCTGGTAAATGTGGAAATGTACAATTCGTGCAATCTTTAATCTTCTTTCCACTTTCCCGCTCAATAATCCGAGGATTGCCTGGACAATCCTCATACTGGTTCAACGGACAATAACAAAAAAGGCAGTTAAAATCCTGCCCCTCTTCTATCTTGTGACATGGAAAGTATTTACATTGTTCATTCTTAAAGTAACGGTAACTGTTCTGCATAATAATCTCCCATTCTTATTTTTCACACTAATCTCCTATCTCAATATTGGAAATTGGTAAAATATCACTTCAGCTGCAAATGTATGAAAAATATTTTTTCTTCCCTGCTCCCTGCGTAGCTCCAATGCTGTTATAAAACCCGATTGATGGCGTGTTCCATTCAAGACAGCTCCATTCTATTTTAGAATATCCATCCTCTTTAACGTATTCTTCTATTCTACAAAAAAACTTTTTACCCAGGCCGCGATGACGATATTCTTCTTTTAAAAGGAAATCCTCAAGATGCACCCCTGCCTCGCCCGCAAATGAGCCAAACACCGGATAATAAATAGCATATCCTATGATTTCTTCATCATATTGTGCGATCAATACAGTTGCTATTTTCTTTTCAAAAATCCAATAACGCAACGTTTCCTCTGTGGCCGTCATATCCTGAGGTCTTTTCTCGTATTCTGCCAGATTTTTTATAAGCTTTTGTAGCATTTTAATATCACTTATATCTGCTTTTCTTACATTAAATAATCCATTCATTACCTGTTCCTCTTTTTATATTGAATTTTGGTGCTGTTATTTATTATATCACGATTCACTCTTTATTTACTACATTCCATAATTATCCTTTCACACCTGTCATATCCAAGCTAGACACTTAATTTTAATTTTGATTTGAATTCCTTTGCATGATTTAGAAGTTGTTTTCCGATACCTTTTGATTGCATTGTTTCTTTTACAAAAACACCTTCGATATAGTCATCATTCAATCCAATGAAGCCATCTATCTGCTTTGTACAGTCATCCTCATGTACATATATTTCTGCGTGAGGAAGCATTTCTCTTACCATATTGCAGTTAGTACGCCAGTAATCGGACGGTATGAAATGATGTGCTTGAATATTCGTATCAAGCCATATCTGCATCACTGCGTCTATATCGTTATCGCTGTATTGTCTTACCAATTCTCTATCTCCTAACTACTACTTATTTCTTGTTCCAAAAGTGAAAGTTATTATTGAGTTTTCTTTCTTGATTTTGCCTAGAAACTATTTATAGTTATCTTCATAGATAGTGATCAATCATATTTTCCTGCTCATCAGCTAATAACAATAATGCTATAAATTGCTTTTTATTCTCATTCACTTCTCGGATTTTCATATCTATTACTCCGTCAAATTCCAATTTTAACATCAGACGTGTGGTTTTATCATGTTCTGCTCCGCATTTCGGACATATCCATGTCCTCACTGACAAATCTTTTGTATCTGGATTCTGATACCCGCAAACAGAACATAATTGACTACTAGCATAAAATGTATCTATTTTGATGTATTTCCTGGCATTCCACATCCGCCGCAGAACTTAGTCCCATTCTCCAGTTTCATTCCGCAATTTTTACAGTACATTACATTCTCCATTTCTTTTGTTTTTTTATTTTATATTAGTTGTCATTTTATGTATATATACATTTTCACAATTATATTAAAAATATAAAATACCAACACCCTATTATCTCCATTCCTAATCACATACACATTTGCAATTATCTTGTCAACGACTGAATCTCTTTTTGTATAAGTCTTCCTGCCGCCTTTGCCAGCTCATCAATACGACGTATTCTTGTAAATTCTTTTCCATAAATCTTTTCTGCGCTATTGGCCGCCGCATCATTTCCCATAAAAACGGCTGATACATGTATTCCTTTAGCACGCAGTGCACGTACCTCTTCGGCTGCATCATTAACAGAAATATCGTCGCTATAATCATGTCCAAACGGGCTGTCCTGTGATGGCATAATACGCTGGCTGTCATTAGGCGCAGCATCTGTTAAAATAATCACAAGATGCCTGTCAGCCACCCCCGGGTTCATATCAAGGATTTTACCAATTCCCCGAAAAGCAAGACCATCACGATTCCAACCGGCAGCATAATAATTGAAAATATTGTCGCACTTCTTATCCCTAAAAGACTTCAATATATGAAAAACTGTATATCCTCTAACACTGCAAAATCTTGTTACCCCTGACCGGTATATTACATTCCACGAGGCTTTTGGAAATAATTACTCCCTGCGCAGCAAGCATTTCCTGATACTGAAGCCTTGAAGCAGATGCATCAAGAAGCAGATCCACTGTAAAGGATGGTTGATTATCATCTTCATATGTGTGAAAAATCCTGTTATCTTCTATATATTCTGCACGCCATACTTTGGTTGTATCAAGCCTTCCGCTCTGCCCTAATATTACATCTGTCTTCTGACTTATATATTCGCTATTACGGATTTGTTCGACTATATGTGCAATAAGACTATCATAAAGCCGTACATTTTTATTATAATATGAATGATTTCTTTCAACCTGCAGCTGTGACTGTTCTCTTAAATGAAGAAATTCCTTCGGTATATTTTTTTCTTTGTTATATATTTTCCATCAGTAAACCATAAATGGCATCCTGTATGACTGCCTGTACACAGTTCTTTTTCTATTTTAATAAGAGTCTGCTCTGATATAACAGATCTTCCAAAACAATTCTCAATATAAGAGCAGTCATTATTTTCTTTCTTATATGTTATATTATCTTTCTTTTTACTGTAGGCTGCTTCACCAGTCATATTGTCCGCCTCAGAAGAACGCATAACCATTACATGATTATTTCTTACAGAGCTGACTGGCATTATTCTTGTCATTATCCGGGCAAATGCCCCTGTAAAATGCAGTCGCAATGCTTTTTTTTCATGTTTTACGCCATCAAAAAGATTAAATTTGCGATAAATTGCCAGCACAGCATCTATCAACCGGTCTGTTTCAGGCATTATCTGTGGTGTCAGTTCTGCATACAGCTTTTGTTCATTTGGTGTCAGCAGAACCTTCTTTTTCCCTGACACACTGCTCCATCTGGCTGACTGCATATTATATACAAGCCGGTTTTTACTCATCCACTCCTGCCTCGACAGCTTATATTCACCTGCAAAAAAAGCCTTTCCATAATAAACCCGTAAATCAGTCATAGACGGACGTTTTAATGCTTCCTCTGTATACAGTACATGTTCCAGATAAAGCCATGTCAGATCATCCAGCATAGCCTGACTGATATCTCCGTTCCAATAACCAAATAAAGTGCTGATTGCCTTTTCACCATAATACTTATATGCCAGTCCAATTATAAGATTCATATATAAATCTGAATCTAAATCCCCTGTTTCAACAGCCAGAAACAATGGATCAAAATTATAGCGTTCCGCCGCATTCCATACCTGATTAGCAGCCCGTCTTTCCTTAGCAGTATAAGAAATGGTACGCATTATTCAAACACCTCCGTATTATGCAGCTTTAAGGGAAACCTTGAAGCTATGACATCACGTATAAGCTCTTTTTCATAGCTGTCAAATATCTTATTGGTAATTCCAAGATCCAATGCATCCCTGATTGGAATACCCTTTTTTATAAGACTTACAGCATCAATTAATCCACGCAGATCCAAAGCTTTCTCTGTAAGTTCACCATTTTCACATTTTTTCTGAAGTTCATTAAATAAAAGTGCAAACTGTTTGTTATACTTAGTAACCAGTGAAGGGAACTGATCCTTTAACAGTCTCTCAAGATCTTCCTTTGCCAGTGGCGGCATCTGTATAACTACAAATCTTGAGGCAAGTGCCTCATTTAATTCCCTTGTACCTGCATAATTATAATTCATCGTAGCAATAAAACGTGTATCATCTGCAACCTCTATCCTGTCATATCCTGGAACATCAATTACACGTCTGAAATCAAGTACAGAATGTAAGACTGCAAGTGCTTCATTCCTTGCCATATTGATTTCATCGAGAATCCCAAAGCCGCCACTTTGTGCACAGCAATACACCGGTCCGGGTCTGAATGTAACCCTGCCATCGTGAAATGTATCAGAACCTATCAGCGCAACCGCATCCATATTAACATGGAAGGAAATATCCCATGCCGGACGTTCAAAAACTGCTGCAAGATTCTGTGCAAGCACATTTTTTCCCGTTGCCTTCTCTCCTGCCAGCAAAAGATTTCTGCCACACAGAAGCACTGCAAGAGCCTCTTCCCATACCTTATTGCCATAATAATGAAAATGTGGTACAGGAATACGTTTTTTTAATGCTTCATCTACAGTATGTTCTTCTGAATAATGCCGGACTTCTTCTACAAGCTGTGCAGAAACACCTTCCTGCTTCAAAAACTCAATCAGATTATTCAATACCAACACCTCTTTAACTATTTTTTTATATTTTGATTATATTCTTTTTATTTATTTATGTGAACTACCCATTGTCTTAAGCCAATGGGCTTCCTGCTTCATCGACCTCGTGTCTCCGCTCCGCTTCGGTCGGCTCAAAACCAACGTTCACTGAACGTCGTTCGCCCTACTATCTCCACAGGCGTTAATTTGGGCAGTCCCTGCCCTATATATTTCTTTATGCTATTTGCCTTAATCCTTCTGTCAGTATATTTTTCGCGGCATTGATATCCCTGTCATGTTCTGCTCCTCATTTCGGACATATCCATGTCCTCACTGACAAATCTTTTGTATCTGGATTCTGATACCCACAAACAGAACATAATTGACTACTAGCATAAAATGTATCTATTTTGATGTATTTCCTGCCATTCCATTTTGCCTTATACTCTAACTGTCTTGTGTTTCTACAAGTATGGACACATAGTATTTTCCACTGGAAACCTGCGAAACGGTCGCTGACTTAATCTGCCCACTATATTCCCTGTGTAACCTTGCTTTTACCGCTTTTAATTTTGGCAGTTTTATCTTCCCTGTCTCAAAATCTACCGCAATATTTCCATTTGTGAAGTTTGTTGTGTATGATTTATGGTTATCGTGTTTGCTCTTGAATTTCGGAAAAGAATCCTGACAATGCTCTGTACGGAACCATATTTGTAAGCTATTCCTTTACCACCTTAAGCTTATTGTTATATTCTTTGATTGCATTTTTTTATTTCTACTTTTGATGCATTAGCAGGTAAGCTGCTGTATTCAGATAACAAATTTACTGCCCTTTCAAGCCAGTAGAACTTATAACAATATGACGGATCTTTCATCATCTGTGAAAATCCTTCTATATCCAGCATGTTGTAATATTTTTGTTCAACTATTAAATGATTGTCACCTTGCGAAGTATAATATTCAGCCATTGCTCCGTACCCCTGTTTTCTCTTACATCACCTGTTGCCCAGATTTTTTCTTTCTTAAATCCATTTATAGGCTCCATCAACATATCAAAACTTTCCTCTGTAAGATATGTGAAATACCTTCCATTTCTTACGCCCTCAAAATCACCATACTTAAAAGACATATATATCACACCATTTCTTTTAAGTGCCTGATACAGCCGCTTTATCATATCAGACAGTTCGCATTTCTTTAAATGAAGAATTGATGCACATGCCCATATACCATCATATATATTACTGTCATTAAAATCCTCGAAAAGCATATGATGTACCTGAATACCAGTGTACTTTGTTGCTGCCTTACATAATTCTTTTGAACCATCCATTGCATCAACTTCATATCCATTATCTATAAAATACTTAGTATCTCTTCCAGAGCCGCATCCAAAATCCAATATTTTTGCTTTCGCTGGCAAAAACGATAAGAAAAGTTCCTGTATTTCATGAAAATCCACATTTTGAGTTGTATTGACAAAATCTGCTGTATGCAGATTGTAGTAATCTAATGTATTATTATCACTCATTTTTTCTTATTTCCTGATGTTTCGTTATCATTACTATAACACAAATACCAGTTACACTAAAGACTGCTTTAAAAATATGGAAACATAATTCATTATAAAATTCACATCAAATCTTAGAGCCTTTTTAATTTAAAAGTACTACTACATTTCCATGATGCTATTTTCATCAGCATTACACCCCTGCTCACTAAGTATTTCCTGACACTTTTCTATTATATTGCCATATAACAAAATCCTATGTTTATAATTAAGACATCTCTCAATTTATAAACATAGGATTTCAGTTATTTCTCTTTATTCTGATAATATCTACAATACTGCTGTATATGTATTAAATACACTATATGTTACATATCACATTTACTATCTTTTATGTCCCCTGCTTCATATTCCCAAAAACGGAACTGAATACATCATAATTATTACTATCTCTTGGAGAACAGTAAACAGCAAATTCAATTACACGAAAAGCATGTATATATTTTTCAACTACATTCTTAGCAGCCGTTGCAACAACGCCTGGATTATTCTCAAATGCACCACAGCCAAATGCACCAAGTATTACTACATCATTGTTATTGGTTAAAGCTATATCAAGTATTCTTGTGAATCTTCAGAAAAGACTGTGGATTATCACAGAAGCAACTGGCTGAAAAAGTAGGAATCTCTACAACACATTTAAGCCATATTGAAACAGGAAACACTAAGCTAAGCTTACCTTTATTAGATTTTAGCATATCAGTTATCTGATGTCTTTAATTCTGCGTCTTGATACAACTGCTGCACCTGCTGCCATGGCAAGTAATGCAGCTAATGAATATACTGCCATGTTGTCTGCATCGCCAGTCTTAACATCTGATACAGATGTATCTGCTGAACCTGAGTCTGATGTACCAGCACCATTTGTATCATCTGTTCTTTCTGAACCTGTACCTGCATCAACCTTTACTAATGCATTGATTGCTGCTGTAAGATGCTCTGTTGCCTCATCAACATCTGCCTTATATTCTGCAATCGCAAGTGCATCAACTGCTTCTTCATACTCAAGCTTCATAGCTGCCCAGGACTGGGCTGTGTAATCTGCTTCATTAAGTGCATCTGCTGCTGCAATAACTGCTGAGAGCTTTGATGTATCACTTACAGGTGCTTTAGCCTTAACTATATTGGCATCTGTTGCTTCAAAATTAATTGTAGTATCGGAATATCCTAATGCATATACTGTAAGTGACCAGTATCCTGTTCCGTCATAACCTGCTGGTAACTGGCAGCGTGCTGAATCAGTAAGTCCAAGCTGGATTCCCATTACTTTGTGCATCCAGTTATCTGCAGCAAATTTAGTTCCATATGTAGCAACAGCATTTGTTCTTGTTGCATCATTTCCATAATATGTCCACTTAACAGCCTGCATCATAGCACCTAATGCGCCATAACCATCACCATTAATATCAACTCTTAAGAATTCACCGTATGAACCTGTAGCATCTTTTACTGTAGATGTAATGTTAGCAGCCACACTTATATCCTGCTCTGCAAATGACTTTCCACTTCCAGTCTGTCTTGCAGAGAATGAATATGTTCCATCTGCATTCTTAACTGCTGTCTTAAGTCCGTTAGTATCTGCGTTAACTGCTGCTGTATACTCATATGAGCTAAGCTTGTTCTCACCGAATCCACCGTATAACTTTTCTCCATTCCTGACAACTCTGTAATGCTGCTCAAAATCAGCAAGATCAGATGTCTTAACCTTAACCGGAACATACTTAATACCAGTTACTTCATAAGAAGAAAGCTTAGATGTTGTGCCATCTGCATTAGTAATTGTTCCCTTACTATATGAAAGCTGTGTACCATCTGTAAGTATCATCTGCTTTCCATCACTGCTCCAGCCGGCAAGCTCATACTTCTTACCATCTTCTGTATCAATTGTTGCCATGCACTGGTAGCTTCCTCTGTGAAGACCATGATTGGTTGTAGCTCTTGTTACTGTATCAAAACCGCCTTTATCGTACTCACCATGTGTATCCTTCTCATTAGATGATGTTACATCCCCTGCGTTATATACGCCCTTCGTTTGCCCAGTATTCCTGCCATGTAAGACCAGCATATACATATGAATACTCATCATCTGCTGCATGTGTATATGACACAAATGCAGGAAATACTGTTACAGCAAGAACAGTGGCTGCTGCAACAGCAGCAATCTTAGTAAAAATGTTCTTCCTCATAAATCCTCCTTGTTTTGCGAAGCAAAATCCGAACCCATTGGTGAGGAGAGGATTTTTGCCTCCTTATAATTTTTTCTATTACAAATCCGCCTACTTCTTAGCCGATTTATAAGCATAGTAAAATGCCTTCTTGATGGCATTGCTTGATTTGGTTGCACCAGATACTGCATCAACACCTGATGTACTCTGGTTTGCAAGAAGCTGTGCAGGAACCTTTGCATTTGCCATATTAAAATACTGTACGTCCTGTGCTCCTGCTTCTGAAGTTGCTGTAACTGATGTAATCACATCTCCCGATATGACTATTGTAACCGTTACATTGTAATTATAAGTATCACACACAGCAGAACCCGTATATGTTCCATCTGCTTTAAATGTTGTATTAGCCGGTGCGTCACTGCCTGAACCGCCGCTCAGCTCTCCATTATTGTCATAACTATTATCCGGCTGAGTTGACCATTATCCAGCTGAGCTGACTGATTACCACTGTCAGAACTATTACCTGATGAATTACCAGAAGCATTATCCGAACCGGAATTATTACTATTTCCTGACACTTCATTTCCTGCACCGCCAGCCTGTGAGTCTGACTGTCCATCTGATGAGGCTGATTCTTCCAGACTCTCTTGTGTTGTTCCATCAGCATCTGTCTTAGCCGTACTGCTCTCAATCTCTTTGACCATTGCTGCAACTGTCTCTTCGTTAAAGAAATCGTTCCATTCCTCATTGTCTTCCGATGCCGACACTGTCTTTCTTCCTGCAAAGCATAAAAATGTCATAACTACACATATAACCAATGCCAGTCCATACAGAGCCGTCTCTGGTTTCTTACCGTATGTCTTTCCTGCTCTTGCTGCCTTTACTGATACAGCCTTTGATATTCTCATAGCTGCATAGCCTAAGAAAACTATGCTGTAGATAACTACATTTGCAACATACATGCCAAGTCCAAGTCTTGCATATGGAATATTGATAAGCATTATATGTACATACATAAGACCGTAGAATACGTATGCTGTGCGCTGTAACTGCTTCCACTTCTTAGCCTGCATCTTCTTTCTTACAGCCTGAAATGAAGTTACTGTAAGCACAAGCATTATTATGATAAGCACAAGGCTTATTATTGCTGCTGTAAGCTGTGTTGCTGACAATGCCGCCGGCTTAATAAAAAGCATTTTAAAATATGTCATTCCGTATGTGAAATTATGACACAAAACAAGTATTGCCGCTGTAATTGACAACTCGCCTCTTATCTTTATAAGTGGTGCAATCAGCTTGTTGCCCTTAGGCAGTGCGCCAGTGTACATTACCACAACAAACATTGCCGTTCCAAGAGAGCCTTTTGCAAATATTCCTAATATATTGTTCTTTACAAACAAATGCATTGATAAGAATCCAATCAGAAATACCGCAATAGAGATTACCGCTGCCCCTATATAGTAGATACCTGCGTGTTTTTTAAGCGAATCTTTGAGAAAATATATAAATAAAGCT
>VOFC01000924.1_pt1 | contig 112000 bp, 145 predicted proteins | sample 5384161 | NCBI WGS metagenome assembly VOFC01 (sample SAMN12384722, study PRJNA508395) | human gut metagenome | isolation source: healthy gut B | host: Homo sapiens
AGTACTATTAATACAAGCACAGCTGCTGCTATACTTTTCTTCCTGTTTTTACTTTTTAATATATTCAGCCATATATCCAAATCCTTATTTCTTTTACAATACAAATGTCCCAAACAAATCTTTTTTTCAGATACCTTAACTATACAGCATACCTGGAATGTTTTATCTGGGACATTAAACCTTATCAATATATTATATATAATTTTTACACTTGCACAAGCTGGGTGGGGGATAATCATAAGAACTTTTTTAACAGACTTCTGGAAGTCTTCTACTGCTTTCATATCACCATTTTCAATGGCATGTACTATACAATGTGTCATATGTTCATTAATAATCTCTTTACCAAGATTATGTAATGCTGAATTAACTGCCGTTAACTGGATGAGTACATCAGCACAATCATCATCGTTTTCAATCATTGTCTTTACATGCTGAAGATGTCCTATAGCCTTTGATATTCTGTTAAGCTGTTTCTTTTTTTAGCCTCAGGTGAATGATAGTGTCCAGCTCATTATCAGCCTCTCTTATAACCTATATAAATATGTCGGGAATAAATATCCTGCCGCTGATATCATATTATCCCACACAGTAATAATCTGCAACCTTTTTCTTTGACTCTTCACTTTTCCTGTCTATATACATTTCTTATATTTTTACGTTTCCTAATCTCAACTACATGTCCGGCAATGACTTCTATAACCTCATCAAGGTCAAGTGGTTTAGCCATATGTACATTCATGCCTGCTGCTATACATTTTCTAGCATCCTCTTCAAATGCATTTGCAGTCATGGCTATTATTGGTATCACCCGGCATCCTCTCTGTCCATAGCCCTTATTAATCTTGTCGCTGTCATTCCATCAAGCTTAGGCATCATAACATCCATGAGTATGGCATCATATGTACCTTCCTTACACCTACCAAACTCTTCTACAGCCTGCTGTCCATCAGAAACGATCTTAACTAAAGCCCCTTCATCCCTAAGAAATGTTTCTATTATCTCTGGTTGAGTTTATTATCCTCAGCAAGTAAAAGACGTACACCTGTAATATCCAGTGCTTCACCTGTATTCTTTTTGTGCATATCCTGTCATATATTCTTTTTCTGACTTTTTATGTGTGATAAGTTCTTCACTGGTATTATTCTTCACATCTTGTACATCTGCTGTTTTAAACGGAATTCTTATAACAAATGTTGTGCCTTCATCCTTTTTACTTATGGTTTTCACAGTTCCATCCATCTTATCTATAAGTCTTTTTACTATAGCCATCCCAAGTCCGGTACCCTGATATATACTTCTCGCATCTGATTTTTCCTGTGCAAAAGGTTCAAATATGTGTTTTAAGAACTCTTCATTCATTCCCACTCCGTTATCAGATATAGTCCACTCATATAAAACCTTATCACTTGTTTTATATACACACGAAAAATCAGTTCTAACATATCCCCCCTACTTTATTATATTTAATACAGTTTCCATATATATTAAGAAATATCTGTCTTAAATGCAGCGGACTGCCATATACATAAGGATAAAACATATTTTCTGATGGTCTGTCATATTCTAGTGTAACACCTGCATCTGCCGCCCGCTGTTCTACAATCGTGATTACATCCACTGCTAGCTGGTTAAGATCAACAACCTCATTGGCAAGCTCTATATCTCCATCCTCAAGCTTGCTCATCTGTAAAACATCATTGATAAGTGAAAGAAGATGATTGGCAGCAACCTCCATCTTTTTCCTGTTTTCATTAACCAGTGCTGTATCTGTCATATGTTTCTCATCTATCTTTAAAAGTCCGATAATTCCATTAAGAGGAGTTCTTATATCATGTGTCATCCTCGAAAGGAAATCCGATTTAGCCGCATTTGCCTGTTCTTCCCCTGCTTATAGCTTCCTTTAACTGCTCATTCTTTTTTTGGCAAGCTCAGAAGCATACTGTTGTGAAAGTTCGCTTTGGTTTTTTTCATAAATCTGTGCTGTTTCATCTTAACATATTATATATTACTATTATGTACATAAATATAGCAAATGTATATATTATATGTGATATTGTGTTATCAAATATAGCTCTCTCTGGAAGATATATATATACATAATAATTCCTTCCCCGCTTCATAAGACCAAAATCATGATTATAAGGTGATTTGCTGCTCTGTGCGTGCATAAGCTTTCCGCTCTCATCTGAATCCTTTATTTTCTTTAATATAATATAATCATCAACACTATTACCTATCATATCTTCATTGCTAGATGATATTATTTTATCTCCACTTGTTACAACAACTGTTCCACCCTCGCTGTCATAATATCCAGACAATATATGATCAAAAGACAGATTGTAATCATCAGCATATTCTGTCGATGTATGATAGCAGGTTATAACTATTCCTGTTCCATCTGCCATACCCTTAGCAGCCATATCTATATAAGAGCCATCCTCTAAGTCTATTCTGGTTGCAAATGATTTCAAAGCATTATCTGCAACATCTAATAATGAACTGCTTTCCATATACTCATCAAGCTCAACAGTTTCCATATCATCTTTATAATACTGTGCTACAGGCTTTCCATTATTGTCTAATAATATAACTGCACTAAGATAACATTCTTCTGTATTCTTTTAAGAAATTCCTGTGAAAATATATAATCTGTATTTTCTTTTTATTTTTTTCGTATACTATATTCTGTTTTACCTGCTGTGCGCTTTCAATAACCCTCATAAGACTCTTTGTCTCGGCTGCAAGATTAATTCTTGTCACGTTATTACACTGGTCATTAATATGTCCTGCTGCATATGACAAATTCTTCTGTGCTGATATAATATCTGTTCTTATTGCAAAAGATGCTACAATAGCAATAAGAATAACACCCATCACCGTTTCTATAAAAATTATATTTATATTTTTTTGCCAATAAAGTGCTTCTTATTCATAAACTCCTACTTCCAGATACTTATCAGTATCTTCTACGTATTTTTCCAATATTTCCTTTTCTGTACCATCATCATGCATATTGATAAGTATATCTGTGAGTCTTCTATCTATGCCACGTGTATCATTTTTATCAAATGCAACACCAAGACCAACTTTATCTAATGATTCCTCAAGTATTCTGAACTGCATATTATAATCCTTCATATACTGATTTATGATAACCTCATTTACAGCAAGAGCATCAGCGTATCCTTTACTCAACATAGGATATGTAAGCTCCCTGTTTTTCATGGACAATAGCGAACGTATCCTTGGTATTTTGCTGTCTGCCATGTTAAGAAACATCTCCTCAGGCTTACTTGCTGCCTGTACAGCTACAGTTTTATCCCAAAGGTCTTCTATCGTATATATATTACTGTCTTTATTAACTGCGATTACTATACGGCTTTTTCATATATGGTCCTGCCCATCTGTACTTATCTTCTCTTCCATTCATGCTAAAGCTTCCCCATACACAATCTATAGTATGACTTGATAAAAGCTCCTGCTTATCATCCCAGTTTATATTTACAAACACTGCTTTATATCCCATCCTTCTGAATGCCTCTGTAGCAAGCTCCACATCTATACCTGTCGGATTACCATCAGAATCCACATAATTAAAAGGCGGCTGAATATCACTTCCGATTATAATTTCCTTAAGCTGCACACCTTCATTTGCATTAACATCATACTGATTATCCCTACATCCACACAGTACAGCTATAAACATATATATAATAAAGCTGATTGATATCTTTCTTTTTATATTGTTCATCTTTCTCACCCTTCTTAGCCTTTATCCCACTCTTTTAATAATAAGCTCCTTAGTAAATCTCATTACACCAAAGGAAATATTTACAATATTTATACCACTAGTTAATAGTCATATTTTGTCGAAAAAGGAATAAGTGATACATTTTAACATTTATATAACTTTATAAAGTATACTTAAAATATATGTTAAAATTATGCCATTAAATGTTCGACAAAGCATAAAATGTATGCTATGATACATAGAAATCAAGAAAGGAGTACTCAAAGTGATGAAAAAAAGAACATTGCGACTTATTAATTACATATTTATAATCGCTATTCTTTTGGGAACTATGTACCTCGATAAAGTACAGGCTTATTCCTGTGACCTTTTTAATGAGAATATTTTTTCTGACACATCATACTCATATAGTTGTGAAAGTACTCCAGATGCCAGTTTTAATTCTAATATCAGATACAATCATGAATGCAGAGTTTTTGCGACACAGAGCCTTCTATAGATGATTCAAGACCTTGCACCACACAGATGTTAGGTAATCCTAACTCTAATATATCAGAAACCATAAATATAAGAACTGGCATACGCTATTCTGCAAGAATTAATGCTATGCTTATATCAGCTTATTACAATGCTGATAATAACCATGAGCATTATTTTACATATAACAGATCTACGGAAAATCTTTTTTCCATCCTGACGGTTGTCGTCGATTATATCCACAATATGGACGGTGAAAAATAGGCTGATTCTCTTTTTATGATGATGTCAATATTTTATGTTTAGTGCGGACAACTAAAAAACTAAACTAAAAATATGTAAAGCATATATACAGAAAATGTGTATAGAAAAGAGGATTAGTGTGAAAAATAAGATTTTTCACACGCAAGAATGGAGGATTATTATGAACATATTAACATATATAGCTATCGCTATTGGTGGATTTGTAGCTGTAGGTTCTACACTTAGTATTACACTTGGAATTTTCGGAACAATCATCTACAAAATCATACGCTCAGCTAAATATAAGATATCTTTATTTGACTAATTGATGCAGATTTAACTAATTATTGTGTTGCAGGCTGTGATTATAAACAACTGGCATATAAAGAATAATCAGTTAATAATGCAGCGCTATTGTGCATATTTTTACAGCCTGCGGAATGGAGTTTATATGGCAGGAAATATAACTGTTGCTATTGTTATAATACTTATTATCGGTGGAATTATATTCGGCTGCTGGGTCGACAGGGCTGATACTAAGATAGCCGACAGGAAAAATGAAGCAGCTTCTGATAAGCAGACTGCTGACAAATAACAGATATTAATACTGGGAACCGCATTAAAGTGCTTTGTGTATGCAAAGCTCTTTGATACGGCTTTTGCTTCCCACTACTCCGCCGTGCACAAGTCTAAGAAAGCGTTCGCTTTCTTAGACTGTAGGGCATTCGCCCTATCAGACGAAAGCCTAACAAAAAGCTTTGTGCTAGCACAGCACTTTGATACGGCTTTTGCTTCCCACTACTCCGCCGTGCGCAAGTCCAAGAAAGCTTTCGCTTTCTTGGACTGTAGGGCATTCGCCCTATCAGACTAAAGTCTAACAAAAAGCTTTGTGCTAGCACAGCTTTTTGTTATCCTTTCGTCTGGCACGGCTCATTTAGATCACATAGTCCCAGACTTCATCCTTGAATACTATTTTTCTATATGTTCCAAAGTCTGTCCACTTGTTGAAGAATGTATCATTGAGAGCTTCTTTGCCTTCCTTAACGGCATCAAGTTCTGTACGTAACTGGGCGTATTCGCTCTCGTTGGCTGCTTTGACTGCAAAACCTCTGCTATTTACAACCGGAAGTCCTGTGTATGTATAATCTTCTATCTTTTCTATAGACTCTATCTTCTTATTTCTTACAGTAACCGCTACTCTGTCCCTGAATACTAGTACATCAAAGCTGTCAGGATAGTTGTAAGAGTCACCACTTACACTGATTTCCTGTCCTACTGTATAGTTCTTTCCGGCAGGACTTACCTTTGTAACTGTGGCACTTTCAAGATTGTAATAATATTCTTCAAATAAATCTGCATTACCCTTGATATTGCCATTTACAAATGCACACTTGACTTCCTTCTTGTCATATACACTTGTGTCAGTAACAACACCGCAGGCAGATGTCATGTTGCTTATTCTGTCTATAAGTATAAGCTCACCAAGTGTCTTATGTTTAGCGAATTCATCTATGACAACAGGCTCCTGTAGTCCGATATCGCATACTGCGATTTCATTCTTGCTAAGTCCGTTAGCCTCAATAAACTTACCTGTATTAACATCTATCTTGTACTGGATATTCTTTAATACACCAAGCACCTGCTTAGTTCCTATCTTTACGATATAATCCTTACCAACTGTAAGTTCTTCATCATCCATCCATAGCATTGTAGCTGTGAAAGACTTGATAACTGGAAGTGTTGTCTTTGCTGCAAGAACGCATCCTCTTGATACATCAACTTCCTTATCCAGCTGGATAGTAACAGGCTGTCCTGCCTGTGCACTCTGGCTGTCCTTATCTCCTATAAGAATACTCTTTACATTGGCAGCTTCACCACTTGGAAGAGTTATTATCTCATCACCTACAGATACTACACCAGACTCTATCTGACCCTGAAAGCCTCTGAATGTATGGTCTGGACGGCATACTCTCTGAACTGGCATATAGAAGCCTTCTTCCTGCTTCTTCTGACTTACATCAACATTTTCAAGATAAGTAAGAAGTGCTTCACCATCATACCAAGGTGTGTTATCTGACTTCTTAGTAATGTTATCACCCTCTGTAGCTGAAACAGGGATAATCTTTACACTGGCAAGTCCTAATTCCTTAGATAATTCATCTATCTGTGCTGTAATCTCATCAAATCTTTCCTTAGAATAACCAACAAGGTCCATCTTATTAACTGCAAATACAAAATGCTTAATTCCCATGAGTGCGCAGATTCTTGCGTGTCTCTTAGTCTGGATAAGCACGCCCTGCTTTGCATCAACAAGGATTACTGCAAGGTCTGCAAATGAAGCACCAACCGCCATATTTCTTGTATATTCTTCGTGTCCCGGTGTATCTGCCACGATAAAACTTCTCTTATCTGTTGTAAAGTATCTGTATGCAACATCAATTGTGATACCCTGTTCTCTTTCTGCCATAAGTCCATCAAGAAGAAGTGAGTAATCAATAGCACCACCACGGCTTCCTACTTTACTGTCAAGCTCTAAAGCCTTTTCCTGATCGGCATATAAAAGCTTTGAATCATATAATATATGTCCTATTAATGTAGACTTTCCATCATCCACGCTTCCGCATGTTATAAACTTTAATAATCCTATCATCTTAGAAATACCCCTCTCTCTTTCTTCTTTCCATACTTCCTGCTGCTTCGTTATCGATAACTCTTGTTGTTCTCTCAGAAGATACAGCACTGAGTGTTTCATCGATTATCTCATCAAGAGTTGTAGCATTTGACTCTATGCCACCAGTTAAAGGATAGCAGCCAAGTGTTCTGAATCTTACATTCCTGTATTCTATCTTTTCGCCTTCCTTTAACTTGAAACGGTCATCATCAACCATTATAAGCATGCCATCTCTTTCAACTACAGGACGCTTATCTGCATAGTAAAGAGGTACTATATCAATATTTTCTCTCTTGATATACTGCCATATATCTGTTTCAGTCCAGTTTGATATAGGAAATACTCTTATGCTCTCACCCTTATTGATACGTGAGTTGTAAAGCTTCCACATTTCTGGCCGCTGGTTTTAGGATCCCATGCCTGATTTTCATTTCTGAATGAGAATATTCTTTCTTTAGCCCTTGACTTTTCCTCATCTCTTCTGCCACCACCAAATGCTGCTGTAAAACCATACTTGTTAAGAGCCTGCTTTTAAAGCCTGTGTCTTCATAATATCTGTATACACTGAACCATAGTCAAAAGGATTAATTCCCTTCTTAACACCATCTTCATTGATATATTCTAACATTTCGATGCCAAGCTTCTTAGCTGTTTCATCCCTGAACTTAATCATTTCCTTGAACTTCCAGGTTGTATTAACATGAAGAAATGGAAATGGTGGCTTCTCTGGATAAAATGCTTTCATAGCAAGATGAAGCATTACTGAGCTGTCCTTTCCTATAGAATAGAGCATAACCGGCTTTTCACACTCCGCCGCTACCTCTCTTATTATATATATTGCTTCAGCTTCAAGCTGATCAAGATGCGATAATTCTGCCATTGTTTTATCCGTCCTTTCCTTATGTATTACTTTAGAATGATTATCTTACTTTCATAGTATGTTTATATGTTTATACGCTAATAATCATTTAAGTTAAATAAACTAATTTTTTATTACAAATATCAGTTATTCAATATAATCCTTCTAATACCTTTTACAGCATTAATCTTACATCAGTACTTATTAGATTCTTTCTTATTAATAACTATCGTTTCCCTGCTGCCATCTGTTTTATCTATGTTCCAGTTAAGGTAGTCACCTTTGGTAGTAACACTCATCTTACTTCCCATACCACCCATATCTGCTCCAAGATACAGTGCAATAGCCTCGAACTTACATTCCTTAAGACATGATGAACATCCCCAGCAATCCTTAGGATACTTTATATATGCCTTTTTATCCTCACCCATCTTTATAAGGCTTCCTGGACAGACGATACTGCATTGTCCACATCCTGCACATCTGCTTTTATCTATCACTATGCTCATATGTCTCACCTCTTCCTACAAGATTTCTGAATATAACTTCTATGTTATCACCATTCTTTTCTGGTGTTGACATACTTAAGCCACTCATCTGACTTATCAGGATAATCAAGATTTTCAGCAAAGCTATGCCATCTTGTTTCTTTCCTTGCCTTTAAATGCTCTATAAGCACCTGACAGACTGTAAGTCTTTCCTTAAGCTCATATACAAACATAAGTCCATGGTAATCTGCTGCTGACACATTTCCTGAAAGTGTGATAATCTGTGCTATCTTCTGCTTTGCAAGCTCAAGCTGCTTTTCATTAAACTGATAGTGGCTTCCAATACCACCAGCATAGGTATCCATAACCTTCTGCATAGCTTCTTCAAGCTGTTCTGTCGAAAATACTTCATCCTGTCTTTCAAGATATGCATTATATTCCTCAAGCTTTTTTACTTACGAATTCTTCTGCAAAGCTTTCTAATGCTTTATAATCATCATTAATATCATGACAGCCATAAGCGGCATCCTGTGAACTAAAAGGTATCTGCCAGCTCTGCCTCTTCTTTAAGTTCCTTAACAATATCTATAGCAGCTATCTCACCCTCTGCCATAGCTCCTGTTACATACTTCTGAGGACATCCACCTGCAACATCACCTGCCGCATACAGTCCATCTATGGTAGTTCTTCTGTTAGTATCTACCCAGTAACCACTGGCTGTATGTCCACCTACGATATAAGGTTCTGTTCCTTCTATCTCGACATTCTGCTCACTTGGATTCTTTCCTGACTCTATCCACTTAAGTGTCTGACTTGGTGCCATATTAAGATAAGCCTTCTTTAAAGATTCATCCTTTTCGCTGCTTATTCCTTCTGTTCTTAAGTAACATGGGCCTCTTCCTTCGATATTCTCTCTTACAGTTCCATATACTCTCTGTGAGGTTGTAAGACCATATTTATCTTCATACACTTCTCCCTTTGAGTTAATCTGCTTAGCCCCGACTCCCTGAGCTATAGTTCCTGTTGGTGCTATAGTATCTTTACAACGTAATGCTATGAATCTCATCTCAAATGTTGTCATCTCAGCACCGGCATTAATCCCCATTGCATATCCAGCTCCGGTATTAAACGGTGGATACCACATCTTATGCCTTGAAAATCCAGGGTTGTTAGGCTTATAAAGTCCAGCCGCCCCTCCTGTTGCACATAAAACTTTCTTTGCCTTTATCTCATATGCATATCCATCATCAATGTTAAAACCTACAGCACCAAGAATTTTATTATCCTTAACTATATAATCTGTTATATTAAGTCTGTTTATAACTGTCACTCCATCAAGTGCTTCAACTGCCGATGCAAGTATAGGCTTGATATTCTCACCATTTATCTTAATATTGCGGTTGCCTCTTGCAACATACTTTCCATTCTCATCCTTAAGTATGACAAGGCCAAGCTTCTCCATCTTAGCAGTAACTTCATTAAGTCTTTCCGACATAGTAAGAAGCAGATCCTCTCTTACTATATCATCAGCATCATTTTTAGCATAATCAACATAATCTTCTGGCTTTCTGCCTTCTACTATATATGCATTGATAGCATTAACACCTGCTGCAAGACATCCACTTCGTTTTATATTAGCTTTCTCCGCTATAATGATACTTGCTGTATCTGACTGCTCTTTTATAGTAAGTGCCGCATAACAGCCCGCTGTACCACCACCTATTATAAGAACATCCGTTGTAAGCTTCTTTAATCCATTTATCTTCATAAGCACTCCTTTTTGAAGTAAAGTAATTTCTATTTTACTACTATCACCTTAAAGATTTCACAATACTATAATAATACACCATCAGATATAGAATACGTCATCCGACTTCATACCCTTATTCTCACACAGATAAGTTTTCTCACTGTCAACCGCATATATTCTGTATATAAGCACATGGACCTTCTCACCTACCGCAAGAGGTTCCTTTTCCAGCGACCACTCACCTGTTATTCTTGTACATCCGATATTAACTGTGACATCCAGATGATTGCCCCTGAATAATATATCTTCAACATATCCTTCTTCTGCTGCACTGTTGTACTGCTGAAGCTTTCCATACTTTGATATTTTTACAAACTCTGGTCTTATGAAAGCCCTGTCAGCCCCATTAACTTCATCAAAGCCCTTAAGTCTTGAATAATCACTAACCTCTGATGCCTTTCCTATGAACTCAACAACAAAAGGCGTTGCCGGACTTTTATATATATCTATCGGACTACCCATCTGTTCTATTCTGCCATGATTAGTTATGATAATCTCATCAGCAACCTCAACAGCCTCATCCTGATCATGTGTTACAAATATACTTGTTATTCCAAGCTTTGTAACCATGCTTCTAAGCCATGTTCTAAGCTCTGTCCTTACCTTGGCATCTATCGCAGCAAAGGGTTCATCTAAAAGAAGCACCTGTGGGTTAGGTGCAAGCGCTCTTGCGAACGCAACTCTCTGACGCTGCCCGCCTGATAACTGGTTAGGATATCTTTTCTCAAGTCCTGCAAGTCCAGTTATCTCAAGAAGCTCTGTAACTCTTTTCCTTATCTCATCCCTTGGCACCTTCTGAAGCTTAAGGCCAAAGGCTATATTTTCATATACTGTCATATGACGGAACAATGCATAATTCTGGAATACAAAGCCTATACCTCTCTTGCTGGCTGGTATATCATTAACCCTCTTTCCATCTATGTATATATCTCCAAAGCTTGGAGTTTCAAGTCCTGCGATCATTCTTAATATAGTTGTTTTACCACTTCCCGAAGGACCAAGCAGTGCAACCAGCTTTCCTTTTTCGATAGCAAAGTTTACATTATCCGATGCCCTGAAGCTTCCATATTGCTTAAATATATTTCTCATCTCAACATACATTACTTAACTCCTCCCTTCTTAGCATTCTTCTGTCTGTATTCAAACACATTCTTAAGTACAAGTACTATGACTGCTATTATTACAAGTATTGATGACACTGCAAATGCAGCTGTTATAGATGAATCTGTCCCCGACATATACAGTGCATCTATCTCAAGAGGAAGTGTAAATGTCTCTCCCCTTGTCTTTGACAATGCATTTACCGCACCAAACTCTCCAAGTGCCCTAGATGTACACAATATAATTCCATATATAAGAGACCACTTTATATTTGGAAGTGTAATTTTAAAGAATATTGTAAAGCCATCCGCACCCATAAGTGCTGCTGCTTCCTCCTCATCCTTTCCAAGTGAATTAAGCACCGGTATTATTTCTCTTGACACATAAGGAAATGTAACAAATATCGTTGCAAGCACAACACCCGGAACCGCAAAAGCAATCCTTATATTTGTTCCAAATATCTCATTAAACCATCTTATAACAGGATAAAACCAGCCGAGACGCCCGAATGTCATAAGAAACGCAAGTCCAACGATAACGGGTGATATTGAGAATGGTATATCTAAGTGTTGCAAGCACCTGCTTTCCTTTAAAATCAAACCTTGTAAGTACCCGGGCTGCTATTATTCCAAATAAGGTATTAATAACAAGAGCCACAAAAGTTGCTATAAATGTAACCTTAAGTGCACTTAACACATAAGAAGTCGTTACTGCCTTTATATAAAAGCCTACTCCCTCTTTAAGTGAACTTACTATAATAGAGAACAGGGGAAGTATAAGCATCACGATGATAAAAACCACTGTAATAAGCACACATATATTTCTTGTTGTTCTTTTTCTTTTTTCAAGCTTATCATTTCTGCTCATGCTTACCTCCATTCTGTTAAGCTTCTTAATTAATCTTTCATTAAGCTCTTATCAGCTTCCTGTTAATTTATATGTTAGTTATTGTTAATAATCCAAATATTTTAATAGCTTGATGTATTGCTTAAGATGTTCTTGCTGCCACTCTCATCTGTATAATATTTATGATAAGTAATATAAGAAATGATATTACAAGCATCACAAGTGCAATAGCTGTAGCAGAGGCATAATCAATATAATTGAGCTTCTGCATTATCACATAAGAAACAACCTGTGTATGTTCCTTGGCACTGTTACCAGATATATATATAACGCTTCCATACTCTCCTATACCTCTTGCAAATGCCAGCCCAAAGCCTGTAAGAAGTGCCGGACTTATCTCTGGAAGTATTACCTTAAAAAATGTCTTTGCCGGACCTGCTCTAAAATATAAGCTGCTTCCTCATACTGTGGATCCATCTTTTCAAGAACTGGTGTTACAGCTCTTACTACAAAAGGTATACCAACGAATACTAAGGCAATAACAAGTCCGATATGTGTATATGAAACCTTTATTCCAAGCGATGCAAGAGGCTTTCCTAACATTCCTGTCTCTGAATACAGCTTTGAAAGTGTTATGCCCTGCAACTGCTGTTGGAAGTGCAAAAGGAAGCTCAATAAGTCCATCAAGTATCCTTTTACATGTGAAATCATATTTAACAAACGTCCATGCAAGTATTGTACCGAATATACAGTTAATAACTGCTGATATAAAGGAACAGCTTATACTTGTTATAAATGCATTTACAACATTTTTCTTAGTCACAAGTGCCATAAACTCGCCGGGCGAAAGCTTTAACGAATAAACCATAACCGATGCCAGTGGTATAAGCACTATAAGCGATAACATTGTCACTGTTATTCCTAATGTAAGATGAAATCCAGGAATAACCCTTACCTTCCTGTCCTTTACTTTTTTTCCGTTGAATTCAGGTTCTTTATTAGTTTTATCAGTTGTCGTATATTTCATCGAACCATCCTCCATCATCAAAATATATCCTGTAAGCTTCATCCCATCCACCATAATCTTCTATTGATGTAAGCCGTACATTCAAATCGAATTTATCACCATACTCAGATAATATATTCTTATCTGATGGCCTGTAGCCATATTTTGCTGCCAGTCTTTGTGCGCTCTCAGAATACAGATATGAAAGATATGCTCTTGCAAGCTCTTCTGACCTGTTAACTTTAACATTATCATCAACAACTGCCACACTAGGCTGTGCAAGTATACTGACTGAAGGTGTTACTATCTCGTATTCATCAGGATAAGAATTCATCGAGTTAATCGCTTCGTTTTCCCATGCTATAAGCACATCACCTTTTTTATTCTCAACAAATGTTGTTGTTGAACCTCTTGCTCCTGAATCAAGCACTGAAACATTGGAATATAATTTTCTTAAAAATTCTTTCTTAGAACTCTCATCCGTATATTTTTCTTCTGCAAAGCTTAATGCTGCAAGAAAATTCCAACATGCACCACCACTGCTCTTAGGATCAGGTGTTATTATCTCAACTCCATCGGCAGTAAGATCATCCCAGTCCTTTATTCCAAATGGATTGCCTTTTCTTACTAAGAACACAATCGTTGATGTATATGGTGCTGAATCTTTATCATACTCATCCTTCCATCCAGCAGCTATCAGTCCGGTATTTTCTATAAGCGTTATATCATGCTCAAGTGCCAGTGTCACAACATCAGCATTGCAGCCTTCAACCACTGATCTTGCCTGGCTTCCTGAACCCCCATGCGACTGTATCACCTTTATCTGTTTTCCATAATGGTTCATATAATAATCAGCAAATATGTCGTTATACTCCTCATAAAACTCTCTTGTTGGATCATATGAAACATTAGTTATTGTAAGTCCGTCTCTCTTATTTGCGCATCCGGAAAGAAAAAATACTGATAATGTCATACATGCCATACCAACCGCTTTTATTGTTTTAATTTTATTATTAAGCTTACTGATATTTATTGTCTTCATTATTCATATCTCCTTTCCTTATTTTGTATAGCTGTTATTTAATGTTAATTTTAAACCTATTTTCATACATACATAGTTTGTTAGTATGTTTATTGGTTAAAAAATATTGCCAGGCTTCTTTGAGTTGCCTGGCAACCTTTGGAAATTGTATTGTTATATTATACCTATTCCCCTACAAAGTCAATATGTTTATGTGTTTTATTTTAATTTTATTTAATTTATGATATTTTGCGTACCATAAATTCTATCATAAGCTTATATATTCATGTTAACAGTATCACCTGTAACAATAACAGCAGGTGACTGTATACCTTCTTTAGCAGTTTTTTCTACTATGTCTTTAAGTGTACCTCTCACTGCCTTATATGTACCATCAAACCCTCCACTTATAACAGCAGCCGGTGTGTTTTTCTGATTTTCCTTCTTTCATAAGGGTATCTGCTATCTCTTTAAGATGTGTAAGTCCCATCAGATATACACATGTTCCATCCATGGCAGCAGAATTTCTGATATCAGCATGCAATGTTTTTTCACCATCTTTCACATCACCGATGTATGTCCTGTTATAATTGAAAAGCTTCTGCTTACATCTCTGTGTGTAACTGGTATTCCTGCCATTGCAGGAACTGCTATCGCTGAACTTATGCCCGGTATTTCCTCTGTTTCTATACCTGCTGCCTTAAGATACTGTATCTCTTCAGCACCCCTTCCAAACACATAAGGATCACCGCCTTTAAGCCGTACCACATATTTTCCTTCATTTGCTTTGGCAAGAAGAAGCTCATTGATATCCTGCTGTGGTGTTGAATGTCTTTCATTTCTTTTACCAACGTATATCTTCTCACAGCTCTCTAAGGCATATTCTAACAGTCTTTCATCTATCAGGTCATCATATACAATAACCTCTGCTGCCTTGACCGCATTAAGTGCTCTTACGGTTATCAGGTCATATGCACCACAGCCAGCTCCTGCTATCACAACTCTGCCTTTCTTTGTTTCATCATCCTCGTTTTCTTTAACAGAGGCTATTATTTCATCAAGTTCATCATCATCCAGCTTTCTTCCAAGAACCATGCATCTTCTTGCTGATGCTTTAAATATAGCAGCTCTCTTAGATGATTCTTCCACCTTAGCTTTTTATATTTTCCCTTATTGAACACAGATAATCAAGTATCTGCTCTATATCAGGCGGAAGCTCTGATGCAATACGATTTTTTATATCAGCAGCTATATATGGACTGGCTCCCTGTGTCGATATGCCTATAGACAGATTTCCAGCTTTATACACTGATGGGAATAAAAACTGACAGTTATCCTTATCATCTACAACATTTATAAAAATATGATATTTTCTGCATACACCAGCAACATATGCATTGAATTTTTTATCATCCGTTGCCGCTATACAGAATGAACATCCTTCAAGATCTGAATTAACGAATTCTCTTTCGATGAACTTGACACCCTCTATGCTCTTTATACTGTCACTTATCTTTGTTGCAACCACAGTTATATCAGGCTCATATGCAAGAATCTTTCTTAGCTTATGCTCCGCAATCCTGCCACCACCTATGATTAATCCTTTTTTTCCTTTAATGTCAATAAAAAACGGAAAATATCCCATTTATTTATCCTCCTATAACATTCTGAATTTATTATGTATTATACTTTTACCTTATAACATGTTATTGTTTTAGAATATCTGCAAGCTGCTTGTATGCTGTTCCCCATCTGGCATTAGGTTTAATGTTATATAACTTTTTATCCAGCACATAATATTTTCCTTCTTTCACAGCCCTTAGCGAATTCCATGCTGCATTATCTGTCAATAGATTATTAATACTCTTCATAGCTGCCTGGATATCATTACCCTGCGTTGTAACAAATATATAGTCTGGATCAGCCGCCACTATACCCTCAAGACTTAAATCGTCCAGCATACTTTTATCCGAATCTGCTATATTGACACAGCCAAGATCTGATAGCATCTCACCACACACAGAGCCTGTACTTCCCTTTGCTTTAACACTGCTGGCAGCTGTTCTTATAAAAAAGCACCTTTGGATGATTATTACCCATTGTACTTTTTATTTCATCTATCTGCTGCTTCACATCCTCACCATTAGTCTTATACAGATCTCTTCTCCCAGTGATCATTGTACAGTGATCAAGCATATTAAGATACTGGGTAAAATTAGAAACATCAAAGTATGCTACTGTTATGCCAGCATTTTCAAGTGTATCCATAAGTGCTATATCAGCCTCAGTATTACAGCTTGCTATGACAAAATCCGGCTGTGAAGCTATAAGCAGTTCTACGTTAGGATTCAGTATGCTTCCAAGATTAATGACTGAATCTGTAAGCTCCAAATCAAAATTCGTCCATGTATCATTGGCAGCTGCAACAGGTTTCCTCCTGCAGACACCCATATATCAGCAAAGCTTCCTATAAGTGCTGCGGCTCTCTTATGTGAAGTCACTGTTACCTCTCTGCCATAATCATCTGTAAATGTATACGGATTACTTACAGATGCGCCTTCCGTCATATCATACTCTCCTGAATTAACCTTACTATCAGATACTGCTGTTTTAGCACTTCCAGCACCACACCCATACAGTCCTGTTACTATTATTGTTAAAACAGCTGTCGTTACAAGTGCTTTAACAATTCTTTTTTTGTTTAAAAACATATTTTCACTCTTTTCACTCCTGTTTTTCACTCTTATTTTTCTTTCCAGTTTTACATAATATTTCGTTTAATATTCTGATGCAGCATATTATTCCTAATTGGTAAGATAACTTGATACAGCATACAGCTTCTGCCCATTATACTCAACCTGTGACCATCCACGTACACTCGTTGCTGTGCGTTTTACATATTCTCCATTCTTTATGGATGTAACTACAGTACCTGTATCAGTACTTGGAAGAGTTCTTAGGTTTGTTTCTTCCTTTGCCGTTACATTATCATTATATGGAGAGAATTCCATGCCGTTCACAGAAAAGTTACCATTGCTGTTATCGTATGGTTTACTATTAAGATCTGTCGTCAGATAGCTTGATATTGCATAGACAGTTGTTCCCTCATATTCAAGCCTTGACCATCCATTATCTCCTATTCCTGTACGTCTTGCTGTATCACCATTATACAATACCGAAGCTAAAGCCCTCTTATGTCCGGAGAAGTACGAAGATTGGTTTCTTCCTTTGCTGTAACTGTTTCATCAACATTCTTAAACACTATGCCAAGCTCAGCCACATTTATATCATCATGCGGCTTATCAGGATCAAAAGGATCAGCAGCTGAATCATAGCTGAAATAAGCTACATTCATATCCACATAGCCTTCTATGCCATCAACTCTTCCTCTGTTCGTATACTGCCACATAGCAACTGTTCCAGTATACGAAGGAGACGTAACCTTAGGATATGCACCTTCGCTATAAGAAGCTATCCATAATGGATACTGTTTTTTTTATGTCATCTGTATTCCATAACCTGTTGTCAACAAGTTCATTCTTTCCTGCATACAACATAGCATCATAACCTTCATCTGAAATCGTGTTCATAAATGCAATAGCATTATTGGTTCTGTCCTCATTAGTAATACCATACATTCTGCTTGTCTGGCTTGTAAAATCCTCACAATTATATACGACCGGGTATGTAATGGCATAACCTGCTATATAATCTACAACCCACTCAGCCTCTTCTATTGCCTCAGCCTCATTAACCGCTGTAGAAAAGAAATATACACCTGTTTTAATGCCAGCCGCCTGCGCACTTATAAGATTATATGATGCATACTCATCTTCACATATTGTTCCGTTTATGTCTGTCCTATAGCCTATTCTTATCATGGCATAATCTATACCACTGGCTGCCACCTTCTTCCAGTCTATCGTTCCCTGCCACTTTGAAACATCTATTCCATTAGAATATGAAGCACTATCACCTGGCAGTGACGATACATTTACCTCTTCTCCATAAACAAGATCATCCTGTTTTTCCGGATCACCATCTATATCTGATTCATATGACTCTTCACTTTGTGTATTTTCATTTTCAGTTACATCCACGTAATCATTATTCGTAGCTGTATTACTCTGTGCATCATTTAATGAACTATTACTTTTCTTATATTTTACCCCTGATGTAATAAGAATAACGATACATATTATTATTATTACAACCGCTGCCACACCAACAATAATATATTGTCTGTATTTTTTCAGCATTTTCCTGAATTTGTTCTGATTTCTTTTTCTTATTCTTATCTCCATATACAACTCCCTCAATTATAACTACATTTACAGCTAAATTTATATCTCCATTTACAGTTTTATTTACAACTTCATTAATAATACCTGCTTTAAAGTATATCCTAAGCTGCTGTTTTAAAAAAAATATATCCCAATTTATTTAAAATAACTGTATTATCTCATTTAGTCAATAATAATTATAATCATTGCTATATTATTTAAGAATTATTTTATATATGTTAATTTATATATTTCATTCAGTCTAATTTAACATAATAAGCATCATATTTTTTGTGATTTTGCACAAAAATATGTTTCATATATAATTCTTGCATACAATGTACTAAATGTGTTAATCTTTGTTAAAGAAATAACAATATGTTCTTGATACTTGTTCAGATGAATAATACATGTGTTATTACATATTCTATTTTAAATATACAACCTGTTTGTCCTGCAGACATTGCAAACGGCTGTAACTATGAAGAATTATAATGTCTGCAGAAATGAGGATTAATATGAAAGTAAATAGTAGAAAAGTCGCTGTAATTGGTTGTGGATTTGTTGGTTCTTCTTCTGCATTTGCACTTATGCAGAGTGGATTATTCTCTGAAATGGTTTTAATAGATGCAGATACTAACCGTGCAGAGGGTGAAGCTATGGATATAAGCCATGGTATTTCTTTTGCACGTCCTATGCAGATATATGCTGGAAACTACGATGATATAGCAGATGCAGCTATTATCGTTATAACAGCCGGTGCAAACCAGAAGCCAGGCGAAACCCGTCTTGACCTTATAAAGAAAAATGCCGCTATTATGAAATCGATTGTTGGTGAGATTAAGAAAAGAGATTTTGGTGGAATTCTTCTCATAGTATCTAACCCTGTTGATATACTTACACTTATCGCTCTTAAAGAATCCGGCTATCCTGCAAACCGTGTAATCGGTTCAGGTACAGTTCTTGACACAGGCCGTTTTAAGTATCTTCTTGGTGAGCATCTTGCTATCGACAGCCGTAGTGTCCACGCATTTATAATCGGTGAACATGGTGACAGTGAACTTGCTGCCTGGAGTAACGCAACAATCGGTGGACTTTCAGTCAATGAATTCTGTGAACTCAGAGGACACTTCAACCACGAAGCATCTATGAAGAGAATATTTGATGATGTTAAAAACAGTGCCTATGAAATAATCGAAAGAAAGCATGCAACATACTATGGAATAGCCATGGCTGTTAAAAGAATATGTGAAGCAATCGTCAGAAATGAAAAGTCCATTCTTCCTGTATCAAGTCTTATGACTGGAGAATATGGTCTTAATGATGTCGTACTAAGTATTCCATCAGTTGTTGGCGAAACAGGTGTTGAAAAGGTTGTTCCTATCGGACTTAACGATGATGAACTGTCTGAGCTGAGAAAATCTGCTGATATTCTTAAAAATATAGCTGCAGATTATATTTCGTAAGAAGCTAATAAAAGCAGGGTCACATATTCTTGTGACTCTGCTTTATTATATATAGTTTTGAGGGAGGTAGTAACCTTGTAAGCTTTAATAAATAATACGATATTAGCCTTTAACGCCACCTAATGTAACACCCCGTACTATGAACTTTGACAAACACAGATAAACTATAATAACTGGAAGAATAGCACACCCTAGCATCATGTATACCTTGCCCATATCAAACTTCAGGAAATCTGCACTTCTTAGCTGTGCGATAAGTATAGGCAATGTTTTCTTTGAATCTCTGTTAATAATAAGAGATGGTATAAAGTAATTATTCCATGATGATACAAACGTAAATATCGCCTGTACAGCTATTGCCGGTTTCATAAGAGGAAGAACTATCTGGTTAAATATACGAAACTCATGTGCGCCATCTATTCTTGCTGCTTCTACCAGCTCAATCGGAAGAACACTGTCCATATACTGCTTTATAAAAAAGAATACAACTGGCGATGCAATGGATGGAACAATCAATGGAATAAACGAATTCATAAGTCTCATCTTGCTCATCTGATCAACAAAACCAAGTGCAGATACCTGTGTAGGAACCATCATTATAACCATGATAATTGTAAATGCCAGATTCTTGAATCTAAAATTATATGCATGAATAGCATAAGCTGTTAAAGCTGAAAAATACACAGATAACAATGCAGAACCACCAGCAACAACAAGGCTGTTAAACATACCACTAAGCACTGGAAGATTAGCATCTTTTAAAAGATTCTTTAAGTTGTTTAAAAACGACCTTCCTGGCAGCAAAGAGAAGCCCTTCTGTATATCGGATGTGACCTAGTAGTGTTTATAACCAATACATAAAATGAAAAGAGACAAAGTATAGATAAGAGTATTAACAACATATAACATAATGTTCTTTGAATATTCAGCACTACTTTGTCTTTTCTATCAGACCTTTTTCTTAGTAACCACTGTACTCATAGTTATACCCCCTTACCTGCTGCTTTACTTTCTTTTACTTTTTTGATTTCTTATATGTAGATGCACCTGAATCAACCATTCCCTTAGTTACATATTTAAATACAAACACACTAAGAACCGCTGTTATTATAAAAAGAATCACTGATAATGCTCCCGCCATGCCATAATTCTTACTATACAAATGCTTATTCAGATACATTATAACTGTCATACTTGTATCGTTAGGATTACCATTACCATTAGTAAGAATCTGTGGAACATCAAACATCTGGATACCACCTATAAGTGATGTTACAAGTGTATACGCCATAATAGGCTTTATAATAGGAAGTGTAATCTTTCTGAAAATCTGTAATGAATTCGCACCGTCTATTCTTGCTGCCTCGAATATACCTGTATCTATTCCCATAATACCTGCCATAAGAACTATAGTAGTGTTACCAAACCACATAAGGAAATTCATAAGTGCTATAAGTCCTCTTGTTCCTGCAACCTCTGATAAGAATCTATATGTAGGAAGTCCCATTGCATTAAGGAGATTGTTAATAGGACCAATATCTGAGAATATCGTATAAAATAACATCGAAAATGCTGATGCCATAATCAGATTTGGCATATATATAACTGTCTTAAAAAAGCCAGTACATTTCAATCTAAGTCTCAGATCTGTAAACCATGAAGCTAACAGAAGAGAAAATATCATCTGTGGGATAAATCCCATCATCCATATAATAAATGTATTCTTAAGATACATAAGAAGTGGTGTATTCGATAATATTTCTTTATAATTGGCTAAGCCAACAAACTTAGGACCCACCTGCATAAGTCCAACTCTGTAATTTTCAAAAAAGCTGTTATAGAAAGTGGAAATCAGCGGAATCAGCTGAAATATAATATATACAAGGAAAAATGGTATTAAAAAAATATATATCCCCACTTAGCATAACTGACACATTTAGATTTTTTCTTTTTCATGCCACCCTCCAATTCCTAGTAATAAATATACGTATAATCATATAATGCCGGTGCCAGTTATACCTGTTTCATACTGGCAGCCGGCAGATCAAATTCATATATCTATCACTATGATGTTACACTAATTGCAATTATTTAGATAAGTTAGGATACTTTACATGAGCCTTATCATAGAAGTTATCTAATGCCTGTTCTTTAGTTACGTGTCCATCGAAGTAATCCTTCATAGCTTTCTGGAATTCCTCGTTAAGTCCCTGGTCATAAGCTGAAATATTCTTCATATTAATCTTAGGAGCAGCCTGTGCAAAAAAGCTTAATATGATTCTGTCCACCAAGGAAATCTGACTTGAAATCACTGTTTGCAAGTTCATTCATACCGGAAATGGTATTGGTGTAATCCTGTGTATCTTTTGTTATCTGGACTTCTGTAGTCTTATCACATGTAAGTGTCTTCATAATCTCTTTAATGAGGTTTGGATTATCTGTTCCTGATGCTGCACAGATCCATGTACCACCCCAGTAATAACTCTGTGGTCCCTGGCATACTGCATAATCACCATAAATACCATTTCCAACTTCTTCTTTACCACCTTCTGCTACTGGTTTCTCAAGTGAGTTACCAAGAAGTGTAAAGTTAATACCCCATGTTGAATAGAAGAAGCCAAATACCTTACCTTTAGGACCCTGGTCTGATGCCCATTTTGTATCCCAAAGATATGTCTTGTTATTGTAGCCTTTATCTGTAAATGTCTTTGTCTGGTCAACCCACTTCATAATGTTAGGATCAATAACTATCTTGTTATTAGAATCTACCCAAGGAGCTGACACATTGTTAGAAAATACTCTGTAGGCATCGTCATATCCGGAAAGCATCTTATAACCTTTTTCAGATGCCTTTTCAGCTACAGCATTAAACTTATCCCATGAAGAAAGAGCTTCCTGAACCTTATCTGGATCATCGGTTCCTAATACATCCTTTGCTATAGAACGTCTATAAGCGAAAAGTCCCGGAGTTGCCTGCCATGTCGTACCCTTCTGATTACCATTGGAATCTGTGACAATATCCTTAGTATACTGATACTGGTCTGCTACATCATCCTTTGTAAGTCCGATGTCATTGATAACATCAAGTGTGTAATCACTGTTAACATACTTTAATGCATAATCGGCTTCTACAAGAAAGATATCTATCTTCTCATCTGCTGGCGCATCATTCTGTTTTAATAATGCTGCATCAAGTGCATTCTGATATGCATTATTTTCATTAGGTGTAACTACAAAATTAACCTTTACATCAGATGGAAGCTTTCCCGACTTCTCAAAATATTTAAATCTGTCCTGGAACTCCGTATTCCAGCAATAAATGTTGAGCACTTTTCCCTGAGCACTCTCATCTGTATTAACTTTAGCTGCTGTTGAACTGTTACCAGAATCGCCGCAGCCTGCTAATGTTCCCATAATCATTGTCGTAGCTAAGAATGCCTGCTAATTTGCGTTTAATCATAATAATACCTCCTCAAAAAAATATTCCGTAATATGTTCCCCTTAAGCTTAGAACCATTCCTAAACTTATATCCTTCTGACTGTTTCTCCTTCAATAAGCTCTCCACCTACAACAAGTCTTTTTAACAATGGCTGTCTTTGGATTGTTGATACAATCTATTAGTTCCTTTGCTGCAAGTTTACCAATCTCACCCGTCCCTTGTTTAAGTGTTGTAAGCTTAGGGCTTAGCATCTGTGAAAGCTTTATTCCATCATATCCTATCATGGATATGTCATCTGGAATCTTCATATCCTTGCTGCGGACTGCATTCACACCGCCGGAATAAGACAAATCATCAGGATAAAATATACATGTTGGTGGATTCTTACAATCCAGTAATTCATATGTATATTTTTCTGCTAAAACTGCATTCAGATATTCCGAAGATTTAATATACTCATCTGGAACATCAACATCAAGTTCATCAAGCGTTCTATAAAACGACGCCAGTCTTTCTTTAGTTACTTCTGAACCATCCTCACCATGTATATAAGCAATTCTTCTATGTCCCATCTTATACGCATACAGGACTAACTCTCTCATCCCCCCTTATGTTATCTGATACAACGGAAGTGCAGTTATTAAACACATAGTCGATAGTCACACAAGGAATTCTGCTGTCAACCAGTTCTTTAACTTCCGGATCATCAAAATCTGCACAGGCTACAACAACACCATCAAAATTACGATACCTGCAATGCTCAAAATATGTCATGCTCTCATTGTGTGTATTAATAAATGTAATATCATACCCACAGCTTTCTGCTTCAACCTTTACGCCTTCAAGCACTGCCGAGAAATATTCATGTGTCAAACCGCTTTTTGTGCTTTATCCTTTAACAATACCCTATATTATATGAGCGGTTTGTCTTTAATGCCCTTGCGGCTGAATTAGGATAATATCCCATGTCACTGGCTATCTGACATATTCTCTTTCTAGTCTCTTCGCTGATATCGCTTTGATTATTAAGTGCTTTTGCTTACTGTAGCAACTGATACATTGCACCTTTCAGCAATATCTTTCATGGAAACCATCGCATCGCCCCTTTACTTATTGTATATCTGCGTTACGTAAAAGTTACTTAATCGTTTTCGTAGCTTTACTATAACATCTTTTTAAAATCAGTGCAACATTTTTTTTGACATTTCATATATTTTGCCATAATTTTTTCATTTTTTTGTGCATTATCACTATTTTTTTGTTTTTTATTATTTATTATTGCATTTTGTCCCTCATTTAAATATACTCAAAACAGAAGATAATATTCTATTCATTTTATTACATATCTGCTTTTAATTATGAATAGACTTTATATATGTTATATTTTACATTTAAAGCCTTTGACTTTAGTAAAATTTATCATTTTATTTTTATTTTTCGTAATCGTTTTCGTGAAGGTATCAGATTGATATCAAAGATATCAGATTAAAATCATAAGATATATTAAGAAATGAGGATTGATTATGAAATATGGTTATTTTGATGATATTAACAAAGAATATGTGATCACAACACCAAAGACTCCTCTGCCATGGATCAACTATCTTGGCTGTGAAGATTTTTCAGATTAATAAGCAACACTGGTGGAGGATATTGTTTTTATAAAGATGCCAAGCTCATGCGTCTTACAAGATATCGTTATAACAATGCTCCACTTGATAACAATGGCCATTATTATTACATTAAAGAAAACGACACTATATGGAATCAGGATGGCAGCCATCTCAGACAGAGCTTGATACTTATGAATGCCGTCATGGACTTGGTTACACATGTTATAAAGGAACTAAAAACAATCTTGAGGCCTGTGTAACAACCTTTGTCCCTATAGGTTCTTCCTGTGTACTGACACGTTTATCATTTAAGAACAATTCAGATGCCATTAAACATTTCAGCGTGTATTCATATGTTGAGTTCTGTTTATGGAATGCTGTTGATGATCTTAATAACTTCCAGCGTAATCTAAGCACTGGTGAAGTCGAGATAGAAAGCTATAAAAGCAACTCCTGCATATACCATAAAACAGAATACCGTGAACGCCGTAACCACTACGCACTATATGCCATGAATACGTCCTGCGATGGTTTTGATACTGCACGTGACAGCTTTCTTGGAACATATGGAACCCCTGCAAAACCAGAAGCTGTGGAAAGAGGCATATCAAACAACTCCATGGCTGATGGATGGTCGCCTATCGGCTCCTTTAGAAAAGACATCACACTGTCACCTGGTGATAAAACAAGTCTTATATATATATTAGGTTTTATAGAAAACTCTCCTGATGACAAATGGGAAGCACTTAAAGTCATAAACAAAAAAAATGCACATAAAATGATTGATGCCAATATGTCTGATGATAAATTCAACGCAGCCTTTAATATGTTAAAAGAATACTGGGACAATCTTTTATCTGGATACAGGCTTGAAACTAAAGATGCAAGGTTATGCCGCATGGTAAATATATGGAATCAGTATCAATGCATGGTAACATTTAATATGTCACGTTCTGCATCATATTTTGAATCTGGAACAGGACGAGGAATGGGATTCCGTGACTCCTGTCAGGATCTGCTTGGATTTGTCCACCTTATACCTGATAAAGCCCGTGAAAGAATAATAGATATAGCATCCACACAGTTTGAAAACGGAAGTGCATATCATCAGTACCAGCCACTTACAAAGCAGGGGAATTCAGATATAGGAAGTGGTTTTAATGATGACCCTTTATGGCTTATAGCATGTACTGCTGCATATATCAAAGAAACCGGTGATTACTCAATACTAGATGTTGATACTCCGTTTGACTGTTGCAAAGAAAACACTGCACCACTTATGGAACACTTAAGAAGATCATTCAACTACACGACAACCCACTTAGGACCACATAAGCTCCCTCTTATAGGAAGGGCTGACTGGAACGACTGTCTGAACCTTAACTGCTTTTCCCTGACTCCTGGTGAATCTTTCCAGACTACCGGTGCATCTGATGGACCTGTTGCTGAATCTGTTTTTATAGCTGGTATGTATGTCCGATATGGTCATGATTATTCGGCTATATGCAGACATTTGCATTTAGATGCGGAAGCTGATGAAACTGACAGACATATAAATGATATGATACATGCCGTTATTGATTATGGATGGGATGGTGAATGGTTTTTACGTGCCTATGATGCTGCCGGAGAAAAAGTTGGCTCACATGAATGTAATGAAGGCCAGATATATATTGAACCTCAGGGATTCTGTGTCATGGCTGGTATCGGAATTAAAGAAGGTCTGGCTGTAAGAGCTCTTAATTCAGTCAAAAACATTCTTGACAGTAAATATGGCATAGTTTTACTCCAGCCTGCATATACAAGCTATCACCCGGAATTAGGTGAAATCTCATCTTATCCTGAAGGCTACAAGGAAAATGCTGGAATATTCTGTCATAACAACCCATGGATATCAATAGCAGAAACTGTAGTTGGACACGGAAACCGTGCATTTGAAGTATACAAAAAAATATGCCCTGCTTATCTTGAGGATATAAGCGATATTCACAAAACAGAAGCTTATGTATACTCACAGATGATTGCCGGAAAAGATGCCAAAAGATTCGGCGAGGCTAAAAACAGCTGGCTTACCGGTACTGCTGCATGGACCTTCACTAACATATCTCAATACATTCTTGGTATACGTCCTGAGTTTGATGGCTTATGCATAGATCCATGTATACCTGATGATATGGATGGCTTCAAAGTTACACGCCGCTTCAGAAACGCCACATATAACATTACTGTTGATAACACAGCTCATTCACAAAAAGGTGTTAAACAGCTTATAGTTAACGGAATAAAAATCAATGGTAATATTATTGTATATGATGAAAGCATTAAAGAATACGAAGTAACTGCTATTATGTAAACATTACGGTTTAATGATGTCACAGATATATGACATCATTAAACCGTAATTTCATCCTTTATTTCATTCCTTTTTTTTTTTCTTCATTTGTTTCTATTTTATGTTCAAGCCTGTTGTTTACCATGTCCCTAAGAAGCTGATAAATTACAGACGTAAGTGGAATGAAGAATATCATACCTATAAGTCCAAAGAACTTACCTCCAAGAAATACTGCCATAAGTGTCAGAAGTGCCGGAAGTCCCACTGAACTTCCAACAACTCTTGGATATATAAACTGTCCCTCAACAAACTGTACAACCTGGAATACAATCACAAACCATATAGTAAGCGCTGGATTCGTAAACAGCACAAGCACTGCCCCTACAACGCATGCCATAAATGTTCCAATATAAGGCACAAACTGGAATACTGCTGCCATTATACATATCAGTCCTGCATATGGCATACGACATACACTCAGCGTAATAAACATAAGCACAGCAAGTATACATGATTCCACGCACTGCCCTGTAAGAAAGCTTGCATACGTTTCAGCAAAAAAAAGATTAACAACCTTCTCAACCTTTGATGACACCTTCCTTGTAAACAATGCCTCTATGAGCCTGCCAATCTGCCTTAACAGTCTCTTCTTATCCATAAGAACATAGATTGCTATGATTATCGATATACTTAAATTAAACAGCGATGATCCAATCTGAGGGATTCCTGTAAATATACCTTCAAGTGATGATATAAGCACATTTCCAACATTTTTTAATATGCCGTTCCAGTCAATTTTATCAACGTAGTCCTTTATGAGTAAAAAGATGCTCACTATGTTTATCAAGCAGCTGTGTAACTGAATTCAGATTATTATCGAAATTCTTTATAAAACCAGATATAGAATCAATAAGATCTGGTATTACCATCCATATTATAACTGCAAATATAAACACAACACCCACAATTGTTATAACAAGGCTTATACCATTACGTGTTTTTTCTTTCTTTAAAAACTTCACCTTGCAAGACCTTTTTTCAAAAACCCATGATAAAGCTTCCATGGGTACATTAAGTATAACTGCTATCATGCAGCCTAAAAATATTGGATTAATTATGTCAAAAAATCTTCCTATACCACCAAATATATTTTCTACATTAAGCGCAATCGAAAGGCTGACTGCCATAACCATCCCAAATACTATAATATTTCTTATCTTTTCCTTCTTATCCATCAAATATGAACTCCTCTATATAAATAATCGAATGTAACTGCATACATACCTGCAATAAAACAATCTGTTTTTAATTATGTATTATATCTTAAAATATTTCAATACGAATACTAATTATTTATAATTTATTAATTATATGATGCCATAAGTTCATCCAAAAACCTTGACCGCTGATGCCTGCTGCCACTTCCATCAACATATAATATATCCAGTTCATCCCTTGCTCTTGTCATGGCAACATAAAACAGTCTTCTTTCTTCTTCATAATCATCCACTTTTCCCATATAAGCATATGGAGTTATCTGCTCATTGGCAGATATTATTATAACCTTTTTCCATTCAAGTCCCTTAGCACCATGAAATGTACCAAGATACAGACCATTTTCCTTATCTACACGCTGTCTGTAATCTTTATTCATTATGTAGTTATACCATTCTGACATATTGTCAAGCTTCATTGATTCTTTCTTCATCATTTCTGACTGATTCATAATATCATCTTTATCTATACCAACATATTCTGCATATTCATACATGCTCTCTTCATAACCCATATTGTTATAAATATAATATAGAAATTGTGTCGGATTATCTATACGTGAAAGACTTCTAAAGTCAAGAAACATGTCATTTATTGTATCATTTATCCGCAGACACTCATGTCTTTGGGCATTGGCTGTACATGCCTCATATATTTTATTCCTGTCAAATCCACAGTTTTTTATAAGATTCGACCTGATATATCTTTTAGGTCTGTTAATTATGCGCACAAGATCGCCGTCTTCAGGTATCCCTCTTGATAACCTGTAATATGCAAGCATATCCTTATAACACATTCCAAGATGAACATCATCAACTAAATCCCTTGTATAAAAAGGCATACCGATGGTTTCAAGTGTATTTTACAAGTACAGCTGCCTCTTTCTTAACTCTGTATAATATTGCAGCATCACTAAGCTTTCCGCCATTTTTTACATATTCATTTATCAATGATATGACTATATCAGCCTGTGCAGGCTGTGATGAAGCCTCCCGTATATGAATTCTGCCCTCTCCCACACGATACGACTTCATATCCTTTATAATTCTTACCTGGTTATTACGTATGATTTTATCTGCACCTGTTATTATATATGGAAAACTTCTGTAATTCGTACCAAGTATTATCTTTTTGGTATCAGGAAAACGTTTAATAAAATCTTGAAATATAGTATCACTTACACCTCTGAAGCCATATATCGACTGGTCATCATCACCGACAACACATATATTTTTCTTTTTGTCAGCTGCCATATATATAACATCTGCCTGTAGAAGTCCTGTATCCTGGAACTCATCAACACATATATAATCAAACACACCCTGCCAGTATTCCAGTTCCTTTTTATTTCTTGCAAGACATTTATGACAATATATGACCATATCATCAAAATCGAGTTTTTTATTATTTATTTTATATTGTTTATATTGTTTGTATACAGCATCCAGATAGCTTTTTTGTTATCATTACCCATTGGTTTTTCATGGATTTTATCACGTATTCTTCCAAAGCACTGGCATATATTATATCCGCTCCCGGCATGCTCTCTTATATATTTAAATGTATTTTCATAATATTCACTCTGTGCTTTTCCAGTTATATATTCTTCACATTTTCTGTAAAATTCATCAAAATCATCCGGAACTCCCAAAGTTCTTTTATAGACAAGTTTTTTATGGAACTCTGTAAAAAACTTAAGCTTATCCTTATCAGAAAGCACCGATTCAGGCTTAAGATTATATGCCCTTACAAGAACCGAATAGCACAATGAATGTATCGTTGAAAAACGTATTCCGGTGTGTCCATATATGTCAACATAACGTTTTTCCATATGTGCTGCCGCAGCCTTTGAAAATGTAAGCACAAGAATTCTTGACGGCTTTACTCCATGTTTTACTATATTATCTGCTCTTGCAACAATAACAGCTGTCTTACCCGAACCAGCTACTGATATTATACACACCTGTCCATCTATACTATTAATAGCTTCAAGCTGTTCTTTACTGTATTCCAATTTTCAATCTCCAAAACTATATATTTTCCTATTTTCTGTATTTCTCATACCACATAAACACCATACTGATAAGAAGTAATATACAAGATACCCATATTGTATGTATTCCCCACGCCACAGAAAGATTACCGCCTATTCCTGCACCAACTGCGAAAAAGAATATTATTCCATAATAATGAAACGCTTTAATAAGAGGTTCCTTCCTTTTTTTTCCCTTAAAAAAGCAGATAATGCATCTGTACCACTTCTTAAGTTACCTATGCACATTGTACTGGCATATGCAAAACCATTTACCTTTCTGAATGCCTGTACCTGCATGGCACATGAAAATGAGACAAGAACTGTGGCTGCCATATTTAATGAATGAGGAATGAATCCAACTATCGCAAGAATGGCTATTTCTATAAGAATAATAAGCTGTCTCCAATGAATCCTCTTAGCCATTTTATATCTGGCATTAATCTGTTCAGTAACAAGAACGCCAAGACCAAAAGCTAAAAATGGGAGCAGATATTTAATTCCACCTATAAAATTCCCTGCCATGAACTCCTGACTCATAAGAACTACGTTACCAGTCTGGGCATTCGAGAATACCTTATCTCTTGTAAAGTAGGTATAAGCATCCTGAAAGCCTCCTGATACAGCAAGAACTGCACTGTTTAAAAATGATTCTGACATCTGTATCTGTTTATTAGTTTTCACAATAATCCACCTGTTTTCTATATATTTTCAACTGATTATAATAAATCAGATCATATATGTAAAATTTCAAAATAATATAGTCATAATCTCATAATTGTATATAAGACATTTAGCCACGGTATATTACCACAACATCTCCATCCATAATAAATGTATCACCAACTGGTATTATATTCTCATCACCACGCTTTACAAGTGCAATAATAAGATTCTCTGGCAGATTGAGCTCACGTATTGTCCTGTTACACCACGCATCATCCTGTGTAACAACTCTTTCCTCTAGCGAATCATTATCAGAGCTTACATATGCTGGAACACTTAGTATAAGATTATCTCCTCCAAGTATTCTTGTGTTGCCTCTTGTTATTATAGACTCCCTGCCCCTTTTTATCATAAGAGCTATAGCACCTGTAGGCATATGTACCTCACTTATAAGCTTATTTTCCCAGTTATGCCCCTTTGGAATATACATGCGCATCAGCGTAATTGCCGATTCTTCCTGATAATCATTAAATGTCTTTCTTACATCACTCTTTTCATCTATCATTTTCAGTTTTCTAAACTGCTGGAAGCAAAGTTCCTGGATAGCAACTGAAATAAGCGATATCATAAAAACAATATTAAACAAATCCTTAGACATTTCACTTCCACCTGCCATAACTGATATTGAGAAAACTATTGAAGAAGCTCCCCTTAGTCCCGCCCATGACACAAGCAGACACTGCCTAATAGAACACCTGAATGGAAGAAGAATAGCAAACACCGCAACAGGTCTTGCAATAAATGTAAGAAATACTGCAATAATAACTGATGTTAATATAGTAGCAGGAAACATATGCGGATATGATAATAAACCAAGCATAAAGAATATGACTATCTGTGCAAGCGTTGTGACACCATCAAAAAAAGGTACTATATTTCCTTTATTCCGTATCTGGCTGTTACCAAGCAATATTCCAAATAAATATATACACAAAAAGCAATTGCCACCAACATACTGTGACAATCCAAGACCAAGAAGCACAACAGCAAGTATAAATATGGTATCAAGACCGTTGGCTATTATATCCGTTTTAGTAAGTACATATATAGCTATAGCTGCCAGAATAACACCAATAAGTGTACCGTATACAAGCTGGGCAAATATAGCATATGGTACTGTTGACAGGTTATCTCCATTCAGTATTGATATTCCAATAACTGTAAGCATATAGGCAACCGGATCATTACTACCACTTTCTATTTCTAAAAGCGAAGCAACACCATCTTTAAGATTAAGCTTTTTTTCTTCTTAATATAGCAAACACACTAGCCGCATCTGTTGCTGATATAACCGCACCAACAAGAAAACTCTCAGCAAAAGGAAATTTTAATATATAAAAACAAAAAACTGTTGTTAATGCTGCTGTTAATAATACACCACAGGTAGATAACAATATAGCTTTAGCAGCAACCGGCTTTGCAGTTTTCCATTTCGTATTAAAACCACCATAAAACATAATAAAACCTAGTGCAATATTACATATATATTCTGTCGCCCTGAAATTATCAAACTCAATTCCAGCTATACCGTCACAACCAAAAAGCATACCAATGCCTATAAAAAGAATAAGTGCTGGCATACCAAATTTACCTGAAAACTTATCTGCTGCAATACATAAAATAAGTACAATGGCTACTAATATCATTTCTAACGTCATACAATCTCCCTTTTCCTTATATAAACACTTTCTAATGCATTATATTCTATACGTTGTTTGATAACTTCGTAATAAAGGTTGATTATAACATACAATTTAACATTAAGCCATAATTTCAATATATTTCTTTATAATATCTACTGTTCCATCAACTCCGGCTTTAGTTTCATCTATACACAGATCATAAAAAGCTGCATTGCCCCACTCCTGGTTTGAACAGTATTTATGAAACTCTCTTCTTCTTGAATCAGTTTCGTCAACAACAGCCTTCGCCTTCTTTTCACTAAAATCATGCTTCTTTGCAATATGCCTGATTCTATCTGACTTATCGCCACTTAAAAATATACTGATTTTATCCTGTCTGTCGGAAAATGCATAGTTAGCACATCTGCCGATGATCACACAGCTCTCATCACCTATAAGAGGATATAATGCCTTTCTGGATTCAGAAAGAAGAATATCTCCTTCATCATCACTTATTGTATGCATAAGTGCATTTACTGGAATCTCTGAAAAAAAATAAGGAAATTTATCATATATCCCCTTTTCTTTTGCAAGCTTTATTATATGTTCTTTATTATAAAAGGAAAGCCCATACTCTTTGGCCAGCTTTAATCCTATTTCATCTCCATGGCAGCCACACTGTCTTGCTATTGTAATAATCATAATAATCCTCCATTCTTGCACACTGTAAGATATAATCTTTTCACATCTGTCTTCACTTTTAGTTCTTAAAGGAAATTAGCAAATACACTCGCCCCTATAACTGTAAGAATACCTGCTACAGCTATGGAAAGACTGCTCATAGCTCCTTCTATTTCACCCATTTCAATAGCCTTAGCCGTTCCAACTGCATGAGCTGATGTACCTATTGCAACACCTTTAGCTATAGGTTCTGTTATCTTAAATACATTGCATATAAACTCTGCAAGAATATTACCAATAACACCTGTAACAACAATGACCGCTACTGTTATAGTCACATATCCTCCAAGCTCCTCTGATACACCCATACCAATAGCTGTTGTGATTGACTTTGGAAGCATAGTTACATACTGTTCATGTGTAAGTCCCATAAGCATAGATAAAACAAGCACTGTAAGAAGACTTGTGACCACACCGGATGCTATTCCAAAATAATAGCAGCAAAATTGCTTTTTAACAGCTGTATCTGTTCATATAAAGGAATTGCCAGGCATACTGTAGCAGGTGTTAAAAGCCAGCTTAGATATTTAGCCCCTGCATTATAGCTTTCATAATCCACCTTTCCAGCTATAAGCACTACTATCGTAACAATGATTGATATAAGTAAAGGATTAAACACTCCTATTTTAAACTTCTTTTTTAGAAATACTCCTGCCATGTATGCTATAAGACTTATAGATACTCCTGCGAATGCTGAATCAAGAAAAAAAACTTTCCATTTTAATATATTCTCCTTACATATCATTAAAATTCATCTTTATTTTTACTGTGTTTTACTATATATTGTGTTACATGTCCACTGACTAACATTACTGTAAATATAGCAGCAACTGTAATAATGCATACAGGGATAATTACTGGTTTAAGATTAAGCCATGATGACATAAGTCCGACACCTGCTGGAATAAACATCACAGGCATTATTTCTATAAGAAAACTTCCTGCCTCCTTCACTGATTCAAGCTTTATAATACCAGATAAAAGACCGGCAAATAATATCACCATTCCATAAATACTGGCTGGCACCGGTAAAGGAAGCAGCTTGTTTAGAATTTCTCCGATTAAAGATATAACCAGAATGATTAAGAATTGTTTTAAATATTTCATAATGAATCTCCATCCTTGCGCTGTTTTTTTTTGTATATACGAATTACATAAAAAGCAATTCTTTGTATACATGACGCAAAACCGTCGTTCATTATATAACCAGATATAAATACATATCAAGATGTTTTTTTTTATGAAAATACATTAAAAATACAATCCTATGATTTTTTTGCAATAAACTGTGCATATTCAGGGGACATGCTTCTTATCCTTTCAACAACAGCCTTTAACTCCTCAACTACATAATCTGCCTCTTCCTTAGTTAAATCTTCACCTATTGTCATTCTGACAGAGTTTCGTGCAATGTTCTTATCAACTCCTATGGCCGTAAGTACATGCGATGGGTCCACGGAACCTGATGCACATGCCGAGCCTGCTGATACACATATCCCCTTCTGGTCTAACATTATAAGGAGCAGCTCTGAAGCAGCACCTATAAAACTCATATGTATGTTGCCGAGGAAGTCTTTTATATCTGTCTCCATTAAGTATTGCATATGGAATATCTGCTGATATTCTTTCTATGATATAATCTCTCATGCCAGATACATATTTCATATTCTTTTCCATATTCATAACCTCAAGTCTGGCTGCCTCTGCCATACCTATAATTCCAGGAACATTAAGTGTTCCTGCCCTGCGGCTTCTCTCCTGTGAGCCTCCATGAATAAAAGAACCTATCTTTACACTGTTACTAATATACAAAAAACCTGTTCCCTTGGGTCCATGAAACTTATGTCCGCTTGCACTAAGCATATCTATATTCATATCCTTAACATTAACAGGAATATGTGCAAATGCCTGAACAGCATCCGTATGGAATATAACTCCTTTTGAATGTGCAGCAGCGCCAAGCTCCTTTATGGGTTCTATAGTACCGATCTCATTATTAGCATACATTATACTTGCAATAATAGTTGTGTCCTTTATAGCTGCACAGAATTCATCTATATCAACCAGTCCATTACTGTCAACGTCAAGATATGTTACTTCATATCCATGCTTTTCAAGCCATTCACATGTATGGAGTATAGCATGATGTTCAATCTTTGTTGTTATTATATGATTACCCTTATCCTTAAAACACTCTGCTGCCGCCTTAAGCGCCCAGTTATCTGATTCACTTCCACCTGCCGTAAAATATATTTCATTTGGCTTATCAGCACCTATTATATCTGCAATCGTTGTTCTTGCATCTTCAACTGCTTTTTTTGACTTCTGTGCAAAATTATATATACTTGACGGATTGGCATAGTTATCTGTAAAAAAAGGCAGCATACTGTTTAAAACCTCAGGTTTTACAGATGTTGTAGCCGCATTATCCATATATATTAATCTATCCATATTAAACCTGCTTTCTCTACATAATTCAGACATTATATAATCACACCACCACCAAGCACATACTCACCATCGTACAGTACAAGTGCCTGTCCTGGTGTTACTGCACGCTGTGGTTCATCAAATGTACATTCAAGTGTTTTATCATCTATCATTCTTATCGTACAATCTGCGCCACCATGGCTGTAACGTATCTTTCCCTTTGCCCTTACCTGGCCTTGCAGCTTTTCTATTGACATAAAATTAAGATTGTTTGCATATAATGTTTTAGAGAACACATCATTATTCTCCCCTATTACAACCTCGTTAGTTTCCGGTCTTATTGCCACTACAAACACAGGATGTCCCATAGCCAGACCAAGACCCTTTCTTTGTCCTACTGTATAGTGAATAATACCATTATGCCTGCCTATGACATTACCATTTACGTCAACGAAATTACCTGGAACTGGCTTGTAATCAGTAGTTCTTTCTATATAACCAGCATAATCATTATCAGGGACAAAACATATTTCCATGCTATCCGGTTTATGTGCAACCATCAGATTGTTATCTTCAGCTATTTTACGTACCTGCTCCTTAGTATAATCGCCTATCGGCATAATAGTATGTGCAAGCTGCTCCTGTGTAAGATTATACAGTGCATATGTCTGGTCTTTCTTTGCTGTCACTGAGTTTCTGATGGCATAACGGCCATTATCAAGCTGGCATATTCTTGCATAGTGACCCGTAGCTATGAAATCTGCACCTATCTGAAGACTTCTTTTAAGAAGCGACTCCCATTTAACATATCTGTTGCATGCTATACATGGATTGGGGGTTCTTCCAAGCTTATACTCTTCAACAAAATAATCAATAACATTTTCTTTAAACTCATTCTTAAAATTCATAACATAATATGGTATATCAAGCTGGCCTGCAACTCTTCTTGCATCATCAACTGCCTGGATTCCACAGCAGCCATTCTCTGTTGTTTCCACAGAGTCATCCTGCCATATCTGCATGGTAACACCTATAACATCATATCCCTGTTCTTTTTAAAAGAAATGCTGCAACAGACGAATCAACGCCGCCCGACATTCCTACTACTACTTTTTTCTTCATATATTATCTCCATATATTTATTATATATTTATTATTTTATTGTTTATATTTTATCATCTTTTACACATACTATGCATTTATGATCAGCTTATCTGCAATACCCTTAATCTCACACCAGTCATCTGCTGAATCCTCATCATATACAGCACACACCTTAAGACCCGCCTCTTTAGCTGCTTTAACACCTCTTAATATATCCTCATAAACCCATGTATCTTCTGAATTCATGCAGGCCTTATCGATAACCTTAAGATAACTGTTTTTATCACTCTTTTTTAAGCCAATATCATATACAGTATATATATCATAAAAGCATTTTCTTATGCCAAGTCTGTCAAGCAGAATCTCTACACTGCTCTTTTCTGAAGCAGTAAATATAACAAGTTTACTTCCGGCCTCGTACTCTCTTCTAACAAGCTCAACCATACCTTCTTTTGCCGGGATATCCGTTGCATAGTGCTTGTTCATGATTTCAACAGCAGCCTTGCTTATCTGTTCAAGATCAGTATCTATCCCTAGTACATTTTTAAGATACCAGGCATAATCATTTAAATCCATAACACCTGTAATATCATCAAAATCATCTGGAAGCTTTTGCACCTTTATACAATGCATATTCTCTTGCACTATTTTTCCAGAAAGGCATTGAATCAACAAGTGTCCCATCCATATCAAATATTATGTTCTTTTTTTTCGCAAACAACTCCCTTGTCTTTATAAAAAGCTTCCTTGCAGCCTCAGCACAGTCATCAGCTGCAAATATAGCAGATACTACTGCAATACCATCAACTCCTGTATCCTTTAGATAATCACAGTTATCGTAATTGATGCCGCCTATGGCAACTACTGGAATATCCTTCATCATACCTGTCAGCTCTATGAGTGTTTCTTTACTCATATCTTTAGCATCAAGCTTAGTGCTTGTATGAAATACCGCTCCCATCCCTACATAATCGGCACCCATTCTTATAGCATTTTCAGCCTGTTCTTTAGTCTTAACAGTCATGCCGATTATTTTTCCTTCACCAAGGACTGCCCTTGCAGTCTTATAATCAGCATCACTCTGTCCTATATGCACACCATCTGCATCAGCCTCTTTTGCAGCATATATATCATCATCTATAACAAATGGCACACCATATTTTTTAGCAATAGGCTTTATTGCCATCGCTTTCTTTACTATTTCCTCATGTGTGGCATTCTTTTCTCTTAACTGTAAAAATGTAGCTCCGTTTGCAAGAACACTCTCTATAACTGAAAGAAAGTCCTTTCCGTTAAGCCATTGTGTATCTGTAACAGCATAAAGCTGCATATCTTCTCCTGTAACTCTCACAGCAACCTCCTAAACATAATCCGCTATTTGCATATTAGTATAAAATTCTTTGCATTTTTTCGCAACTGTATTTATAATGTGATGTGCAAAAAACAAAATCAAAGGAAAACAAAATTGAAAGGAAATTAAGATTATGACTAAAGATTTAACAAAAGGAAAGATTATGCCTCTTCTTGTAGGATTTACGATTCCTCTTGTTCTTGGAAATCTCTTTCAGCTTACATATAATGCAGTTGACAGTATTATTGTTGGCCAGTTTGTTGGCAAAGAGGCTTTGGCAGCAGTCGGTATATGCAACCCTGTTATGACACTTATGATACTTTTTCTTAATGGATTGTGTATGGGTGCCAGCATACTTATGGGTACACAATATGGTGCAAAGGACTATGATAAGCTGCATAGACAGATAAGCACAACTATGCTCTCAGGTGTCATATTTTCCATCATATTAAGCTTAATATGTATTATTTTTTCAGTACCAATACTGCATATACTCCAGGTCGATTCCTCTATAATAAAGCTTACAACCTCATATATGCGCATCATATTCATTGGCCTTGTATTTACATTCCTATACAACTTCTTTTCAAGCACATTAAGAGCTCTTGGTGACAGCCAGACACCTCTGTACTTTCTTATAGCCAGCTCTGTGCTTAATGTAATTGGAGATCTATTCTTTGTAATTGTGCTTAAAATGGGAAGCAACGGATGTGCCATATCTACAGTTATAAGTGAAATGTTTTGCTGTATTTTCTGCATAATATATATCCAGAAAAAAGTCCCAGTTCTTTGTCTTGGAAAAAAATGGCTTGTATTTGACCATTCTCTTCTAAAAAAGACTATAAGCTATGGATGGGTATCTGCTATGCAGCAGGCAACAGTACAGCTTGGTAAAATAGGCATCCAGGCCATAGTAAACACTATGGGCGTATCTGTAGCTGCCGCCTTCGCCGTAGTAAACAGAATAGATGACTTTGCTTATACTCCTGAGCAGAACATCGGGCACGCCATGACAGCTCTTATGGCGCAGAACAAAGGTGCTAAAAAGCAGCAGCGTATGAAAGACGGCTTCAGATGTGGAATGATACTTGAATTCATATATGGAGTCATTCTGTTTCTCATATGTTTTTTACTGGCACGTCCTCTTATGCTTCTCTTTGTTAAGGATGAAGAAGTTATACTGCATGGTGTAAGATATTTAAGACTTATTTCATTTATGTATATTCTTCCAGCGGCAACTAACGGCATACAGGGTTACTTCCGTGGCATAGGCGACCTTAAGATCACACTGCTTAGCAGCTTCATCAATATGGGTGTACGTGTTATTGCTGCTATCCCGCTTGTTCTTATACTTGGCATGGGAATAGAAGCTCTTCCACTATCTTATCTTGCAGGATGGGTTGGAATGCTTATAGCTGAGCTTCCTCTTCTTATAAAAAATTATCATCAGCTCACCAGAAATGCTACGTCTGAAAATAACAAAGCTGAAAATGACAAAGCATAATTTACTTTTGACACAACATTAAATATATTGTATAATAAAAATATCTTTTTGCTGTATACAACAAAAGATGAATAGTGTTTCACTTAACACTATAGTAACAATGACTTAATAAAAAGAACTGCGGTTTCCAATGCATAATGCGTTGAAACCGCAGTTCTTTTTATCCACTACTTATTATGTATCTGTTATATGCAATCTTTTAGCACAATTTAAGATAAATCCTCAAACTCTACAATAAAACATCTTCAAGCTTCAGTTTTGGAACATGGTGTACATTTTTCCTCATCTCTGTAATATTTAAGATTATCTGTACATGACACTTCATCTATAACAACTTCTTCTTTTGGATAACCTAAGGCGATAACAAGTCTTGCACTGAGTTCAGAAGGAAGCTCCAGTCTTTTGTTAAGCTCTGGAATATTAACACTTGCAAACATGCAGCCACCCAGTCCCTTTTCTGTAGCTGATAAAAGTATAGTCTGTGCAGCTATACCCTCATCTCTTGGTGCCTGCACATCGACAGGACTGCATATTATGATATATCCTGCTGGCTTTTCTCCTTCTTTTTGGGCCGTCCCAGTCTGTAAGTGCTGCTGCCCACTTTAATGTTGAAAACACCTTTTCATTGTCTGAAGCATCACATACTACTTTATATCTTAATGGTTGTCTGTTTGCTCCCGATGCAACATTTCTTGCTATATCAACAAGCTCCTCAAGTTCTTTAACGCTTACCTTTCTGTCCTGATAGAATCTTCTTACGATCTGTTTTTAAGTACTGTTTCTTTAAGTGACATATTATCAGCCTCTTTTCTTAGATTTTATTAATACTATTCTTTATGCTTCTTTTTTTTATCTGCTCCTCATGCAGCATAAACCGTTTCTGTTCAGATGATATGAATCTGTCAGACATGACGAATTCAAAGAATTCATCATATGGAACATACATATAATCCATTGTTTCACCAGGCTGTAATGTAATGCGTTCCTCTTTATCACACAAGTTAATATATCCATGATATATACAATGCTTGTTATGATCCGTATATTCGTAAAGAGTAATCAGTTCTTCCGGTTTACATAGCAATCCAGTTTCTTCATATAACTCCCGTGAAGCTCCTTCATTTGAAGATTCGCCAGCTATTATAGAACCTCCCGTGACTTCCCATTTTAAAGGGTTTGTTTTATTACGTGACCTCTGTGTTATAAGTACTTTCCCATCCTTTGTTACTGTATAAATCATAACTACAACATGATACACTCCGTCTGGCATAGACTTTGCCATACTTCTTCTAACCTCGTATCCAAGCTTGTTTTCCTGTGCATCATAGGCATCCCACATTTCTTCATCTACCATTTCGATAAAGCCATCGTAGTACTGTTCTTTAAAATGCACTATCTCCTCTAACTGCTGCTTATTGTAAAGTATGTTTTCTGGTGCAACTATCCACACTGTATCAGAATCATCTCTTCTCCTTGCAACTGCAATAAGAATGCCCGCATACTCATCAACTGCAACATCAACTCCTACAAGATATGCTCTCTGTTTTTCATCATGCTTTGAAAGCTCAAGGTCACTTTCATTTAAAACATACCCGGCATTAATAGGGTACACCGACGAGGGATTATCTTCATCTGCACTTCCTAACGGATGGTCTACCTTTACCGTAACTAATTTTTCTTTCACCTTTTACCTCTTTCCTTATAGTACCTGATATTTAATATATCATAATTTACTCTTTCTCAACCCGCACACTCACGAACCCGCGCTACGCGCTCATTAGCCCTGCTTCGCATGGCTGTTCGTTCGTTAATGGCGCAAGAAAAGAATATGTCTGCTTCGCAGCCGCATTCTTTTCTTTTGCGCTCATTATATCACGATTCGTAGCTTTGCTACTCGCCGCTGCTATCGCAGCTATCGTGATCGTCATTCGCCGTTCGCCAGAAATCTGCAAGCAGCTTTCTGGCTCTCTTGCGCTCATTATATCTTAATCCACAATTAGTCACAATCCATTATATAAAAACAACTCTTTCAAGTCTGTGTAAGCCTATAATAATGGAGAAATCATATGAAGCATACATGTTCCAAGCTTAAGTGGTCTGATAACATCTACAGCATAATCAGATGTAACCTCATTAGAAATCTCAAAGTTATTCAGCATATCCGCTTTAACCTTTCCTGCAAGCTCTCTGTTATACGTAAACACAGCATTTTCAAAATGCAGGTAAAGGCTTCTGAAATCCATATTGATCGTGCCTACGACACATACTTCGTCATCCGCCACCCACTGCTTTGCATGACAAAAACCAGGTGTATATTCATATATACGCACGCCTGCTGAACATAATGGCTCATAATATGACCTTGTTATCTTATATACCATCTTTTTATCTGGTATCCCTGGTGTTACAATTCTTACATCAACGCCACGCTTCACCGCAAGTCTTAGTTCTCTTTCCATTTCATCTGTTATTATAAGATAAGGTGTTGTAATATACACATAATGCTTTGCATTCTTTAATATATTAAGATATACATCTTCACCTATTCTGTCATGTCCTAGAGGATTATCCGAATATGGCTGTACATAACATTCCTGTGATGCTGCATTATAAGTGCCATCCGTTGCATCTATATATTCATCATAAGCCTCCTGTGAATCTGTATGGTCTATAGCATTCCACATGGTAAGAAAACTTGCTGTGAGACTTTTAACCGCATCTCCTGTAAGCTTTACTCCTGTATCCTTCCAGTAAACCATATGGATGAGTTATGTTAAAATACTCATCTGCAAGATTATATCCACCAGTAAAACCAACTTTTCCATCTATAACAGTAATTTTCCTGTGATCCCTGTTATTCATAAACATATTGACTATAACCTTAAGTGGATTAAACACCCTGCACTGTATTCCCTCATCTCTCATACGCTTTATAAATTCTTTGTTCAGGAAAAATATGCTTCCAAGATCATCGTAGAATATTCTTACCTCAACTCCATTTTTTGCTTTATCTATAAGAACTTTTTTAATCTTTCAAAGCTTATCGCATCTTCTATTGCATGATATTCCATAAATATAAACTTTTCAGCCTTTGAAAGCTCCCAAAGCTGTGCTTCAAAGCTTTCCAGAGCAGTATTATAATACTCCATATCAGTATTCTTATATACAGGATATTTAGCTGTATTGCTTATATATCTGCATTGATTTGCTATGCCAAGATCCTTTTGTTCAAGCTCTTTTTATAATCTGTTCATCCTGTTTAAGCTTGTTTTTAAGTATATCAGCCTCTATTCCATTGAATCTTCTTCTCATACCCTTTGTAACAATAGAACGTCCAAAAAAGAAGATAAATACATATTCCAAAGAAAGGAACAGCTGTTATAACTATCAGCCACGGCATTCTCTGTGCCGAATTAACATGCGTTCCAAACACTTTTAGTGCTATAATAACAGCTATACATGTCATTGTAAGTGTTATGGCTGTCGAATACGTGTTTAACTTCGACATAAGAACTATCATCCAGCCTGTCTGTATAAGTACAAGAAGCGCTATAAGAATAAGTCTTGTTGCGCTATTTTTTTATACTGGATTTTCTCTCTGTACGCATATTATGGTTCTGTTTCTGCATATGTCATCACTCCTATAGCTTTTATGGGAATTCATGATATCAGTGAAAAAAAGGTTATACCACTAACATCGTAGTACGTAATTATAGCACTAAGTTGCACATCCTGCAAACTGTGTCATATAAAGCTGATAATATTTTCCTTTCTTAGCAAGAAGATTTGCATGGCTGCCTGTCTCAGCAATCCTTCCCTCATCCATAACAACTATTAGATCTGCATCCTGTATAGTCGAAAGCCTATGGGCTATTATAAGACTTGTCCTGTCCTTCATAAGCTTAACCATAGCATCCTGTATATGCTTTTCAGTTCTTGTATCAACACTAGAAGTCGCCTCATCCAGTATAAGAATCTTAGGCTGTGCAAGAAATGCCCTTGCAATCGAAAGCAGCTGTCTTTGTCCCTGTGATATATTCTCTCCCTCTGACATAAGCTGCGTATCATACCCCTGTGGCATCTTTCTTATCATGCTGTCACAATTACTCATCCTTGCAGCCATATACATCTGTTCATCAGTCGCACTGCTGTTTGAATATCTAAGGTTATTTTCTATTGAATCTGCAAAGAGAACCGTATCTGAAGTACTATTGCTGTATTCCTTCTTAAGCTGTCACAGTCAATATCCTTTATGTTAACATCGTCTATCAGTATTTCCCCACTATCAACATCATAAAACCTCATAAGCAGATTAACAACGGTTGTCTTGCCACTTCCAGTAGAACCTACAAGTGCAACCTTCTGCCCAGCCTTTACCTCAAGGTTAAAATCATAAAGAACCTGCTTTTCCTTCGTATAAGAAAAATTAACATTTTTAAATCTGATGATTCCCTTTAAATCATCCATATTCTTCTTTCCACTTTTATCCTCAAGTGGTTCATCCATGACTTCAAATACCCTTTCAGCACCTGCAACAGCCGTCTGTATCTGTCCATATATCTGTGCAAGCTCATCTATAGGTCGTCCAAACTGTCTTGCATACACTATAAATGCTGATATAACACCTATTGATATTATATTATTAATGGCAAAATAGCCTCCAAAAGCTGCTATTATAACGAACCCCACATTATTAACGACATTCATGACAGGTCCCATGGAACCACCAAGAATCTCAGCTATTATGCCAACTCTTGTAAGTTCATCAGAAACATTGTCAAAATCATTTACAACTGCATTTTGTCTGTTATACGCAACTACTGTTCTGTAACCTGTTACCATCTCCTCTACATTTCCATTAAGCTGCCCAAGTATCACCTGTCTTTTCTTAAAGAAGAATCGCATTGCCTTTGACAAAAGCTTCGTAGCCACTATAGTTAATATAACTGTCACACATGACAACGCAGCAAGCTGTGGGCATAAAGCTACCATCATTACAACTGTTCCTATCACAGTAAGTATACCTGAAAACAAAGAACTCATAGACTGTGATACCGTAGTTGAAATATTCTCTATATCATTAGTCATTCGGCTCATAATATCACCATGGCTGTTAGCATCAAGATATCTTATAGGCAGATTAACTATATTTAAGAACAAATCTTTTCTCATCCTGCTGACTATATTCTGACTTAATACTGCACTTAACTTACTCTGCATATATGTACATATGCTATGTATTATATAAATAATGACCATCACTATAAGTATGGGTGAAAGCTTATCCCATTGCCTTATAGCTATCGCATCTATCGCATTACTCTGAAGTTTTGGCGCATATACTGAGCATGCAACCACAACAACAACTGCAAGCATAAGCAAGAACAGCATTTTCTTTTCTGATACGAAATAACCCATGAGCCTTTTTAATGTTTTCTTCCCATTCTGCGGTTTTTCTACTGTCATATTTCTGTTTCCAGGTCTTCTGCCAAAAGCCCTGTAATTATTCATCTGTGCCTGTCTGCTCTCTTCCTGTTTCATACACAAATCTCCCTATCCATAATATGATTATAGCCTATTTTTTTAACTGTGAATCATATATATCCTTATATATACTGCTTGTTATCATAAGCTGCTCATGACTTCCAACATCTGCCAGCTTTCCATTATCCATAACAACTATCCTGTCCGCATTTTTAACTGATGCTATCCTCTGCGCTATTATAATCTTTGTAATATCTTTTTTATTCTTTCCAAGATTACTATAAAGTTCTGCTTCTGTTTTCAGATCCAGTGCACTTGTCGCATCATCAAATATAAGTATCTCGGCTGGCTTTATGACTGCCCTTGCAATAGCAACCCTCTGTCTTTGTCCTCCTGAAAGGCTGTGTCCACCCTGGCTTACAATTGTCTGCATGCCATCTTTCCTGTTATTTATAAACTGCGCTGCCTGTGCTGTATCTGCTGCCGCAGCTATATTATCTGGCGTGGCATCTGGCAGCCCCCATGCTATATTGTCAGCTATACTTGCAGTAAATATCTCTGATTTCTGCAGGGAAACTGCTATCTTATCTCTTAATACTTCAAGCTTGTAATCCCTTACATCCACATCATCAACAAGCACTGCGCCTTTTGTAACATCATAGAATCTTGGGATAAGGCTTATAAGACTTGTTTTGCCGCATCCTGTAGCACCAAGTATGCCTATTGTTTCACCAGGCGATATGACTAGATTAAAATCCTCTATAACACTGGCACCTTCATTGCCAGGATATGCAAATGATACGTTTCTAAACTCAACTTTACCTTTTACTATAGTTTCACCATCATATGCGCCATCCTTTATAGCCGGTTCACAGTTTAATATCTCCATAATCCTTTTTTGAGATGCTACACCTCTTGATGCCGTCTGGAATATCATAGTCATACGCATAACTGCATTAAGCACCTGTGAGCAGTATGTGATAGCCGCCATAACATTACCTCGGCGTTGCACTGCCATCCATAACCTGTATACCTCCAACCTTAATCACTGCGACAACCGACAGGTTAAGAATTATATTCATAACTGGTGTCATATAAGATAGCAGTAAAAGCACATCAAGCTGTGTTCCAACAAGCTCATCATTGGCTTTGTTAAACCTTTCTGTTTCATAGTCTTCTTTTACATATGCTTTTACAACACGCGAACCTGATACATTTTCCTGCATAATATTATTAAGCTTATCAAGCTTTTTTTTGCAATATCGTAAACTTCGGATTAGACTTTGCAATAAAATATATAACACATATAACTATAAAAGGAAGTGCGCATGCTATTACAAGTCCGAACTGGATGTTAAGTCCTATCATGCAGACTATACCACCTATAAACAGCATACTTGTACGCACAAATCCTCTCATGCACTGCATCACAAAATTCTGCAGCTGTGTAATATCATTCGTAACCCTTGTTATAAGAGAACCTGTTGAAAACTTATCTGTCTGTTCAAAAGAAAAAGACATAATTCTTTTTAAATGTATCTTTTCTTACATCGTTGCCAAACTGCTGTGCTGAAAGGTTGGCAAACACTCCTGACATAACTCCGCATACCCCACCTGCTGCTACTAAAAGCACCATTCTTATACCTGTACCCAGTATGATATCAAGATTTCCAACACTTCCACTGTTAATACCAAGTACACCATCATCTATTATATGGCTCATAAGTTCTGGCTGGATAAGGTCCATGCTTACTTCACCAATCATAAAAAGTGGTGCAAGCATCGTAAATAACCAGTATTTTTTTAAGTATTTAAGCATATTCTCTCTCCTGTTTCATATAGTCGTTGGCAAAAGCCCCTGCTTTGATACATACGGATTGCTTCATTGCTATGCAATTCCCTCAATCATTGAACACCTCAAATTCCCATAAAATGGTGTGTTCACATCATATTATACAATAAAAAGCACTGATTGGAAGATTCTTCTTTCCTTCAGTGCTTTCTTATAACTAATGCATTTTATTCTCTTGATTTTTTATATTTTTTCTTCTGTATATACATATCGGCATCAGCTTTTTTTACAATATCCTCGATATTTCTGCCTGCGCCATATGCCTTACCTATAGAAGCTGATATTTGTATACCATCATACCGATTCTCATTTTTCTTATCAGCAATGCTGTTATATCTGGCTATAATATCATCAACAATAGTATCATCGTTACCTTCAAGAATAGCAACGAATTCATCACCACCTATCCTATATATCATGCCCGCATTATCAACAGCCTTGATTATTGATGATGCTATTCCCTTTATGAGGATATCTCCACTTTCATGTCCCAGATTATCATTAGTATACTTAAGTCCATTGACATCCCAGAATATAACTGAAATCTCTGGTATATGTGGATAATAAGCTCTTACCATATCAAGATACTTATTCCTGTTGTATACCTCTGTCATATCGTCTATCTCTGACATATATTTAAGATGTTCTTCATTGGCAGCCTTGTTTGCAATGGTATCTGATATATGTACAACCATAAGTACTACAGCCAAAAGCAACATAGCTCTTGGCACTATAAAATAAAGCAGAAGCTTTAATGCCGGATTGTCATTGACCGGGGCTGCATTAAATATAGTTCCACCTGCATCCACATATTCTTTTATGGTTCCTCTCGTAAGAACAACCATATTGGCATCACACAAGCCATCATAATAACCTATATACACAGATATTGCCAGCCCTATCACACTAAGAATATAAGTGTAATAAACCATTTTTCTTTGTCCATATTGCAGCGAATATATAACCGGCAGAACAATAAGAAGATACATGTGATATGTAAGAATTGATGACTGCACGAATATAGCAATAACAATTCCAGCCATGGCAAAATACTTTGTAATCTTATTGTCCATGCCAAGTATGCTACATATAACGACTGTAAGCACTGTTACCACAAATGTAAATAAAAGACTCATAGACATAAGTCTGCCTTCTACAGTAAATATTCCTGCACAATTCAAAATCCATGTGATAAATGGAAATATCATTGTAAGAAACTGACATTTGACAGAAAATCTGTTAGCATCTGCTTCATATGCAGTTGCTGAATGCTTTTTATTCCCCTCAATATTATATATATTCATACCTACATCTCCAAATATGTTTATTTATCCATTCGTTTATACAGATAACAAAACAATTCCCAATAGTAAATAATAAATATCTGTCATTCTGACTTAATCTATCAGCCCTCAAACACCCGCTTTATGCTGTCATAATGCAAAAAATTCGCCTTTATCCGCTATCTGTTCAATCTCTTCTTTAGTAACAAATCTGTATCCTAACGCCTCTTCTGTCTGAACATGTACATCTTCATCACTAACATCCTTAATAAACTTGTATACATCTACAAAATAGTTATCTCCCTCGCCAGGATTCTCTCTTTTATATGTAAAAACATATCCACCATCAGCATTGGTCACATCTATGCCTGTTTCTTCAAATACCTCTCTTCTTACAGCCTCCTCTGACTCTTCGCCAGCCTGTGCCGCACCTCCTGATACTTCCCACCAGCCTGGTGCCCATGCCTTAGTCATAACCCTCTGCGTTATAAGGAACTTTCCATCAGGTCTTTTAATAACACCAAGTACCGTGAGATGATATTCACCATCCTTTAAGCACCAGTCATTTTTTTTCATAAGTCTGCCTGTCTTTTTCTTATCAGCATCATATATATCCCACATTTCCATGATAATAATCTCCATTCTTAAGCTCAAGATATCGCTATTCTATAATAATAGAAGTGTACTTTATTACTATACTATAACAGAGCACTCTTTTCCATTAAATTATTGTTTTTTAATATGAACATAATTATTTCTGATGAATCTTTACCATATGTGCATATTCACCATCAAGCTTCATAAGCTCCTTATGAGTACCACGTTCCTTAATACCTTCTTCTGTAAGCATAAGTATCTCCTCAGCGTTCTCTATAGTTGTAAGCCTGTGTGCTATGACTAGTGTTGTCCTGTTTTTAGCAAGCTTCTCTAAAGATTCCTGGACTATCTGCTCACTTTCATTATCAAGTGCTGAGGTGGCCTCATCAAATATAAGTATAGGTGGATTCTTAAGAAATACCCTTGCAATAGAAAGTCTCTGCTTTTGTCCACCTGAAAGCTTAACACCTCTCTGTCCGATATCTGTATCATATCCGTTTTCAAATGACTCAATGAACTCATGTGCATGGCAAGCTTAGCCGCAGCTATAACCTCTTCATCTGTCGCATCAGGTCTTCCATATCTTATATTTTCTTTTATGCTTCCCATAAACAGATAAACATCCTGCTGTACAACACCTATATGGTCTCTTAAGCTTTTTAATGTAACGTCCTTTATATCAGTACCATCTATTCTTATACTTCCACCAGTTGCCTCATAAAACCTTGGTATAAGAGAACATAATGTTGTCTTTCCCACTCCCGGATGGACCTACAAGTGCTACATATTCGCCCGGTCTTACGTTAAGATTAATACCTGACAGCACCTCATCACTGCCATCCTTATACTTAAACGATACATTGTCAAATGTTATCTCTCCCTTGACATCTTTAAGTTCTTTCGCATCTGGCTTTTCCTTAATCTCCGGTTCAACCGACAATATCTCAAGAAATCTTTCATATCCGGAATATCCGTTCTGGAACTGCTCTGTAAAGTTGATAAGTACTTTAACCGGCTCTGTAAATATTGATATACAATAAAAATGTAACAAAATCAGTCAGATTGACCCAGCCCTTTGTTATACCTGCACCGCCAACTGCTATGACTATAACATTAATCATAGTTGTAAATGCAGTAAGTCCTGCATTGTACATTCCCATATAATGATAACTGTTTTTCTTTGCCTCAAGGAAGGCATCATTTCCCTTTTTAAACTTTTTTCACACTCTATATCCTCATTAGCAAATGACTTTACAACCCTTATACCAGAAAGATTATCTTCTATCTGCGCATTTATCTCCCCTATACGAACTCTGTTTCTTTTAAATGCCGTCTTCATTCTCTTGTTAAGGAAATATGCAAACACAAGCATAACCGGAACAAGGATAAATGCTGCAAGCGTAAGCCTTAAATCTATAGAGCTTAAAATACATAATGCTCCAACTATCTTTATAAGCGATATAGTAATATTCTCTGGTCCATGATGCAAAAGCTCTGTAATATCGAACAAATCTGATGTTATTCTTGATAATAACTGTCCAACCTTCTGGTCATCATAGAATGAATATGAGAGCTTCTGATAATGATTAAATATCTCCGCTCTCATATCATACTCAATCTTTGCACCCATGACATGTCCATAATTGGATATATAATAATTACATCCCCACTGGATAAGCACAAGAATGAAAAGCACTATAACTATAATAGTAATATTCTTTAAAGCTTCATCTGCTGACATATATGCCACTTTAGATGTTATAAATCTTACTACCAGCGGAATCACAAGCGCCACCGCCGCTGACATCATGGCAAGTATCATATCTAATATAAATGTACCAAGATATGGTTTATAATATCTGGCTAATTTTTTCAGATTTTCCTTCATCAGTTTATATCCTCTTTCTTTAAAACTCTGTTCATTATAACACAACTTTCGTATATGTTAAAAAAGACTTTTGCATTACTACAAAAGTCTTAAACATATAACACTAGTGCTCCGCCTTCATAACCTGTACTGGAACTCCAAGAAGCACCGCCCCACCAAGTATATTGCCAATAGTAACAACAATCATACTTTTTTATAACTGCCACTGTTCCAATATTGCCAAGCAGCATATATCCTATAGAAAATGTACTCATATTAGCTATACAGTGTTCAAAACCAGCAACTACGAATGACATTATAATACAAAACATAATAATAAGCTTTCCGCTTTCACTCTTTAACTTAGTTCCAACAAGCACCGCCATACATACAAAGGAAGTTGCAAAGAACCCCCGGAGTAAAAGTTCTGGCACACCTGCTGATATTTTTGAATATATAAAGCTGTTATAATAATCTACCATTATAACGTGTGAAGCCTTACTATATACAAACATCGCTGATAATAAAAAAAAAGCCCCAACAAAGTTTCCAACATAACTTACAACCCACACTTTAACCATATCCTTAACTGATACAGTTTTATTATACACCCCTACTGCCATAACGAAATTATTACCTGTAAATAACTCACCATTTAAGAATACTACAAGAACTATGGCAAGTGAGAATAAAAACGCCCCTAACAACTTTCCAAACTGTGGATATGTAGAATACAGCACTGCTGCACTTACATTGGATAATATAGTCGCAACAACTATATAAAATCCCGCCATAACCGCTCTCATAAAGTACTTTCCAAAGTGGTTGTTGCAAAGCTCTGCCTTATTCTTTGCCGCTTCTGCCACTTTCGCAACATCTGTTAATAACATAATATACTTTCCTTTTCTTTCATCATCTTTTATCTTTTGTCCGTGCCATATTGTATACAGCATACACGACACAGCTTAAAAGGATAGCATAATAACTTATAATTTTCTATATATATGATGTATTTTTCAAAGTACTTTCCATAAAATGTTAATCTTCACATTTTATATAGAGGATACATTACATCAAAGAAATATATAGCATTTTCAAAATTAGCTCTTAACCATAACCAAAAATAACATACCCCGAATATATATCCAATCCGGACATATACTCAAAGTATGTCATTTACACATTTTATATTATCATTTTATTTAATTTGCAAACACTTTTTTAATTCCAGCCTTTGAAACACAGACATATAACGCAGCAAATATCACAACTCCGCTTACTGTCTGGAATATAAGTCCCGGAAGAGCTACTAATGCAGCAGATATACCATACAGGAATATCCTCACTAATGTATACGCACATATATGGAATATTGCCCCGACACCGACACCAATATATGGCATAATCTTATTATTCTTTCCAAGCTTAACCATAAATAAACCAATAATAAGTGCCCACATACTCTTTATGACAATCGTAGGAAGCACCCACACAGTATAACCGCCTATAAGGTCTGCAAGACCTGCTCCGATAGCACCTGCAAATGCGCCTTTTTTATAACCAAGCATAAACACTGTAAGAAGCATAAAACCATCACCAAAATGATTATATCCGAACGGCGAAGGAATTTTAAAGAAAAATGTTCCTATAAATATAAGTGCCGCCATAAGACCTGTAAGTGTAATATCCTTTGTTTTCATTATCATAGTCCTCTTATCATCTAATTATAATCATACTCCGTACAGGATATATCCACTCATATTCCGCATATATCCTGCACACTTAATAGAGAATGTCTATAGCTACTTAAGATAGCTTATTGTCAATTATACATATATCTGGATATATTAAAATATTCAATATGCCGATAACATATAATGCCAACTGGCATTGTCAGTAATGTCAGTTGGCATATATACCTGATATTCAGTTGCACTTTATTACATAGCTGTCATTATTTTTTACTCGAGATATATAATTATAGCTATTTCAAACTGTCCGTTTTCATATTCTTCAATCATTGAGCCATCATATTTATCAACAATTCTTTTTATATTATTCAAACCATATCCATGATTATCCTTATCGCCTTTCTTACTTATAATATGTCCATCTTCTTTCTTTATACCGCCATCATATAGGTTAGACATAGAAATATGTATCATTCCGGCAGTATATTTAATATTCAGACTTACTTTTGAATTATCTATTGCATTTTCTAAAGCATTATCAAGCAGATTACCAAGTATAATATTCACATCATATATATTTATTTTTAGATTTTCCGGTATTACAACCGATACAACTAACTCAAGACCTTTATTCATATATTTTTCAGCATAGAAATTCAAAATTCCGTCAAATGCTTCATTACCTGTATTATATATATTCTGCGCACTTATAATCTCATCACTCATCTGCTGCAAATAATCTTTTGCCTGCTGAACTTTATCTTTCATGAGCAAATCGTTTATCTCTCTTATATGATGTTTCATATCATGTTTTATTGTCCTAAAAATCTGCAAATAATAATTTCCTGAATTTTCTTCCTTCGTAATGATAGAAACCTATCCTTATGATTTCTTCTTTATTATATTAACATAACTATGCATTTTTTATTTCATATCAGGTATAACTTACATACAAAAAGGTATAACTTACATTTAAAATAAAAATGTTCTTAATGCCTATATTTCTGACATCAAGAACATTCTTAGTTTATCTTTAATTATTCGTAACCCCCTCTACAATACATACGCATACCCATCAACCTGCAATTCCATATAGATAACTTCTATATCTTAATTCCGACATAAAAGCTATCCTTCTTAAATCATATATTATAATTATTCAATTTTATACCGCAAGAGTTTTTTCTAATAATGCATTTGTGCTTAATGAATAGGCAGAACAGCAACATACTTAAACATCATAACAAAGTGGCATATACTTCCTGCCATAACAAAAAGATGAAATATCTCATGTGAACCAAAGTACTTATGACTAGCATTAAATGCCTTTAGCTTAAGCGCATATATAACTCCGCCTATAGTGTATATAATTCCTCCCGCAAGAAGCCACATAAAAGCTGCTTTTGGAAGTGCATTGATAATCTGTGTAAATGATAAAACACATGCCCAGCCCATTATATAAAGTGATGATGATATCCATCTTGGGCATGTAACCCAGCACAGCTTAAATATTATGCCTATAACTGCTATTCCCCATACAAGTGCAAGAAGTGCATAACCGGTAGTGTTATGAAGCACAACAAGACACACAGGAGTGTATGAACCTGCAATCATAACTGATATCATACAGTGGTCAAGTTTTTTAAGAATTTTGTTAATCTTTGGTGTTGCATCAACTGTATGATAAGTTGTGCTGGCCGCATATAGAAGAATCATAGTTCCTATAAATATAGATAAAGATATAACGTGTATCATATCCGGTGCTGACAATGCCTTTATGATAAGCGGCGTTGCAGCAAAAAGTGCCATAATCATCGCAATAAAAAATGTGTAATAGCACTTCCCGGTTCTTTAATCTTCATATGTGAAACATTTTCCTTAAGCTTTTTCCATAATAATCCTCCATTCTTGCGTGTGAAAAATCTTATTTTTCACACTATCCTCCAATCCTTTTAAAGTAATATAAAAGTTTGTTTTACTTCGCCATGTAGTTTTAATTACTACGTGTCATTATAATAGCACTATGTTTTAAAAAATGCAATACTACATATCCCCAAAATATAAAAAAACACAGATTTTGTTCTATCTATGTATGCACGATAGATAAAACAAAGCCTGTGCTTTATTATTATGTATTAAACTTTATCCAGTTTTTTTAATAATTAGCTTTTTTAGAAAATTACTTTATATATTTCTCTATTCTTTCCTTCATCTGCTCTTCACCCATAATGTGAACGATAGTCCAAAGGTCTGGTGTGTTGGCACGTCCTGTCACTGCTATTCTTACAACCTCAGCTATATCAGATACATTACCCTTGAAGCTTTCAGGGTCAGCCTTGTATGCCTTCATATCAGATGCAAAGCCATGCTCGTCAGCTATTTCCTTAAGCTTGTTAAACCATGCTGAATTGTCATCGTTGTGGTCGTACTTTGAAAGATAAGTCTTTAATATATCGCTTACCATATCCTCATCAAGTCTGAACTCATCTTTTTCATCATTAGAAGCGCCATCAAAGAAATATGCAATAAGCTCAAATATCTGCTTTGCATACATAAAGTCTTTTCTTCTTCTCTTAGCACCAACACCCATATAAAGGCGAAGAATCTGTAACATTTTTTCCTTATCTGCAAACCACATATCTACATTTTCAGGTGCATTTTCTTTGGCCCAGTCATATAAGAAATCATATAACTCATATTCTGAAAGCTTAGATAACTCATTCTTACAAATGTTGTGTAACTTATCCTTATCAAAAAGTGCTCCGGACTGACTCATCTTATCTACAGAGAATGGGAATTCATTAATATCCTTATCAGGGAACTTCTCATGCCACTCCTCAAAGTTAGAGTTAAGAAGTGTAAGAAGATATACCTTCATAGTGTATGGATGATATCCATCCTTTCTGTAATAATCAAGCGAAAGCTCTGGGTCCTTTCTCTTTGATAGCTTTCTCTTTCCGCCTGTTTCCTCATCAAACTTCATAAGATGCGCTGTATGTGCATATGCTGGCATCTTAAAGCCAAGAAGGTGGAATAATTCATAGTGGATAGGAGCTGATGCAAGCCACTCACCACCACGTACAACAACAGTTGTTCTCATAAGATGGTCATCTATCGCATGTGCAAAATGATATGTTGGAATACCATCCTTCTTTAAAAAGAACTATATCATGGATATTTTCTGGAAGCTTAATCTCTCCCTTTATTGCATCAACAAATGTAATCTCCTTATCAGGACTTCCCTGAGAACGAAGTCTAAGCACATATGGCTTTCCAGCTTTGATATTAGCCTCTATCTCCTCATATGAAAGATTACGGCAGGTTGCATACTCTCCATAATAGCCTGTAAGCACCTTTTTTTCTTCCTGCTCTGCTCTTACCTTATCAAGCTCTTCCTCTGTACAAAAGCATGGGTAAGCAAGTCCTCTTTCTACAAGGCTCTTGGCATATGAATGATATATTTCAACTCTCTGTCTCTGGAAGTAAGGTCCATACGCATTTCTTGGATCAGAATCATCAAAGCCTGCACCCTCATCGAATTCAATATTGAAATATCTTAATACATTGATGATAGTTTCAACTGCTCCGTCAACCTTTCTCTTCTCGTCAGTATCTTCTATTCTAAGATAGAACACGCCCCCATTCCTATGTGCAATTCTTTCATCTGCAAGTGCACTATAAAGGTTACCAAGATGAATAAAGCCTGTTGGGCTTGGTGCCATACGTGTAACCTCTGCCTTATTTGGAAGCTTTCTATATGGAAACTTTTCCTCGTAATACTCTGGTGTATTAACCACCTCTGGAAACAATAACTCTGCTAACTTCTGGTTATCCATGTTTATCCTCATTTCTGCGCACGTTTTTCTTATATAGAGCTTGTGTCGTGTGCGCACAGACACAAATCCCGCGTGTGATAAATAATTTTCCACACTAATCTTGCGCTTGTACTGTTATCTATATTTAAACACAGTATTTTATTTTACACATTTTCTGTTGATTAATCAACCTTTTACCACTTATTTCTTATAACGTCACCCGACTCATATAATATTACAAGCAAGCTCATGTAGGTTTAGACCTTTTTGACTCTGATATCAAATATGTAATATATTATATATAGCATAAGCCAGTCCATCATCATCGTTAGACAGAGTGATATAATCTGCTGCTTCCTTTAACGCATCACACGCATTGCCCATAGCTACTCCTGCTCCTGCGAATTCTATCATGTCACAATCGTTATCTGCATCACCAAATGCTGCTATATTCTTTCTATCAATACCAAGTCTGTCTGCCGAGGAACCTGACCCCGGATTTCTTACCAGCATCTTTATATGAAATCTCAATAAGCTGTTTTACTGAACTAGTAATATATATATCTGGATCTTTTTCATATAATTCCCTGATTATCCTATTCTTTAATTCATCATCATCAAGCACAATATCTATACTGTCCAGTTCATGCTTATGCTCATATATAAAGCTTACTATATCCTCTTGAAGAGTTCTTGTACTTCTCACATACTCTATTGCCTTAGGTGTTGCACCAAACTTTACCGGATCAGCCATATACTCCTTAGATGCATATGCCTTTCCCCTTATAAATGCTTCGTAGGTCACCGGATATCCTACAGTATTATTAATTATCCCAGCTACAGAGGATTCCTTAAGCACATATGAATTAAGACACTTCTTATCCTTTATCTTGTATACAGCCGCACCATTGCTTGTTATCGCATATTCTATTCCGGTATTGTAACAACCTCTAAGGGAAGCGTATCAAACGCCCTTCCACTTGCAATACACACATGTATTCCTTTACTTATAGCATATTCTACTGCCTGTCTGTTAGCCTTAGATATATGACCATCCGACTTAAGCGTTGTTCTGTCAAGATCAAGTGCAATCAACTTAACAGGCTCTTTATATACATTAGTATTCATTAAACCTCACTACTTTCCTGATAATCTGCCAAAGGCATACTTTATTATATAGTAAGCTGATTATTTTTCCAATTACTTTTATGTAGAATAAAAGTAGAATTTGCAATAATACTAATATTAAAAGGACTACCGCAAAAAAAGAACCTGACATAATACATAGAATTGTAAATTCAATTCTTAGTGTATGTATTATGCAGATAATTCTTATTGCGATAGTCCTTTATCTATGCCTTCTTACTCCAGAAATCAACTGGCTCATATTCCTGAAGCTTTGCAAGAAACCCTAACCTTTCAAGCTCCTCCCTGAATAATATCCAATGTACTCTCATCCTGTGCAGCTATTGTATGATAATGGTATCCTGAGGTTACATTCATAAGAAGTGTTGAACTTCCATTATTGATTTCTTCCATATATGCCTTTATATCACGTCTTGAATGAATATTAAGCTCCGCCTTAACCACACCATATACCTTATGATACACGAAAACATCCTTAACCCATCCGCCCATATCCACTATGGCATTAAGTTCCTTCTCTACATCTGCGTTGGTATGCTTAACCTTGACTATTCTTGTATATTCCTTATTCCCTCTTATAACATAACCTCTGTTAGTTGAATATACATCATAAGATGCGGCTCTTATAAGTGCTATGTCCTGCACAATAACCTGACGGCTTACATTAAGCTGATTAGCGAGTGCAACACCTGATACAGGTATATCACTTCTGCTAAGAATATCTATTATTTTTTCTCGTCTTAACTGTCCATTCATAACCTGGCTTCACCCCTGCATTTACTTTACTTATATTAATTCTAACACTTATCGTTGTAGACAGCAAGCCCTATGATCCGCTCTATGCTTTACGCTGTAAACAGCCTGAATCCTGCTATATAGCACATATAACATTAGTCAACCGGATGAAGATTCTTAAGCGAAATATCCATAATAGGCGCTGAATGTGTGAGCGCACCACTTGATACATAATTAACTGAAAGCCCTGACAGCTTGGCAAGATTCTCTTTGGTCATATTACCTGATACCTCTACCTCTGCCTTGCCATCTATTATTCTCATAGCCTCAGCCATAGTATCATGGTCCATATTATCAAGCATGATTATATCAGCGCCTGCTTCTACTGCATCCTTAACCATATCAAGTGTTTCAACTTCAACCTCTATCTTTCTTACAAATGGAGCATACTCCTTAGCAAGATTTATTGCCTCTTTAACTCCGCCTGCTGCACCTATATGGTTGTCCTTAAGAAGTACACCATCTGTAAGGTTATATCTATGATTATTACCACCACCGACTTTAACTGCATACTTTTCAAAAAGTCTGTTGTTAGGTGTTGTCTTTCTTGTATCAAGAAGCTTGATTCCTGTACCCTCAAGCAGCTTTACTACTTCACTTGTATAAGTAGCTATACCACTCATTCTCTGAAGATAGTTAAGAGCTGTCCTTTCTCCACATAAGAGAACCTTAATGTCTCCCCTTACAACTGCAAGAAGCTGTCCTTTCTTTACTCTATCTCCATCAGCCGCCTTAAGTTCAACCTCTGTATTCTCATCTAATAATGTAAACACTCTTTCAAATATCTGAAGTCCGCATATAACTCCATCCTGCTTACATATAAGATTCACCTCTCCCTTTCTAGGAACTGGCATAACACTGTTAGTTGAAACATCCTCACTTGTAATATCCTCTCTTAGTGCACTTAATATTAATGGGTCTGCATTTAGTCTTAACGTAACCTGATCAAACATTTTATAATCTCCTCGCTGTATGTATTTATAATAAAATTTCATTTCATAATAATCAGTATGATTTATAAATATGTATTATACACCATATTATAATTATCCCAAACTTCTGATCATGCTGTCTTCATAGCTGCATCAGCTTCGTCTATTTTCTTTCTTACAAGCCCGCTGTAGTACTTATCCAGCTTTTCTTCATCATGATATTGATTTATATCTGTATTTTTAACATACTCATCGGCAGCAACATCTAATATATCAGAAAGTTCATGCTCTGTCATATTATGTGCTGCTCTCTTTGCAAACACAAGGCTTTCAAGAAGCGAATTGCTTGCAAGTCTGTTTCTTCCATGAACACCGTTACATGCTGTTTCACCAACTGCATATAGCCTGTCCATAGAGGTCTTACTTTCGTAGTCTACCTTTATTCCTCCCATAAAGTAATGCTGTGCCGGAACTACTGGTATACACTCCTTAGTAACGTCATACCCCTGTTCTAAGCAATGCTGTACTATATTTGGAAAATGTGTCTTTAGCTCTTCTTCTGGAATTGTACGAAGATCCTCCCACACATAATCTGTCCCATCCTTTTTCATCTGCTCATATATAGCCTTTGTAAGCAGATCTCTTGGAAGAAGCTCATTCACAAAACGATTTCCATTCTTATCATACAGCTTTGCGCCCTCACCTCTTACTGACTCAGATATAAGAAAGCTTCTGTCTTTATCATTCTTTGAATAAAATGTAGTAGGATGTATCTGAACATAATTAATATCCTTTATTGCAACATTATGCTTAATAGCAGCTGCAACTGCATCTCCTGTAAGGTGTCTGAAATTCGTTGAATGACGATATAAGCCTCCTATGCCTCCAGCTGCAAGTACTGTTGCATCTGCCTTAACATTTACAATACTGCCATCCTCAAGTCTGATTACAGCACCAAGACATTCATTATCCCTGGATATTATATCTAACATACGCGTATTTTCAAGCAGAACAACATTAGGAAGTTCTCTTACTCTGTCAAGTAAATGACTTGTTATCTCTTTTCCTGTTACATCCTCGTGAAATATGATTCTGTTACTGCTATGGGCACCTTCCCTTGTATATGCAAGATTACCATTTTCATCCTTCTTAAAGTCTGCTCCTGCAGCTATTAAATCCTTTACAACATCTCTTGATGAACGAATCATTATCTCTACCGATTTCTTATCATTCTCATAATGCCCTGCTTTCATGGTATCTAAAATAATTATCATAATCAGCATCATCCTTTAACATACACATGCCACCCCTGTGCAAGAAATGAGTCACTGCTTTTAGCATCTGACTTTGTTATCATAAGTATTTTCTTATCTCTTGGAAGATTAAGGGCAAGATAAAGTCCTGAACATCCACAACCTACTATTAATACATCTGTTTTCATACTTTTCACTTTATTCTCCATTCTGCCATGTTTTCCATATACTAAGTCTGCTTTCATGACTATGATTATCCGGCAATACTTCTGTTTTTATTTTGCTGCAAGCTCAAGCATCTTGTTAAGAGGCTTCATGGCATAATCCGCAAGCTCTTTATCAACAAACACCTCATTAGTATCATTTTCAAGAACATCTAAAACCTTTTCTAATGTTACCTTCTTCATATTAACGCAGACCTGGTCAGGCTTAACTGTGTAAAGCTTCTTATCAGGTGCTTTCTTTCTTATTTCATTGAACACACCATCAACTGTTCCTATTATGAATTCATCTGCCTCTGTATCCACTACATAATCTATTATTCCTGATGTACTTCCAACATAATCTGCAAGCTCTAACACATCCTCTGTACACTCTGGATGTGCTGCAAACTTAGCCAATGGATGCTCTGCTTTCGCATTTTCTACCATCTCCTTAGTAATAACTACATGTCTTGGGCAGCAGCCATTATTGAATATAAAATTTTATCCGGACATTGCTTTGCCACAAAATGTCCTAAATTCCTGTCTGGAATAAAGAATATATTCTTGTTAGGCAGATTCTTTACTATCTTAACTGCATTAGATGATGTAACACATACGTCAGAATATTTCTTCAGTTCTGCTGTTGAGTTAATATAACAGACAACCGCAAGGTCATCATACTCCTCACGCAGCTTAAGTATTTCATCCTTATCAGCCATATGTGCCATAGGACAGTCCGCATTCATATCCGGCATAAACACCCTTTTATCCGGATTAAGTATCTTGGCACTTTCCCCCATGAACTCAACACCTGCAAATATAATTCTGTCCTCGATCAATCTTTGTAGCCACCTTGCTTAAATAAAATGAATCGCCAATATAATCAGCTATATCCTGTACATCCTCATCTACATAATAATGTGCAAGAATAACTGCATTTTTTTCTTTCTTTAACTTTTCGATATCACTTATTATAGACATATGTATCTCCTTTTTCGATAAATTCCTGTTGTTTATCAAAGTGCTTTTTTCTAATGTTCATGATGTATGCTTCAATTAACAACACATTTAAGATTTGAAATTTCATTTATAAATTTTACAAAGTATACTACATAACTTTACATGTGACAAGACAGTTGTAAATATTTTCTGTAAAAATACAATATCAGAATATGTCAAAATAAAATGTAGACATTTTAAGAGTAATTTAAAAGATTTTCTATGTAAAAGAGCGGATATGCCTGTAAAACTGCACTTTTACAGCTATAACAGCTTTCACAAACATCTCAAAAAATGCCAATATTTTCACTAAAAATGTCTACATTTTTATTTTGATAAGTATTTTGGATTTAGGTTAAAAAGCGGGAATCCTCGGTAATTCAATTGCCGCAGATGAAAGCGCGTAACCACAGGTTACATTGGAGACTTTAACGTCTCCTCTTTTTTGAATTTTTAAACAGAACACTTGTTCTTTTCTTGGAGATGTGGTACACTATGTGTATGAAGGAAAATTTAATTCATTCACGCACTTGCGTGTATAACATTAATTACCATGTGGTTTGGTCGGTAAAGTACAGGCGAAAGATTCTGAATGCGGAAGTTGAAAAGTATTTGAAAGAACTTGTAGAACAGATTGCCATGGATAAGGGCTTCATAGTCCATTTATTTGAAGTGGGTGAAGGAGACCATATTCATTGTTTTGTGTCAGCCCCACCCAAGCTGTCTGTCACAGATATTGTAAAATATTTAAAGGGAATCAGTGGCAGGAAACTATTTGAACAGTTCCCGGAAATCAGACAGAAATTATGGAAAGGTCAGCTTTGGAACAATTCCTACTATGTGGAAACCATAGGTTCTGTGTCTGAAGAGAACATACGGCGTTATATTGAACATCAGAGTAAATCTTATTAAGGAGGAAAAGAACATGCTGCTGTCACATAAGACAGATATTCAACTGAATACAACAGAGTCTAATATCGTAGGCCACATGTGCTATGCGGCATCTAAACTCTGGAACGTGTGCAACTATGAACGCCGCAATTTCAAGGAGCTTGGAATGGTCCATTACCCTGACTGGTATGATCAGAAAGCACGGTTAAAAGGAAATATGTGGTTCAAATCCCTGCCCTCGCAGACGGCGCAGGAAGTGTGCAAGCTGGTGGATAAATCATGGAAGTCATTTTACGCACTGATAAAAAGTAAAGGCATCCAGAATCCAAAGCCGCCAAGATTTAAACAAAGCGGTATGACAATTACCTATATGCAGAATGCAATTGTACATGTATCTGGAAGCAAAAGGGTACGATTATCACTTCCGAAGCAGCTAAAGGAGTATCTGAAGCATACATATGACATCTGTGACAACTATCTGTATCTGGAAAATAAGATTTTCCAGAACACGGATGTCATCAAACAGATTAAGATATATCCACCGGATCAGAAAAATGTGTGTCAGGTTATCGTGATTTATGACGTAAAAGATGTGGAAAAAATGCAGGATAACGGACACTATTTATCGATTGATCTGGGTCTCCACAATCTGATGACCTGTTATGATTCTGCGGGCACAAGTTTTATCCTTGGAAGAAAATATCTGGAAATCTCCCAGAAATATGATAAAGAAATCGCAAGACTTGGGCATCAATGGTACAGCTGTCAGTCAGCAGGAGGGATTAAGTATCCGAAGCCATCCAAACATATGCTTAAGGTATATAAGAAAAAGCGAAACTGTATTCACGACTATCTTCATAAAGTGACCAGAGCAGTAGTGAATTATTGTAAAGCAAATGATATCCACACGGTTATAATTGGTGATATCACAAATATTCGAAGGAATAAGAATCTGGGAAAAGTGACAAATCAAAAACTTCATGCACTGCCTTATGCAAAAATATATGGAATGCTGGAGTATAAACTTGCAATGCATGGAATTACACTTGCGAAACAGACAGAAGAATATTCAAGCCAGTGTTCCCCACATGCACCACAAGTAACAAAAGAATATGCAAAGAAATGTAACAGAACCAGCAGGGGATTGTATAAGGACCAGTTGTCAGTATATAATGCGGATGCAGTAGGGGCATATAACATTATGAGAAAATATTTTGCCGGATGCGGCAAAGAGAAAAAGATATCCGTTACCGGATTATCTTCTCCCCTGATCATAAAAGTAGCTGTGTAACCACAAAAAGGTAGCAGTAAAGGTGTCATGGACGCACCCAGAATCTGTATGGCGAAGCCATATATATCTGATGCTCGGTAATTCAATTACCGATGTAGTTCACGTTATTGACTTATAATCTATGGTAGACATTACTTGATATTCTTTATCTTTCTCATTCTCCAGAATATTTACAAAGTGCTGCTTCATCAAATGGTTTACGTAATTGAAATGCAACAACAATAACAATTCTGTAGCTGTTATAGACATATTATCATCCTCTCCTTTCGAAAAAACATATAATAATTGTTAATTATATTAAAAACAAATCGCACGATTTCATCATTAAAACCGTGCGATTATTATTTAAAATTTATTTAATTTACAAATGTTTTTATCAGCCAATAAAATGTATTATCCCCACACCTTGTCAGCAATTCTCTTCACAAGTCTTAACTTAGCCCACTGTTCGTCTTCTGTAAGCTTGTTTCCTATCTCACAGGATGCAAAACCACACTGTGGACTTAAGCACAATCTGTCAAGTGGTATATACTTTGCAGCTTCGTTTATTCTATCAATAATAACCTGCTCATCCTCTAACTCTGGAGACTTTGTTGTTATAAGTCCTAATACGACCTTCTTATCACCTGTAACATTCTTAAGTGGCTCAAAGCCTCCTGAACGCTCATCATCGTACTCCAGATAATATGCGTTAACATTCTCCTTAGCAAAAAGTGTAGCGGCAACCCCCGTATACGCACCGCTGCTTGCATATGTCGAATGGAAATTACCACGGCATACGTGGGTGTTAATCACCAAATCCTCTGGTTTTCCTTCTATTGACTTATTATTGATATCAAGAAGTGTATTCTTAATCTTTTCAAGTCCCGCTGGTGTTGTCCCAAAGAATTTGCATGCAGATGGATCTACCACCATTCCCCATGAACAATCATCAAACTGAAGATTACGACAGCCTGCCACATATACATCCTTTATGAATTCCTTATATCCGTTTGCTATATCCTCTGCCACCTGCTCAGGTGTATCATAGAACTTCTTAGTATTCCCCCAGGCAAAAGGCATAATCATCTGCTCTAAAAACTGCGCTGGTGCTGGTATTGTAAGCTTTGCGACCGTATCCTCATCCTCGAACTGCTGCACGAACTTAAAATGCTCTATAAATGGATGTGTCTTATAAACAATCTTTCCTGTAAGATATGTATCATCTATCATAGCAGCTTCTCCGTGGAATGGAAGACCTGTTTCTGTCTTGGAATGGCCTACTCCATCAAATGCCCACATAAAATCAAGATGCCATGTGGCTCTTCTGAACTCTCCATCTGTTATTGCTTTAAGTCCAACTTCCTTTTCCTTCTTTATAAGCTCTGTTATTGCTTTATCTTCTACACTTTTTAGTTCTTCTGCTGTAATATTTCCAGCATCATAATCTCTTCTTGCTTTCTTTAAACTTTCTGGTCTTAAGAAGCTTCCTACGTGATCAAACTTAAATGGTGTACTTGCCATATTATCCAACTCCTGCCTTTCCTTTATCTTGTATATTGTGATTCTTTTTACTAAACATAACTTTATATATTGTCTGAATCTGCAATAGTTTTTTCGTTGGATTTAATATAACATCTGACTTACACCTTGTATAATACATAAACTTTTATGTTTGCCATAGTTTAAAGCTATGTCAAAACACACCTCTTCAACGCCTCCACATATATCTCCCCTAATCGACTAAGGGATATATTCCTATGCGTGATATATCCAATATGCATCCCACCTTCTCCTTCAAGTGGTACTGCTATTATATCTTTTCCATTAAGTTCTTCATCTATAACACCGCTGCATACTGTAAAACCGTTTAGTCCAATCAACAGATTAAAAAGAGTAGCCCTGTCACGGACTCTTATATTCTTTTTCTTTTCTTCAACTGAAAATATTTCCTCAGAATAATAAAATGAATTATGCTCTCCCTGTTCAAATGAAAGATACGGATAATCCTGCAGCTCATTCATTGTAACCTTATTTCTATCTGCCAGTGGATGTTTACGGCTAATGAATACATGTGGCTCTGCCTGCATAAGCTCGTGAAATACAAGCTTGTGCGACTTAATCTCCTTTTCAAGAACAACTCTGTTAAAATCATTCATATAAAGCACGCCTATCTCACTTTTTTCATCATAGCGACATCCTCAATAATCTCATAAGTCTGTGTTTCCCTCAGACTAAAATCATATTCATCATGTCCGTATTTTTCAATAAGGTCAACAAAGGCATTGACAGCAAAGGAATAATGCTGCGTGGATACACAGAATTCCTGCTTTCCGCCATTTCCTCCCTTATATCTGTCCTCTAAAAGTGTGGCTTGTTCTAATACCTGCCTTGCATAACCCAAGAAGTCCTCTCCGTCCTTTGAAATATGTATTCCTTTATTGGTCCTGTCAAATATTGTTATATTCATCTCTTTTTCAAGCTCGTGAATTGCATTCGTAAGACTTGGCTGAGAAATAAAAAGCCTTGAAGCTGCCTCAGTTATTGTGCCGGTTTCTGCTACCATTATTATATATTTTAATTGTTGTAATGTCATATTAACCACCATTTCCAAATAATTTACCTTGATGCTTTTTCACATACCTGCATTGCCTCATTCAAATTATTACTTAAGTACCGAAAAATAATCTTTATAATTAAACTGCGTAACTATGCTGTTATTATCATGTCACAGCTTTCACGTATTTTGCAAGTATCAAAATACTTTTCTTCTCTTGGAATCCACACACTCTTAAAAGCTTCCAGCTTCGCAGGATTACGTGCTTTTAACCGTTTTATTTGCAATTCCTTAGAAACATCCATAAAAACACATAGTTTATAAAAACCCTTAAGCTTAGGATGGCAGCTATATGAACCTTCTATAACCGTTATCACATTACTATTTATCTTCTGTGTCCTCATGTATCTGTCATTATGGCAATCATATGGACGGTAAACTGCATTTATTCCTTCAGTCAGGGGAATAAATATTTCATCTGTCAATCTTTGAAAGTCTATATTACCACCTGGCTGTTTCATTACAGCTTCCGTTCTTTTCTGCATTGGAAGATAAAAATCATCAATATGTATCACATTGCATTCATATTCCTTTTTCAGGCGTTCTGCGAATGTAGTCTTTCCTGCCGCACAGCGTCCATCTATTGCCATAATAAACGGCTGCTTAGATGATATTTCTTTTAATAACACACATAAATCTTCATATTTATTCATATATAATCCTCATAATATCATATGTTACTTTTTGCGCTCATTATATCATAATTTTTTCCTATAATACATATATGAGTAAACTGCTGGAAGAATACAAGGAATAATAGCTGCAGCAATAATTATCCACATATTTTTAAGTGGTGAGGTAATTATTAGTATAATTCCTCCGATTACCATGCATTTCCCTCCAAATCTATGCGTATTAAACCAATTATCTGCATCGTTTAATGCCCATGAAACACGAAAACCTATCGTATAGTTCTGCTTAATCTTAGGTATAAAATTACCTAATATAATATATAAGACTCAATAAGAAGTGAACTAAAGAATCCCATATCCAACTGATATCCAAGATTATATCCATAGACAGTAGTACAGACAGCAATAGATGTTAATGGACATATCCACATAACTATTGAACGCATTTTGCCATTAATATTTTTTTGCCTTTGGATCTATAGAGGCTGCTATTATGCTTATCAAGTGTACAGCTGATAATATAGCTGGAAGTCCAATAACTGCAAAACCTTTAGATGAATAACCATCTGGCTGGTTATTAGCTCCCCAATGTGTTACGACCGTATCTGGTAACTGATTCCATAACAATAATCCCATAATAATTGGAAGAAGTATTATTCCTAATGTAATTAACAGCATTTTTTTATTTTCTTTAATCATATTTTATTTTTCTCCTTTAAATTCACTAATCCATAACATAAGCTCTTCAAGAACAGATGCATTAAGCTCATAATAAATAAACTTTCCTTCACGTTCGTCCCGAATTAGATCAGCCTCCTTTAATACCGATAAATGCCTTGAAATAGCCGCACCAGATACTGAAAAATGATCACTAATCTCTCCTGCCGATAAGCGCGAATGTTTAAGAAGTTTAAGTATCTCACGCCTTGTAGGATCTGCAAGTGCCTGAAGTGTATTCTGTAGTGCCAAATTAACACCTCCCTGCTTGATATTTAATATTTAACATTTAACATTTAACATTTAACTTAAATGTTAAATATATTGTAACACAACCTATAAATATGTCAAGTAAAAAACAGCCAGACCAAAAACGGTCTGACTGCTGCTATGTATTCATAGCTTCTTTAATTTCAAACACCTTATCAACCTCTTTCCAGCCCTCACATCTTATAAACCTCTCATCCGGAAGCTCTTCCCATATATTCCAGGGCCGGTTAAATACTGCAATCCTACACCCTTCAAAGTGCGAAACATGCAAAAAAGCAGCCGGTGAATCCTCCACCGCAAAGTCAAAAGACATTCCATATAACTGCTCTAAGGTCAGATTATAAACATAATTCTGCTTACAGGTTTCACGCCCATATTTATCCACACAATATAAAGGCACTCTTTCAAGCTTATGTTCGTCAAGCCAGAGCCTTGATGGTTCATATGAATTAAATGGTCTTCCAGTAATAATAAAAACCTCATGTCCCATATCAACCCACTTATTAATCGTCTCTGATGCTCCTGGCGTTTCCTCATAATTCAGAAGATTATCCGTAAAATGTCCTGCTTTCATCAATTCTTCATATTGACTATCCGTTAAATCAAAGGTTTTCTTAAGATTGAAAAACTGCACCTCTCTATATGGCACATCTATGCCAAACATTTGCTTTGCAATTTTTGTGAAAGCAAGTGCAGTTTCACATAATACATCATCAAAATCTATATATATTCTCATCTATTATTTACTCCTGTTATAGGTTTTTGGCGTATCAGAGATTCAAAAGTCTTTTTTTCTGCAAGCAGAAACGGCTTTTTATACTCATACTGGACGTGTCACAAGGTCTTTCACCACCTATGAGCAAGCTCATGTGGGTTTAGACCTCTTGACCATGATATCATTATATTACTATATTTTTAAAAAATCCCTCAAGCAGACATAGTTGTTCTTTCTACTATCTGCTTGAGGGAAATATTAACTGGTATAACAAATGTAAAATCTGTTTTTATTATGAACGATGATGAAGCTCCTGTACAGTCCTGCTTATCTCTTCCCTGACCTTTTCATCCTCCTTAGGAATCTTGTTCAGCTTTTCAAGAAGATCTGCAGTGTTATGCTCACAACCGACTTTTCTTAATGACTCACATGCTGCAAACACAACATCCTCATCATTATCATCAATCAGCCTTAACAAAAGATCAACACTACTGTTATTATCATTAGCTCCTAGTGCCTTTGCAAGTGCAAGCTTTTCTTCCTTTGTGCCATGTACATAATCTGCCAGCACATAAAAATCATTTTTCTTTACAAGATGCTCTATCTTTTCACTAACTGTCTTTTTCTTAAATAACATATTCATTTCCTCGCTTTCATGCTAAAGGTTAAAAACCGCATACCCAAAAACGATATGTAATAATCAGCCTCTTTCTTATAACTTATTATATTATCGCGCTTAAGATATGTAAAATGTATATTTTATATAACGCTTATATAATATTTACATATACATTTTTTATGGTTATACTACATCTTGAATGAAGAATTACATAAATTACAGAACTATTAAGCAATCCTAAATCATGAAAGGACAATAATGCAATGACACTTGACTATTACAGAATATTTTATTATGTGGCCAGATATAAAAAGCTTTTCAAAGGCTGCCCAGATTCTTGGCAACAACCAGCCTAATATAACAAGATATATCAATCTTCTAGAACACGAGCTTGGATGTAACTTATGTGTAAGGACTCACAAGGGAATATCTCTGACACCAGAAGGGCAACTATTGTATGAACACGTCGAAGCTGCTATGTATCAGCTAAAGAATGCACAGGATGCCCTTAAGAAAAACCAGAGCCTTGAAAGTGGGACTATAACTATCGGAGTTAGTGATACAGCACTCAGGCTTTATCTTTCAGATAAACTTGAGACCTTTCTTTCACTATATCCCAATGTAAGAATTAAACTTACTAATAATTTCACCGCTCAAGCTATTACAGCACTTGAAAAGGGACTCGTTGACTTCTGTATTGTTACAACACCTTTTTCAATCGACAAAGCATTTACACAGAATACTCTATATACGTTTGAAGAAATATTGATAGGCGGAAGAAAATATGAACACCTTGCGGATAATATCCTTAATATTAATGATTTAAGTTCTTATCCTTACATATCATTAAATGAAGGCTCTGGTTCATACTCGCTGTATTCAGAGTATTTTTATAATAACCATCTTCATTTTGAACCTGAAATGCTGGTATATTCCACAGACCAGATTATGCCACTCATACGTTCTAATCTGGGACTAGCCTTCTATCCGGAAGAGCTTGCCACAGATGAGCTTAATAAAGGAAATATATATAACATTAAACTGAACGAACCCGTACCACAAACAGACAGGTGTGTCTAATACAGGACACCAGAAGAATTCAGAGTATAGCTGTAAAACGCTTTTTAGATATATTATTACAGAAATGATATACTTTTTCATATTTTTTAATATACATTTATTCAACTCAAACTACCAATCTGCATATTATGTATAAAGCCGCCCATGTAACAGGATACACAGGCGGCTCACTTCCAAGCAACAAGTAGAAAATTTTAGTTATTTAATTAATTTCTACCAACAATTCTTTTTATATCATTCACCATAGCCTCGTTTGTCATGCCAAGCTCCTTTAGAAGCTCTGCCGGATTATAACGGTCATAGAACTTCTTTTCAAGCCCATAATTCTTAACTTTAACATTACTTGCTGAATAAAAGGCTGCAATCTTGTGCCCAAAGCCTCCATCGACAATACCATCTTCAAGTGTAACTACAAGACTATGATTATGACCTATTTCTTCAAGTAAATCTGTATCAAGCGCCGAAGCGAATCTCGGATTAATAAGTGTTGGCGTAAAACCCAATTCTTCCTTTACTGCTGCTGCCAGACTTTCACCCATCTGATAGAAATCGCCAAGTGCAATTATAGCTGCTTTCTCACCCTGTTTTTCTACCTTAAACTTTCCTATATTGTCATAATCCTTATCTGACTCACGTTCGGTTACTTCATTACCGAGGAATGAGTATCATAACCGGATGTTCCTTCTGGTCAAGCGACCAGTCAAGCATATTAATATACTCACTCTTTGAACTCGGTGCTAGTATTACAAGATTAGGTATGTTAGAAAATGCTGATATTCCAAAAATACCAAGATGTGTAACATCTGTAAGTCCTGCAAAACTTGTATAATTAAGTAATATTGTAACCGGATTATTATTGATGCATACATCCTGAGATATCTGATCATATGTCCTCTGAATAAATGTCATGTTTGTTACAACAAGTGGCTTTGCTCCATTCTTAGCTGCTCCTGATGCCATTGCAACTGCCTGCTCCTCTGCTATTCCAACATCAATATACTGATCTCCAAGTTCTTCTCTTAACTCTGGTGAAAGTCCTACTGCCATTGGCATTGCAGGAGTAATGACGAGCACATCTTTATCTTTCTTTACTTTCTTCACTATATAATCCGCTGTTATTGATGTGTAATCTTCGCCATCACCAAAGTCTATTGTTGAAAGTCCTGTTTCCCTGTTAAAAGGCATGCACCAATGCCATGCTTCTTTATTTTCCTCTGCTATCTTGTAACCAAGTCCCTTTTCGGTATGAATATGGACAACTATTGGATGTTCAATATCTTTAACCTTATTAAAAGCATCAATAAGTGTTGGTATGTCATTACCATTTTCCACATACATATAATCAAGACCAAATGCCTTAAATATGTTGTTCTCAGCCCTTCCTTTAGTTTCACGAAGCTTTGAAAGGTTCTTATATATTCCACCATGGTTCTCTGCAATCGCCATTTCGTTATCATTAACAATTATGATAAGGTTAGAGTCAAGCTCACTTCCTGCTACGTTTAAAGCCTCCATGGCTTCTCCACCTGATAAAGAACCATCTCCTATGAGTGCAATAACATTTCTCTTTTCACCCTTTAAATCTCTTGCCTTAACAAGTCCTGTTGCAAGTGAAATAGATGTAGATGTGTGTCCCACATTAAACAAATCATGCTCACTCTCATCCGGATTAGTATAACCTGAATCCTCCGAAAAATGATCCTCATAAATATATCCTGCTTTTCTGCCCGTCAGTATCTTATGAGGGTAGCTCTGATGTGAAACATCAAAACAAACTGGTCTGTTGGTGAATTGAACACGTAATGTAACGCTATTTCTGCTTCTACTATACCAAAATTAGGTCCGAAATGTCCGCCAATCTTTGTTAATCTGTTAAATAATGCTTCTCTAATTTCTGCTGCAAGCTTATCTAACTCATCAACCTTGAATTTCTTAACATCCGTTGCTTCATTTATACGTTCTATTAATTCATACATATTCTTTCTCCACAATATATAAATATTACCCGTATTATACGATATATATTCTACTCATAACACGAATTTATATCAGTTTATCACCTAAAGTTTACTTTAAGTCAATTCGTATATATTAAAATACTATTAACATTTTATTAAATTCAACTCAATACTGCTTTATTTGTGATAATCAGTAATCTTTTCATACATCTGCTTTATATATCCATCCTCTTTAGAATTCACAAACACTGTTTTATTGCTGCTTTTTATCATAAGCACCGGCGAATAGCCATCCCATATAAAAAGCATACATTTACCATATGTCCTGCCCTTATAATTACCTATATCATATTCGTTAGTAGAGCCTCCATTAGTTCTTGTAAAGTTATCCTTAGGCATCTCATTAAAAAGCTGCACTTCCTGTATGTCATTTATATTTATACTACATTTATAACCTCCTCCTGCTGCCATAAATGTATCATCTGCTATATAAACATTCATCTTTACATGTATAAATGGAACAAGTACCGCCACAGTAAATATGCATGAAGCTGTTATAACAACAGTAAGTATTCCTACAAGAATCTGTGCGCCTCTGTTCGCATAGTTAAATGCATAATTCATGTCATACATTCTGTTCTTTATAAGCATATGTCTATCATTAGGATTGTAATAAAATCCGTACTTCCAGTATTCATCATCATCTACATACAACGGTGTATCATCGGCTGCCAGTACCTCTGTTCTTTTTCTTCCTGCCACAACGAAAAACACTATCATAATTATACTTCCAGTAAAATTCACGATTGAATATACAATAATATCAGTTCCATACAAAATACCATGCAGCATATACTCTGTGGCAATATAACTAAATGCTATCGTATTAAACAGGCTCATCATTATAAGTCCAAGTGACACATATTTTTTATATATCTGGTTCATTGTTATATTAACATCGGAATTCTCACTATATACTGTGCGTTCTCTGGAATTAACATATATATTAAATATATACAATATAACCGCTACTACAATTGATACTATAAAATATATATTCATATCTCTGAATAACATATCTGAATGTCTCACAAGAACAACTGGTATGTATATAACTGCTATCAGTACTATAAGCATCAAGTGATACTTCATACTAACAGAAGTCTTTCCATTAGAAGCTGAAAGCCTTGTATCAATATATACTTTTTTCTGTTCCTCAATAAGCCAGCCATTTTTCATCTTAAGTTCATACATTTTCCTGTGGCCGACTATGACAATAAGCTGTATTCCTACGGTATATACGAATATCCACAATATATATATGAATATCGATATAATCATATTCACAACACATATACCACATATTACAATCGATAATACGATATTAATATTGTTAAATACATTAAACAGCTTTTTTGTCCTGCTCATCAAAGAAGTTACTTCTGCATCTTCTTTCTTTCTCTGCTGGTATATGGACTCCCAGATACATACCAGCCTTATATTCAAAGCTTGACACCATCGTTAATCTCATAATCATTATTATAAATAAATTGGTTACAAAAAACATAACTGCCATAAATATTTCCATATATGCTCCAATCCGCAGCGAAGGAGGATGTTAACCTTTATATTCGCTGCTTTTTTTATTTATTCTTTATCTGCCCATACACTCACGAACCCGCACTTTCACGCTACTGCATCCTTCTTCGCAGCCGCATCCTTTTCTTTTACACTCATTATATTATAATTTACTCAGTTATAACTTGCTTCTCTTCTACACATTTCATCTTAGAATATATCTTGTCACACATATTAAGAAAATCTTTTTTATCCATACCTGTTATACTTGCTTCTGCTGACAATAGCTCAAGTTCTGCTTCCAACTTTTCCCGGAACACAATATCCATATCAATATTCTTAGCAACAACAGCACCATGTCTTCTGTCTATATTTATATAGCCTTCTGTCTTTAATATCTGATATGTCTTATTGACTGTCATTGTATTAACGCCTGCATCTTCTGCTAACTGCCTTACTGTTGGAAGACTTTCACCAGGCTTTAACTCACCATGTCCTATTCCCATAACTATCTGGTTACGCAGCTGGACATATATTGGAATACTGCTGTTCATATCTAATTCGATAATCATAATAATTCACTCTTTTTCTTTTTATACTATATATTAAGCTTTGTCTTATTTGTATTATTCATTATAATACAAATAATATTTTTTGTCAATAAATTTGGCTCTTCTGGCATAATGGTGGAAGCCTCTAATAAAAATACTTTTTTATAAAATCATTCTTCTCCTGCCTATCCATCCGTCAATCGCACAAAAAGAAAGGTAAGTGTCTGCTTAGCAGCCGCCTACCTTTCTTTTGCATTCATTACTACTTATTTTACTTATCTTCCAGCCAGTTTATCTATAATATTTCTGGCTACATATACTCCACTAGCTGAAGCATGTGAAAGTGAATGTGTTACACCACTTCCATCACCAATTATATATAATCCCTTGTATTTAGTTTCAAGATTATTATCAATCTCAACTTCCATATTATAAAACTTGACTTCCACACCATAAAGAAGTGTATCATCATTGGCAGTACCAGGTGCTATCTTATCAAGTGCGTATATCATCTCTATAATACCATCAAGAATACGTTTAGGAAGCACCAGGCTTAAGTCACCAGGTGTTGCCGCAAGAGTTGGCTTTACAAGTCCTTCCTCTATTCTCTTTTCAGTACTTCTTCTTCCTCTCATAAGGTCTCCGAATCTCTGCACAATAACTCCGCCACCAAGCATGTTAGAAAGCCTTGCAATGCTTTCACCATATCCGTTACTATCCTTGAAAGGCTCTGAAAAATGCTTTGCAACAAGAAGTGCAAAGTTGGTATTCTCTGTCTGCTTCTCAGCTCCCTCATAGCTATGTCCGTTTACAGTTACTATTCCATTTGTGTTCTCATTAACAACGATTCCATTAGGATTCATACAGAAGGTACGAACAAGATCCTCGAACTTTTCTGTTCTGTATACAATCTTGCTTTCATATAACTCATCTGTAAGATGGGCAAATATAACTGCTGGAAGTTCAACACGTACACCAATATCTACACGATTGGACTTTGTTGGAATATCTAAAGCTTTACAGACATTTTCTATCCACTTGCTGCCGCTTCGTCCCACTGAAACGATACACTTGTCACAATCCATATGCTCATCCTTATAGAATATCCTGTATCCTCCATCTATAACCTCAATATCACTTACAGGAGTGTTAAAGTAAAAAAGTCAATATGGTCTTTCATTTCATCATACATGTTTTTTAAGAACAATATAATTAATATCAGTTCCCAAATGCCTTACAGAAGCATCAAGAAGCTTTAGCTTATTCTGCATACATAGTGTTTTAAACTTGGTTCCAGCAGTTGAATACATGTGTGTTTCTTCACCACCATGTGAGGTATTGATTGTATCAACATACTTCATAAGTTCAATAGCCTCGTCTCTTCCGATATACTCGTAAAGCGTTCCACCAAAATCATTCGTAATATTATATTTTCCATCGGAAAATGCTCCTGCTCCTCCAAAACCATTCATAATAGCACATGTTGGACACTTAATACACGATTTAATCTTCTTGCCATCTATAGGACACTTTCTTTTCTCTAAAGTATTTCCCTCCTCAAACACAGCCACCTTAAGCTTTGGTGACTTTTTCATAAGCTCATATGCTGAGAATATCCCACCTGGACCTGCTCCTATTATTATTACATCATATTTATCACTCATGCCATACCTCTTTTCCACATAACTAAACTTTACAATATTAGCTGCAATCAATCTTTTTGCTCCTGCTTTTTTATAGCCTCATTAAGATTATTTTCTATCTTTTTCAAGTGTAACACACATGCTTTTAAGCTCTTCCTCTGATATATTCTTACAGAATACATCTTGTGCCATATTGAATAAATCAGACACCTTATCTGCCTTTATTTCTCCCTCCTTAGTAAGCTTTATCACCCATGAGCGCCGGCACTCTGGATTACTCTCTCTTATTATAAGCCCCATCTTCTCCAGCCTGTCAAGTGTTCTTGACATAGTAGTTACATCTATCAGGCAGACATCTGACAGTTCTCTTTGTGTCATCTGTCCACCTTTTTTTAATTCATATAATATTCTTGGCTGTCCCTGTCCTACTGTTAATCCCATATCTATAAAATAAGGTCTTAAAAGTCTTCTTCTTAGCATTTCCACATCAAAAAGATAATGCCTGACCTCTCCATATTTCATACTAATCCTCATTTCTTTGCATATTTTTACACATATCAGTTAAATATTACTAATAATCATCAGATTATAACAATCTGAAATCTTTAACTAAGCTCAAACTGTCCTGTATACAGCTGATAATATCTGCCTTTTTGTTCAAGCAGCTCATCATGACTTCCTCTTTCTATAATCTGTCCTTTTTCAAGCACCATTATAGCCTTTGAGTTTCTGACCGTAGATAATCTGTGTGCTATTACAAATACTGTTCTTCCCTCCATGATAGCATCCATGCCTTTTTCTATCAACCCTTCAGTTCTAGTATCCACTGAGCTTGTAGCCTCGTCAAGTATAAGCACTGGTGCCTTTGCTATCGCTGCCCTTGCTATGGCAAGAAGCTGCCTCTGTCCCTGTGATAAGTTGCTTCCATCAGAATAAAGCATGGTATTATATCCATCTGGAAGACGTCTTATGAATGAATCTGCATTGGCTATTAAAGCTGCATTTCTAACCTCTTCATCAGTTGCATCCAGTTTTCCATACCTTATATTATCAGCTATTGTTCCTGTAAACAAATGTGTATCCTGAATAACCATGGCAAGTGATTTTCTTAAGTCATCCTTCTTAATATCCTTTATGTCTATGCCATCATAAGTTATTGTGCCCGACTGTATATCATAGAATCTGTTTATAAGGTTAATGATCGTTGTCTTTCCAGCGCCAGTCGAACCAACAAATGCTATTTTTTCTGGCCTGGCTTCGCATAAAGAGTGACGTCATTTAATATAGTTTTTCCTGGAACGTATCCAAACACAACATTTTAAATCTTACGTCACCACGCAGCTCAACCAGATAAGTTCCATCATTAGCGGCTGCCTTATCCATGTTTTTATCTATCGGCTGGCTTTTAACCTTTTCTTTATAAGAATCTGAATTCCAGTAAGTATTAAGCTCTGCTGGCACTTTCCATGCAAATACACCCGTATATTGACTACATTCTGTAAGACTTCCATCAGCATTCTTAACTGCGTTACAAAGTGTTACGCTGCCTTCATCAATCTCTGGTCTTTCATCCATCATATCAAATATACGTTCTGCACCTGAAAGTGCTGATAACAGAAAATTGACCTGCTGGGTAAACTGATTAAGCGGCATGGCACTCTGACGTACATATATAAGATATGATGACAGACTTCCAAGATCCATAAGCCCTTTAAGCGTAAATAAACCACCCACACATGCTGATACCGCATAATTAAGATATGACAGGCTTACAATAGTTGGGATCATCATTCCTGCAAAAGCAAGTGCATTAGTAGACTCTTTCCTGAAACTTTCATTCATCTCACAAAACTTCTCAAAATTCTTTTGTTCATGGTTGAACACCTTTTTCAACCTTCTGTCCTGCCATCATCTCCTGTACAAAGCCATTAATCTTACCAAGCTCCTCCTGCTGCCTGTTAAAATATTTCTTGCTATGTTTACTGTTAAACTTAATAAAGAAAAACATGATAACAAGAAACACAATAACTATAACTGATAATCTTACACTTAAAACCATCATCATGATAAGAGTGCCAAAAAGCATTATAAAGCTCTGGATTATCATAGCGAAGCTGTTATTCATAGCTTCTTGTACAGTATCCACATCATTGGTAAATCTGCTCATAAGCTCACCATGTGTATGAGCATCAAAATATTTTAAAGGAAGCTTCTGTACATGTGCAAAAAGATCATTTCTTATATCCTGTATAACCTTCTGTGATACCTTTACCATAATGCGGTTATAGCCAAATGTACACAAAGCCCCGCAGGCATACATAACACCCATGGCAATAACTGCCTTAAGAAGTCCTTCCATGTCTCCCGGTACTATAAAATGATTTACAACTGGTTTTACAAGATATGTGCCTGCCACATTCGCTCCTGCACTTATCAGCACAAGCAGTGCAACGAGCATAAACATCCATTTATAATGACCAAGGTAAACAAGCAGATGCTTTATAGCTTTCTTAGTATCCTTAGGTCGTTTATATCCAACATACTTTGCCATTATAAATCTGCTCCTTCCTTCTGTGATTCGTATATTTCCTGATATATCTTATTGGTTCTTAATAATTCCTCGTGTGTTCCTATTGCATTTACACAACCCTTATCGAGTATAATTATCTGATCTGCATGCTTAACAGAAGATATCCTCTGTGCAATAACAAGCTTAGTCATATCCGGAAGCTTCTTTGCAAGTTCTTCCCTTATCCGCCCTTCAGTTGCAGTATCCACAGCACTTGTTGAATCATCCAGTATGAGTACCTTCGGTTTCTTTAATATAGCCCTTGCAATACATATACGCTGCTTCTGTCCACCAGAAACATTGACACCTCCTTGTCCCATCTCTGACTCATAGCCTGCCGGAAGCCTGTCTAAGAATTCATCTACACAGGCTATATGACAAGCTTCATCTATCTCTTCCTTCGTTGCATTTTCATTACCCCAGCGAAGGTTTGATATCAGAGAACCAGAAAACAAGGTATTCTTCTGCAGAACAACAGCAATTGCATCACGCAGATGTTTTACCGGATAATTCTTAACATCCACTCCATCTATACGCACAGTTCCCTTAGTGGCATCATATAGTCTTGGAATAAGCTGTACAAGAGTAGTCTTTGAAGAACCTGTCTGTCCTATGATGCCTACTGTCTGTCCTGGCTTTATATGAAATGAAACATCTGAAAGTACGTATTCCTTTGCTTCATTTTTTATACTTAAACCACACATGGTCGAACTCTATTTCACCATGCTTAACACTTATATCCTGCGAGTTTTCATCAGTAATGTCGATTTTTTCGTCAAGCACCTCGACTATTCTTGTAGCTGATGCTAAAGAACGTGTCATCATAAGGAATACATTTGACATCATCATAAGTGAATTAAGAATAAGCAGAACATAGCTTAAAAAGCTTGTCAGTTCTCCAATCTTAAGCTGTCCGTTATTAATAAGATGTCCACCAACAAAGAGAATCGCAATAATAGTTCCATACATAACGAACTGCATAGCCGGCATGTTAAGTACTGCTATTCCAAATGCCTTTTCAGATTCTGACTTAAGCTTAGCATTAACATCCTTAAACTTATCTACCTCATACTCTCCCCTGACATATGACTTTACAACCCTTACCGCTGTAAGATTCTCCTGTATACTACGATTAACAAGATCTATAGCATTCTGCATCTTTGCGTACAATGGTCTTACATTCATAATAATTATGATAAGCAAGACCGCAAGTATAGGAAGTGCCACAAAGAATACAAGGGCTAGTGTTCTGTTAATAGTAAATGCTATTGACGATGCAAATATAAGCATAACAGGGCTTCGTCCAAATGGTCTCATACCTGTTGACACTGAATTCTGAATATTTGTAACATCACTTGTAAGCCGTGTAACAAGCGACGATACCCTGAAATGATCTATATTAGAAAATGAATAAGACTGAAGCTTTTCATATTCTGCCTTTCTTATATTCGCGCCAAGTCCCTGTCCGGCAAGTGCCTGGAATCTGGCGCTCCCTATTCCAAGCACAAGTGCTATAAGCGCACATAAAGCCATCTCAAATCCTTTGACATATATATAATGAGTATCGCCATTGGCCACACCATTATCTATAAGGTCAGCCATGATCATAGGCACCAGAAGTTCAAGCATAGCCTCAACAGCTATACATATAAGTGCCAGATAAGCATATTTTTTATATTGCTTCATATAAGAAAAAATTCTTCTTAGCATTATTAGTCGTACCTCCGATTGTTGTATATGCAACTATTGTAACATCAATTATTGCAATGTCAAGTTTACGATATCTGATTTGTTATATTAGGTTTGCAGCATCAGGTTTGTGATATCAATTTTTGAAATATTAAGTTGTAATATATCATTGACATCTGCATATAAAGATGATAAGCTATAACCATAATGATTGTTAATTATTTATCAATCTTATTTTTATTAGCATAGTTACATCTTGTAACACTATACAATATACATTTTACAAACATCTATGATTACTTATAAAGTGTATATAATTATCTAAGAAAAGGGGAACTAATCATGAACAAAGAAAAAGCTTTAGTTGTCGATAACATCCAGTCTCTTGAAGAGCTTATAAGCTCTGTAAAAAGAGGCACAGCGCATCTTTTCGACATATTCACAGGAACAGGTTGATAAGATATTCACCGCTGCCGCTCTTGCTGCTAATACAGTCTGTAATTGTTGACAAGAAGGTTTACAAGGCTGTTAAAGAAGAATTTGCATACAGAGGCTGCTACTTCCTTAATAAGAGCGAGACAGAAAAGGTAAGAAAGACTATTATTATCAACGGTGCCCTTAATGCGAAGATTGTTGGTCAGAAAGCCCATACTATTGCTGCTTTAGCAGGCGTTACTGTTCCTGAAGAAACTAAAATTCTTATCGGTGAAGTAACATCTGTGGACCTCTCAGAAGAATTTGCTCATGAAAAGTTATCACCTGTCCTTGCAATGTACAAGGCAGAAGATTTTGAAGATGCTCTTTCAAAAGCTGAACACCTGATTGCAGATGGTGGATTTGGTCATACATCATCTCTTTATATTAATGTTGAAACACAGGCAGACAAGATTGCTGAATTCTCTGAAAGAATGAAGACATGCCGCTGCCTTATCAATACACCTTCATCTCACGGTGGAATCGGTGACCTCTACAACTTTAAGATGGCTCCTTCTCTTACACTTGGATGCGGCTCTTGGGGCGGAAACTCAGTATCTGAGAACGTTGGAGTAAAACATCTGCTTAATGTAAAAACTGTCGCTGAGAGGAGAGAGAATATGCTTTGGTTTAGAGCACCTGAGAAGGTTTACTTTAAGAAGGGCTGCTTACCTGTTGCCCTTGATGAACTTGGAACTGTAATGGGTAAGAAGAAAGCATTTATCGTTACTGACCAGTTCCTTTATAAGAACGGTTATACCAAATGTGTCACAGATAAGTTAGATTCTTTAGGAATCATGCATACTACTTTCTATAATGTAGCACCAGATCCAACACTTGCATGTGCTAAAGAAGGTACAGCAGCTATGAGACTTTTCGAACCTGATGTAATCATCGCAATTGGTGGTGGTTCTGCTATGGATGCTGCCAAGATTATGTGGGTTATGTATGAACATCCTGAGGCAGACTTCCTTGATATGGCTATGCGTTTCATGGATATCAGAAAGAGAATATACACATTCCCTAAGATGGGTGAGAAAGCTTACTTTGTCGCTATCTCAACATCTTCTGGAACAGGTTCAGAGGTAACTCCTTTTGCAGTTATTACTGATGAAACAACTGGTCAGAAATATCCACTTGCTGACTATGAACTGCTTCCTAAGATGGCTATTATCGATGCTGACATGCATATGAATCAGCCTAAGGGACTTACAGCAGCTTCTGGTATTGATGCACTTACACATGCACTTGAAGCATACGCTTCTATTATGGCAACTGATTATACAGATGGTCTTGCATTAAAGGCTATGAAGAATATATTTGAATATCTTCCAGCAGCTTATGAATTAGGTGCACATGATGCAGTTGCAAGAGAAAAGATGGCAACAGCTTCTACTATGGCTGGTATGGCTTTTGCTAATGCTTTCCTTGGAGTGTGCCACTCACTTGCACATAAGCTTGGTGCATATCACCACCTTCCACACGGAATTGCTAATGCCCTTCTTATCACTGATGTAATGAGATTCAATGCTGCAGAGGTTCCAACAAAGATGGGAACATTCTCACAGTACCAGTATCCACATTGCAAAGCACGTTATGTTGAGTGTGCTGACTTCCTTGGAATTCAGGGTAAAGATGATGATGAGAAATTTGAAAACCTCATCAAGGCTATTGAAGAATTAAAGGCAAAGGTAGGAATTAAGAAAACTATTGCAGATTATGGTGTTAAAGAGGAAGACTTCCTTGCAACTCTTGATGAGATGACAGAAGCTGCATTTGATGACCAGTGTACTGGTGCTAACCCAAGATATCCTCTTATGAGTCAAGAGTCGAGGATACAGGCCTTGATATACCACGACTTCTTAACGTATCAGTAGTTGATGGAAAGTGGACTATAACAAGCGAATATGCCAAGGGTGAAACACTAAAGGATTTTAGCCAAGCATCCGGAAAATTCTGATGCATATATTGAGGCTATGGTTGAATACCAGATAGCCATAAACAAACACAGCAACCCTCTTCTTGGTTGATATGAAAAGCAAACTTGAACGTCAGATAAACGAGCTTAATATTCCTGCTGATACAAAATATGAGCTTGAATCAAGACTTTCAGAGCTTCCTTACCATAACAAAGCTATGCCACGGTGATTACTGCCCTGAGAATATAATTGTCCAGACTGATGATAAGAAAGATTGTTGCTATCACCGCAGTTGACTGGGTACACGCTACACAGGGTAATGCATCTGCCGATATTGCGAATACATTTTTACTTCTCAAATTACAGTTAAGTAAGTGATATTGCTGATAAGTACATAACCATGTTCTGTGAAAACATCACAGATAAGCGCATACGTTAATGAATGGCTACCTATCGTAGCAGCCGCAAGACTTACTAAGAAAAAGCCTGAGGAAAAGGAAATGCTTGAGGCTATGATTGATATATGCGATTTCCAGTAATCAGATATTAACTTACAATACATCTGTTAATCAAATGTATTAATATTCTTCATTGTTTAACTTTATAAAACCAGCCATATGATATCCCCTGCCTCCTTTATGGGGAATGACATCATATGGCTGGTTTTATTATATTTTATATAATATTATTATCTTCAAGAAATTTGCTATACATAGCTTCTATTCTATCCATATCATCATTGTGAAGATTTCCTATTTTAAATATAAAGCTATCTTTATTAAGCACTGTAACCTTTGATACTCTAGCAGTTGAAGATAATCTCAGCCCTGCTTCACTCCAATATATAATTGGAATATCATAAGGGTCTTCCTTTCTTACTTTATGTTTAATTATCTTCACTGATAATACCCCTAATACATTTTCATCAAGTACAATAACTGGTCTATTTATTATTCTACTCGCATCTTCCTCCAACGGAAATTCTACAAACCATACTTCTCCTTTTCTCATTCTGCCTCTCTTTCTTTTTTCATTTGTTCAAACATATCATCCCATTCAGTTTCTTCTACCCATTCATCATCTGATGCTATTACAGCTTTACCATCAGCATTATAATTAGTATTTGCCATTGCCATTTGATATGCTTTATCGCTATATCTCCCAACATTCATATCCGGGTGAAATGGTAAAGCCTGCTCTCTTACTGCCTGTTTAGCCGCCATAGTAAAAAATGTTGTCATATCCATTCCAAGATTTGATACTAACTCCTGCAACTGACTTTTTAAATTCTCGTCTATTCTCATAGTCACATTAGTATTAGCCATAATTACCATCCCTTTCAAATTATAAATTTACTCTAATATTAGAATATGCCTTTCCTGTTGTTTTGTCAATACATTGTTATAACAATGTATTATTTTTTAACCTTATCTACATCAAACACCAATACTCTATATTATATTGCAGACCTCTAATATCTCACTTTATAACTTGCATTAACCACAATAAATCAATATACTAAAGTAAATTATTATATACATTATAATCAATTATATACACTATAATCATAAGAAAGGACTACAAGAACACTATGGAACTAATAAAAGGCAGACCAGCCAATGAAGCTGACAGACTTGATAAAGAAATAAGAGTATATGACCTACTCGACCAGTTAGGAATGGAATACTATCGAACCGACCACGAACCAGCAACAACTATGGAAGTATGCAACGATATCGATAAAATTCTTGGCACACTTATATGCAAAAACCTTTTCTTATGCAACAGACAGAAAACACAATTCTATCTTCTTATGATGCCTGGAGATAAAGTATTTAAGACTAAAGATTTAAGCCAGCAGATTAACTCTGCACGACTTTCATTTGCCGATGAGGAATATATGAAAGATACCTTGATATAACACCGGGTTCAGTATCCATAATGGGACTTATGAATGATACAGGCAACCACGTCCAGCTTCTTATCGATAGGGAAGTCCTTGAAGAGGCTTCTCTTGGCTGTCACCCTTGTATCAACACTTCAAGCCTTAAGTTAAAGACAAATGAAGTTATGGAGAAGTTCCTGCCTGCTGTACATCACGAAGCTATAATAGTTGAACTTCCACGATACGAAAATATTTAAGTATAATATACCTTATTGTAACTTTATTGATTGGGTGCTTTTGATGATTGGATAACTTTGATGATTGCATATATGATTCTTTGTCCTATAAGTCGATACATTAATGGATTATAAATACTTAATAAAGTAATTTCTAGAGCATAAAATAAAGTGCTTAGTATTATCTATCATTCCCCTGAATAGATTAACACTAAGCACTTAATTACTGTATCTGTCCATCTGAAATAGTAATTATCCTGTCTGCATAATCAGCCATCTGCCTGTCATGTGTTACCATTATTATTGTCTGCTCGTATTTCTGACTCGCTTTAGATAACATCTTTGCAACTGTTTCTGCACTTCCCGCATCAAGATTTCCTGTAGGTTCGTCAGCAAATATAACAGCCGGACTTGTTATAAGTGCTCTGGCAATTGCCACTCTCTGCTGTTCTCCACCTGACATTTCTGATGGATATTTATTCTTACAATGGCTTATCTCTAATTCTGATAAAATCTCATCAACCTTTGCATCATCTGGCTTTTTCCCATCAAGGAGAATTGGCATAACTATATTTTCATATGATGTGAATTCTGGAAACAGGCTGTAATCCTGATATATAAAGCCTATATTTCTTCTTCTAAAACCTGACAGTTTCTTGTCCTTCATATGTGTTATGTCCTCACCTTTTATTAATATACTGCCTGTATCTGGTGTATCCATACTTCCAAGTATTCTTAATAATGTAGATTTTCCCGAACCACTCTTTCCTATAATAGCTGTAAATTCACCTTTCCCGAATTCAAGGGAGCACTGCTTTAATGCAGGAACATCTACACTTCCTGTATGATATGTCCCTGGATATTTCTTTAGCCTGTAATATAGCCTCCATACTTATCCTCCATTTCTATATCTCTAATTGCATATATGTAATTCCACATATAATTATTTTTAATATTACTTAATCAATATATATTTATAAGCTGCCTATGCCTATATAACTATAATTTTCTTATATTACTTGAATATATCAGCACTTCCAATATAAGCATAAGTGGAAGTGTTACTATGCACCACAATGATTCCCTGAGTGCTTCACGCATACATATTCCAAGTAACTTCCCTCTTGTCATCCCCATTTTTCTAAAAAGAATGAACTTGCCGCGTCTGCTTTCTATCCTGTTTCTTATAATTATTGCCATTATAAGAAGCTGGATAATTATTACCGCCATTATAGTTATTCCATATTGCAGTATGTTATTAACAAGCTGCGTTCTGTATACATTCTTGCTGTCAACATTTGACTTATAAGTAATATTATTGCTCTTAAGGTAAAGTGCGACTTTGTTGTTAGTAGCAGAAAATGTTGATGACAGGTCGTAATCTATCTTTATCTGATTATACTGTAATTTAAAATCTATTCCGTCTGTCAGTTCTTCTCCCGTAATTCTTAGCATAAGGTCTTTCTGGTTATCTACCTCCTGCTTAGCAAGTTCTGTGCTTGCAAGTGCTGTGTAATAACCATAATCTGGCATTATACCATTAAAATCTTCCTTAACCTCATCTGTAACTTTAATAACTGCTGCCACCTTAGGTGCTACACAGGCACCAAACATTGTTTCCACCTCTAAATCAGTCTGTGTGAAACTATATGTTGTACTTGCTGTATCAGGGTTATCCTCATCTTTTAGTTCTACCTGTAAATCAATTTTTCCACTATTATTATATTTATTGAAAAATGGAATATCATATGGATATACTGCATTTCTTGATGTAATATACCCTGCTTTATTACACTGTCCAAATGGAACATTATAATAATTATAATATAATGTATCACCAGCTTTTAATGTATCATCATAATCACCCTCACAGTTATCCTGTATAAATACTATAACCTGTTTTCCACTTGCAAAGTCATCATAATTAATATTGGATTTATCAATATATTTGCTTGCTATATCATATATTTTCTTTGTTGGATTTACATATTCTGTTGCAAATACATACCGGCTTCCATAAGTCGGATCTTTCATAGTTTTAGCTATAGATGAAGCCCTCTGTGCAGCTATAATCTTGTCAATTCCCATCTTATGATAGTCCCTGGTTCTCCCAGTACCACGTTCTTTCTGACTCAAATATAGAATAATCAATTGAAACTATACCCGGTATTTCATTCAAACCATCTATAACACCAGATGACACACCTTCTATAAGGCTATTATTACCATCTTTAGCCAAAGGCGAATTCATTATTGCACAATTAGACTTTATAATTCTATCTGGTGAATTATATGGTATAGATGTAAATAATGCTGTCATACCATTATCTAATATCAACTGGCGTAATTCAGCATACGGAATATTATATCTGTTCCTGCTGTTGTATTCTTTATTGATAAGATCATCCTGTGTAAATTCGTCCATATTTAACGACTTATCTGGATAGTTATCAAAATCTTTAAGGTAAGATATATATATCATATCAGTTCTATAATTAGATGATGGTACATCCAGATATCCATATATATCAGGAAGTGAATTATTTTTCTTATATTTATCAAATGATGTAGTTATCTTCAAAACACTGAATACAAGTACAACACAGATAAACAGTGAAAATAATCTTACACCTATTATCATTCCTACACCATCACGCTTCATAAGCCTGCTTGTAATTACACGGCTTACATTAGATACCTTAAGCTTGGATTTTCTGCATGATGTATTCTTATTACGAACCTCAATATTAACTATCTGCTTTTTGCTTCCTGCCTTAAGACGCTTCTCTTTAACTGTATCCATAACATTAGATAACAGTCCTACTATCTCCTCAACTACAACTGCTATTACAACAGAAACAATACTTTTTAACACGATAGAAACATTAATTGCATAAAATGAAAATCCTGCCTTGCCTTCAAGTATGCCTCCTACAACTCCTCCAGCCAAAAATGCTGCAATTATTCCTATAAAAGCTGCTGGAACTATTATCAAAGTATTTTCAATAATATACATTCTTCTAAGCTGTGAACTGTCTGCACCTAAGGAAGCATATTTCTTATAAGATGCCTTTCTTGTATTCTTATACTCAATAAGCTGGTAAGAAAGTGCTGTTATTCCTATTGCCATAACTATTAAATACATATAAATATATATGCTTGTTGAACCCCAAGGCTTATAATCATATACACCTGAATTGTACGTATAACTCTTTGATGTCTTTTCCTTTATAGAGTCAAATACTGCTTTGTAGTCATCAGTCTTTATTGAAGACTTTATAGGATATAAGAAACCGAACGTGTATCATAATTAAATTGTGATAATTCACTGTCCACTACAACTGCCGATGGTATCTGCCTTCCATTATTCCATATATTAGTATAATTTCTGTATATACCAACAAGTGTATAATTCTTATCATTTCTTTTCTCTTTATTACCTATGCTGTTATTGTCACAATATTTAAGATTAATACTCTCACCAATCTCACCTTTATAACCGAGTGTCAGAAGTGTGTTCCAGTCCATTGCTATCTCATCACTATTTTCTGGATGTCTTCCCTCATCAAGCTTTATATGTGACTGTGCAAGAAACTCTGATGAAAAACTTCCTACATAAAAGCCTGCACTCTGCCAGTCATCGTTAAGAACATTAACGCTTCTTGACACCTTTACCGGCTGTTCAATATAAATGTGGTCTGTAAGATTACTATCCGGCTGCCTGCTTCCTATATCCATGATAAACCAGTCGCCAAATCTGTCTTTATTGGACTGCATCTGCCACTGATACATATTTTCCTGAAATATAAGAACTGCTGTTACAAAAAATACTGCAAATAATGTTGTAAGTGCCGCTCTTATAATCTGCCTGTATCTTCTTTTTACGCTTTTAAATGTTATTTTTAGAATATTCACGTCATTACTCTGATATTAATATCAGTCACTCCTTTCTTTTTATGTTATAACTAGAATATCCTATGAATCTTACAGCAATCTTACAATCGTTATTATATTGGTATAGTTACTATTTTGCTTTCCTTTTCATATTATATTTAGGTATAATTATCCTGAAGCTTACTCCCCTGCCGTCTTCATTATTATTGACACTTACGCTTCCGTGATGTGCCTCAATTATAAGCTTTGAAAGATTAAGGCCTATCCCTGTATGAAGGGAATTATAGCTTTTTCCACTCTCGAACCTGTTAAATATATTGTCAAGCTTATCCTTTGCTATTCCTTTGCCATCATCTTTTATTGTTATAATACACTTACCAGCATTGCATACGGCATTTATATCCACATTTTCAGCTTCTTCACTGCAATTCTGTACAATATTAATAAATGCTTCCAACAGCCACTCCTCATCTGCATTAATAAAATAATCTTCATCATCACAATATGAAGTTATATTACAGTTATTAACAACAGGGACTTCTGATATGACCTCATTAATAAATTCATTAACATTAATATCATCTTCTGTTAATACAATCTTCCCTGACTCCATTCTGCTTAATTTCAACAGCCTTGTGATAAAATCCCTTATCCTGTAAGTCTGCCTGAAACATTCACCAAGATTACTAATAAGCTTTTCATTACTGGATAGTCCTGTATCTGTCAGAGCTTTCCCAGAAACCACTTCTGACTGTGCATCTGATATATAAGAATTAAGCTGTACATCTGTCTTCCTTGCATTAAGCTGTTCCTCCATCATATCAAGCGACAGGCTTAGTGCCGTAAGCGGTGTCTTTATCTGATGTGCTATATTTTCCGTAAAATCCTGTAACTGTCTGTTACGCTTCTCCATATATGTTCTGTAAGTGTCTAGTTCTTTTGATATATTCTCATTATCTTCCTTTAATTTATTCATATATGAGTACACATCATCATGTCCGATTTTTACAATATTATATATTGCAAAGGCAAGCAGTATAACCATAATTCCAATAATTACAGCAAATGGAATATATTCCCCACCATATAAGAACATATACCACGCACCATTTCTTGTATAACCTGCCTCCTGCAATATATCCGAATAATCTGCTGTAACTGTGTTGCCTTGTCTTCCATAAAATAATATGTACAAAAGCTGTTTGCCTGCCTCTTTATTAGCCCCATACAGGGTTGTCGCCATATATCTTACCCTGTATTCATAATATATTGTGATAACTGATACTACCAACACAGTTGCAAGAAACATACCTATTGTATACACATATAATCTCTTTTTAACGCTCTCTCCATCTGTATCCAACTCCTCTTATAGTATCTATATAATTCTTGTCCGAATTATCCATTTTCCCAAGCTTGGTCTTTAACCTGCTCACTGTTACTGTCAAAGTATTATCCTCAACAAATGTTCCCATCCTGTCCCATAATTTCTGAAAAAATACTTCTCTTCTCACAATAAGACCGCGGTTACATACAAGTATCTCTAATAATGCAAATTCTGTAGGTGATAACTGTATATCCTTCGCAGCTTTCTTTATTGTAAGATTATCAAAATTAATAACAAGCGAACCTAATGTATATATATTAGAATTGCTTTTTATCTATATTGGAAATACTTTTATCAAGCATAGCCTGTCTTCTTAAATTGGCACTTATTCTTGATAAAAGCTCAGATACCCTGAAAGGCTTCGTTATATAATCATCACCGCCTATATCAAGCCCTTTTGTTATGCTGTCCTCATCATCGCACGAAGTTAAGAATATAACCGGTGTCACACAACCTTCACTGCGAAGCTTTTCGCATACACTAAATCCATCTCCGTCGGTAAATACACATCTAAAAGGTATAAGTCTGTATTTTCCCTATCAATTTTATTAAATCCACTGATATCAGCACTTTCTATAACCTCATACCCCCTTATCACGCAGAAGCTGTGATAACTGTCCTCTTATAACTTCATCATCTTCTAATATATTTATTACTGCCATTATTCCTTAACCTTTCCAGTAATGTTTTCTTTGTATCTTATCAAGATTATTTATAAAATGCTGTTTGTATAACAGAAAATCTTCTATATCCATTAACACATGATATAACAACGCACCACTTTCAAATTCTTCTCCTGTCACTGGCAGTTCTTCATTCTTTAAATGCGAAATCAAGCCTTTTAACCTAACAAGCTGTTCCTCTGGATTATTAAATTCTGTTATGTTATCAGCCAGATACAATAAATACTCTGCAACTATTTTAGCATTTTTCGGCATAGTTCGCATCTTTTTCATTTCATAATGAAGATTATGAAGTATCTGGCACTGATTTTTACGCATCACAAAGTATGATATATAGTACGGATGAGAATAAAATGTATTATTCTGATATTCATATGCCTCTTTGATACAATCCTGTATATCCTCCTCAAGCTTTTTTATATTCTGCCATACATCCGTTTCCATTTTTTTATTGGACAGATATGCCGACATAGCTCCAATAATCATCTGCATCCTGTTTTCTATATATCCTGTTTTTTTAACTATATGCTTTTTATGCCCATAGTTGCCATTAAACAGATTAAATAATATGGCAAAACTGACACCGACAATGACTATGATAAGTTCATTCCATACCGCCATATCATTGAACTTCTCATATGTAACAAGATGCGCTGCTATAACTCCATTTACAGAAATAGTGGCTCGCCATTCAAGCACTTCTGCCATAAACACTATAAATGTCAGCAATATTCCATAAGCTATCCACATACTGCTTATATTGGTAAATAAGATCCATCCTGCAAGTACTGTTATTAAAAATGAAGCTATCCTGCTTCCAGACAGCCTTATTGTCTCCCACTTTGAATTCATAAGTGAAAGCAACGTTACAGTTCCAGCCGATACCGCATAATTAAGTCCTAATTCCTGCGCTGTATAAAGTGAAAGGCTGCTGCCTATTCCTATTTTAAGAGATAATAATATTATTTTTCTATATCTATTCATATAGCATATCTCCATTCTTTTTATTCATCTTTTTTTATTCATCTTTTTCTTTCCAACTTTTTGTATTTTTTGTATATACTATTGTTCTAGTATTTTATATACATTATATAAAACAAAGGACTGTTACATCCTATGTCTTTGATGCAACAGCCCTCTGCTCTTAAATATTAGGTTTGGGTTTAATGTAAGTATAAATATTGATTAATACTTTATCTTTTGTACTGTGTTTTTTGTAGGTTATGGTTTATTGGCACTTTATAAACCATAACTTACCGATGATTATACACCATTTATTGCTGGTTAGAAGTTGTTTGCACCAGCATTATTATGTTTTGAATAAACATATGTTATATAAATAATCACATTGCTATATAACATAGGCTCGTTCTATATATAAACATTGTGTATTGCACATTATGCACAATGTATATATCCTTCCATATAATCAGTTTGATTATTGGTCAGATATTGTCAGATATCGCTGTTATTTAGCTGAATTATTTGATAAATCCAACTTCCTTAGATATCTTCTCATATGCTGCATCTTTTTTCTGATTAAATGTAACTTTGTTTTCTTCAAACATATTGTTGCCCTTAGTATCTATAGATACAATAAGCGGACCAAATTCTTTAACACGGCAGTTCCAAAGTGTTTCTGGCATTCCTAAGTCACGCCATTCAGCTCTTACTATTTCTTCAACCTCAGTAGCTGCTACTACGGCATTTCCTGCTGGAAATACACAGTGAATAGCGCCGAATTCCTTACAGGCTCTCTCTGTATTTTCCTTCATACCACCTTTACCGATGATTACTCTTACACCAGACAGCTTAACGAATTCATACTCAAACTTTTCCATTCTCATACTTGTTGTAGGACCTACAGAAACCATCTCAAACTTATCATTTTCAAGTGGTCTGATTATTGGTCCAGCGTGGAATATTGCATTATTTCTTACATCTACTGGAAGCTCTCTGCCTTCTTCTACAAGTCTTCTGTGTGCAACATCACGGCATGTTGTCATGCTTCCATCAAGGTATACTATATCTCCAACCTTGATATCTTCTAAGTCCTCTGCTGACACAGGTGTAATAAGTACTTTCTTACCATTTCTTATCTCTACCATTATAAAGTCACCCCCGTATGTGTTGTTATTGTATAGTTAAGGTCTTTATCAAATATAATGTGTCCTCTTCTATGGCTCCAGCAGCCTACATTTACTGCTACACCGATTGCAGATGGATGACGAGCTGTATTCTCGATATTAACACCCATAACTGAATATTTTCCGCCCATACCCTGAGGTCCTAAGCCTATAGAGTTAATTCCATCTTCAAGAAGTCTTTCCATCTTTGCTGCTCTTTCATTATCATTATGTGAACCAATAGGTCTCATAAGTGCTTTCTTTGAAAGGAGAGCTGCTGTTTCAACTGATGTTGCAACACCTACACCTACAAGAAGTGGAGGACATGCATTTAAACCATAGCTTGTCATAACATCAAGAACAAACTTTGTAACGCCCTCATAACCTTCTCCTGGCATAAGAACCATAGCCTTACCGGAAGTGTACAACCACCACCAGCCATATATGTATATATTTCACACTTATCACTATCTGGAATAATATCCCAAAATACTGTTGGTGTTCCCTTACCTACATTTTTACCTGTATTATATTCGTCAAATGTTTCAACACTATTATGTCTTAATGGTGCTTCAAATGTAGCCTGAACAACTGCTTCCTTAAGAAGTGTCTCAAGTTCACCGATAAGTGGGAAATTAGTACCACACTTTACCCAGAACTGAAGTACTCCTGTATCCTGGCAGCTTGGACGATTAAGTTCTACTGCAAGTTTCTGATTTTCAAACATTGTATTATAGATTGTCTTAGATAAAGGACTATCCTCCTTATCTCTTAACTCCTGAAGTTTTGCAATTACATCATCTGGAAGTTTCTTTGCTGTGTAAGCAACGAACTTTGCCATATAATCAGTAAGCTGTTTTACTTGTGCTTCTTTAGACATATTATTCCTCCTTAATAATTCTACTATTATTGTTTTGTTTTTGTTTATGTTATAAATAAATTATTTAACACATCTTTTTCATCATTCGCATTCTTATACCTTCATTATCTTTTATGGAAAGAATGGATATAAAATTGGTAACAGTATCATACTTACAACTGTTGACACAAGTATCAAAAGGTACACCTGCTTTTGCATAATCCTTAAAGGTATATCCGCCTGCACCAATTACCATAGTATTAGCTGGCATTCCGATAGGTGTTGCATATGCACATGAACCACCTATTACACAAGCCATAAGTACTGCACTTGGATCTGCCCTATTCCCTCTGCTATTGATAAACAGATAGGAACCATAAGTGCTGTTGTTGCTGTATTACTCATAAAGTTAGTTAATACACAGCACAGCATAAATACTACAAATGTCAACAAATATGGTGAAGGATTATCTCCTAACATTCCAATAACCTTATGAGCTATAAGCTCTCCAGCTCCAGACTTTGAGAGTGCTGATGCAAGTGAAAGTGTTCCTCCAAATAAGAATATAGTCTTTAAGTCAATTGACTTAAGTGCCTGTTTCTCTGATATAACACCGGTAAGTACAAGTGCAAGTGCTCCAATACAGCCTGTTATACATAACTTAATTCCTATCTTATCCTCAAATATCATTCCAAGAAGAGTAAGTATAAGAATTATAAGTGATAACCACTGCTTCCACTTTGGCACATCACTAAAGTCATCCTTGCTGCTGTAAGCTGAATCATCATCTGACAGTTTATTATTAGGAAGCAATTTATTTCCTATTAATGCAAAGAAGATCACACCTACAATAAGTATTGGAAAGCCTACCTTTGCATAATCAAAGAAGCCGAATGACTTACCAATTTCCTGCATCGCTGACTGTGCTATAAGATTACCAGGTGCACCTATAAGTGAAAGATTACCACCCATAGCTGCTGCAAAAACAAGTGGCATAAGCAGTCTTGACCTTGAATATCCAGACTTGGCTGCTATTCCTATGACAACCGGAATAAGTACCGCGGCTGTTCCAGTATTAGAAAGCACTCCACTCATTAAACCTACGATAACCATAATCGCTATAATAAGCTGTTTTTCTGATTTGGCAAAGTGAGTAACTATTCCTCCAATCTTATTCGCCATTCCAGTTTCAAAAAGTGCTCCACCTACTATAAACATTGCTACAAAAAAAGAATTACATTGCTGTCAATGAATCCCATAAATGCTGTTTTCCAATCAAGTACCCCTGTGACAACTAAGCCCACACAGACTATCATCGAAGTAAGTCCCAATGGGATTTTTTCCCACATGAACATAATGATCGCAAACAACAAAAATAATAAAGTTATTGTTGCGTGACTCATAAAAATCCTCCAATTCATTATATATTTACTTGAAAATATCCTGCTAGCTTTTCTATTTTCTTTGCTTGTCTGTATTATATAAAGGCTTTTTACTTGTTGTAAATTTACAAAAAACTATGATATCATAATTTTTTTTTTATGTGTTTTTAACAATTTTAGACATTTTAGACAAAAGTATGATATAATTTTAACATTTTTTTTTAATATTAATTATCAACTTTTAACAATTGCACTATGTATACAAATAATGTATATTTCTAAAAAGACTTAATTAATGCTTATATAGTACATAAAAATAAGGATTTTTAGTTCTAAGATGCTTTATAAAAAGAAAAATAGATTATAACAAGTACAAGGGAGAAATGAATATTATGAAAATTGTTCAATTAGAATACTTCTGTGCTGCAACAAGACTACACAGTATAACCCAGGCTGCTGCTGAATTATATGTCACACAGCCTGCTATTTCTACAGCTATTAAGGAGCTTGAAAAGGAGTTCTCCATAAACCTTTTTACAAGAACAAAAAACCACCTTTCACTTACTAAGGAGGGAGAAGTGTTTTATCAGAAAGCACAAAAGCTCTTGGCAGAATATAACGATACTATGGAACAGTTTCACGATCTTGGTAAAAATATATCTCCTTTACGAATAGGCATCCCACCTCTTCTTAGCACAATATTTTTTCCAGATATGCTGATTGAGTTTAGAAAGGAATATCCTGACATTCCATTTGAATTATTTGAATATGGCTCTATACGTGCTGCTAATATGGTTCAGGAAGGCAAGCTTGACCTTGCCCTTGTTAATATGCATTTTTATGAGATAGATAAGCTGAATACCTATAAGCTGATGACTGACAAACTGGTATTCTGTGTATCAAAGGAACATTCACTTGCCAAATGTCATGAAATAACTATTGATATGATTAAAGATGAACCAGTTATTATGTATAATACTGACTCTGTTCAAAATGAAACACTTGAAGCAGCCTTTAAGAGCTTAGGAATCAATCCTCATACCATTCTTCATGCGAGCCAGTTATATACAATAAGAAACTTCGTATGTAATAATTTAGGTGGTGCATTTCTTTACTCCTCTATGCTTCGCAATCTGCCGGGTGTAATTGGTCTTCCTATTAATCCTGCCATTTCACAGGATATAGGAATTGTATGGAGAAACGGCAGCTACACAACAGATAGTACAGAAAAGTTTATTAATTACGTTAAGAATCGCAGTTTCTGATATTACACCAGCTTTTCATATGCGATTCTTTCTGAGCCGTCATTTACGTGTATAATTCCGCACCTCTTAAAACCGTTCTTTTCTATAACGTGCTGCATTATTTTATTATCATTATGTGTATCTATTCTAAGATGATTTATGCTCTGTTCACAGAATTGCACTGCCATGGCCAGTACACCATGTATCCTTCCATCGCCTGCAACTCTGTGAATAGTTCCATACATGTCATCTGACAACCAGCTTCCACGCTCTATAACCTTATATGTTGGATCTTCTCCTATCCTAAAGAAAAAACACTCCATGGACTATGCTGTTTTCATTATCTGCACATTTCTTTATCCCATCCAGGGTTTCTGTGCCAGTTTCCTCTATTACATAAAGATTACCAGCAGATATATCTTCATCTATTACCTCTTTTGACGGATTGTTATTTTTCCATTGATTTGGATTACCATTGGCTGCCATAAAGTTTCTAGCATACGCATATATTTCCAATATTCTGGCTTTATCTTTTTCCTGTGCCATTCTGATTACATATTTATCCATATTCATAATACACTTACACTCCTAACAATATTATGATGTAAGTGTCAAAAGTATACATTACGTTTGTGCTCGCAAAAATAAGCAATTTATACTTTTGATACTTACACCATATTACCCATCAATATATCGCATTTATCGTATTTTAGCAATATAAAAGCATACATCCTGCCTGCCATATATTATAGCTGCAGTACATCATACTTGCTGCTCTTATTAATTAAAAATATAAGATGCCTGATTATGTTTCCTATAAAAACAATAACCAGACATCTCTTTCACTTACTATATGTCTATATATAACAATATGCTGTAAATTATATTAAACAGCTATATTAGAAAGTCCTTCCAGAATTACTTACTAAGGCTTTCTACTGTTTCCTTAATAATCTCATATGCCTTATCACAATCCTCCTCTGATACTATAAGAGGTGGAACCATACGGATAATATGTGCTCCGATTGCTGTAATAAGAAGATGTCTGTCAAAGCATCCATGCTTTACATCTACTCCACCGATAGTATCATCGAACTCAACACCAACTAATAAGCCCTGATGTCTGACCTCCTTAACATGAGGCAATGTTTCTAACTTAACGCTGAAATAATCTCCCATTTTCTTTGCATTACCAGCTAAATCCCTGTCAAGAAGTTCATTAACCTCTGCAAGAGCTGCTGCACAACATACAGGATGTCCACCAAAGGTTGTACCATGTGAACCAGGAGTAAATGCCTTTGCAACCTCAGCTGTTGCACATATAGCTCCGATAGGCATACCACCTCCAAGTGCTTTAGCCATAGATACGATATCTGGCTTAATACCATAATTCATATAAGACATTACAGCACCAGTTCTGCACCAGCCTGTCTGAACCTCATCAATAAGAAGTAACATCTCATGTTCATCACAGAACTTTCTTAAGCCTGTCATGAATTCCATAGTAGCAGGATGTACACCACCTTCGCCCTGTACTGGTTCAATCATAATAGCAATTGTGTTCTCTGTGCAGGCATCCTCAAACGCTTTAAGATCATTATATGGCGCATATGAGAAACCATATGCCATAGGACCGAAGCCAACCTGGCATCCATTACCTGGCTGACCAGTTGCAGACATAGCTCCAAATGTTCTTCCATGGAAGCCATCCTTTGCTGTTACAATATGATATCTGTTTGGTCCATACTTTTCAATACCATACTTTCGGGCCATCTTAATCATAGCTTCGTTAGCCTCTGTACCTGAATTCTGATAAAATATCTTATCCATTCCAATAGTTTCACATACTTTCTCAGCAAGCAATGCCTGAGGGATTGTATATGGATAGTTAAATGTATGCATTATATCTGAAACCTGATCCTTAACAGCAGCAACAACCTTCTCATTACAGCTGCCTGCGCTATTTACCGCAATACCTGCATAAAAATCAAGATATGGTGTTTTATTTTCATCATATATATACATATCCTTAGCTGTTTCAGCAACAAAGTCAAATCTTTCATATGTTTCAATCATATATTTATTTACTTTATCCTTTATATCCTGTGCTGTTAATCCTGTATCCTTTAATTTCATAATTGACTCCTTTCTGCGTACCCTTTGGTACGTATCCAAAAATTGTTTTTTCTCACATCTGTCAATAAATGTGTTAATAAATAGTTGGTTACTTAAGCAGTGTCAACAAATGCATTCTTATAATAACGAAAATAAAAAAGGCAAAGGCGAACAACTTGTTAGTTGTAATGGCGCCTTTGCCTTAATTAATTCGTTCTATTTATTTGACATTGATACATTAACATATAATATATTGGATGTCAACACTGTATTTAAAAAAATGCAGAAATTGGATTTTTTTCACCATAAAAAAGTTTTTTGCAGATATTTTTTACAATATTCAGTTAATCATCTGTTAAAACTGTATTTTTATGCATAATTTTAATTATTTATCGTTCTATTTTTTTTATATTAATTTTATTTGATCTATATTTTCATCTTTTATTACAATCATTTGTGCATTATATTGGACATAATATGCATTTAATGATAATCCATAAATACACATAGAAGCTCTAATTTCTCATCTGTTTCGTTTCTATATGTATGAACCTTATCTGTTTCAAACCGATACACCTGCCCACACTCTACTATCTGTATATCATTATTGCACTCAATTGTAAGCTGTCCCTTAAATACACTTATATATTCTCTGGTTTTCTCTCCATGAGCACCACTTACATATTCATTACCAGCTTCAATATTTATCCTGTATATCTCAAAAGATGATTATCTTTATATGGAAAACAAGTCCACACTGTATACTTTCCTTCCGACTCTTTAGTCGGGATCATATCTTTGATATCAACAAGACAAGACTCCATAGGTGGTGTATCTATAAGCTCATGAAATTCTATTCTTAGTCCACTTGCAATCTTTCCAAGTGTACCTAACGATGGATTGGCAGCATCTTTTTCTATCTGTGCAAGCATGCTTTTGCTTACTCCTGTCTGTTCTGACACAGCATCCAGACTCATTCCCTTAGATGTCCTTATTCTATTAAGATTAACTGCTACATTGTGAGATAAGTAATCCATATAACATCTCCCTGTGCGCTTTTAGTTTTTTCATAGGTCATTTGACACTATCTGATTAGATTTATTATGAACATGTATGTCCTGTATATCCTCTAAAGTCTTGCCTCAAGTGCTTCTATAACTGTCTTTAATGCCTTAATTCTGGCATACTTTTTATCATTGGATTCCAATATATGCCAAGGGGCATAAGCTGTATTAGTCTTTAAAAGCATCTCATTAACAGCCTCCTCGTAGCTGTCCCACTTTTCTCTGTTTCGCCAGTCTTCTTCTGTTATCTTCCAGCGTTTTTCAGGAGTATTCTCCCTGTCCTTAAATCTTTCAAGCTGTGTATCTTTATCAATCTGTACCCAGAATTTTATTATAACTGCACCCCAGTCTGAAAGCTCCTTCTCAAACTCATTAATCTCAACATATGCTCTCTGCCAGTCATTTACGCTACAGAAGCCCTCAAGTCTTTCAACCATAACTCTTCCATACCAGGTTCTGTCAAATATTGCTATATGTCCTGTCTTTGGCAGCCTGTTCCAGAACCGCCATAGATAATGCCTTGCTTTCTCGTGTGGCTCAGGACTTGCTATAGGATGCACTTCATATCCTCTTGGATCAAGTGCCTCTGCTATCCTTCTTATATTGCCTCCCTTTCCAGCGGCATCCCAGCCCTCATAAGCTATTATAACAGGAATCTTCTTTTTATATAATTCATTATGAAGTTCTCCAAGCTTTTTCTGATACATGCCCAGAAGTCTTTCATATTCTTCGTCCGAAAGGCTCTTATCAAGATTAACCTCTGAAAGCTTATGGATAGGCTTAAGTGGAAATGCATTCTGCAGCAATGGAACTGACAATGCACTATTGGCAAATGCTGTATCTATACCCTGAACGATTGTTTCAAGCACCTGCAACTGTGCCCATTTTTTATCCTTTGCATTAACCAGATACCATGGTGCACTTGAATGGTTAGTATCACAAAGATACTGATCATAAACAATCTGACATTCATCATAGTGCTTATTCTGCCATTTATCGTGCTCACTTACACGCCACTTTGTATTCTTATCTTCCTTAAGCTTATTAAGTCGCTTTTTTGTTCTTTTTATCTATATCAAAGAAAAACTTAAGAAGCAGATACCCATTATCTGTTAATTGCCGTTCAAATCTTTTAATGCTTTCTACCCTCTTATTATACTGTTCGTCTGATAATTCTGCTCTTAACTTCTGTCTTGTAACCTCTGACATCCATCCACTATCCATAAAACGAACTTTCCAGCCTCTGGAATTTTTATAAAATGTCTATATAAAAAGGTTTTCTTTTCTCTTCATCTGTAGGTTCATCCATGACTGCAACCTTAAAAAATCTTGGATCAATATTTTTATTACTTTTCCTAAAACACTTCCTTTTCCAGCTGCACCCCAGCCTTCAAACAAAACAATAACCGGAAGCTTTTTTTCTTTCATCATGATCTGCTGTTTAACAAGCTTATCTCTTGCTGCTTTAAGTCTGTTTTCAATCTCTTCATCTGATGGCAATTCCATTTTATTCCAATCCTTTAACATATTAATAATCTCCTTTCCATAATCATGACAATTTTATTATTATTTTATAATGCGTAAATAAAGTATTACTATAAAACACGTATCTTTACTAGTATATTTATGATATACTGTATCTATATCTTTTTATTTACAGCTATTATACACTATAATTATAATAAACACCACTTTTTGTATATTATTTTATATTTCATTTTTTTATTTCATTATTTTTAATTTTATTATTTTTTATTTCATATTATTTTTAATACAATATAGATTCATTAGTGTAAAAAAAAGACTGTCAGATAACTAACAGTCTTTTTTTTCTTACGTATATTATTTATTATTCTGCTGTCTGCACCACTGGATTGTCTCTACAATACCCTTTTCAAATGTATATTGTGGTTCAAAGCCAGTATCAGCCTTTAAATCTTCTATATCTGCACACAGATACATAACCTGATTAGGACTATAAGGTATATCCCCGAATCCTATTTGGATTGTACTATCTATGCTTTCTCCCATTATATTAATATATTCCTTAAGCGGTCTTGCCTGTCCACTTCCTATACAATATATTTTTCCATCTATACCCTTCTCACCAAGCAGTCTCATAGCCAGTGCTGCATCTTTTGAATACAGAAAATCCCACATCTGCTCACCCTTCGTACATGAAGGAACTTCTCCTTTAAGAAGTCTGTCTATCGTACTCATTACCATTGTTTTTTCGCCATCATATGGTCCATATATACTGAGTATTCTCGTCCAGATATGCTTAATTCCTTTCTGCTGGCACATTATACGTGTCATCTGACCTGCGCATAATTTAGCTATTCCATATCCATTTTCTGGAAATGTTGGGGTACTTCCATTAAGTTTCCCCTCAAATCTTCCATATTCTGCCTGTGAGCCTGCTCCTACGAATGTTTTACATCCTAACTTTGAGGCAGCTTCTACAGCATCAAGTGCATATTTAACATTAAGGTTCTGTCCTTTCATGTTGTTACGGCTGTCTCCGAATGTTCCATCCCATCCAAAATGATAAAATACATCTGCTCCATCCGGTATTAATTCTGGCAATTTATCAAGCTTAGAAAGATCACACTTAACACATTTTACTAAAGAACTTTCTTTTATTCTGTCAGCTCTTTTAGAACCAGGTCTTACGACAGCAACAACTTCAATACCATTAGCTTCAAGTTCATTAATCAAAGCAATACCTATAGAACCTGTTGGTCCTGTTATTACAGCTCTTTTCATATAAATTGTACCCATACCTTTCAAATATATCTTATTTTACTACTTTTTACCAAAAGCCCATATTTTATTTAAGAAAAAGTTAATTGGGATGTTGATTATAAGATTAATAATTGGTGCTATCATTTTGCTTACATGTAGTACTGAAACCCATATAACTGATAAAACATTATTTAATATTAATCCTGTAAATCCATATGATACATATGTTTTAAATAATGCTGCCCATATATTTCTATGTTCGCCTTCTTCTTTCTTAAACACAAACTTATTATTCCAATAAAATGACCAGAGAACACTAAGCACCCATGAAACTACATTGGCTATAATATAATCAAATGTCACTCCACTTTTAGAAACAAGAACAAGCGTTACAACATAAAGTAAATATGATACTACAGTATTAGATACACCTACTAATCCAAACTGTAGAAATTCTTTAAATGTCTGTCTGGTTTTATCTGTTAAATCCTTTCTAATAATCTTAAAAAGCAATTCAACAAAAAACATGTATATTTTTTCTATAAATCCGTATATCATTTTTCCCATATCAATATATACCCTTATATCATTATAATCCAGACATTAAATATAATGTCTGGATTATAATATTATTTATTTTTAATATATATCAGACTACTGATTAACTGCTTCCTTTATAGTCTTAGCCATATAATCTATCATCTCATCTGTCATTCTGGATATACTCCTACCCAGAATGTATCTCTCATGATTCTATCTGTATTATCAAGATTTCCAACTACTCTGTAGCCTTCCTTTGTTGCTCTCATCTCATCAAAGCATGGATGCTTTATAAGATTTCCTGCAAAAAGATTTCTTGTCTGTACTCCGTGGTTTTCGATATACTCTACAACTGCCTTTCTGTCTATGCCTTCCTTTACTGTGATAAGGAAACCAAACCAGCTTGGTCTTGAGTTATCACATGGTACTGGAAGTATTACCTTATCTTCGATATCAGCAAGTGCTGCTCTTAATCTGTCAAAGTTATGTCTTCTTCTTTCAACGAATGAAGGGAACTTCTCAAGCTGTGCACAGCCTACTGCTGTCTGCATATCTGTTGCCTTAAGGTTATATCCAAAGTGTGAATATACATACTTATGGTCATATCCTAATGGAAGTTCTCCATACTGCTTATCGAATCTGTGTCCGCAGAGGTTATCCTTTCCTGATGGGCATACGCAGTCACGTCCCCAGTCTCTGAATGAACGGATACACTTGTTAAGGAGTGCATTGTTTGTGTATACAGCACCACCTTCACCCATTGTCATATGATGTGGTGGATAGAAGCTGCTTGTTCCGATATCACCGATTGTACCTGTGAACTTTTTCTTCACCATTGATTGTATACTTAGAACCAAGTGCATCACAGTTGTCCTCTACTAACCAGAGATTATGCTTATCACAGAATTCCTTTACTGCTGATAAGTCAAAAGGATTACCAAGTGTATGTGCTATCATGACTGCCTTTGTCTTATCTGAGTAAGCTTCTTCAAGCTTTGTTACATCGATGTTATACTGTGGAATAGTAACATCTACGAATACTGGAACAGCACCATACTGGATAGCTGGTGTTACTGTTGTTGGGAAACCGGCAGCTACTGTTATTATCTCATCGCCTCTCTTTATTCTTCTGTCACCAAGAAGTGGTGATGTAAGTGCCATAAATGCGTTGAGGTTTGCTGATGAACCTGAGTTTACTACTGATACATACTTTACATTAAGATATTCGCCAAGCTTCTTTTTCAAACTCTGTATAACGTCCGGATGTAAGCCAGAACTCAAGTGCTGAGTCTACAAGATTCATCATTTCCTTGCTGTCATATACGCGGCTTGCATAAGGAATTCTGTCCCCTTCCTTATACTTTTTCTGGTTATGATACTTCTTGCAGTATTCATCAACAATCCCAAGAATTTCTTCTCTTGCTTCTAATTCGTTCTTGTTTTCAAACATACTTTTCTCCATTCTATATTTGTTATATTCCAAAATTTTTATATTTCCGCATTTTTATTTCTAAGATAATATATTGATGTCGGGGTCGAAAAAGAAAGCTAATAATATATCTTTTTAGCTTTAGCTTAATCATTAAAAAATTCATCAATTTCCTTATCAAGACATGCAACAACGTCCCCACCAGATGCATATACCTTTGACCATTCTACTGACTTTTCAATAGCCATATCAAAGTTCCATCTTGGCTTCCAGCCAAATGTCGTCTTTAACTTAGAACAGTCAAGCTTTAAGAAGTTAGCCTCGTGTGGACCTCCGTCATACTTGTTTATCCACTTAAGTCCTTCTCCCCACTTGTTACAGAATGTATCAACAAGTGTTCCTGTTGTTATACAGTCACTCTCATCCGGACCTACGTTATAAAAGCCTGCATACTTCTTATCTTCGTACTGCTTCATGGCTATCATAAGATAAGCTGCAAGTGGTTCTAAGACATGCTGGTATGGTCTTGTTGAATGTGGATTACGGACAACTATATCCTCTTTCTTTACAGCAGCCCTTACACAGTCCGGAACGATTCTGTCATTGGCAAAATCACCACCACCTATAACATTGCCTGCTCTTGCTGTTGATACTGCAACATCCATATCATTAAAAATGAATTGATATAGCTGTGTGTTACAAGCTCTGAACATGACTTGCTGTTAGAATATGGGTCATATCCGTCCAGAGGCTCATTTTCCCTGTAGCCCCAAGCCCATTCGTTATTGTGGTATACCTTATCTGTTGTCACGTTAAGGAATGACTTTACACATGGGTTAAGCCTTACACATTCACATATATTCACTGTACCCATGACATTAGTCTCATATGTGTATACTGGGTCTTTATAAGAATCCCTTACTATTGGCTGTGCTGCCAGGTGAAGCACTATTTCTGGCTGTGTTTCTTCAAACACCTTTTTTAGATGTTCAAGATCTCTTATGTCTCCTATTACTGAGTTTATGTTGTTCTCTACATCTGCCATAGAGAAAAGATTAGGTGTTGTAGGTGGTACAAGTGAATATCCTGTTACCCGGGCACCTGCCTTTACAAGTATCCTGCAGAGCCATGAACCCTTAAAACCTGTATGTCCTGTTACAAGGACTTTCTTTCCTTTATAAAAGCTTAAATCCATCTTTGTATATAACCTTTCTGCTTATCAACTATCTTAAAACATATAAATATTCATCTTATATAATTCTATATAATCTGCCACCTGTGAATTTACCACTTCTTCCAAGGAGCTGTTCCTGTGGCAAGATACTTCTCAAGCATATCCATCTCTCTTTTGTTATCCATGCACTGCCAGAAGCCCTTGTGCATGTATGACATAAGCTGTCCCTTCTTTTGCAAGCTTTTCAAGTGGTTCCTTCTCAAAGACTGTATCATCACCTTCAATATAATTAAATATCTCAGGATTCAAAACCATATATCCAGCATTGATAGGAGCACCATCCATGTGGCTCTTCTCTCTGAATGACTTAACTGCATTGTCACCACCGATATCAAGCACGCCCTTCTGCTGTTCTAACATAACTGCTGTAAGTGTAGCAATCTTGCCATGGTTCTTATGGAAATCTACAAGCTTTGATATATCAACATCACATACTCCATCTCCATAAGTCATAAGGAATGGTTCATCGCCTACATACTTCTGGACTCTCTTGATTCTTCCACCTGTCATAGTGTTAAGTCCTGTATCAACTACAGTTACCTTCCATGGCTCACAGTGCTGCTCATGAATAATCATATCGTTAGTTCCCTTAGTGAAATCAAATGTGATATCACTGTTATGAAGAAAATAATCTGCAAACCATTCTTTTATTACATACTGCTTGTAACCTGTACATATGATAAATTCATCAAAACCATAGTATGCATACTCCTTCATAATATGCCATAAAATAGGCTTTCCACCTATCTCAATCATTGGCTTTGGCTTAAACTGACTTTCCTCACTTATTCTTGTTCCGAAGCCACCGGCTAAAAGTACTACTTTCATTCTTCTCCTCCAGTCTATTCATATATTTAATATCTCTTTGGCACTTTATTAATCAACACTTCTCCAATATTCAAGTGTTTCTTTAAGAGTCTGTTTTAATGAAATGACCGGCTGCCAACCAACTTCTTTCCTAATCTTATCTATATCAGGCTCTATAATCGGAACATCAACAGGACGAAGTTTTTTTTTTTTCATCAATTTTAACTTCAATATCTCTGTCTGACATTGCTATAATCTCGTCAAGTATCTGTCTGATTTCAATGGCATGTCCTGTTCCAACATTGTATGTTTCTCCACGTCTGCCATTTTTAACAAGAAGTGCATAAGCCTTTACAACATCCCTTACATCTGTGAAATCACGTTTTGCACTTAAATTTCCAACATATATTACTGGTTCCTGTTTTCCTTTTTTCTATATCTGCAACCTGCTTACAGAAATCAGCAACCACAAACATAGGTGTCTGGTTTGGTCCAATATGATTAAATGCCCTTACCATCATAACATCAAGTCCATATGCATCTGAATATATCTTTCCTAACATATTCTGACATGACTTTGTTGCTGCATATATATTTCCAGTGTCTTAACACATTATCTTCTATGATAGGACATTCATCTTTCTTTATATGTCCATATTCCTCACCTGAACCTATAAGAAGCACTCTTGGCTTTTTATCAGCATCCTTTACCGCTTCTAATAAATTCACACAACCCTTTATGTTTACATCTACTGTCAGTGTAGGATTCTTCCATGAATAAGCAACCGAAGACTGGGCTGCAAGATGGAATAAATAATCTGGTTTTTCCTCACTAAGAAGCTCTGATATCCGATCCTTATCCAGAATATCCAGATTCCTTACAACTGCTGAATCTATTGTAAGAGTTTCTTTCTCCGTCTTGGTAACTGTCACATCATATCCAAGATCTTTAGTTAAGTGTCTTACGAGATATGGTCCGACAAATCCACCCCCGCCAACTACTAATGCCTTCATTAACTACCTCTCTTCTGCTACATTAAATATTGTCAGGACAGATTAATCATTCTCTGCCCTGACTATAAACATCATTATATTTATTAATTATTAGCAGCTTCTTTCTTAACAAGTTCAAGATCATTCTTAACCATTCTTTCAACTAATTCCTGGAATGATATTTCTCTCTTCCATCCAAGCTTTGACTCTGCCTTAGCTGGATTACCAATAAGAAGTTCAACTTCTGCTGGTCTGAAGAAATCTGGATTAACCTTAAGTACAACCTTACCTGTTGCCTTATCCTTTGCTATTTCATTAACACCTTCACCCTCAAACTCAACTTCAATTCCTGCTGCTGCAAATGCTGTCTTAGCGAATTCTCTTACTGTTCTTGTTTCATTAGTAGCAATTACATAATCATCTGGCTCATCCTGCTGTAAAAGTAACCACATAGCCCTAACATAATCCTTTGAGTGACCCCAGTCTCTCTTTTGCATCAAGATTACCAAGTTCTACACAATCCTGAAGTCCTAACTTAATACGTGCTACAGCATTAGTAATCTTTCTTGTAACGAACTCTTTTTCCTCTTCTTTCTGATTCATGGTTGAAAAGGATTCCTGAACAAGCATACATATTGTAGCTTTCTCTATAGTTCTTTGTTATCCAATGTCCGTAAAGCTTAGCAACTCCGTATGGGCTTCTTGGATAGAAAGGTGTATCCTCTGTCTGAGGTATAGCCTGCACCTTACCAAACATCTCTGATGTTGATGCCTGGTAGAATCTGCACTCTGGCTTTACGATTCTTATAGCTTCAAGCATGTTAGTAACACCAATAGCATCAATATCAGCTGTTGTACATGGTGTATCCCATGATGTTGCAACAAATGATTGTGCTGCAAGATTATATACTTCATCTGCCTGTGATATCTTCATTGCTGATATAAGTGATACTATATCCTGCATATCTGCGTAGATAAAGTGAATCTTATCCTTGATATGATCTACGTTTCCGTAATCCACAACACTCTTTCTTCTCATAAGACCATATACATTATAGCCCTTTTTCAAGAAGAAGCTCTGCTAAATATGAACCATCCTGTCCTGTTATACCTGTAATTAATGCGTTTTTCATAATTAATCTCCATTTCTATAAATAAAAATATACGCTTTAAACTCGCACAAAACACCTTACCACAAAATCATATTACCTGTGTCGGCATATTGCAAGTATTTTCACGAAAGCTAAATTAACTTTTATAGTTTCCACACTTAAATCATTATATATTTACCAAATTATAAATACTGATTCTTTCCCTCTTCTCTAAGTTTAGCAAGTACTTTCTTTATCTCACCTGCGTTCTCCTTAGTAGAAATGAGTGTAGCATCCTTAGTATCAACAACTATCATGTCTCTTAATCCTACAGTTGCGATAAGTTTGTCTGCACCTTCAATAACACAGTTCTGTGTATTGACTGTAACAACATTGCCATTCACAACATTACCTTCTGAATCATTTTCTTTGATTCTTCCTACTGCAAGCCATGAACCTACATCATCCCAACCGAAGTTGCCTGGAAGTGTGTAGATATCAGAAGCCTTCTCCATAATACCGTAGTCAACTGACTGTGACTCAAGATTAGGGAATTCCTTTTCAAGAGTATTCTGATAATCTGCTGTACCAACTGATTCTTTGATCTTTAATAATCCTTCATATGTTGAAGTCATATACTTCTTAAAGCATGAAAGTATAGTCGATACCTTCCATACAAACATACCTGAGTTCCAAAGATAAGAACCATCTGCAAGATATGCCTTAGCTGTATCAAGATCTGGCTTTTCTACGAACTTCTCTACTGAAAAGCTCTCACCCTCTTTATTATCCTTGTTATACTTTATATAACCATAACCTGTTTCTGGGTAATTAGGTGTAATACCAACAGTTACAAGGTTCTCACCCTTCTCTGCTATATCACATGCATTAACAAATGTATCCTTAAATATATCATTGTGCTTTATAAGATGGTCTGATGGAAGTACAATCATAACTGCATCATCATATTTGCTTGCAACATGAACTGCTCCAAGACCTACACATGGTGCTGTATTTCTTCCAACAGGCTCACATAAGATATTCTCCTCTGGAATACCTGGAAGCTGCTGCTTTACAAGTTCCTTATAATTAGCATTCGTTGCAATATATACGTCCTTAATATCAACCAATGGGCTGATTCGCTCTACCGTGAGCTGTATCATAGTCTTTCCGTCATCTGTTAATGATAAAAACTGCTTTTATCATCCAGTTTGGCTTATATGTATCACCATGACAGAAACATTTTTCAACTCCATCTGCTAGAGTCATCTTATACAACTGTCCTATGTTGTTCTTAAGTCCTTCATATTGAACGAAGCACACAGGATCTTTCTTCTCAAGAAGCTTCTCCATATCAAGTGCATCTTCCCAAGGTTTCATTCCATAATCAGCTGTTATATCTGCCTTATGCAGCTTTCTTAAAACAGCCAATATCTTCTTTGAGTCCTCAAAAGAATTATAATCAGGTTCTCTGAATTCTGGAATGAATATGGATATCTTCCAGCCCTCATTAACATCTGCATATATGTATGTAGGATCTACACCAACCTCTTTGGCTGTGATAAGTGATTTTTTTCATTTCTTCTATTGATTATGCTTTCTGTTCCATCGCCCGGATGCCTGTATATATAATCAATTCCGTCAATCTTGAATATAAAGGAGGTGTTGGTCATTCCTTCGCTTACATTTCTGAAATCAATTATATCTTCCTCATCACATCTGAATACAAGCTTGATATTTCTTATTATCTCACTGTGCGTATGTCCAAGATACTGTGAATCAAACTTCCTAAGCTCATCAAAATAATCAAATTCAAATATATTACCAGGAAGATATTCCTTAAAATAAATATCAGGCATTTCATCCAGCTTATCCTTTACAAGAATCTCCCAATAGCAGTTATTATATATTCCAGATTCCCGGACAGCCTCAACCTGATTAATAAATGCTTCTGAGAATTCTTTTCTCCAGAATGAATGTCCCATAAGAACATAGCCATCAATCTTATTATCCTTAGCAATTCTTGTTATCTTTCCAAATCCATCAGCTCTTGCATATACTTCATCCGTTGTTTCCTTTCCATAATAACCTGAATAAAATGTATGATATTCAAACTGATTAAACGGATTCTCTATATAATAACTGTCACTTACGCATATGTACGTATTCTTAAGTTCTTTTCTTGCAAGATAAAGACTTTCAATATTATTCTTTATATTAAATGAATCATTAATAATGAATACTGTGGATACTTAGTCTCAGCTCCCATAGATACACATGTCTCAAATCCTGTATAGCACCACCATACAAGACCAAATATATACATCATTTCATTAAAAGGTGGTAATGAATTCATAGCAATTCCACCAAAATATTCGAGATGTACCTTAGGAATCATATATAAAAACCAACACACTGAACATCCCCAGAAGAAAAACATAAATGCTGTCTGTGCCTTACCTGACTGCTCAATACCTCTGAAATTAAGAATAAGGAAAACTGCAACAAGGATAATAGCTATAATTCTTGAATCAAGCTTAACGATGCTTATTCCAAGCTGTTCCATAAGAATCTTAAAATAATTGGCAAATGCAAGCGTCTCACCTGCACCAATAGCTACAACAGATACTATATAATGCCATCCTGCCAGATTAGCCCATACTCTGTTAAGTCCTCTCTTGGCATAATTATATGTTCCACCCGCACAAGGAAGTGCTGCAGACATCTCTCCATATATAAGACATGGCCATATAGATATAAGAAGTGCAATGTCCCATTTCTCCTTTTGCTCATTAATATATACAATATCCTTATTAAAAAATTGTTCAAATATTGTATTGTTCACATAACATTTTAACATTATTATTATATGTATATTATTAGTAAAGTGAACTGTTAAAGTATACATCATCCTATATAAAAAGTAAATATTTCTTCATATAATTTTAAGTATTTCTTAACATTCGTAACACATTTTTA